>Ga0156222_1108_pt1 | contig 18926 bp, 13 predicted proteins | sample RifCSPlowO2_12_FD_107870 | JGI IMG/M metagenome (GOLD analysis project Ga0156222, IMG submission 107870) | Acidobacteria bacterium RIFCSPLOWO2_12_FULL_59_11 | reverse complement strand
ACCCCGAACCGGTGGTATGACCCCTGCGGGTTTGTATTGCCGGCCGCCGGCACTTTTGGAAATCTGGGGCGGAACACGATGGACGGACCGCCGTATAATGCTGTGAACTTCACGCTGGTCAAGACCACGGCCTTGACGGAGAGCAAAAAGCTCGAGTTCCGAGCAGAAGTCTTCAACCTGTTTAATCACCCCAGCTTCTCGATCCCGGTGATAGCGGTAATCTCCTCCAGCCTGGCTCATACGGGCAACGAAGGCGTAATCAACCTTACGACCTCGAACGGCCGGGAGATACAGTTGGGGTTGAAGCTGACGTTCTAGGGAACCACGCGCGCAAAGGATGGAGCGACGGACCGCGTGACGCAGCCGCATCGTCACGATGAAAACACGATGGAGGTGCTGAATGAGTCTATGGAAACGGGGCAGCCTTCTCGTTGCGATATTCCTGCTTCCGCTTTTCCTGGGTGGTGCAGCGGCCCAGCAAGCCGGAAAAGCGGGCAACGGGGACGCCGTCAGGGGCAAGAAAGTGTTCCAGGAAAACGGCTGCTTCTTATGCCACAACACGGAATCGGATGAGGCGAAGCGGCCGCCTGCGCCTTCCTTGAAGGGTGTCTTCAAGAGGCCCCTGCACAAACTGGCCGACGGAACGGAACACAAGGACCATACCGACGAGATGATCCGTAAGATCGTCACGGAAGGCACCCGCGCCATGAATCCGCGCGGGGCGGTCCTGACCGACGAAGAACTGAATGATTTGATGGCCTACCTTCACACCCTCTGATCTTCCCGGCAGGCTGCGCCCGTCGCTCAGTTACGGATGAGGCAGTCCGGCGCAGCGGGCGGCGTAGTTCCGGCACAGAGGAATGGCGGAACCTATCAACCTTAAGGAGCGATCCATGAAACGACTTGTCTTGGTCCTGAGCGTGGCGGTGTTGTGGCCGCTGTCCCCCTCCTGGGCGCAACTGTTTCCTCCGAATGAAGCGGGTGTGTCTCTGGGCGCCTGGCATACCATCGTAAGGAATGTGGAGGTCACCAAGGAGTGGTGGCAGATTTGGGGCGGCGTGCCGATGAAGATAGACGGCGTTGAGGTCATGAAATTCCCCGGCGTATTTGTCTTTATGGTGCCGGGAGAACCCAAGGCCCCTTCGTTGGGAGCGATGATTGATCACATCGCCTTCGCTTCGCCCGACGGCTACGGTCTCATGAAGAAGCTGGTGGACGCGGGCGTGGATACGGACAAAATCAATCCGGAAACGCTGCGGAGCCCCAACTGGAGACCAGGCTCCGATCAGCGGACGTGGAGTTACGCTTATAGTCCGGACGGCCTGCGGGTGGAGATTGAAAGCACCGACGAGTGGCATGTGGGCAAGGGATTGGCGATTCAGAGTGACATGATCCATTTTTACTTTAAGGATTTGTCGGACCTGAGAGCTTCCTATCCCTGGTGGCGCAAGTATTTTGCCGGCAAACCGTTTCCTTCCCCCAACATTTCCCTTCTCATCAACGGCACCCGGCTGAATTTTGCGCTCGCCAACCAAGGCCCGCGCCCCCTCAACAAGGGAGGAGCGCTGGACTACATTGGGTTTGAGGTGAAGGACCTGGAGGCGTTCTGCAAGAGGCTGCAAGCAGACGGAGTGAAGTTTGACCAGCCCTACAGCAAGACGCGTCACAAGAGCTATGCGAGCGCCCAGTTCACCGATCCTTGGGGCACGGTTATCGAGCTGACCGAAGGTCTGAACAAGTTTTGAACAGCCTCGGCGAAGGCGGGCTTATCGGGCAGCTTGTTGAAAAACTGTTTGCGGCAAGGACAAGGAGCGCCTTATGAGAAGTCTGGTTTGTGTTCTGAGTCTTGCGGTCCTGTGGCAGGTCAGTGGCTCCTGGGCGCAATTGGCGACCCCCAATGAACAGGGCTTAAGCTTTGGCCATTTGCACGTGTTTTCACCGGAACGGGAAAAAGAGGCGAAGGCTTGGCTGACTCTGGGCGGGCAGCTCGGAAATAACCTGTCCGGCAACATCCCCATCAAATTCCCGGGAATTGTAGTCCTGGTCGGGCAGGAGCGGCCCGTTACCGGCGGATCGGCAGGATCGCTGATAGACCACGTAGGTTTCAGAGTGCGGGACCTACAAGCGTCCCTGGCGAACTGGAAAGGCGTTTCGACCTGGTGGAAGGAAGGCAATTGGGGCTTGAAGATCGAGCCGGGCACGAAGCCGGGCCAGGCATTTGTCACCACGCCGGGCGGGACCCGGTGCGAAATTCTGGAGGACAAGGCGCTCAAGGTCCCGATCCTGTTTGACCATGCCCATTACTATGTGGAGGAATCCCGCCTGAAGCAGATGCAGGACTATTACGCCAGGATGTTTGGCGCGAAACCCACCAAGGGAGAAGCCGACACCTTCGACATTCCCGGCGGAAAACTGGTGTTTTCAAAATCGGCTGCGCCGACCGCAGAGACGATGGGGCGATCGCTCGACCATGTTGGCTTCAACATGCTGAACGCCGAAGCACTGGCGGCCTTCGTGAAGACGTTGGAAGCGAAGGGAGCCAACATCCAACGGTATCAGAACTCCTCCATGGGCATGATTCGGTTGCTCGATGGTTTTGGGGCAGTCGTTGAAGTCACGAAATCACAAGGCGGCTACTTCGATGTCAAGCACCTGGACAAGAGCTTCTACCTGGTTGACGAGGGCGGGCGGAAGGAAGGCGAGACTCCGACCAGACCCCGATGATCTTGCCGAGAGCAGGCGCGGACGAGGGCGTTCCACGGGCGAGTTCCTGGATTGTTTAGAACTTGTCGAGGCCCTCGGTCAGCTCGATGGACGTTCCCCAGGGATCGGTGAGTTCCGCGCTCGCAAAGCTGCCGTGCCTTTCCTTGCTATATTGCGCCTCAAACAGGATTCCCATTGCCTCCAGCTTCTTGCAGAACGCCTCCAGGTTAGTGACCTCAAACCCGATATGGTCCAGCGTGCGTCCCTTGGTCGGCTGCGGCGCGTAGGGGGAGCCATGCGTCTTTCCAAACACGATGCCCTGCCGCATCCCTGGAATTACAGCGCGGGGGCGGGGAATCGCATTGCCGTCGCCGAAGCTGGTTCTGTCCCCCGGCTGCCCCCCAGGGTTCACCGCCTTCAGGCCAAAAAACTGGACGTACCACTCCAGGGCCGCCCGTCGGACGTATCGGGGCATATCGTATTGGAGCTGGATGACCTCGACCGGAACCGTGAGCCGGGGGTTCTGATTGTTGTCAATTCTCTTCCCCTCCGTAGTCCACACCACACCGTTGTCCGGCTGCCCCGGGTTGTTGCGAAGCACTCTCACTCCCTGGCCCTCCAGCTTGGAAAGCATCTCATGGCCGGCCCAGTGGTCGAGCAGGACCTGACTCACCACGGACCCCTCGTCGGTGGCGTCGCAAGGCAAGCTCGTCCACTGGCCTTCAGTAACCTGGTAGCGGCATAACCCCGGTCCCCCGATTCCAGCGGGGATGGGCGTTCCTTGCGAAATAAAGACGAGAAGCCCCGGGAACTTGACCACGTCCGTTCCGTCCACCTTGATCGCGGTGCCTCCCAAACCGACCCAGATCTTCTTCTCGGCCTCCACATTCCGGACAACCATGTGCATGTGCCCCATCCTCACGCCCGCTTCATTGGGAGCCGCCAGTTGCGCCCACGATGCGGCAAACGGCCAGAGAACAACAATTGTCAGAATCGGAAAAAGCTTCTTCACCGGGTCCTCCTTTTCCTTGAGTGGGAATGTCCGATTATTTCCGTTGCCCAAACTGCCGCGCCAAACCAGGGCGGGCGTTACTTGGAAGGGTTGCCCGCGGCAACCGGAGCCGGCTGCGGCGTGGCGCCGAGCTTCACAAGAAGATCCGCCGTGCTCTTATTCGTGTTCCGAGGCAGCGTTCCCCTGCGAAGCTGCTGGCCCGGAGGAGCAATGTTCGCCGCGATGTTCCAGGCGGTCTGCCCGTATTTGTCTTTCGCGTCTACGTTGGCGCCCCGCTCCACCAGATATTGAATCACCGCGTTTTCTCCCGAGGCCGCCGCGGCGTGCAGCGCCGTCTGGCCAAGCTCGTTGGCCGCATTCACGCCGGCGCGCGCTTCCACCGCAACTTTGACGGCGTCCAGAGCGGTTCCATCGCTCCCGATCCGCTGATCCCGAAGCATCCCCGCGGCCATCATCAGCGGCGTGATCTTGCCCTCCATGGCGAGGTTCGGATCGGCCCCGGCGTCCAACAGGGTTTTCATGATGCCGGCGTTGTTGCTGATCGCAGCCAGCAACAGCGGCGTCGCGCCGGCCGGGCTCATCCCATCCACAAACCAAACCGTCTCGGGGCCCTTTTTGATCTGCACATTGGGATTCGCCCGGTGCGCCACCAGCACGTCCACCAATTCCGGCACATGGGGCCGCAACAAGTAATTATTGTAGTGACGCAGGGTGATGCCGCGGATGACCCAAAGCCCTTTTACCACCGCGTAATGCAAAGCGGTCATCCCATTGTCGTCCGCCGCGCTGGCGTCGGCGCCCTTCTCCAGCAGAAGTTTGACTGCCGCTACGTGACCATTGGCGGCCGCCCGGATCAAGGCGGTGCTGCCCTCGGGCGTAACCTCGTTCACGTCCGCTCCCGCCCCGAGCAGGATGCGGACAGACTCCGCGTCCCCTTGCTGGGCGGCAAACAGCAAGGGGGTGAAGCCGCCCTTGCTGACCTCCCGGAAATCGCCTTCGTACACGTCACCGGCGGGGTAGCCTCCGCTTTTTGCGGCGGGCAAAACGACGTGCTTGGTTCGCGCGCGGACGTCCGCGCCACGCTCGATCAGCACCCGCGCGACCTCCGGGTGCCGGTTCGCTACGGCCCACATCAGCGCCGTCTGCCCCTTGCGGTTCTCCTTGGCGTTCCCGTTCGCTCCCGCTGCGAGCAGCGACTGGACAGCCTCGAGGCTGCCCGTTCGGGAACACATCATCAGGGGCGTCTCACCCGTTCCCATCGCGGCGTTGGGATCGGCTCCCGCCTTCAACAGCTTCTCGACCATGGCAGCGCTTCGGTTGGTGCAGGCCTCCCAGAGCGGCGTGACGCCCAAGTCGTTCGCCGCGCCCGCCCGGGCGCCGGCGCGGATCAGAAGCTCCGCCGTCTCCAGATCATTCCAATGCGCCGCCCAGGCCAGCGCCGTGGCGCCATCGCCTTGCGGCGTATTCACATCCACTCGCTGCTTCAGAAGGGATCGAACCGCCTCGCCGTCTCTGTTTTTTACCGCATCCACCAGACTGAGATCGCTCGCGGAAACCGCCGCCGTGGAGACCGCCAGCGCGGCGAGCCACCATCCCAATGCTCTGACCCTGATCCCCATTTCGTTCCTCTGCTCCTTCCGTTCATTCACATCCCGGCCGCCGCATCCCGGCCGCGCCTGCTAGACCGAGAGAAGTTCGAGCTTCCCGGTGCTGTTGCCCAGGTTGTCCATGCGAACTCCTAACAGGCTCAGTATGGTCAGGTGGAGATTGGTGATTTCCGTATCCTCGGGACACCGGATGTGACGGCCTCCGTGGAGCTGACCCGCCGCGCCGCCCGCGAGCACGGTGGGCAGGTTGGTGCGCGCATGCCCGTTGCCGTTGCTCAGCCCGCTGCCGTACAGGAGGACCGAGTGATCCAGCAGGCTGCCCTCGCCGTCCGGCGTGGACCGCAGCCTCTCCAGGAAATACGCAAACAGCTTCGTATGATAGAGGTTGATGCGGAACAGCTTCTCGATCTTGGGGGCGTCGTTCTGGTGGTGCGACAGCGCGTGGTGCGTATCGGGAATGCCGATCTCGGGGTAAGGACGGCTGCCGTAGGGGCCTTCGCGAGCCATCATGTAGGTGATGACGCGCGTCAGGTCACCCTGGTAGGCCGCCACCAGGAGGTCGCACATCAGCTTGTTATACTCCTCCAGCGTCTCCGGGACCCCGGTGGGCCGCTCCAGCGTCGGCAGTTCGCGGGAGGATTGTTCCTCGGCGGTCAGGATGCGCCGCTCGAGGTCGCGAATGGAATCGTGATACTCGGTCACCTTGGCGCGGTCGTCCGGACCAAGCCCGGAAAGAAAGCGCGGCATATCCTCGGCGAGCGAATCGAGAATGCTGCGGTTTTCTTTCCGCAACGCGCGCCGGGCCTCGGGGCTGCTGCTGTCACTGTCGCCGAAAAGCCTTTCGAATATCGCGCGCGGATGATACTCCATCGGCAGCGGCGTCGTGGGGCCGCGCCAGGACAGCGTGCTGAGATAGGTGCAGCTATAATCGTTCTCGCACGTGCCCACCATGGGGTGCGGGACCATGGAAACTTCAAGCGACCCCAGTTGCGTGCGCTTGCCGAGTTCCTGGGCGGCGATCTGGTCCATCGTGATTCCGAGGTGCAGGTCCCTCCCGGCGGTCCGTTTCGGGCGAACACCGGAGAGGTACGTGGTCAAGGCGAAGGTGTGGTCCCCACCCCGGTCCGCAGCCGACATTGGAGCTTCCTTGAGGCCGCCCAGCACCAGGACGCGGTCACGAAATGGCGCCAGCGGCTCCAGGGTCGGACTCCATTCGAAATTAGCGCCCTCTCCCTTGGGCGTCCATTTGTCCATCGGCCACATGCCGTTCGGAGCATAGACAATCCCAAGGCGGACTACCGGTTTAGCCGCCGGATCGGTGGGGAGTGCGAAGGCCGGAACCATTGCGTCCAGCAACGGCAGAGCCAGCGTGGCGCCGGCGCCGCGCAGAAATGTACGGCGAGGAATCGCCTTCCTGAATATCATCATCGCTCTTGGCACCTCCCAACTGAATTGGCGCGTCCCCGGTTCCCGCTAAGCCTAGCGAAGACGGGCGGTGGCCGCCGGTTCCGCCGACCTCCGCATCTGAAACGGCACGCTCTTGACGATCCCCAGAATGACGGACGACCAGCGGTGGTTGCTCGGAGCGGCCTTCCGCATGATGTCGCGGACCGCCGGTTGATCGTGGTACTCCACACCCCGACCCAGCGCGTAGGTGAGAAGATTCTCGGTCACCGTGGTGACAAAATGTTCCGGATGGCTCATCAATATTTTCCGAAGCTCCGCCGGCCCCTGAAACTTGGTGCCGTCCGGAAGGGCTCCCGAGGCATCAATGGGGGCATTCGCCTCGGTCGTGCGCCATCTGCCGATCGGGTCGAAGTTGTCGAGCGCGAAGCCCAGGGGGTCCATCCGCGCGTGGCAACTGGCGCAGACGGGATTCGCCCGGTGCTGTTCCATGAGCTGGCGGACCGTCAAGACCTTGCCGTCGGCGCCGGTCTCCGGCAGCCCCGGCACGTCGGGTGGCGGCGGAGGAGGAGGCGAGCCCATGACGTTTTCCAGCACATACTTGCCTCGGAGAACCGGCGAGTTCCTGTTGGGATGCGAGGTCAGCATCAGAACGGCTCCCTTGCCCAGCAGGCCCCACCGATTTTCGTCGCTCAAGGTCACGCGCCGGAAATGGCTGCCGTAGACGTTCGGAATCCCATAGTGCCTGGCCAGGCGATCATTGATGAACGTGTAGTTCGCATTCAGCAAGTCCAGCACGCTGCGGTCTTCGCGCAGCGCGCTTTCGAAGAAGAGCTCCGCCTCCTGCGCGAACGACTTGCGCAGGTTTTCGTCAAAGTCGGGGAACGTCGCTATATCCGGGAGCGCCGCGCGCAGGCTGCGCAGTTGCAGCCACTGCCCGAAGAAATTCCCGGCGAGGGCCTTGGAGCGCGAGTCGTGAAGCATCCGCCGGACCTGCTGCTCCAGCACCGCCGGGTCCTTCAGCTTGCCGCGCTCGGCGAGTTCCAAGAGTTCGTCGTCGGGGATGCTGCTCCACAGAAAGAATGATAACCGGGAGGCCAGCGCGAGGTCGCTGATGCGATAGGAACCGCCCGGAACTAACTTTGCCGGATCACGCTCGGCGCGGAACAGGAAGTCCTGTGCGACCAGCATCCGTCGAAGAGCCATCCCCAGCCCCGCTTCAAAGCCGCCGTTGCTCCGGCCGGCTCGGTAGAAGCGCAGGAGTGTCTGCACCTCCGCAGGGGTTACGGGCCGCCGATAGGCGCGGCGCGCCAGCGTCGAGAGGATTTTTCGGGCGCAAGGCTCGTCACTCTGGCCTCCGGCCGGCCGGCACGTGAAAATACGGCGACGGCTGGGCGTGTCCCCCGGTCCTTGGGTGTTGTACGGTCCGCTGATCGTGACGCTTTGCAGCAAAGGCTCGCCATCCTGGTATTTTCGAAATACCTTCAGCAACACCTGGGGTGGCCGCAGGATCACCTCCGACTCCGCTTCATCCTCGAGCACCTCGTTCACAAAAGCCACCCCCACAGTTCGCGCGCCCGCCTTGGCCGTAAAGCGGACTTCGAGGCCGGCATCGGCTTCCGTGGGCTTGCCATCCACATAGTAGAGCGAGCCGGACGCCGACTGGCCGCCAATCGTCAGCCGCTTGACCAGCAAGCCATCCACGCGCACCTCGATCTCGTGCGGGTCGCTGAGGCCGATGACCGCGCCGAGATTCAGAGGCGACTCGCTTTTCTGCAGGGTGAGGGTGGCCGTGTACTCGGCATCCACCGGAAAGTGATGGCGAAACGCAATTCCGCCGCGCGACCCGAAGGGCAGATCCTCGCTCATGCGCTCCGTCTGCACCAGCAGCTCGGAGACGTTGTAGCGCTGGGAGTCGGGGCGGATCGCGGGGTCTCCCATGGCGAGGCGCGCAATCTTCCTGGCGGCGGATACGTATCGTTCCAGCAGCAACGGCGATACCGAGAGCACGTCCGCGTTATTGTCATAGCCGTAACCGGACTCGTCGGCCGGAAGAAGCGTTTCGCCGTCAATCTCCAGCGCCAGCAGATCGCGGACCGCGTTGGCGTATTCGGCGCGGTTGAGGCGATGGAGGGCCGGCCTGCCGGGGTTGGGCTTGGCGGCGGCCGCGCGGTCCAGCTCCGTTTCCAGGTACGTCGCCAGAGAATCATACCCCGCGCGATCGGGCCTGGGCATCCCGACGGGAGGCATGGCGCCGGTCCGAAGCTTGCGGATCACTTTTTCCCAGACGGCGGCGCCCGCCGGAACAGTTTCCACATCCAGCTTGTCGAGCATCAGGTCGGCCGTCTTGAGTCTTTCGTTATGGCAGGTGACGCAGTAGCGGGTCAGAAGCGCACGTAGTTCTGAGGCGGCCCCTGGACCAGGAGCGGGAGACTGCGGGCTTGCCGCTGGAAGAAATCCGGCCCCGGCCAGCCCCACTGCAATCCATGTCAAGATGATTCTCGACATTAGTCGCCGATTCCTCCAATGGATGATGAGCAACCTGCCAGCCCAGAGAGCGCGAGGGGAGGAGCAGCTAGTATCCCGCGAATGCTCCAGTTCCCGCTGACATTATAGCGCAACCTGCGCTCCCGCTCCGGCCTGTTTTCCGGCTGTGGCTGCGGTCTGCGCGTTCTGAAGTTTGCTTCTAAAAACCCCCGTCTTTCCCCGAAAAAACCTTTCGGCCGCCCACGAATGTGGACAGCGGGAGGATCGTCTGAATCTCATCTTCGGGCACGGTCATAATGTCTTTGCTGAGAATGAGAAAGTCGGCCAGCTTGCCCGGCTCGATCGACCCTTTTACGTCCTCCTGGAAGGTCAGATAGGCGTTGTTCACGGTGGCGACGCGAAGCGCCTCCTGGCGCGTGATCTTTTGCGCCGCACCCGCAATTTTTCCCGTGCGGGTCTTGCGGGTGACGTAGAAGCCAATGTTGACAAACATATTGTTGCTGTCGCCGCCGGACCAGTCGCTCCCCGTGCTGACGATCACGCCATGATCCAGAAACTCGCGCATCGGGACCTGCCGCTCCGCCCGCGCCTCTCCCAGGTTTCGGACCGCTGCCTCGTTTCCGCCGTAGGGGTGGATCTGCGCGGAGACCGCGACGCCCAGTTCTGCCATCCTCTTCATCTGATCCGCATGCACAATCGGCACGTGCTCCATAACCCAGCGCTTGTCCCGGATCGAGCTTTCGGCATCGGCGGCGGCGTAGGCATCGAGCACGTGGTCCACCGTGCGGTCCCCCGAGATGTGCGGAGCAGGCCGCCAGCCGAAGCGATTCATGAGAATCATGGACTGGCGAATCTGGTCCGCGGTAATGCGCATTCTGCCGAATTGTCCCGGAGGATTCAGGTAGGCCTCCCGCATCAAGCCATCATCGAGCGCGAACTCCGAGACACTGTCCAGGCGCAGCCAGTCGTCCCCGAATCCCGCTCCGACTCCCCAAGGCTTCAGGATCTCTTCGAGCTTGTCCCAATCCGAGGACACGATATCCAGTCCCATGCTGACCCGCATGGTCAATTTCTTCTTCCGCCACAGGCTGAAGTAGGCCCGCATCGGCTCGGGGCGCAAATCCAGATCGCGGATGCTCGTCAGCCCCACTGCGTGTTGCTCCCGCATGATTTCCAGAAGCCGCGTCTCCGCTTCCTCGAGCGACGGCGGAGGAACAAACCGGCCGGCGATGTTGCGAACGAGGCTGGGAGGGTTGGTAAACCGGCCGGTCGGCTCCCCGCTCGCGTCCATGGGAACCGGGCTGCCCGCGATGAATTTCGTTTCCCGGCTCACACCGCCGGCTTTCAACGCGGCGCTGTTCAGGTAGGCGGCTCCCCGCCCGCGGTAAACGACGATCGGGTGGTCCGCCGAAACTTGATCGAGTTCCTGGCGAGTAGGGCCGCGCTTCTCCGCCAAAGCATCCTCCGCCCAGTTGGCGGAGCCCAGGATCACTTCTCCGGGCTTGGCCTGGGCCGCCGCCTGCCGAAGTTTCTCGAACATCTCCGCCAGGGAGCGGACCGCAGTCAGGTCCACGCCGCGCTCCAGCATGGCTGCCATGTACTGGTGGTTGTGGTTGTCCATCAGACCCGGAATCACCGTAGCGCCCCGCAGATCGGTGAGCCGCGTTCCGGGAGCCGCGAGTGCGCGCACGGAGGCATTGCTGCCCACCGCCAGGAACCGCTCTCCCTGGACGGCGAATGCTTGCTGGATCTGGAAATCGCGATTGACGGTGACGATTTTTCCGTTGAAGAAAATCTCGTCCGGAGCCGCCGCCGACGGTTGTTGCCCGAGCGCCGCCGCAGCCATCCACAAAACGCCAACGGTCAACGCCACGATCCGCATGATGAAACTCCCTGGGGGCGGGTGCTCCGTACCATTACCGGCCGTCCTCCAGGTTAGGATGGGTCAATCGCGGAACGCTTCCGAGGAGGAAGCGGCGAGGCCGTCATGAAATAGGAAGCGCCGTAGGGCGCCGCGCATTTCTGAGCGCGGCGCCGCTTCCACGCTGGATTTACCGCTTCTGAACTTCCCTATGCTCGGTCTTAGTCCTCACCGACCGCCCTGAACTTCTGGATCCCGCGGTTCTCCGCCACGATGAAGATGTCCCCCTTGGCGTTGATGGCCAGACTCGAGATGCGGATCTCGCCCGCCCCATAACCCTTCTGGCCGAAGGCGGATACGAGCTTGCCGGTTTGGCGCTCCACGGTCCAGATCAGCCCTTCGGGGGTGCCGACGTACACGTATTTCTGTGCGGGGTCCCGCGAGAGAAGGATCGCAAACACCTCCGACTTGTCCGGGATATTCGGAGCCAGCGTTACTTCCCTGCGGTGATAGACCTTCTCCGCAAGTTCTTTTCTCCTTCTCGGAACCGAGATGTTCAGCTTGAAATTGCCCATCTTGTCGAACACCTGGACGCGCTTTCCGTCCCGCTCGGCGACGTAGAGCAGGCCATCTTTGGAGAGGGCCAAATGGTCCACAAAATTCGTAAACGCGCCGCCTACGAACTTCTCGGCCTCTTCTTTTGTCGCCTGGCGGCCAATCTGCCGGAGGAACTTTCCAGAGCGATCGAATACGGCAACGCGGTGGTTGCCTTCGCCGTCTGCGACGTACACGTCGCCGTTGGCCGGATCCACGAGCATGTCAATGGGCTTGTTCAGCAACGTCTGGCTCGCATTCAACGCGTTGCCCTTCGCGGTTCCGTCCGAGGTGTCGAACTTCCCTCTGGCGCCGATGGTCAACAGCAGTTTGCCATCATGGGAATATTTTTGGACGATGGCATCTTCGGCGCCGCCGATCCAGAGATTGTCCTGGTAATCCACATGGCAGGTGCTCAGCCCCGCGGGGAGTGATTTCATATCTCCCCAGGAATTGACCAGGGTGCCCGCCGGATCGAACTCGAGCACCGGCGGTCCGTACTTGTTCCCCTGCCAGGGGGCAGCGGCCTCGTTGACCTCCTGGACAACGAACACGTGCTCCTTGGAATCCACGCATACGCCGATCAGCGACCCGAAGACCCAGTCGTTCGGCATCGGCTTGGGCCACCAGGGGTCCACATGAAATTTGGTCGTGATGCGCGGCACGGTATCTGCGCCGGCCGCCCGCTCCTTGACGTAGGGGTCTTGTGGAAGCGCCGCCGTACTGCCTGCCGCCTGCCCGCGGAGCAGGTTTTCTCCGGAGGGGAAAGGACTCCACATTCCGGCAACGATACTCCACGTCATGATCATCACGAGTACAGAGAAGATGGTCCCCGCTTTCATACTGGTCTCCTTTTCAAATGAGCCTGTTGTTCGCCGGCCTGCACAAATCGTGCCACTCGCTCCGGACGGTTGCGGCCGCTGGATTCAACTGATACGAAATACCGTGTACTCCACGAAATGCGCCATGATTACTTTACCTGGCCTCGTATGACTAGTGGGTCTGCAGGTAAGCCAGAAGGTCATCCAGTTCCTGGCCGGAAAGAATCATCCCTCGGGGCGGCATTACCTTGGTGCCTTCCAAAACGATCTTACGGACCATCTCTACGGTATGCTCCTTGTGCTCCGTGCGGTCGGTCAAGTGGTGAGCAGGCCATTGGAAAAGGTCCTTTAACCCCGGTGCTCCTCGATAGTTATTGGAATCTTTTCCGTGGCAGTAGGAGCAGTGGATTTCGAACACTTCCCTGCCGTGGGCAACGCCCGAGGAGGCCACCTGGCGCCGTGGCGGAGCCTTCCGAGACACCTTGCTGATATACCGGTCCAAGCCTTCCGTTAATCGAATCGGCATTCCCGCGGCATCGGTGAACTGTGCGCTGGCAAAGGTCTTATAGCGGGTCTTGCTGTAAGGCTGATCGAACTTTACTCCGGCTGCTTCCAGCTTCTTGCAGAACTCCTCCAGGTTTTTGACCTCGAAGCCCATGCTGTCCAGCGCCCGCCCCTTGTTCAGAGGGCGTGGTTCGCGGGAGACAACGATATTTATCTTCGCGCCCGGAAAGACCACGTTGATACTCGGTGCGGTGACCGGCTTACCGCCGAAGAATTTGGCGTAGAAGTCATAGAGCTGTTTCACCTCGCCATCCGAATTCAGATAGAAATGCAACATATCGCTTCCGATCGGCGCGGACGGGTCATTTTTCTGGACCCCTTCCAGAATTCTCTCGGGGCAGGGTTCGATGCTTTCGCTCGGATTGATTCCGAGGAACGTGCAGGGATTGGTCTCGACTTCGACCCTCAGACCGTCCGGGCTGTAGGAATACGTCCAGGTCCGCTGAAAGTCGCCTGGCTTCCAATTTGGCTCCCGGAGTGTCTCGGGATTGATGGGGTCGGTTTTGACGCCCGCGGCGATCAGCCGCCTGACGAGGTCATAGGGCTGGGGCGAATTCACCCCCACATGATCCACCACCGCTCCCAGGCTGGGGCCGGCAGGCTCGCCGGGATGCAGAAAGACCAAGACGCCGGGAAGTTTGATGACGTCCATGCCTTCAATTTTTATCGGTTCCCCGCCAAAGAGGGCCCAGAACTTCTTGGTCACCTCCACGTCCCGCACGATGGTATGCCAGGCGCTCTGGGTCACACCCGCTTCGTTCAGAGGAAATAGCTGCGCCCACGATAGCGTTAGCGGCCACGACATCAGAAAACTCAGAACCAAAATAAGTTTTTTCATACTCCTCGCACTCCTCTTAGAAGCGGCAATTTCCGACTGCAACCTGCAATCGTCTCTACGCCGGAATATTCCTTGCACCGGAATTAACTTTTTGGTGTTCCGCCGGTCAATAATATACACCCATTTGCGTCCCGCCGGGCACAATTTTTGAGAGTGGTCAGTTTGAATATTTCCGAGCTGGAAGGGCACGGTTTCACCTGGATTATTCATGAGAATCGCGGGAATGACAGCCCCGGAAGGGGCGGAACCATGTGGCCCACGGCGGCAGCCGTGGGAAAACAGGCGATGAGGTGCCAGCCCCGGCAGGGGCGACAGATGACCCACTGTTTCCGCCGGATTCCTGTCGCCCCTACGGGGCTTGCTTGAAACCCAACCCCGCGTCCCACGGCGCAAGCCGTGGGAAGGGAAGCCCGTCGGGACTAGCCCCGGAAGGGGCGACAGATATTTTAGGATACACCATCGGGAGAAATGCTCTAGAACGAGAGCCGCAAGGCAAATTGAATCTGGCGGGAGGTGGTCGCGGGCCGGGAGATCCGTCCCGCGGTGGAAGTTCTGTCACCGGCTTCCCCGGAAAACACGACCGAAGAAGGCCCCACGAAGTTGGGATGGTTCGGAAGGTTGAACAGATCGGCCCGAAACTGCAAACGCCTCTTCGAGTCCAGAAGAAACTCTCTCTGCAGAGAAACATCCACACTCAGTATGCTGGGAGCCAGGAGCGTATTTCGTCCCACATTGCCTAACGTGCCCGGCGGCGGCACGCTGAAGACGCAAGGGTCAAAGTACAGGTCCGGGCCGCCCAATTCTTGTCCCGGCCGTACGCGCCCGCAGCCGAGGCTCCCGCCCTCCGTGGGGTTGTGATTTGCGCCGGGGAGCAAGTTCGACCGAGTAGCGCCCACGATGTAATCCTTGTAGCGCACGCTGGCTTGCGCCGAGAACGGAGTTCCGGTGCGAACGTTGAAGATTCCTCCCACCCTCCAGCCGCCGAACAATCTTGACAACGGCCCGCCGTTCCACCAGGGACGGCCGCTCCCGAACGGGAGGCTGTAGAGGGAATTGAATACCAACCGGTGGCGGATGTCAAAATCCGACAGGCCCCGGTCGAGCGTCCGCCGGTGCGGGTACTGGGGGAAGTTGCCGCCGCCCAGACCGCTCGAGTCATCGTCCACAGACTTGCTGAAGGTGTAATTGGACTGCATGGTCAGGCCGCCGCTGAGCGACTTGCCGGCCGTAACTTGAAACGCGTTGTAAAAGGACTGGGCGTCCGTGCTGATGATGTTCATGGAACCGAAGGCGGGATTGAGGGGTCCGGAATGGCTGGGGAAAAACAGCGTGTTGTCGGGTTGAACGATGGGAATCGTGAACTGGTTCACCTCACTGCGGCGGTACAGATGGTTGCCCCGCGAGCCAACGTAAGACGCCTGGACCCGCCAGCCACCCGGCAGCGGCTGCTGGAGCGTGAAATGGTAGCGGAGAACCATCCCCGAGCTCATGTTGTTGTAGTCCAGGCCCTGAAAGAGAAAGGGCACGGTCGCCGCGGCTCTCAGGGCGTTGGGAAAGACCTGGGAGGTGTCCAGATTCGGGCTGGTTGCCACCTGGTAATACGGCGTCGAAAACCGGTTGCGGTTGCCCACGTAGATCAGGATCGGATCGTAGTATACGCCAAAGGCGCTGCTAATCACCGTGCCGCGCCCTCCCCACGGCGACCAGGTCAGACCGAGGCGGGGCGCAAAATTCCGCAGCGAGGGGTTTCCCCGGAAGAAATCTCCGAACTCGACACCCGTGCTTTTTACGAGGTCCGGAACAAATACGATTCTTCCGGTCTCGTCCCCAATTTTCGTAACAGGTTCATAGCGCAGTCCCATGCTGATCTGCAGGCGCGGACTCACGCGGTATTCATCGTGAACGTAAAGACCCAGGAGCGTCTGCCGGTATTGATGGTGGCTGTCGGAGCCGGGCAGAGCCACCCCCAGAGTCGTTCCCACGGGGCCCGCCAGAAGAAATCCCCGCAGGCTGTTAAACGTCCAGACACCTCCGCTCTGCGCATCAATGAAGCTGTTCAGCCGGTAGCGGTGGACTTCGGCGCCGAACTTCAGCGCGTGGGGACCCTGCTGGACGAGAAACTGATTCGAGAACTGGAAGGATTCCAGGGATTCCGTTTGCGGCTGGCTAAAATGCGGGCCGAACGTGCTCAGCCCGGGAATCACGATCTGGCCAAACTTGGGGGCCTCGGGGTGAAAGTACAGGGAGCGAGGAATCTCCATCTGCGATTGCGTTTTCGAGTTGCCCTGGGGTTTAGTATATCCGAAACGGAAGGCCGTCAAGGCGCGCAGGTTGAAGATGTGCGTCCCGACCGCGGTCAGGTATTGCTGCCGCGTCTGATTGACCGTCTGGAACAGATACGAATCCTGCGGTTCCTGGCCCGAGGCGTCATCAAACGTGTAGCGGACAAAGACGCTGTCGCGGTCGGAAACTTTGTGGTCCACCCGAACGGTAAAGAAATCTTCATTGGTAGGGAGGAACTGCGAAGCAACATTGCGCCCCACTCCATTGCCCAGCCGCAGATCATTGGGGACTGGAATCAGGGCGAGATAGGGCTGCACACTGGGCGCAACCGGAACGGTGGGGACTCCGTTGGCGTCCGGAAATCCGCGCCGGGCTTCCTCATCCGGGAAGAAGCTGATGTTGGTCTGCGTCAGCCGGTCCCGCAGCCCTTCATAGCTGAACAGAAAGAAGGTTTGGTCCTTCCGCACCGGGCCCGCCAGCGTGAAGCCGAACTGGTTGCGCTTGAAGGGAGGCGGGTTCTGATCCCGATCGAAGAAGTTCCGAGCGTCCAGCTTGCTGTTGCGGAAGTATTCGAACAGGGTGCCGTGGAACTGGTTGCTGCCGGAGCGGGTGATCGAATTGAGGACCCCTCCGCTGCTGCGCCCGTACTCCGATCCGTAGCCGGTGGCGAATACCTGCACCTGGTAGACGGTGTCGGAACCCAACTGCACGCCGGCGGCGCTGCGGGGAACCGAATTGCCGGCGGTCATGATGGTGGTGCCGTCCAGCAAGAAATGGTTGGAGCTGTTGCGGCTGCCGGAGACCGACAGGTTTCCCCCGCCGACTCCCCGCGACGCGGAAGCGGCGGAGGAATCGCTGACACCCGCTTGCAGCGTCGCCAGTTGGCTGTAGCTCCGGCCGTTCAGCGGAAGACCCAGAAGCTGGCTTTCACTGATCAGGTTCGCGGCTGCCGTGGGGGGCGGTTCCGCTGCCGGCTTGCCTGGGGCCGGTTCTTCCCCTGCGATTCTCGGCAGCATGAAGTTCAGGGTCAATTGTTGCCCTGCATTCAGTTCCACGGTCTGTTCCACTTCCTGCCCCCGTCCGTCATAAGACGCTTGGATCTGATGACGGCCCGGGGACAGCGGCTGAATGAGGAAGTCTCCTTGGTTGCCGCTTTGACTGGAGACACTCTGTCCGGTGCCCAGATGGCGCGCCACCAGCAGCGTGCCCGGGACGGGTTTGCCGTCCGCGTCGGTTACGATGCCCTTCACGGCCGCTACGCTCTGTTGCGCCCCTCCATGTAAAGGCAGCAGAACGCCCACTGCAAGCGTTACAGGAAGCACCCCCCGCTTTATGAATGCCCCCCTCTTCATGATTTCTCTGTTCCCGCCACTTCCGCCGCAATTTCAGGGTGACAAATTTTAGCGCAAAAGCTGCGTTTTTAACAAACGATTCGCCCCTCAATTCCGGTTCTGTTGTGGGCCTCGCAGAGCCCCGCGAACTCGAGGTGCGGGTGGACCGTGTGCGGGTCAAGCGATTGACGATCGGCGGCGAGCAGACGGCGAAGGCGAGAGCAACGGGTTCGCAGGTTGATCCCCACCTGGAGAAGGGAGATGACCTCGAGGTCCGCTTCCCGGCGAAGGCAGGCACGCGGGTGGTGGGTGTGGGCTTTCGTGAACGAGATTTGGGAAACGGAAGCGGAATCGGAGGTTGTCGTTCGCCCCTCCTCGATAGCGCAATTGAACAACTTTTGGAGATTTCAAGACGGCGACTCCTCCGTGGAAAGTATCACGGTCGGCGGGCCCTACAACCCAAAAGGTTCTGGGGACACGGCCAGCCGCCGCAAGATTTTCGTGTGCCGCCCTGCCGGCGGCAGGAACGAGGAACCCTGCGCCCGGAAGATTGTCTCGGCGCTGGCGCGTCAGGCGTATCGCCGGCCCGTTACGGATGAAGACTCGCAGCCTCTGCTGGGCCTTTACCGCGCTGCCCGGCGCAACGGGAACTTTGAAGCCGGGATCGGATCGGCGCTGCAAGGAATCCTGGTTTCCCCGGCTTTTCTATTTCGGATCGAGCGGGATCCGGCCCCGCCGGGCGGGATGGCGCGGGACGCCGCGTATCCCGTCAACGGCCGGGAGCTGGCCTCCCGTTTGTCGTTCTTTTTGTGGGGAAAAGCAGGGATGGGAATGCGGCGCGTGCTCTCCTGAAGCAGCGTGCCGACGTGAATGCGTCCCAGGGAGACGGGGCCACGGCGCTGCCCTGGGCGTCCCACTGGAATGATCTCGAAATGGCAGACCTTCTGCTTGGGGCGGGCGCCAACGTGAATGCGAAGGATCAGTACGCGCAGACTCCGTGGAGCGCTGCGGCGAACGTGAAACCACCGGGCAAGCAGCTTCGTAGCCAGAGCTTGGCTCGTCGTCCCAAGCCCAGCCAGAGCACGGTGGATCTGCTGGTCAAATTGGGCGCCACCCCGGTGACGTTTCCGCCTGCGGAACGGCAGAACGCAATTGCAGGGAACCCTGCTCAGTAATGCTTCGGCGACGCAATGGATCGCCGGGTGAGCTGGCGGGCAAAGGTCTCCGGTTGAGGGGGACTCAAAGTGCGATGTTTGGAACTTCCCAAAACTTGAAATTTGGAGTGTGGCATGGCGGACAATGAGGAGATCACGAGACGGGATTTTGTGAAACAGGGCGTTGTGGGGACTGCGGTGCTGGCTGGCGCCGCTTCCGGGGCGTTTGCGTTTGCATCGCCGCCGGGCGACTTGGCGCATTCTGTC
>Ga0156222_1106_pt4 | contig 19222 bp, 17 predicted proteins | sample RifCSPlowO2_12_FD_107870 | JGI IMG/M metagenome (GOLD analysis project Ga0156222, IMG submission 107870) | Acidobacteria bacterium RIFCSPLOWO2_12_FULL_59_11 | reverse complement strand
AAACGCTTGATCGCCGGATCGTATTTGGTGCTGATTCTAAATTCGGACGTGGTGTTCGGGGGCAGTGGATCTGTTTTCAAAGAGCCCTGTTCGACCCGAATGCTCGTGCCGCTACTGTCCTGGAAATCACAATAAACCGTCACCCCGCTCACCTCGCGGGTATAGGTATTCTGGACCTGTCCGACGATGCTAATGGTTTCTTGTGTGGCTGACTGTCTGGTCTCCAGCAGTTCCATCGCCCCGGAAGTGGCCCTGGGTGTGGCTGCTGCCGGTGCTTCCGTCTGCTGCGCCGGTTGTTCCTGGGCGGGTCCACACCCGGCAAGTATAACGCCAGTCAAAAATAGTAAAACCACGATCCTGTTCGCGGATATCGGCATTCCATCCCCCCTCTACAACGATTCAGTAAATTATTTTCCACCAACTGCACCTGCATATTAGGAGTTTGCATTTCAATTTTAGCTCCGCCCAAGATTTTACGCCAACCGCCCTGCCGACTCAAGCACAAGCTTGCCTTGGTGATCTTACTGGACGCGGTAAAGCGGATGGCATATAATTTTGGTCGCGAGGGAAGTTCCCACCGGAAATTCCTGGCAAGAGCGTTGCCTAACCCACGACTAGCGGGGTCTTGACGAGGGGAGATTGAGCCGACAGGGCATCTGGCGTAGAATACTGAGTCCGTCGAATCTTGCAACCTTTTGCTGGCGGATTCCGTCCTATGAATATCCCCGTTACGAGGCGGGCGCTCACGGTTGCAATCGAAAATCACCGTTTTAGGAGGGTTGGTATGAAACAGGCAAGAAAACTCCGAATCTTATGTTTCGGTTTTCTGTGGCTATTAGGAATCGGCTCGGCAGACACTTTTGCTTTCCAGCTGGAGCAACGTCCGGCGGAAGACTACATCGAGAGGATGGAGCGGCCCGGACGGGTCGCGGGCCTGAAGGTCGACGAGGTCATTGCGAAACTGCAACTCAAGCCGGGAGATATCGTGGCCGACATCGGTTCGGGCAGCGGGTCGTTTTCCATTCCGATGGCTCGTGCGATCGCCCCGAACGGGACGCTGTACGCGGTTGACATTGACCAGAAAATGCTCGATTACGTCAGCGAAAAGGCCAAGAAAGAAGGCGTCACCAACATCCGCACCGTATTGGGCGAATACGATGATCCCAAGCTGCCGGTGAAGGATGTTGACGTGGCATTTTTCCATCGGGTGTTGCACATGATCGAACATCGCCAAGCCTATGTGAACGCGACGGCGAAGTACCTCAAGCCGGACGGGCGTATCGTGGTGATCGACAAGAATCGGGAGAATTCGGACGATTGGATGTGGCTGAAGCAGTCGGATGTGGACACGTGGATGGCGGCCATCAGCTTCTATCCGGCCGAAACGTTCGGGGTGTTCGACGACAGGTATTTCGTCAGCTACCAGCGGCCCTATGGCAACAGTGTGCTCCTGAAGAAGCGCGAAGTACAATAGAAAAGGAATGATACGTTCGATCACCGTGGTGGCCCTCTTTTCCCTGTTCTATGGGAATTCCGGTTGGTAGCTGTCAGCAGCAGGACGTCTGAAGAGGGCGAGAATCGCAACGCAAACCGACTACGCGGGTTCGATGCTGCACTCGACTCGCTAGTCGGATAAAAGGAAGATCGTGGCAACCGCACCCCTTCGTGTACAAAACGCTCCTCCAGTGCTGTTGCGGTCCGTTGGGGTTTTTACCGCCACCTGCGTCGTTGTGGCTAATGTCATCGGCGTTGGTATCTTTACGACGCCCGGTTTTCTGGCACGAGACCTGGAAAGTCCCTTTGCCCTGCTGGCCATCTGGGGCCTCGGCGCCATTCTAGCCGTGGCCGGAGCGCTTTCTTACAGCGAGTTGGGGGCAGTGTTCCCCGAAGCGGGAGGGGAATACGTGTACCTTCGCGAAACCTATGGCCCTTTGTGGGGTTACCTGAGTGGGTGGACCTCTTTCTTCGCAGGCTTTACAGCTCCCATCGCCGCCGCCTGCATCGGGTTTGCGGCCTATCTGTCGCACTTTGCTCCCCATCTGGCCCCGGGAAACATTTTATTGGCTATCCCTCTCGGTCCCTGGCAGTGGCGTCTCAGCGGCGGACAACTCGTTGCGTTGCTGGCGTTGTGGTTGCTATCCCTGACTCATATCTCCGGAGTACGACGGGGAGGAAGGCTGCAAGTTGTCTTGACCGTCGGCAAAACCGCTGCCATCGTAGCTCTAATCATTTTCGGCATGGCTTTAGGTAGCGGCAACTGGGAACACTTCCGCTCCGCCTCCCAAGGGCTCATTCCGGAGCAGGCTTACCGCAATGTCACCGTCTCGCTAATCTTTGTCCTATACTGCTTCAGCGGCTGGAACGCCGCCGCTTATCTGGCGGGCGAGATCCGACACCCTCACCGCAATATCCCACTCTCATTGCTCGCCGGCACTGCGACGGTGACATTGCTTTATATCGGATTGAACGTGCTGTTTCTTTACGCACTGCCCATCTCGGAAATGAGCGGCGTACTGGAAATTGGAGAAAAGGCTTCCCTGGCGCTTTTTGGGCCGGTGGCCACGCACCTGGTGGCCGCCATGATGGCGCTTTCCATCCTGGCCTCCGCCAGCGCCATGGTCCTGGTAGGCCCCCGCGTCTATTACGCCATGGCTACCGACGGATTGTTCCCCAAAAAACTGGCCGGCGTACACTCCCATTCCCACAGCCCTGCCGCCTCGATCTCGTCCCAGTCCCTGTGGGCATCCGTGCTGATTTTAACGGGTACCTTCGAACAGTTGATTGTCTATTCAGGTTTCGTTCTGGTCTTTTTTTCTGCGCTGGCCGTGGCCGCCGTGATGGTCTTGCGCTGGCGCCGCCCGGAACTCCACCGCCCTTTTCGAGTTCCCCTGTATCCCTTCACGCCTTTGGTATTCGTGGGCTTCTCGGCTTGGATTCTCTTCTACACGCTCCAGGGGCGGCCCGCAGAATCCTTGTTGGGGATTGCCACCGTGTTGCTCGGTCTGCCGCTGTATTTCTATTGGCGGCGGAGATCCTCCGCCGATGGCTCAGAGGGGTGAAGCATTCCCAGACAAATTGTTATCGCTTCTGAAACCGGAACAGCAGGAAGTTTGGAAGGAATGCCAAGCGGAGCAAATCCGCTGTTGCATCCGGAGCAGCGGCGAGCCCTCCTCGAATCCCGTCGCCAGGAAGCCCAGCCCTCAAATTGAAGTTTTTTCGCTCGGAGAATCGTCTCCCACTACGCTAATTCGCAGAGACCGTAAGAACTGGGTGTCCTCCGCGCTCAGGCACAGCTTCCCATCTCGCATCCGGGGGCTTTGGCCCGTCTCCCGGTGTGTTTCTTCCCGCTTGTGGAAGCCGATGGTCGCTTCCAGCACCAGAAACACGTCATAGCCAGCATCTTTGATGTTCGAGATGGCTTCGGTGATCGGTTCGGAATCCGACAGAGACTCGCTGATGGCCATGCCCAGTTGCTTCATGAGTTGTTTCAGGTTGTCATCTAATTCCATGGTTCTCCTTCCCGATTCCAAACCACGTTTGGGAGCAGCCAGCGGTGTCCGGCCCCGCTAAAACCATTTTAAGTAGCCCTTCCGGAAGTGTCAACGAATATCCCGGTAGTGTCCTAAAAGTGCGTTGTTGACCTTAGAACCGAAAAGCTGAGCTTACACAGGGGGATTCTCAACAGCAGCAAGATTGATGAACTTATCAATCAGCGACTGGTTGATTTCGTATCGTTCATCGCTAACATTTAGCAGTTCGTCGCTAATCGAAGAATGATGATAATAAAGTCGGATAATTGCTCCCTCTTCTTTGCAGGCTTCTATGGCTGGCACTAAATCAGAGTCTCCGGCGATCAAAATAACCGTATCTATTTGCTTTTTTGAGCACAATCTTGTCATGTCCACACCCAATAGGACATCAATTCTTTTTTGCTCAAATTTTCCATCACCGGTTTTTCTCAACTTTCCCTGTCTTAATTGAAATCGTTGGACTCCACGGCTGATGGCATGAAAAAATTGGGCCTTCGCGGTATATTTCGCCTTTTCTTGTTGTGATGGAGGATTGCCTTGATAAGGCATGCAGTCGTAGTAATAGGTGCGCAGTCGTGCAATTGGCTCACTCAGAACATCACTGAGCTTCTGGAAATCGACCTTGGCCTTATTGAAGTGCTTTTCCACAACTTTTGAGAAATATCCACCATCAATGAATACTGCGCACTGATTTTCCATTTTGCTCCTTACGAAAATGGCCATCGTTGCCGATGGCCATTTCTTTGAAATTTTGATTGTTACTGGCTTCCCTCAGTTTTTAGGAAGCCAGTGATAATAGTTACCTCTGTCCAGCATACGGACATAGGTGAATATTCCAATCCAATCCTGAAATATTCACTACCGATTGTCAACAAATAAATTCTAAATGCGTTCAACTTGTTGATATTAAAATGGTTGCAATCCATAAAGGAGGTCGGGAATTTCCCACACATGGTCCGTAATTCCTGCCTCCATCGCCGGTGTCATGCGGATTGACCGATGAACCCGGCAGAAGTTGTAAAACGCAAACCATAGCACGTAAGCCGCTTTCAGATTCTTCCACTTTTTTGAGAAGGCATTCGTCAGCCGCGTCATTCGGCGCGTTCCCACTGCCCGGATGATTTCGGTTGAAGAACCATCCTGGTTGCGCCCGGAATACAAAAAGAGCCAGGCGCCACCCCACGGGAGCAGACCTGGCTCTAACGGCTCCGATTTATCGGACCGCAGCCAATTTTTCTTTGCGCAGATAAAACTGGGTTTCCAGGACGTTCAGTTTTTCCACCACGCCGGTATATTCCAGTTCCGACATGGGAAGCATCGCCGCTCCGGAGAACCCCTGTTCGCGCATCTCCAGCGTCTTGCGAGCAACCTTGTCCCGGACGTGATTCCAGAAGGGATGGCTGAAGGCGTCCACCGGCTCCGTCAATTTGCCGTTGTGCACGCAAAACGCCGCGCAACTGATCAGCGGCGGGCCGTCGAAATACGAAGTCGGGCAATTCAACGCCACCGGCATCAGCGGCACAGTGTGGCTCCCGCGCATGCCACCGGCCACAAAATGCCCGATGCTGAACGGGGCCAAGACTTCCCCTGTGGCCGGAAAGCTCGACTGGGTGCGCACCAGCATGACGGGGTCATCTTTGCCGGTATAGGTCCCCGCAATGTTGTGCAGCCGGCTGGTGCTGGCCACCGCGGCCTGCTCGCCGGTCGCCCGGGAGTAAATCGCCTCAATCACAAACCGCTCGTTGTCGCGCAGCAGCGTGGCAATGTCATAGAGGTTCTCTGGCGCATTCAACTCAATCACGCGGTCCTGGTGGGTATGCTCCACATCCATGATGACGAAGCGAAAGCCCTTGCCCATTTTGGGGCTGAGCATCAACCCCGGGCAGAACATGGGGTCAGCAAAGGCCAGATACAAAGGCAGGCTGAAAGCGCCGGGGTCAGTCTTGTCAGCCGCAAAGAACAGGAAAGGTTCGTTGGGCCGCTCCTCGATCTCCATCTCCGCCACGGCCGGTCCCAGACCACGGACGTTGCCGCTGAAAGCATCTTTTAATAAGTCCTGCCCGGCTCCATATAAACCCTGTTCTTTGGCCACCGCCGTTCCGGCCACGAAGGCGTTCCAGGCCATCTCATGAATCTCCCGGTCGCCCTCCCCGCGGGTATGTGTAACGAAAATGGCAATATCGTCCCCCGTGAAACTAACGTAGCTGTCCAGAACCAGCCGTCGGCCTTCATTGGCCACAAACTCCTTGACTCGGTTCACTAGTTGTTGGGAAGGACAGATATGCCCCCCAATGGATCCCACATCCGCTTTAATAACCGTAAGAGTTGTTCTCATCTCCAGTAACCTCTCTCCAATCAGATTATTTTTCTGTCAGGTAATGGTTCGGGCACGTTTTATGCCAACACTTCAGGCGTACTCCGGAGAAGCCAGCAAGAAAGCCGGAAGAAGGGAAAGTGTTGAAAGAATCGGAAAGTTAGAGGGAAGTGCAGGAAAGTCAACGGGTTCTACTTGGGGGAAACCCTGTTTTGGCGCGTGATTGTTACAGTGGGAGAGGAAACTTGTGCAACCCTCTCTGTCAGAGACCCTGGCCTGCTTTAGGCGAGTGCTTCCGGACTTGTGTACAATGACTCACGCCTTGCGGAATTTACCCCAATTCCACCCGTTTTGTTAGGGGTTGATGGCGATGGTAACCGTATTGCTCGCCTGGCCCTCAAAGGTAGTGAAATTCAGGGAAACGGCATTGCCCGTGGGAACATTGTCGGGCAATTTCACATTGACCTGATAAATTCCAACAGACATTGGCGCTAACCCGGCATATTCAACGTTCTCTGGGGGGATCAGTTGCTCTCCGATCCTCACCTGGGGTTTGTTGACCATCACCGGCAACGGCGCGCCTCCCACAAGCGGAGCCAGCCCGCTCGGGAATGTAGGCGTCACAGGGCCCAACCCAGTGGCGTAGATCACAAGCACCTCTCCTGGCTTCGCGGGACGGCAGACTCGCCCCGGAACACTCCCAGTCTGTGCTGCGATAATGTCGTCATTGCCGATCAGAATTGCACCTTGCCCTGCACCGTTTTGGTTCATGGAGAAAATGCCAGGGGCTGTCGGGCTTAAATTCACGGGTGTTGTATTTCCCGATGCCCCTGGCCCTGTGAGCACCGTTATGTCTGCGGAGGAGCCGGTGACCTCGAACGGGATCATGGCGTTGATCTGTCCAGGAGAAACATAGAGAAGAGGAGCGAAGCGATTCCCAATCTTTACACTCACACCGCCCAGCGAGGTCGGCAGGGGTCTGGCTGCTGCCCGTTCTGTTTCGTCCGCTCCCCGCCCCAGAGCCAAGTCGCTGCCGCCGATGGAAATGATCGTTCCAGGAGCTAGCGTCGTCCCGAATCCGGCTCCCTCTCGGACCGGCATGCCCAGAGCCGGATTCACCGTGGCGACCACTCCTCCAGGGAACGCAGAAGTCGAAGTGGTGTTGCTCAACGTCAGATTGGAGGGGCCTAAAGTGGCGGAGGAAGCGATGTTGATGGTTTGTCGCCGGATCGGCTGGTCACTTGGCAGTGTGGCTCCCGTGGTGTTGCCCTGGGGCGTAATGACTTCCGTCGGTGCAGAAAAAGTAATGTTGGAATTGGTTCCCTGGTTGGCTGCTGTAACAAATAGCTGATACGACTTGCCCCGCGGCAAAAATAGCGGGTTCGATCCATAGGTGTACAAAAACTGCCCCGGTGCGGTTTCTGTGATAAGGCCCAACTGGTCAATGTTCAGCAGATTGGGCGGGGTGGGAGGCAAAACCACATCGGCTTTGGTTGTCTGGCCTGCTGTTACGGAAACCGTTGTCGGGTTGGACAAAACCGTGGTGGCAAAGTTTGCCTGCCCATCGGAGAAAAATGAGCCGAAGTTGGATAATCTGATGGGGCCATTGAGAGGCTCGACCATCACCCGGTAGGTTCCCGGTGGCAGGTCCGCAATGGTGTAGTTGCCGCTTCCATTGGTGAGTTGGGAAGCAACAGGCACACCCCCTGGTTGGCTCACGGCGATCACGTGCGCGGACTTAATGTTCTCTCCAATAGCGCTGGTTACCTTGCCGGAAATGGCGCCGTTGGAGGGGGCAAAAGTCGCCACGGGGTAAAGCGCCGCGGCTGTAATCATGTCATCGGTTTGTATCTGCCGGCTGCTGACACCGCCGATGGATTCTGCATAGGGGTTCATGATCGAACTGAACACCCCGCTATGATCCAAACCTAAAAGGTGCCCAACCTCGTGCATTGCCACCGTGACTAAGTCAATGGTGTTGTTGGCCCCTACCGGAGAGAAGGGGCGGCCAATGGTCGTGTCAGCTTGCGTGTTGGGGTTGAAAGTAATATCCGCATCCGAAATCTCGCCCGTGCTGGTATTGTAATTCACCCACTCCCTCGCCAATACGCCGGGGGGAAACGAAAAGCCATTAGGCGCCGCATCCTGGAAGGTCACCAGGTTTGCCCCATCGGAACCGTTGGCCTTTGTCTGCTGTGTCCTGCCGCACTCGGCTTCTAAAGGACCAAACCTAACGGCGGCCCCGGGAATTTCCGTCCAGGCGCGAAAGGCGTCATTGATCGCGCCTAAAACGACCAGTTGTTGCAACTCTCCTGTGAACCCCGGTACCCCGCCTGGATTGACCGCGCAAGAAATGGGTGTACTTTTCCATTGCAGGGATTGCCCCTGGGAAGTTACTTGGTTCGACCCGGCGTAGGCGTTCTCCGAAAGCAAGGCCACACTGACCAGCAAGGTCAGGACAGAAAGGACGGGGAACAAAGGTAGGGGCAGCTTCATCGCAGCCCTCACTGGTTCGCTGCGGGTTTGCGAGCCTTCGCCGCCGAAGAGCGGATTTGATGGAACAACTGGGGGAGGAACCGGCTCGTGGTCGGACCAACCGAACCAGCCGATTTGGCGGACCCCAGACGAACCACTCGGTTGACCATTTTCAACCCGGTCGCTGGGTCCCTCTGTACCGTCAAACTTCCTTGCTCATCTCCCGTAACCTGGTGCTGCTCCTGGGGATCGGTCCAGACAAATAGAATCGCCTCCTGTCCCACCGTGAACCGAGGGACTCCTGGAACGAGCAGGCCGAAGCCATCCAGCTCACCACCCGGTTCCTGGAGCTCAAAACTCGGGCCCAGGTCGCCGTGGAGGTATTCCATGGCTTGCACGGTATAGACGGTGTAGATTAAAGTATGGGTGCTGTTCCACTCGGTGCGGCTGGCGACAATCTTTCCGTAGGCGATTGCGGGCGACTCTGCGGTCAAGTCATCCAGGTTCATTGGCAAAAAGGTGGTCGCAACTGCCCCGGAAATCCAGAGAAAAGCCAGCACCAAAAAAGCGATCCCCTTTTGTAACCTCATTAGAAGCTCCTCCGAAGACAAAAGCGCCAAGCTCTTGCGCCCGAAACGCGCATCACGTTAGCACAGGAAATCCCAGGGTAGCAACGGCCTTATTAGGCGCGCGGGTTCTCCCACAGGTCAGAAATACACGTCCCCTCTGCTTCTGATGCGCCCCGATTCCCGGACAGGAACTGAAGAGCCGTTTCAAACGGGCAAAACTAAGGATTGGAAGCAGGCGGGGAGGTCTGTGGTTTGGGAGGCTCCGATGCTGGAGCCGGTTTGGGCGCCGGGGTGGCACTCGTTTGTCCAGTGGCTGGCGGCTGCGTGGTAGGACCGCTGGTTTGCTGGGCCGCTGACGACTGGTTGTAAAGTCCCACGATATCCCCTGTGACATCCAGTGCGGCATCCGCATACAGGACAGGCGTCTGCGACACATCCAGAATCAATGCGTAGCCATTTTTCTTGGCATATTCGGAAATCACTCCCACCATCTTTTGACCGATCACATTCACCGCGTCCTGCTCCGCCTGTTGAAACTCTGTGGTGGCATCCTCATTCGAACGATTGAACGCCTTGGTCTTGTCATCAATGCTCCGCAGCAGCTTGGTCCGCGCCTCGTCGCTGAGCACTCTTTCCTGGCTCCGGAGCTGGTTCTGGAGGTCCATGATATCCTTCTGCTGCTTATCCAAATCCGCGCGTTTGGGCGCAAACCGATTTTGCAGTTCCCTGGCGGCCTGTTGCCCTTCATTGCTCTGGGCGATAGCCGCCTGGATGTTCATGATCGCCATCTTGGGGGTCTTGTCTTGAGCGAGGACATGGCTCCCGATGACCAAGACAAAACTCAACCCCATTGCTGGAACAGCTTTTCTCATCCAGCCTCCTAATATCGTTCTTTTTCTTCCGGTCTTTCTAAAAAGACTCGACCTTCCCTATTCGCCATCATAATCTTCCCGATGGTTCTTCGTCAAGCCCTGAACTCCTCGTTGGAGTTGTGGGGAAAACACCCCATTACTTCATTCTGGTTGCGTTACTTAACCTCCAGCTTTTTTTCCAGGGATGTGTTGTACATATTTTGCAGCCGCTCCTGCATTTTGTAGAATTCCGCATCCTGGGGATTCAACTCAATGGCTTTCGCAATCGCCTGGAGTGCTTGGTCGAACTTGTCTGCCCGACCATAGGCAGTGGCCATATTGTAATAAACCGTAGCATCGTTTGGAGCGACCTTCCGCATCGCTTCATTCTTTTGCATCGCTCCGTCAAAATCCCCCTTGGACATTGCCTGGGTCGCCTGCGTATCCAAGGCCATCAACTGGAGCGGCGTGACAACATCCTTGTACTTTTCCGGGCTCATCTCGGCCGCCGTTTTGATCTCTTTCACCGCTTCGGCTTCTTTGCCCAGCGAGGCATGGCTGAGGGCCAGAACATAGTGAGACCCCGCTTCCCCGGGAAGCAATTCGACCGCCTTTTGCCCTTTCTGCTCCGCCTCCTCATATTTCTTCTGCTTCGCCTTCCGCGCCTCCTCGGCAGGCCGTCCTTCTTTCAAAAGTTGTGCCTCGGCAAGCGATGCTTCTTTCACCAATTGCAGGACTTCCTGCAATAGCGTGTTGGCATAGTCCGCGGAGGGGATGGTGTAGGCGCAAGTTTTCTCCGCGTTTCCAGAAAGCTGTATCGGGGGCGACTTGGTTGCCACATAGCCCTGGATCACACCATAAATCCGGTAGGTGCCATCGTCCAACCCTTTGAACTGAACCACGCCCTCTTCGGTAGTTTTCTCTTTCTTTTCTTTTTCTGCTCCGTCCGCTACCAGAACAATTTGTTCCTTCCCGAGGGGTTTGCCGGTTTCATCCGTAATGGTACACTTCAGGGTGTTCTTGGCTTGCGCCGGAGCGCCGATCATCCAGGATAAACAGACAACCACCATCCATCCTGCCGTTTGCAACTTTCCCGTATTCCTCAATTTCCTTTCCTCCCTATTGTTAATAATGGCTCGGTTCTGCTGCCGCAGTCCCGAGAGGGTTCTTATTTTCTATTTTCTCCCAGCAGAAGAGGAAGCGTTCTTGGAGGCCCTAGCAATTGTTGGGTTTTCTTGACCGCTTCCCTGGCTGCTCGCACTTGCGGATCGGCGCGCACTTCTACTTCGTCTCCTCGCGACATCCCGAAGGTCAAGTTGAACAACTCCACCTGAATCCGCGTCTTGAGAAAGGATCGGTGCTCTTCCCAGGACTGCTCGGGGATTTGCACCCCCCCCTCTGTCAAAAACCGCCCAAACTCTTCCATCACCGCTTCGTTCGCTTCAAACTCCCCACTAATTCTTCCATGTCGTTCCAGGTAGGACTGCGCAAAGTTGATAAAAGCTGTGCTTTGCTCCAGAGCGGTCGTCCACGGGTCTAATCGCCACGGCTCTGCAGCCTCGTCCGGTTCTATTCCACCTTTTTGCCGGAAAACCCTCCCCCTGTCGCTGTAAACAGTTCGGGCCTCATCCTCTAGAATACCAGCCAAGGCCGTCCCCGGCAAGGGCCGTTGTACGGACCGTCCCTTGGGGGTAAAATGCCGGGCGGTCGTCAGAACCAGGGCAGTCCCTCCGCTGAGCGGCAACACGGACTCGGCCACCCCTTTGCCAAAGCTGGGTTGGCCGACCAACCACGCGCGGTCGTGTTCCTGCAGCGCTGCGGCGATGATCTCGGCGGCGCTCGCCGTGTTGCCATTGAGGATGACCACCAAGGGAAGGTCTGGAAACGGGGGGGCCGACTCCACCTGATAATTTTTCTCCGGAACCGAGCGGCCTTCCAAGCGGACGATCTCCGCCCCCTTGGGCAGGAACAATCCCGCAACCGCCACGGCTGCTTCCAGACTCCCTCCCGGGTTGTCGCGGAAATCGAGAATCAACCCGCGAAGATTCCGGCTTCCCCATTCCTCCAGGGCGGATTGAATCTCCTGAGGAGTGTCCTGTTCCATCCCTGCCACATGCAGATAACCGAGCCCCGGCTCGAGCAGGAATATCTTATCTACGGTCGGGCGCTCTACCTCGGCGGGGTCCAGTTCAAAATCATCCGGCACTACCTTCCCGCTCCGCAGCACGGAGAGGCGAACCCGCCCTTGCCTGGCTTCCTGCAAAACTCGGACCAGCTCCGGCAACTCCAGCGAAGCCACACGATGTCCATTGATGCGCATGATCCGATCCCCCGGCCCTAGGCCCGCTCTCCCAAAGGGCGACTCCGGAAGAGATTGCAACACGGTGACCTGGCCCGCTTGCACGCTCAGAATCGCGCCAAATCCCTGCTGCACCCCGCGTTGTTGGCCCTGCAGCGACTGAAACTGCTCTGCGTCCAAGAAAACCGAAAACGGGTCCATGCTCGCCAAGGCTCCGCGGATGGCTCCCTGATAAATCGCCGTTTCCGGGTCCACCGGATCGGCCAGGTAGGTGGCCGCCAGATGGTATACCTGGGTGATTTTCGCCAGACTCTTGCGGATTTCCTGGTCCGCTTCTTGCTCGGTATACCCAGCGAATGCGGCCACTGGCATCGCCAGCCCCAACCAAACAGCGGCGATGGAAACCATCCCTATCCTGAGCGCTCCGGCCTTCTGCACGATCTCCAACACTCCGAGAGGATTTATTGTTCCGCGCCCCCGCGAGTCCCTACAAAACAGTTCGAAGCGGTACACGCCTTTCGGGTTGCACCCCTGACCATTGAATTTTTTCAAAGGACAAACGAGTCACTTTCGATTGTATGCTTTTTTCGACGAAGATTCACCGGCGCACGACGCTCAGCTTCGTTTGCCAAACGTGATACGGTGCAGATAGAATCATCGGATTAGATGACGTTACAGCGACGTGCATAAGATGACAGAACCAGAGATTCCAATCGTTAATTTGAAGCTCCCCCACGAAGCGCTCCGGGAAGAAATTGAGGCTGCCATCCGCCGCGTGCTGGATCGCCAATCTTATATCCTGGGTGCGGAAGTTCAAGATCTGGAATGCGCCGTGGCCGAGCGGCACAACTGTGCTTTCGGGATTGGCTGTGCTTCTGGTTCTGACGCCCTCTTGCTGGCACTGCTGGCCCTGGGAGTGGGGCCGGGGGACACCGTGCTGGTTCCGGCCTTCTCTTTTTTCGCCACCGCAGGGTCCGTGGCCCGAACTGGGGCTAAACCGCTTTTTGTGGACATTGATCCACGCACTTTCAATATGAATCCACGGGCCGTTGAAGAAGCCCTTCAGGCGCAGAAGAACAGGGATTCCGTGAAGGCCATACTCCCGGTTCACCTGTACGGACAATGTGCAGACATGGATTCCTTGCTGGCGCTCGCTCGCCAGCACAGCCTGTACGTGGTCGAGGATGCGGCGCAAGCGATTCTGGCCCGTTCCGGGCAGCGTCCGGCTGGCTCCCTGGGAAATTGCGGCTGCTTTAGCTTCTTCCCCACCAAGAACCTGGGGGCTTATGGCGATGGGGGCATGATTCTCACCCAGGACGGAGCGCTGGCCGAACGCCTGCGATTGTTACGGAATCACGGGGCGGTCGAGAAGCACTTCCATTCCTGCTTGGGAATCAACAGCCGCCTGGACACTCTGCAAGCGGCCATTCTGCTGGTCAAACTGGCACAACTGGGCCGGCGGACCGAGTTCCGCAGAGAAAAAGCCTCCTTTTACCGCACAGCATTTTTGGAGGCCGGGCTCTCCGACCTGGCAGCCAATTATCCCACACGCGAGTGCCCCGTAGTATTGCCTTACGAGGCACCGGATAACTATCACGTTTTTCACCAGTTCACGTTGCGGGTCAGCCAGCAAAACGAACTCTCTCAGCACCTGGCAACCCAAAGCATCGGGACGGCTGTGCATTATCCGCTTCCGCTCCATCGGCAAGAGGCCTTTGCCTATTTGGGATTTCACCGAGGAAGTTGTCCAGAGAGTGAGCGGGCTGCACAGGAAGTTCTTTCGATTCCAATCTATCCGGAACTGACCGCAGAGCAACAGTCCCGCGTGGTGCGCGAGATCAAAAGCTTTTATTTCTCGTGAAATCCAACCGGTTTCTTTCCCTTCCAGGATTTCCGGTTGTATGATGGGCTATCGAAATGACGGCGGCTCCGGGGGCCAGACGCAGATTTTCGGCGCCAGAAGGGAGCGAGGCCGCCGGCCAAATGGTTCCTGTTGACCCGCGAGCCTTACACTCAGACCATGAATCTGAAAGCAAAAATTCTAAGTCCTGCTCAAGCGATGATTTTCTACGAGCTGATCCCTCCCAGAGCGGGGGCAGCGCAGGAACTGGAGGGTTTACTGACCCTGTGCCGGGAACTGACAGGAACGGTAGATGCCATCAACATCCCGGAGATTTACGAAGAATCCCGCCGGGAATCGGTCCCGGGACGGAAACCGCTGCCGGAGCGCATCGAACCCCGTGCCTTTGCCAAAGCAATCCAGACCACGGCTGGAATCGAGAGCGTAGTCAACCGGGTGACCGTGCATCACCCCGAACCCGCGCAGCTCCGCTGGATGCGGGAGACTTACACGGAATACGGGATTCGGAACCTAATCCTGGTGGGGGGGGAGTCCCGCCAGATGGGATATCCCGGGCCCAGCGTAGTGGAGGCAGCGAAGCTGAGCCGCCAAGAGGGGCTGGACTTTCTGCTGGGAGGGATCACTATTCCCAGCCGCTCTCACGAACAGGAGCGAGTGCGGCAGAAGTACGCGCAGGGGCTCTCGTTTTTCACCACTCAGGTTCTGCTGGACTCCAACGACATCGTAGATTTGATCCAGGGCTTGAATGGCCTCGACGTGCGGATTTTCCTGAGTTTTGCTCCCATCAGCAACCGGCGCGATCTGGAATTCCTGAAATGGCTGGGGGTGGACGTGCCGAACAACGTGGTCTGGGCGGTCGAGCAAGGCGGCGATGCAGCCATGGCGGTCGAAAAATCCACCTCGCTGGCCTCCGCCATTCTGACCGACGTCTTTGATAATCTTCCCGCCCATCCTCCGGCTCTGGGGATCAACATCGAACAGATCACCCGGCGCAACTTTGGGGCGGCCCGGCAGATGCTTGCTCACTTAGGACCCTTCTATCGTCGCCACCTCCAGACTCGCTACCCAGGCGCCACGGGAGACTGCGAGCCTGCCTCCCTGTTTGAGGCTCCCGACCAGGCAACTTCTCCAAAGTGGAGACAGCCCTGAAATACAGCCCATGCCAGCACTTGGCAGGGCAGCCTGTCCAGATGCAAAGCCCGGGCTTGTTGAGAAAGCAGGGAGGATGTTTCAACCCTTAACCGGCAACCCCGGCTGGTTGTGGACACACAGAACGGTTTCCGAACTTACTGGATAGGAAAATTTATTGATTGTGAAATAGGGCGAGCGCCTGGCAAGCGTCCAAACAGGTTAGCATGGAAGCATTTTGGTGGGGGGGGAAAGCAGGGAGGTAAAAGAACACCCCCATACGAAGGCTTCTTCTCGAGTACGGGAAATTTTAGGAGCCGCGGTGCAGCTACTACAGTTATAAACGGAATTGCTACGAATCTCTCGTCTCCGCTTCAGAACGCCGGTCTGCCCCCTTTCGCCTTTCAGGTACTGTTTGGTTCTCACTGGAACGGCGACGGTCTGTGTCTCTTCGGTCTTCCCCTAAGCGTTTCTCCATTACCACAGTATCCTCCCTTGCCTTCTGAACTTGAACTGATCCACCACCCGAACCCGCCAGCAGCAGGCCCTTTAGATCTCCGGTTTGACTTGGGGGGGCTTGCGTCTGCCGTACATGGGAATTGCCACTTGCATTTCCAGGTTGCGGTCCCTTTTTGCAAGACGGGTAAAGTTTTACCGGATTTCGCCTTTTTCGCAAGCCCTATTTTTGTTAAGCAATCCTAGGAATCCAAGTCCCAGAGACTTGGCTAGACAGGTTCCGCTTGTAGGCGGTTGCCTAGTGCGGGGTCACCAGGAGCTGTATGGCTCTCCCGAAAGGCTGCTCAAGTTGGAGCCGCTGTGGACGTCCACAATGCCTGCCATCGTCTGGTCGGCACTCATCAGAACATCACTCTCATAAGCCACCGTCCAGGTTTGATTGGAGCTGGTAAAGGGATCTACGGGGATTTCCCGGATATAACCTTCGGCCGTCAGGTCTTCCAGTGATTGCGGGGCCTGCTGCTTGTCTAAGGTGTACTGGTCAATCAGCGCTCGCATCGTAAACAGGTTGTCGCGCAAGACGGCTTCCTTGGAACGGATAATCGAGGTCCGATAGATGGGGACCGCGATCGAGATCAGGATCAAGATGATCGTGATGACAATCACCAGCTCAATCAGCGTAAAGCCGGAGTACTCACGGACCCAGGAAGGCGGTCGCGATACCAGTTTCTCACGGTCTCCCAGGGAGTGCGGCGAGAGAGCCTTGTCACTCAGAAATTTCCATCGGCGGGTCAACATCGTTACCACTCGGAATACCGGCTGCCGTCCAGGGCTAAACCCTGGTTTTTGCTATAGACATCAAAAACGTTTTCTCCCCCCCAGGAGGTGGAATCCGAGGCGTCTTGATACGATCGCATTCCCCAGTCGGTCGAGTTCGTCATGGGATCGCGGGGAATACGTCGCAGAAACTTCAACTTCTTGCCCTCCGGAGAATTGGCCATGGGCACTCCCTCCACAAGGATCTCCAAGCTCGGCGGATACCCCTCGGTGCTCAGTTCCACCTGGATGAGACCGCGGTCGGACGCTTCTTTATAGCGATCAATGGCGGTGCGGATTTCCCGAAGATCGGAGCGGAGTTCGCGTTCCCGCTCTCGCTTCACCTGAACCTTGGCAAGGGGCAGAGCCACCAGCGAGAGGATGGATAGAATGGCCACCGCTACAATCAGTTCCACCAGGGTCAGCCCGCGTTGGCCCAGATGCATTCGACGGCGAAACCGCACGCAGCAGGGTGCCGACTTGTTGACGTCCATACCTACAGTCCGGCAAAAACGATGGTCCCTTCTTTAGTTAAGCGACTTTTCGCGGACAGTAATAGTTGCCTGAGCACCTTCCAGAGGCAAGCGCTGGTTGGAAGGGTTGCCGTCTCTGGCTGGGGTAATTTGCAGGGGAGTAGTGCCGGGCTGGTTGGCCTGGAAGATGAATACGGCCAGTGTCCCCCCTCCGGAAACGCCGCCGCTGTTCGGGGGACGGGAAAGGGTGACGGAAGTTTTCCCCGAGGTCTCTTCCGCTCGTTCGACCACTGCCACCGGTTGATTCCCCTGCCCCAGGAAACTGCCGCTCGCAACGCGCACCAGGCGGAGTACTCGGGAGTCATAGGCGATTTCCAGGGCAGCCGAGGACATTTCCCGCGCATTTTCCACTTCCAAAGGTAGCTCAAAGGTCTCGCCCGCCTGAGGAAGCGATGTTGGAGTTGGGAGGCGCAACCGAGGTCCGGGCCCTGGGGATTGGGCAGGATTGCTCGGCCCCGGCTGCCCACTCGGGCTTTCTTCTGACGCGTGCTGGCCCGTGCGCAACCGCACCGCATTCTCCGTGCCTACGTCCAGCGTCGTGCGGTTCAGGGCAGTGATGTCCAGACGGCGCACCACGTGCGGCTGCAGCACAATCAAAATTTCATCTTCGGCAATGTTGTCGCTGACGTTGGAAAACAGGTATCGCAGCAAAGGAATCTGCGAAAGACCGGGAATCCCGCTCACGGTTTCAACCTTCTGCTGTTGGAAGATCCCTCCCAAAATGTTGATTTCCCCCTCCCGGAGACGAATATCATGTTCGATCACCCTCTGCCCGATAATGGGTTGCTTGATGCCGCCGATATCCACCTGCTGGGTGACCGCAGAAATTTCGACCCGCACTTTCAAGGTAATTTCGCTGTTCTCGTGGACCTTGGGGGTGATGTCCAGGTTTACGCCCACATCCGTGTATTGAAACTGGGTCTGCACCAGCGGGCTGACCACCGCGCCACCGATCCCCGGTTGGAAGCTGCCGGTAGCGATGGGGATGCGGTCGCCGATGCGCAGCGTGGCTTTTTGCCCATCAGATGCGCGGATTTCCGGCCGTTGCAGGATTCTGGTGTGGGAATCACTCAACAAGGCGTTGAGCTGGGCGCTCGGGAGGGTAATGGAAATATTGTTCGTGCTCACCTCGCCAATCTTGCTTTGCGGCCACGATGCAGAGACTTGGATATTCGGGGCAAGACCAAGCTGCTGGGCCTTATCGCGGCGCACTTCCATGACCGCTGCGTCCACCACCACTTCCGGTTTTGCCTTATCCACGTCGCGGATGATTTTCTCCGCCAGGGTCACTTTGTCCGGCGTGTCCCGAATAATGATGGCGTTCATCGAGTTGATCTGCTGGATGCGCCGGGTTTCCAGCAAGGTTCGGATAGCGGTCACGACCTCGGTTAATTCCTGGGGAGTGATCGTATTGGATAAGTAAAAAGTTTTGATAACCTGCTGCTCTTGCTCCCGACGCTTGACGGCAGTGTCGGGAATGACCAGGATCGTATTGCGCGTCAGGGCCTTCCAAAACGTCTTGGTCAGCAAAGCGACCTGATCCAGCGCCTCTTCCAGGGTTACGTTGTTCAACTCCACCGTAACCCGCTGCGCCGTATAATCGGGATCGAACAAGACGTTCACCCCGGCGAGCCTTCCGATGGTCGTAAAGACCACTTTGGCGTCGTTGGTCACGCGCAGGTTAATCGGCTCGCGCGAAAGGGGTTCCAGTTGAGGGGGGCCGAGGGCTTCCTCCACAGGGGGGATTGCTTCTTCCGAAGGGGGTGCGGCCTGCTGCTGAGCCTCGATCAAGGCCCGGGTGCGGCCTACTTCCTGGCGGGCTGCCGGATTGGAAGGGTCGGTCGCTGCGGCCATTTCATATTCGGTCAACGCCTCCTGCAAGTTCCCCTGCGCCCGCAGCTTGTGGCCTCGCTCCACGTGCAATTGCCCAGCCTGGAAGCGGACCCGCTGGACAGCCACTATGAACTGCACATTCGCAGGATCGGCCTCCAGCGCCTTCTCATACTGAGAAAGCGCTCCGTCATAATCCTGGCGAGATTCCGCCTCCTGGCCCGCTTTGTATTCATCTTCACCTTTGGCCGCGTAAGCTGTAGAAACCGCCACTCCAACGGCGAGCAAAAGACTAATGCAGAGAAAAGCGCGGGGTAAAATCCCGTGCAAGCGGAAGCGAATGATTAAGCGTGACATCCCTGCCTCCCTCGAAGCAAAAAGCGGAAGTAACTTATTTTCAGCCAAGGGGGAATGGCCCTCCACTTCCTCGAAGTCTAACATAACTGGGGATAGACCGTCTTCCATTTCCCCTGGAACACTCCCTATCCTCGCTATTGCGGCAAAAGATACGAGCTAACCGCGAGCACACGCCAGCTTCATCCTCGGGAAGCACCCAGACG
>Ga0156222_1101_pt1 | contig 19815 bp, 19 predicted proteins | sample RifCSPlowO2_12_FD_107870 | JGI IMG/M metagenome (GOLD analysis project Ga0156222, IMG submission 107870) | Acidobacteria bacterium RIFCSPLOWO2_12_FULL_59_11 | reverse complement strand
GCACGCCGGCGGCCTCCATCGTCTGCCGCGCGCGGGTATTTGAACCCATCAGTTTCATCGAGGTGGCGCTGGGGCCGATGAACGCGATGCCCGTCTCGTCGCAGGCTGCGGCCAGTTCGGGATTCTCGGCCAGGAAGCCGTAACCAGGATGAATGGCCTCGGCTCCCGACTTGCGGGCCACGGCGATGATCTTGTCAATGCGCAGGTAACTTTCCGTAGCCGGAGCGGGCCCGATGGGGTACGCCTCGTCCGCCTTGAGCACGTGCAGCGATTTGCGGTCTACTTCAGAAAACACCGCCACCGTGCAGATGCCCATCTCGCGGCAGGCGCGAATGACGCGGACGGCGATTTCACCACGGTTGGCAATGAGGATTTTCTGGAACATTTGAAGTCAAGGGCGTTGTGCCCTTGCAGGATCGTTATCGTTTTCGTTCACGGGTTTCCAATGTTCGTTCAGCAATCTAGTTGCTTCGTTAATAAACCGCTTACGATTATTGGACGAGGTAAAACGTAGGGTAACTCGTTCGCCATTTTTCCTCCAGTCACTTTCTTTTGTACCGCCCCAGCCAATCTGCCTCTTGGGATGATCTTCAGCGTATTGGCAAAGAGCACGAAGGCAACAAACAACGGCGTAATCTTGTGTCGAACAGGTTACACTGAATCGAAACTTCTGGTGATCATTCATAGCCCTCAACTCCTACCTATCGTCATCTATCTTTGATGGAGAACAGTATTATAACGCCTCTGGGAACGGCGTGAGTTCTTTTGGGATTTCGTGTAGAGTAGCAACCAGGAGATACATCGCCATGCACAACGAGTTTACGGCCATTATCGAAAAAGACGAGGACTGGTTTATCGGGTATTGCCCGGAAATTCCTGGGGCAAATGGACAAGGACGTACGGTCGAGGAGTGTCGGCGGAATCTGGCCGAGGCCATCGCGCTCATCCTGGAAGACCGTCGCCAGGACGCCATGAAGGGGGTTCCCGGGGAAGCAATCCGTGAAGTGGTCATTGTGGAGTGAAACGCGAATCCTTGCTAAGGCACCTTCGGAAACACGGTTGCTTTCTCAAAAGAGAAGGCCGAGAACATTCCTTGTGGTGCAATCCCAAAACGGGGCACGTCGAAGCCGTCCCTCGCCACAATGAAATTTCCAATCAACTGACAAAGAAAATTTGCCGCAACCTGTCCCTTCCCGAAACTCGCAGCTAAACTCTTCATTAACCCACACAAAACGTTCCTGTAAGATTGCTCGCGACCCCTTCACAGCGGGATATTCCCGTGCTTTTTGGGCGGCATGGTGTCGCGCTTGTTGGCGAGCATTCGCAGGGCGGTGATCAGCTTGCGGCGCGTATGGCGGGGTTGGATTACTTCATCAATGTAGCCACGCTCGGCGGCAATATAGGGATTGGCGAATAGGGTCTTGAACTCCTCGACTTTTTCGGCACGCGCTTTTTCGCCATCTTTCGTCTCGGTCAACTCGCGGCGATAGATGATGTTGACGGCTCCCTCCGGCCCCATCACGGCGATTTCGGCGGTGGGGTAGGCGTAGTTCACGTCGGTGCGGATGTGTTTGGAGGCCATGACGCAGTAGGCTCCGCCGTAGGCTTTGCGCGTGATGACGGTCAGCTTAGGCACGGTGGCCTCGGCGAAGGCGTAAAGGAGCTTTGCGCCGTGCTTGATGATCCCGCCGTACTCCTGCTGCGTGCCGGGCAGAAACCCTGGAACGTCCTCGAAGGTGACGAGCGGAATATTAAAGCAGTCGCAGAAGCGGACGAAGCGGGCGCCTTTGACCGAGGCGTTGATGTCGAGCGTCCCAGCCAGCACGGCGGGCTGGTTGGCGATGATCCCGACGGGCTGGCCGCCTAGCCGCGCAAAGCCGACGATCAGGTTCTGGGCAAAGTGTTCGTGCACTTCAAAGAAGTACCCGTCGTCCACGACGAGGTGAATAATGTCCCGGATGTCGTAAGGCTGGTCCGACTCGGATGGCACGAGGGTGTCCAGCGCCTCTTCCTCGCGGTCCATGGGGTCAGCCGAATGTTTTACGGGCGGGTCTTCCATGCAGTTGGAAGGCAGGAAGGAAAGCAGTTCGCGGACGAGCGAAAGGCAGTCAGGATCGTCGCGGGCGATGAAGTGGGCCACGCCGCTGGTGGCGTTGTGGGTCATCGGGCCGCCCAACTCTTCTTTGGTGACCTCTTCGTGGGTGACGGAGCGGATCACGTCCGGCCCGGTGATGAACATGTAGCTGGTACCCTGCACCATGAGAATGAAGTCGGTGATGGCGGGGGAGTAAACAGCGCCTCCGGCGCAGGGGCCCATGATGGCGGAAATCTGGGGAACCACCCCGCTGGCGAGCGTGTTTCGGAGAAAAACATCGGCATAACCAGCCAGCGAGACCACTCCCTCTTGAATGCGCGCTCCGCCGGAGTCGTTCAAACCGATGAGGGGCGCGCCCACGCGCACGGCCTGGTCCATCACCTTGCAAATCTTGGCGGCGTTGGTCTCCGACATGGAGCCGCCAAAGACGGTGAAATCCTGCGCAAAGACAAAGACGAGGCGTCCGTCAATCCGGCCGTAGCCGGTGACGACGCCGTCGCCGGGGATCGTCTGCGAGGCCATGTCAAAATCGGTGCAGCGGTGGGTTACCAGCCTGTCCAATTCCTCGAAAGTGCCTTCGTCGAGCAGCAGTTCGACCCGCTCACGGGCGGAAAGCTTGCCTTCTTTGTGCTGGCGTTCCTTGCGCTCCGGCCCTCCGCCCGCTTCGGCGGCAGCGTTGCGTCGCCGCAGTTCTTCTAACTTCTCCTGGATGGTATGTGCCATGACGATCAGCCCTCGATTGGAAGCCCTCAATTGGTAAGAGTCTTTTCCCGTTGAGGTAGAGAAGAGGGCCGGATGTTGCCCGCGTTTCCGGCAGCATCCGGCAACCCGCTCCACAATTCGCAGACCAGAATGGAGTTGGATGGGTTGTGGGGATCGTATTTTACCGCGGCCGCTCGGCCCGGCGCGCAATTTTCGGCAGGGATCAGGTGGCGCAAAGAAGAAATGTCCTGCGCCGCGGAGTAGTCCACGCCTGCTGCCCGGTAGCGATAAAACAGCAGGTGGACGTCTGGAGAATCGTTGTCAGGGCAATCGCCCTCCAGGAGGAATCCTTCCGTAAGCCGGCCAATGGCATTCACGGCTAAGCGGCGTTCCTGTTCGCGTTCCGCCGCCGACTTTTTTTTCCTAAGGAGATGCCATCCTACCACGAGGGCCAGAAGGAAAATCCCCACTGTTATCAATATAGTAGCGATGTTTTCTGGTGTCATCCTTCAAAACCCTTCTCAGCTTACCTTTCCCGCGCCCCGGTTCGCAATGGGAATCGCGGGTTCATTCCGCCGTAACTGAGGTTTCCTCCGAAGGCACACTCTCGTTTCCGCTTTTGTCCACGGCTCTCACATGGTATCGGTAGCGGATTCCAGCCTGGGTGGTCGTATCCCGGAAGAGCGGGATCGGCAGCCGTTCCGGATTGATTTTCGCGAAGGGGTTTACTACCTGGCTTCGATACACATTGTATCCGGCCAAGTCCGATTCGGTGTTGGCGCTCCAGACAATCTCCACGGCACCGGGTGTTCCTACGGCTCGGACATTTTGCGGCGCTGGCGGCGGAAAGCGATCCGTGGCGACGACTTCGACGGAATCAGAAGCCGCTGTCATCGCTACCGAGTCTGGTTGCTTTACATAGGCTCGGACGAAATACACATAAGTGTGTCCGAAAACAAAGGAGGTGTCTTCATAACGGGCGGCCTCGGCGGTGCCGATCATCTCCGTTGTCTGTGGAGATTGCGCCTCCGAGCGATACACCTGATAACCCCCTGGCGGCGGGGCCGGTCCGCCGAAAGCGGAGCGCTCGGCTGGCTCCCAGCTCAGAACAACTGCCTTTTCGGTCAGAGTGGCACGAAGCTTTCCAGGCGTTTCCGGGAGATTCGCAATTTCCAGGGAGACTACGTTGGAAAATCCGGCGTCTTTTCCCCGGCTGTTGATGGCTTTAATAGCGAAAAGCGCTTTGTGGCCCGAATGGGAAGGAGCGAGCGCCAGTTCATAAACGAGCCGTGTTTCGTTGGAAACCTCCTCGGCGCGCACGGTGGCCAGCAGTTGGGCTTGCTGGGGAAAGTTCGGCAGCGAGGTTTGGTCCGCAAGGAACGCGCCGTAAATTTCCATGCGGTCAAGCTCCTGCGCCCGCGTCCCCTCGGTGGTCAGCAGCGGTCGGGACCACGTCAGGCGCGCCTGCGCCCCCACCTGGACAGCCGAGAGGTCATGGACCGGCAGCGGAATTTCCAGCAAAGGAGGCTGTGGTTCACCGGGCACGCCGCAGGCCACACCCAGAAGCGCCGCGAGAAGCGCGATGGAGAGACCTGCCCATTTCCAGCACAGACGCAGGGAGAGAACTCCTTGTTTTTGAGTTCGAAGCAAGGGTCGGAAGCCGCCCGATGGTATGGGGGAAGAATTGGTCTGGAGAAGAGAAGAAGGCAACGGATTTGAAGTCCACTACAAGATATAGCGGCTGAGGTCCTGATCCTTCACGATGGCGGCCAGTTGCTTTTGCACGTAGGCCGGGTCAATCTTGATCGTTTTCTTTTTCATGTCCGGCGCTTCAAAGGAAATTTCATCGAGCAGACGCTCCATGATGGTGTGCAAGCGGCGTGCCCCGATGTTTTCCGTTTGCTCATTCACCAGACCGGCGAATTTGGCGATCTCGAGAATCGCTTCCTCGGTGAAGGACAATTTGAGGCCTTCGGTTTCCAGTAGTGCGATGTACTGTTTGAGGAGAGCGTTTTTCGGCTCCTTCAGGATTTTGACGAAATCGTCCACCGTCAGGGAGTGCAGCTCGACCCGGATCGGGAAGCGGCCCTGCAGCTCCGGGATGAGGTCCGCTGGCTTGCTGACATGGAAAGCGCCAGCGGCAATGAACAGGACATGGTCCGTGCGGACCATCCCGTAGCGCGTGTTCACGGTCGTACCTTCCACAATGGGCAGGATGTCGCGCTGCACGCCTTCGCGGCTGACATCGGGGCCGTGGCCGGTTTCCCGTCCGGCAATTTTGTCAATTTCATCCAAGAAAACAATCCCCGACTGCTCGACCCGCTCCACGGCAGTCCGAGTGACCTGGTCCATGTCAATCAGCTTTTGTTCCTCTTCCTGGATCAAATAGTCCATGGCTTCGGCGACGCGCATCTTCCGTTTTTTTGCTTTCTGGCCGAAAAATCCCGGCAGGATGTCGCGGATGTTGATGTCCATCTCCTCAACGCCGGTGTTGCTGATCACTTCAAAGGCCGGGAAGCTGCGTTCGCGCACTTCAATTTCCACCACGCGGTCGTCGAGCTTCCCTTCGCGGAGTTGCTGGCGGAATTTTTCGCGGCTGCGGGCGAAGTTGTCCGCAGGTTTTCCCTCTTCTGGCTCGACGGGACTGAGCTCGACGGAGGGGGCCGGCGGAAGCAGAATGTCCAGGATATGTTCTTCGGCGTTCGATTCCGACTTCTCGGCCACTTCCTCCAGTTTTTCCTCGCGCACCATGTCAATGGAGATTTCCACCAGGTCGCGAATCATGGACTCGACGTCGCGGCCCACGTAGCCGACCTCGGTGAATTTGGAGGCCTCCACCTTGAGGAAGGGGGAGTTCGCCAGCCGGGCCAGACGGCGCGCGATTTCGGTCTTGCCCACGCCGGTCGGCCCGATCATGATGATGTTTTTGGGCATCACCTCTTCCGCCAGCTCCGGCGAGAGCTTCTGCCGGCGAGTGCGATTGCGCACGGCGACCGCCACCGCTCGCTTGGCCGCGGTTTGCCCGATCACATATTTGTCGAGTTCGCGGACGATCTCGCGGGGCGTTAATTCGTCCAGCGAGATGCCTTCTTCTTCTACAATAGTGCCGGGAAGGTAAATCACCATGTGACCTCCCGAGGAAAAATCCGATCAGAGTTCTTCAATCGTAAGATTGGTGTTCGTATAAATGCAGAGCTTTGCGGCGATTGCCATGGCTTCCTCGGCGATTTGCCGGGCCGAAAAGCTGGTGTTTTTCAATAAGGCATAGGCGGCCGCCGTGGCCACAGAGCCACCGGAACCAATCGCGGCGATCCCCTCATCCGGCTCAATCACATCTCCCTGACCGCTCAGCAGGAAGGTTTTTTTTTCATCCGCCACCAGCAGCAAGGCTTCCAGGTTTCGCAGCACCTTGTCCGTGCGCCAATCCTTGGCAAGTTCCACCGCTGCCCGGCTCAGGTTGCCATTGAATTGCTCCAGTTTGGTTTCAAAGCGCGAAAACAAGGACAGGGCATCGCCCGTGGAGCCTGCAAATCCGGCCAGGACACGGTCATTCCAAAGCCGGCGAATTTTGCGGGCGGTGTGTTTCACCACGGTGTCCGCCAGGGTGACCTGACCATCGCCAGCCATCACCACTTTCTCATCTCGTCGCACGCATAAGACGGTCGTAGAACGAAATCGCATTTTCGTGTGTCGGCAGAGTCTCCTGAAAAACTGGTGCTTACTCTCTAAGTATATCAAATCTCCAGGGGACGCAAGGGATAGCTCTGTGGACACCGGCGCTTTTCCCTCTGTCACCACGGCGGAACCCGGCCCGGCACCAACCCCAAAGCAGCGCCGCAGCGCCTGGAAGTTTACTTGACGCTCCTGCTCGGCCAGACTATGATGAAGGTATAGACGCTCCTGCAATCCAGCAGGAAAAGGATGGATAAGATTGAACATTTTGAGGTCCGAGGGGGGTAGAGGCCTGAGAGTGCTTTTATTCACAGTTGCCTTGTTGGCAGCGACGGTGGTTTGCGCCGCTCCGCAAAAGGAAGGTGCTCCGGCTTTGTTTCCCCTCCGGGAAATCCAGCCGGGGATGAAAGGCATTGGCAGGACGGTCTTTGAGGGAACCAAAATCGAGGAATTCCAGGTCGAGATCCTGGGAGTGCTGGAGAACATCGCTCCCCGCCAAAGTATCATTTTGGCTCGACTGTCCGGCGGGCCGCTCGAGAGGACCGGTGTATTGGCTGGGATGAGTGGCAGCCCCGTCTATATCGAAGGCCGGCTGGTAGGAGCGGTGGCCCTGGCCTTCCCGTTCTCCAAAGAGCCCATCGCCGGCATTACTCCCATCGAGCAGATGATGGGCGCCTTTGAGGAGCCTGCATCGCCAGAGCCTTCCAACAAACAACTCGCCTGGAAATTCGAGGAGGGGGATCAAAAGGAGCCTCGCTTGGTTTCCACCGCATTGCCGGACCTTCTGCCGCCAGCCCAGGATCGCAGTCCCCAAGTGGCTTATGGCGCCGTGGGGGGGGCTCTGGCGAGAGTGGCGACGCCGTTGGTCTTTTCCGGATTTACCCCCGAAACGATTGAATATTTCCAACCCCAACTGCGCGCGCTAGGCATGCTTCCGATCCAAGGGGGAGGCGCGGGGGCGGCAGACAATCAGGCCCTGGGCGATACCTCCCGTTTGCAGCCCGGTTCCATGATTAGCGTTGCACTGGTGCGTGGCGATTTGGGTCTGAACGCGGATGGAACGGTTACGCTCGTGGAGGGAGATCACATCTACGCCTTTGGGCACCAGTTTCTCTCGGCAGGCCCCACGGAGATTCCTTTTGCGGAATCGAAGGTCGTGGCGATGCTTCCCGGCTATGCCAGCTCGATGAAAATCTCTACGCCGGGCCAGTTGCTGGGAGTGATTAGCCAGGACCGGGCTTCCGGGGTTTTCGGCGCTTTGGGCCGCAAGGCCCGCATGGTCCCCATTGAGGTGGAGGTGATCTCCAACCAGCAGGCTCGCCACTCGTACCACTTTGAGGTGGTGAACGACCGCTTCCTGCTCCCGTTTCTGGTGAATATGACGGTATTTTCAGCCATCGGCGCCACCGAACGGATGGTCGGAGACTCTACCCTCCAGGTGGAGCAGACCATCTCGTTGGACGGCCTCCCCGAAGTGAAGATGGAGAATTTTATCAGCGGGACCGCCAATTCTCCCGCCTTGGCGGCGCGGTTTGCGGCCACCCCTTTGGCTTACCTCATGCAAAGCGGGTTAGGCCCGCTAGACGTGCAGAGTGTCCGTCTTAGAATCTTTTCGAGCGACCGGCGGCTGGCTCAGGAATTGGAGCAGGTCTGGAGCAACCAGCAGGAGATTAAGGCCGGTGACACGCTGCAGTTGACGGCTCTGCTCCGGGCCCAGGACGGCGAAGAGACGGTGCAGAAAACGACGATTGCAATCCCCTCCAACCTGAAGCCGGGTCCGTTGACGATCACCGTGGCGGACGGTTCCACCTTGGACCGGACGGAAATGGGCCGGACAGGGAGGCCGTTTCTGCCCAAGGACCCGGGCCAACTGGTTCGGGCCATCAATAAGTCCCGCCGCAATAATCGCCTTTATGTGCGCCTTTCGCGGTATGAAGTCGGGTTCGTCCTCCAGGGGGAGAATTTCCCGTCGCCGCCTCCTTCCGTGGTACAGACTTTATTGGCCGATCCTTCATTAAGCACCAATATTTCGCACACCTTTCTGTCTACGGTCGCCGACTCGGAGATGCCTCCTTTGCCTTCCGCAGTGACCGGCTATAAGAGCATCACCGTAACGGTGAAGGAGTAAAAGACCGAAGATCTTCCACTCCTGGTGGGCAACGCGGCGGTCGAAAAACGCAGGTCGTAGCGAGGAGTCGCCATTTTGAAAATAAGATGCAGTGTCATGGGGAAAATATGCGGGGCGGCCATTTTGCTGGTTGTCCTCGCCAACAGTGGGGCGTTCGGCGTGGAGACGAAGTTCTGGACCAGCGCCACGTTCGACGATTTCGCGCAGGGCAATTTTTCCGGAGTTTCGCTCAGCCGCGAAGGAGCCATTCGAGTGGCTCCCCAGATGGAGGAAGTTTTTAATACCGACCAGGCCATGATTTGGGCGGTGGCTCGGGATGGGCGCGGGAACCTGTATTTGGGGACCGGCCACAGCGGAAAGGTGTTTCGGCTGGGGCGCGACCTGAAGGGTTCGCTGTTCTTTGACGCCACGGAACCGGATGTCTTTGCCCTCGCGGTGGACAAGGTTGGCAATGTTTTCGTGGGGACTGCGCCCGAAGGCAAAGTCTACAAAGTGGACTCGGCGGGCAACGCCAAAGAGTTTTTTGACCCGCAGGCGCAGTACATCTGGGCCATGACCTTTGCCTCCGACGGCCTGTTGTATGTGGGGACGGGCGATCGTGGCAAGATTTTTCGGGTGAAACCGAACGGGGAAGGCGAACTTTTCTACGACACGCAGCAGAGGCACGTGGTCAGCTTGGCCACCACGGCAGCGGGTGAGTTAATTGCGGGTACGGAGCCGAACGGCCTGTTGTACCGAGTGTCTGGTGCCGGGAAAGGGTTTGTGTTGTACCAAGCCTCCTTGGCGGAGATTCACAGCGTGGCCGTGGTTGCCGATGGCAGCATCTACGCCTCGGCGATAGGGGCGACAGCAGATCGCCGGATGCGGATCCCCGGATCCCAACCCCCCCAACAACCGATTCCCTTACAAACGACTACCACCATCACCGTCCAGGCTGCGCAGGGCCCTTCTCCGCTTCCGGGCGAAGGGGAAGGGCTGCCGCCGGGGCAGTCCCCGCAGCCTCAGCCCGGAGAAGGATTGCCGTCCGCATTCTCTCCCGTGCAGGTTTCCCGTCTTCCCGGAAGTCAGACCACTAAGAGCTCCTTGTTCCGGGTCTGGCCGGACAATACGGTAGAAACTCTGTGGGATTCGGCTCAGGAAAGCGCTTTTGATCTGTTGCCCTGGGAAGGAAATCTTCTGTTTTCTACGGATGAAAAAGGGAAGATCTACGAGTTAACGCCGGATCGGCAATTGTCTCTGCTCACGCAAACGGACCAGGGTGAAACCACCCGGCTGATTCCTTTTGAAGATTTTGTGCTGGCGACCACAGCCAACCTGGGAAAGGTGTTTCGCCTGGGAAAACAACCGGGAGCCACGGGTTCCTATGAATCGGATGTGTGGGATGCCGGAAACATCGCCAGTTGGGGGACGCTGCGCTGGAGTGCGGAAGCGCCCACAGGAGCCTCGGTGGAATTTTATGCCCGCAGCGGCAATTCCCGCCGTCCGGACTCTACCTGGAGCGAATGGGCTGGCCCCTATCGCAGTTCCTCCGGAGAGCGGCTGGGCACTCCCGCGGCCCGCTACCTGCAATGGAAAGCCGTGCTGCATTCCGCCGCCGACCGTTCGCCGCTCTTGCGCGACGTCACGGTGGCCTACCTGCCGCGAAACCGAGCTCCGGAGCTGGCCGATCTCCAAGTGACGCAGCGAGGAGAAAACACTCCCTCGACTCCCGTCACCGGTGGCATTTCCATCATAAGTTCCGTGGGCAATAACCAGCGCCGGGCGCAGGGGGCACCCTCTCCGGGATCAGTTCTAAACCCTACCCCGCAGCGAGGGATGAATATTCGATGGACGGCCAATGATCCGGATGCGGACGAACTCCAGTACACCCTTTATTTCCGGGGCGAAGGAGAAAGCGAGTGGAAGTTGCTGGCGGAGGACCTGCAGCAACCCTTCTTCCAGTTAACTCCCGATATTCTGCCCGATGGGAAATATCGGGTAAAGGTGGTGGCAGCGGATGCCGGGGACAATCCGGCGGCAACAGCCAAAAGCGCGGAAAGGATCAGCGCGCCCTTTGTGTTGAATAGCACTCCACCCCAAGTAGAAATGCTGGAAGCAACGCGAAAGGGTTCTTTGGCTATCGCCCGCTTCCGGGCGAAGGATAACGCCGGCGTGCTCACTCGGGCCGAATATGCGGTGGATGCGGGATCGCCGATCCCCCTGCTTTCCGACGATGGGGTACTCGATTCTCCAGAGGAAATGTTTGTCATCTCCCTGGATTCCCTGGATGGCCGGGAGCACTTGCTCACCTTGCGGGTTTATGATTCGGCGGGCAACGTCGGCATGGGGAAAGCAGTATGGCCCTCTTCGGACGCCAAGAGTGGCCAGTAACCTATTGATTCTAAATGGCGATAGCTTTACGGGAGGGCTTGGCGGCGAGGGGCCTGTGTTTTTGCTTCCTGGGGCTGATTTTTTTCCGGCGGTAAAAGTCTGTTGCCATGCAACTTGAGGGAATCTTGACAGCATCTGACAAAGATAGAGTGGGTGCGATTGCACAAGCCAATGCGGTCCCAGTTTCCTCGATGGTTTCCGAGAATCCGGAAGCTCAGGTGATTGAGGAAGCGAAGAAGGGGAACGCCGAGGCCTTCGAAACTCTCTACCACGCGCACAAACGCCGCATCTACTCCCTGTGCTTGCGGATGACCGGCAACACGGCTGAAGCAGAGGACCTGACGCAGGAAGCTTTCTTACAACTGTTTCGGAAAATTGGCAGTTTCCGCGGCGAGGCAGCTTTTTCGACGTGGCTCCATCGCCTGGCTGTAAATCTGGTTTTGATGCGCTTCCGCAAGAAGGGGCTTGTAACTTCTTCCTTGGACGAGACGGTAGGAGGAGGAGAAGAGAATTCCCACAGTCGAGAGATAGGGATGCAGGATGCGGTCCTGACGGCCACCGTGGATCGCGTTGTGCTGGAGAAAGCAATGCAGGAATTGCCGCCCGGGTATCGGATGATGTTCTACCTGCATGATGTGGAGGGTTACGAACACAGAGAGATTGCCGGGATGATGGGGTGCTCGGTGGGCAATTGCAAGTCGCAGTTACACAAAGCCCGGATGAGGCTTCGAGAACTGCTGAGGAATCGGGCCCCGGCCATGCAGGAGCCGGGCTGAAATTCGGGTGGAAGGGGGCAATGGCGATGAATTGCGAGGAATTTGAACGGGGATGGCAGGAGTTGGAGGATGCCTCGGAAGTTTCTCCGCACCTGGAGAAGCACCGCCAGGAGTGTCCCGCTTGTGCGGAGATGGCCCACGACTTACTGTTTATCGTCCAGCAGGCACGGCAGATGCTGCCCCTGGAGAATCCGCCCGAAGCGATATGGCGGCAGATTCGGCAGCAACTGGAGAGTGAGAGGGTGATCCGGGATATTCCGCAGCGCCGTTTCCCTGCTTCTGTGCCAGTTCTGGGTTGGTGGCAGCGTTTGCGTTTGCCAACGGGGCTGGCTTACGCGGCTTACGCGGCCGTTTTCTTGTTGGCGCTGGGGGTGGTCTATCTGCAGCACAATGTGTTCACAAACGCCTCGGCTCCTCAAAAGACTGCGGTGGCCGTGGCGAATGTGCCCACCCCCGCAGGAGACGAAGCGTTTCGGCAACTCGTGGACAAAATACCTGCCGAGAAACGCGCCACTTACGTCACCCAGTTCGACCGGGTCAACTCCTCCATCGAACAGTTAACGACTTTTGCACAAGAGCACCCGGGGGACCCGTTTGCTCAAGGGCAACTCTTCAACGCCTATGAACATCGAGAACGCCTATGGGAGACAATGGTCAAATGGGAAGAGTTTTAAGTTCGTTCCAGGTATCCGTCCGTCGTTGGTGGCCGAGAGGCGTTTTGCTGATCGGTTTGCTGTTCCAGGTTTTCCCCGTAGCTGCCGCCGAACAGATCCAAAAAAAGTTCCCGGTGTCGCCGAATGCTTCCTTGTTGTTGCATTGCCGCAGTGGAAACGTTTCTATTAAGGGGTGGGATCAGAACGAAATTGAGATTAAAGCGAATCGGGCTTCGGACGCCGTGGACGTGGCCATAGTGGGAGAAGATCAGAAGGTGACGGTGCAGACGCACCTCCTCCGGGAGCGACTCTCGCCGGAAGAGGCCCGGGTGGATTTTGAAATCCGAGTGCCTCGTCAAGCCACGGTGCGCGTGGAATCGGAGCGAGGGGATATTGTCATTGAGAATGTGGAAGGGAATGTAACGGTGGAAGGAGTGAGCAGCGGGATCAGACTGTCGCGCCTGAAAGGCAACGTCACAGCGCGCACCCTCGATGGCCCGATTGTCATTCAGTTCTCGGAAGGATACATCAAAGCGGATTCCATCAGCGGGAACGTGAACTTCATCCAGGTCAATGGTCCCGAACTGGTGGGGACGACCAATTCCGGCGTCATCCGCTACGAAGGAGACTTCGGGTTGGGGGGGACCTATGTCCTGAACAATTACAGTTCCCCCATTTACATTGTTACCTCCGACCGCGCCAGCTTTGATCTGACGGCGCGCGCCGTGCAGGGGGCCATCGAAAGCAATCTGACTTTTAGCCCGATTCCTTTGGGAAGCGCCCTGCGTTCCTCGACACCAGGCAAGTTTCTGCAAGGCCGGTTCAACAGCGGCAAGTCCACCGTTAAAGTCACTTCCTATAGTGGTACAATCAAGCTGCAGGGCCTGCGCCCCGCCACCGTCGGCGCTCGGTAGTGCTTCTAGGTCGGGAGCTTGGCTGGGGCAGGCGCGGGAGCCAAGCCGGCAAAAGGGCTTGTAACTTCTTCTACCGTGCGCGCGGATGGGTTCCCCTACCTTGGTGCAACCACCCTCTTCCAGTTTGCCAAACACAGTCTTTTTAGTAGGATTCATGGGGTGCGGGAAAACCACCGTGGGGATGTGTTTGGCCCAGCGGATCGCCTGGAGATTTATGGATCTGGATCATCGGATCGAGCAGGAGGAAAGCATAACGATTGCGGAGATTTTTGCCCGCGCCGGGGAAGCTACTTTTCGCAAAAAGGAGCACGAGCTTCTGCAACGGATCGTGCAGGAGGCGGCGCAGGAGGGAGGACGCGTGGTGGCCCTGGGGGGCGGGACTTTCGCCCAACCGCAGAATTTTGCTTTGCTCCAGCGCTTGCGTGCGATTACCATCTGGCTGGAGTGTCCCGTGGAGGATCTGTTGTTCCGCTGCGCCCTGATGACGAATCGCCCCCTCTTTCAAGATGAAGCCAGTTTCCGCCAGCTTTATGAACAGCGGGTGCCCTATTATCATCAGGCTACTTTCACAGTCTCGACGGAAAAAGCGGAGCCGGACGAGGTGGTAAATCGGATTCTGTCCTTATCGATTTTTCAGGGGCTGGGATGACGGAGCGGAAGGGTTTTTATTCGCCCGTTGGGAGGCGAGGGATGCGAACGCAGGATTGCCTTCTCTTGTTTCTGATCGTGCTCGTGGCCGCCTTTCCGGGCGCATCGGCGGCCAGCGCTGCCGAACCGGAGGCGGAACCCGAGAGCGGCATTTTCCTGATTTTTTCCGAGGGACGCCGGATTGGCACCGAGAAGTTCACCATCACACCCGGCTCCGCCGGTTTCGAGGCGGAAGGGGAACTGCAGTTGGAGCCGCCCGGCGGTCCGAATGTTTCCGAACGCTGCTCCTTGCGGCTGGATGCGAATCTGCGGCCCAGCTCTTACGAGCGGCGGCAGGAAGCCCCCAAAAAAGGAACCCTCACGGCCAAGTTCGAGACCTCGGGAACGACGCTGACTTCCCAAACGGAGGCGGGGACTCGGGATCAGATTTTCTATCTGCCCGACCATGATTTGGTCGTTTTGGATACGAATTTTTTCCACCATTACGCTTTTTTGATTCGCCTCTATCATCTCTCTCGTCCCGGCCTGCAATCCTTCACGGTTTTTATTCCCCAGGAGGCTTTGCCCGGCACGATCAGCCTGGCGTTTCAGGGAAATGAGACTGTGCCCGCGGGAAATACTACGGGAGAGCTCGACCATTTCCAGGCCACGACCGACGAGGTCAAAATCGAGATCTGGGCCACGCCGGAAGGAGAAATCCAGCGTCTGCTCATCCCCCAGGCGAACCTGGAAATTGTGCGCCAGAGATAGGGTTCGGACAGGCCACAGGCCGGCTTCCCCCTTCCTTGCCTTCCAATTTTTATCTTGACGGACGGCCAGGATGGGAAAACAATAAGGGCAACAAATCCAAAGGGAGTCCTCCCCATGATAGAGACCATTCATTCGATCCTGCGAGAGAAGGGAAGCCAGGTGTGGTCGCTGCCTCCCCATGCCACCGTTTATGAGGCGATTGCGGAAATGGCCGACAAAAGGATTGGCGCTTTGGCAGTCGTTGCGGAAGGCCAGAAGGTGGTCGGGGTCATTTCAGAAAGGGACTACGCTCGCAAGGTTTTCCTGAAAGGCAAGTCCTCGAAAGAGACCTTGGTGCGGGAGATCATGAGCAGTCCGGTCATCACGGCAACCCCCGACTACACCGTGGATGACTGCATGCGCATCATGACGGAGTATCACATCCGCCATCTTCCGGTGGTGGAAGGCGAAAGGCTGGTCGGCATGATTTCCATCGGCGACGTGGTCAAGGCGATCATCACAGCACAGGGAGAAACCATCACGCAGTTGAGCAACTACATCGGGGGGAAATACCCGGCCTGAAAAGGGTGTGCGGAACTTTCCCCGCGAGCCTCAGAGATGCACCACAAGGTTAGGTTCCGGGGTGCAAGGTGAGGCGTCCGCCCCAGACAACTAGGCTAATTTTCCGCCCAACGGAGGGTTTTTCTGCTAGCATGAGGCCATGCCTGACACCCTGGAAGTACGCATTGCCCACTTAGAAGGGGCTTACGAACAGATTGATAAGCGCCTTTCCGGCGTCGAGATGGGTCTAGTTGATTTACGCCGGGAGATGGGAACAAATTTCTCACAAGTGCACCAAGAGATTAGCCAATTGCGGAAGGAAGCGAGGGAGCAATTCCGCTGGATTTTGGGCTTTCAGATTGTCACGTGGATCAGTATTCTCGGGACCCTCTTGGCGATTCTATTCCGGCAGTAGATGCCTCTCAAAGTTTGACCAGCAATAGCAGGCGGTTTTTACTGTCATCCCAGCTCAAAGTAAGTTTTTCCAATGGCTCTGAGTGATTCTTAGATTCGACTTCAAAAGTTGCCCAGAAGCTGTTGACAAAGTTCAATTTCGCGTCTGCTTGTTCATGCCAGCGGGGATGGTAAGGGTTGGAAGTGGAACCGGAAAAATAACTACCAACAGGAGGAACCCCGGTTTCTCCTTTAACAGTTACCTCCTTGTCGAGCCACATTGCCAGCTCTCGGACCTTGCTCAATCGAAACTCGATTAGCCGCTGGAAAACTTCATCGGCGGCTTTCACGGTTTCAGAGCCTCTGCGAACCCAGGCAATCCCGCCAAAATGGGGTGTTTCTACGCTGTATTCGATTTCCACGCGAACACAATGCTTGCCATCTCTTTCGTATACTTGGGATCGCCACACAATAGAGGGGTAAATTTCATCACAATCTGAACGTACCTTCTTTTGTATTTGGTCTGGATTTGTTACCCCTTGAACCGTGCCATCATTCTTTTCGCCGATAAGAATAGTGGCGGTGTGTTCTGGTCTGACCGAATTTGCGAACGCCACCAAGGTTTTGAGCAGATCCTTTAGGTCCGATTCCACCTTTCGCTCTAACAAAGCATCTTCCCAAGGGAGTTCGTTCATTTTTCCCATCTCCTGGAAGCGGGATAGCCACGGAGAGCCTTATTTCGCCGTGGGCTTTTCTTACCGCTTCATCCAGCTTTCAACCTCCGCCACCTCGCGGGGCAACTTTTCCGTCAGTACCACGCCACCCGTCTTGGTGACCAGCACCATGTCCTCGATGCGGACGCCGAGGTTTTCCTCCGGCAGGTAGATTCCTGGTTCCACCGTGATGACCATATTGGGTTGGAGTTCGGCGCTGGGTTCGGCGAGGTCGTGCACGTCCAGGCCGACGTGGTGGCTCAGGCCATGTGTAAAATACTTGCCTAACCGCTCCCCGTGGCGGTCCTTTCCGCGCGAATTGATGTAGTTGTAGGCAATTTTCTGCAGCGCAGAAAGTTTCACACCTGGCCGGATGGCTTTCATAGCGGCCTTTTGCGCGCCGAGAACAATCTCGTAGATTTCCCGCTGGCGCGGCGTGAAATGTCCATTGACCGGCAAGGTGCGCGTGATGTCGGCGGCATAGCGGGAGTACTCGCCCACCACGTCCATGACTACCAATTCGCCGGACTCCATCCGCGCGGTGTTGCGGTCGTAATGCAAAATGGTGGAGCGAGGCCCGGAAGCTATGATGGGATCAAAAGACGGCCACAGGCATCCTGTCCGTTTGAAAGTGTATTCAATCAGCGCTGCGATTTCATATTCAAACAGGCCCGGTTTCAATTCTTTGGCCGCTGCTTGCAGAGATCCCTCGGTGCAGTCCACCGCGCGGCGGATCAGCTCCAACTCGGTCTCGGATTTCACCTGGCGCAGCCGGGCAATGGCCTTCCGCGCATCCCGCATGTCAGCGGAGGGAAAGACTGCTCGCAGCGGTTCGACACGCTCTTTCTCCAAGGCCCGCTGGACTTGGAAGCCGTGCGGGTCCGGCAGCAAGGTGTAGACCACCCGGTAAGCCGCTGCGTAGCGGCGCAGCTCGTTTTCAAAAGACTCCGCTTCTTTGATGACGGCGAACCCGGTTTGAGCGGCAGCCGCCGGGTCGGCGGGGTCGAGTTGCGGTCCTTTCCACTTCTCCTGTTGCGGATCGCGGCGGGGTAAAAAAAGAATCTCGCGAGGAAGGGAAGAGGACTCCGCGGAAGAGTTGGAATGGGAAGATGGAAGGGGCGGAGCCAGCACCAATATCGCGCCAGGGCCGTCGTAGCCGGTCAGGTAATAGAAGTTGCTTTCCTGCCGAAAGCGGAAAAAGGCTTCCGAACCGGAAGGTTCTTCATTGCCCAAAAGAATGAGGAGGCCGTCGCCGAGTTTTTCCTGGAGAGCGGCGCGGCGGGCTTGATAGACTTCTAGCGGCTCCCGCTCTTGCGCCCTGGCCGCACGCGGAAGCAGGCAGCAGGCCAGTAGCGTCAGGCACAGGCGAAGTAGGGCGTTTCCCTTGCGCATCCTGTTTCCGGAATCACCGCCAGCTCAGGACACCGGCGCTGCTGGCAGTCCTGGCCCAGAAAATTTTGCCTTCAGGATTCCTGAAAGCCTTTGAAAATCGGCCGGAGCAACAGCGCCACGCGAGTGGAAAAGAAGTAGACGAGTTTGCCCCACGGTTCCTGGAAGAGGGAATACAGGCCAGTTCCCAGGTACCCCAACACAAAAACGCAAAGGAAGGGAACGGTCCCGTAGTTCTCGTTGGAGATGGCGTATTGGACCGTAAAGGCGAAATAGCAGCCCAGCAGAATTTCCACCAGCGCCACCCAGTGTGCGTGATGACGATAGAGCTTGGAGAAAACCCGGTCCCGGCCCGATTCGATGCGGTATTTGGGCGTACGCACGAACTCCGAGCGGACTCCGAACAGAGCTCCCAGCACCGCCCAGGCGTTGGTAATCGTCAACCCGATGCCGGTGGCCATGAGGAGGGGGACATATTTGATGGTGCGTTTCCAGTCTTCGGGAAAAAGCTCGCGCTGGGAGACCAAGTAAAACGTGGAGATCGAGCAGGTCGCCGCCAGCAGCAGCGGCAGGTCAATATACAGCATTTGGAACCAGCCCTGGTAGAAGCGCACGATCATGGCGGGCAACAGCAGGCCCATCAGGGCAATCATCAGAGGGTAGGAAAAATTGGCTGTCAGGTGGAAAAAGGCCTCGATCTTGACGCGCCGGGGCACTGAGCTGCGCCACAGTGTGGGCAGCAGTTTAAGGGCGACTTGGACCAGTCCCTTGGCCCAGCGGGCCTGTTGCACTTTGAAGGAGTTTATCTCCACCGGCAATTCGCTGAAGCATTCAATCTCCGGCAAATAGAGGAACTTCCAGCCTTGCAATTGGGCGCGGTAGCTCAAGTCGGTGTCTTCGGTGAGCGTGTCATGCTGCCAGCCGCCGGCTTCCTCGATGGCTTTCCGTCGCCAGATGCCCGCTGTGCCGTTGAAGTTGAAAAAGCATCCGGAACGGAACCGCGCTCCATGTTCCAGGGTAAAGTGGCCGTCCAGCAGGATCGCCTGGATCTGTGTCAGCAGGGAATAATTGCGGTTGATATAGTTCCAGCGGGTTTGTACCATGCCCACCTGAGGGGTATGAAAATAGGGAAGAGTACGGTGGAGGAAGTCCGGAGGTGGGAGGAAGTCGGCATCGAAAATAGCAATGAATTCTCCCTGCGCCTGGTGCAATCCTTCGGCCAGGGCCCCGGCTTTGAACCCCTCGCGGTTGGTTCGGTGGAGATAGCGGATGGGATGTCCCAGCGCGGCCAGGCGTTCGACGCAAGTGCGGGCGATGGCGACGGTATCGTCGGTGGAATCATCCAGGACCTGGATTTCCAGCAACTCCCTGGGGTAGTCCAGGCGGCAGACCTCCTCAATCAGGCGCTCGGTCACATACAGTTCGTTGTAAAGTGGCAACTGAACGGTGACGCGGGGTAGCGGTTCCAGCGGCCCCGGTGGAAGCTCCGGGAGGTTTCGCCGGTACCGGAAATAGGTGTACACCAGGTAATACCGGTGAATGCTGTACACGGCGAGCGCGATCAGCACCAGGAAATAGGGAATCAAGAGCATCAGGTCAAAAGCGTTCACCTGATAGATTCCCTGAAAAGGGTCCGGCGTGAAAATGCGCTCCACATAAAGGCGAAGAGGGTTTTCGGAGGCGAGGAACAGGGCAGCGGTTCTCATAGGGGGAAACATCGGGGTTCGCCGTTGTGCCGGTGCGGATCAGGAGTGATTGAAAGCATCCAAAAATTTCTCCTCGTTAAGGTTTTGGCCGGATGGGTCCTTCGGCGGGCCGGTCCACCTTGTCCACCACCTTCTGATTTTCCTTCTTCCAGTCACGAATTCCGCAGAACGGACCCGCTTTGTAACCCGCCTTGATGAATTTTTCGGCAGCGCGCTCCGCGCGCCCTCCAGCCGTTCAGTAGAAAACAATCTCGACATCTTTCGGAATATCTTTCATTCGCTTGTCGAGATCGGCCACGGGGATGTGGATGGCGCCGGGAATTGCGCCGTCCCGTTTCAGTTCCCAGTCTTCGCGGACATCAATCA
>Ga0156222_1103_pt4 | contig 22295 bp, 20 predicted proteins | sample RifCSPlowO2_12_FD_107870 | JGI IMG/M metagenome (GOLD analysis project Ga0156222, IMG submission 107870) | Acidobacteria bacterium RIFCSPLOWO2_12_FULL_59_11 | reverse complement strand
TCCCGGCATACCAGAAAGATTTTGAGAGCCTGGTGCGCGACTATAACGAAGCGATTGCTCAGGAAGTGAAGGGACTGGCGGAGGCTGGGGCTTCGGTCATCCAGATTGATGAACCTTCGATTCTGAAGAGACCGGGGGATATTCCTCTCTTGATGGATACCCTGAAGGCTTTGTCGCTAGTCAAGGGCAAGGCGCGGCTGGCGCTCTGCGTCTATTTCGGGGACCCGGGGCCGGTGCTGGAACGGTTGCTGGAGACCCCGGCCGATATTGTCGGGCTGGATTTCAGCTATAACCCAAGGCTGGTCGAACAGGTGGCCGCCGCCAGGCCATCGAAAGCTCTGGGGCTGGGCTTGCTGGATGGGCGGAATACCAAGCTGGAAGACCCGGCGCAGGTGAATCGGGCTTTAGAGCGGATTCTAGCAGCGGTGAAAGCAGAGGAGTGTTACCTGAATCCTTCCTGCGGGCTGGAGTATTTGCCGCGCGATCGAGCGCAACAAAAGCTGCAACATTTGGTTGCCATCAAGAACCGGTTTATGCAGTGAGTGGAACCGCTTCGCTCTGCTGCACGAGAAATCATTGGGGAGATTGGAAGCAGGATCATGAGCCGGAAAAAAATTCAAAATTTAGGTTTTCATTTGCCAATTTTGCCGACCACGACGGTGGGCAGTTTTCCGAAGACTCCGAGCCTCATGAAGGCGCGTGCCGATTACGCCAAGGGCAAAATCAGAGCCGCCGCGCTCAAGGCTGAAGAAGAGAAGGCCACCGCCTTTTGGATGGAGACACAGGAAACTCTCGGTTTGGACGTCCTGGTGGATGGCGAACAGTACCGGGGAGACATGGTGGCTTTTTTTGCCGAAAAAATGCCCGGCTTTGAGCTGGGCGACTTGGTGCGCTCTTATGGAAACCGGTATTACCACAAGCCGATCATTTTGGATGAGGTGCAGTGGCCCGGTCCGATGACCGTGGAGTGGTGGAAGTTCGCCCAGAGCTTCACGAGCAAACCCGTGAAGGGGATGCTGACAGGCCCTTACACCGTCATGGACTGGTCTTTCAATGAACATTACCCGGACCGCCGCTCGGCCTGCCTGGCCCTGGCCGGGGAGATTCGCAAGGAGGTGGAGGCGTTGATCGAGGCGGGGGCCAAGATCATTCAAATTGATGAGCCGGCGACCAGTGTCCGCCCAGAGGAATTGCCGCTGGTGATCGAGTCCATGCAGAAGGTGACGGAGGGTCTCCCGGCTTATTTCATCACCCACATTTGCTATGGCGCCTTTCGCCTGATCTATCCGCGAATGCTGGAGATTCCGGTGGACAATTTCGATCTGGAGATGTCCAACAACCAGCTCAGCCTGCTAGAGCTGTTCCGCGAGCATCGTTTCCACAAAGACATCAGCTTCGGCGTTCAGGACGTTCACTCCCACGTGGTGGAATCAGTGGGCACCATCGAGAATCGTCTGCAGCAGGCGCTGGAGGTGCTCGATCTGGCGCAGGTCTGGGTGGACCCCGATTGCGGGCTAAAGACTCGCACTGTAGAAGAGGCCCAGGAAAAGATGCGCGTGCTGGTCGTAGCAGTAAAGGAGTTTCGCGCGCGGTATGCGAAAAGCTCTTCGCCGGCCCACTGATTCCGAAGGGAGGTAGACAATGCCGATCAAACCCAGCGAGCAGGAAAATGAATATTTTGCGAAACTCGAAATCCAGAAGCGATTAAAAGAGCAGGCAAAGCGGGCGCAGGCGGTAGCCGAGGAAGAAAAGAAACGCCTGCAAGAACTGCACCACATGCATTGTCCCAATTGCGGAATGCAGTTGCAGGAGACGGTCCTCAAGGAAGTAACCGTGGACATCTGTCCCGGCTGCCAAGGCGTTTGGTTGGATGAGGGCGAGTTGGCAAAATTGACGGGAGACACCAAGGGCGTCTTCTCTTTTATCCGTGGCGTGTTTTCTTGAGCCGCAGGAGAATCAAGCCGATGAATTGTTTTTTCGATTTTTCGGTAGCCGCACGCCGCGATTTTGCGGGCAATCAGATGCGACGGAATCCGTGTTAAAGCGCTCGCGCTGAAGATAAGGGACAGCATAAATTTTTTTGTTGACAATCCCGGTGGCTGGCTTAGAATGAGCGCCGCACACCTAGAGTAATTTTTCCAATGGAAAAGATGTTGGCAACCCTAGTACTCACAAGAACAGACTTTCCCGGATTAAAGGTTTTTTCGCGCGGGAAGGTCCGCGACATCTACCGGACCGACGGCTGCCTGGTGATGGTTGCCACAGACCGTATTTCGGTATTTGATTATGTGCTGGGCTCCGGGATTCCTTGCAAAGGGCAGGTGCTCACCAAACTTTCCATGTTCTGGTTTGAGTTGTTAAAGGATGTTGTCCGCAATCATTTTCTGTCGGCGAATCCGGACGACTATCCGGAGCAGTTCCACCCCTTTCGGGAACAGTTAGCGGGCCGTTCCATGCTCGTCAAAGCGGTAGAGCCGATTCCGATAGAATGCGTGGTGCGGGGATACCTCTCGGGTTCCGGATGGAAAGAGTATCAAGCCACCGGCTCGGTGGCTGGCCTGCCTCTGCCTCCAGGACTGCAGGAGTCCGGCCGCTTGCCGGAACCGATCTTCACCCCGGCGACCAAAGCCACGACAGGGCACGATGAGAACATTTCCTTCGAGCAAATGGCGGCCCAGATCGGCCCAGGCTTGGCCGAGACTTTGCGAGAGGCAAGTCTGGCTTTGTACAACAAAGCGGCGCAGCACATGGAACAATGCGGGATCATTTTAGCCGACACCAAATTTGAGTTTGGAATGGATGAAAGGGGGGTTCTGTTAATTGACGAAGCCCTGACGCCGGATTCTTCCCGATTCTGGCCGCGCGAAAGCTACCGGCCCGGGGGGCCCCAGTTTTCTTTTGACAAGCAATTTGTGCGAAACCATGTCGAGGACATCGGTTGGAACAAGCAGCCTCCGGCTCCGGTTTTGCCGCCGGAGATCGTCGAGCAAACGGCCTCCCGATACCTGGAGATCTTCCGGCGCCTGACGGGACGCGAAATTGACAAGTTTTTAACCTGACCCTCTTCCAAAAGAAACCTTCGTGCGATGAGGAGAAGAGGACGTTTTTTCTGAGGAGAGCGTGTGAAAGACCAATTAGAGCGGCTGGTTGCCCAGATGGTGGACGCCGGGGTCTTTTTTCAAGACGCCGTATCCGAGTTTGAGAAGAGATATATCCGGAGGGTTCTGGAAAGCAACGGGGGGAATCAATCCCAGGCCGCGAAAGCCCTGGGCATTCACCGGAACACCTTAGGCCGAAAGGTGGAAGAATATAAATTGACTGGCCGCAATGGCGCCCGCCAGACGAAGGCCAAGCCCGCCAAAAAGTAAAGCCCTCCTTCCCCTCGAAAACCGGGAAGAGAAGGGCTTCCGATTTGATTTTCTCTAAAAGATTGGGATCTGTTCCGTACGGTGTGTCAAGGCACGTCCGGAAGCGTGTCATTAGGGAGACAAACCCGGAGTGGCTTTAGGTAGGAGATCTCAAGGTAGGAGATCTCAGCGGCAGGTATGCCCACTCTATTTTGCCCAGACGGCATAGGACTTCACACTACGTGCACTTTCTGACAAATCCCTCTTCAGGTCCGGCATTCCCAAAACGCTTTACTTCTTGGTAACTTTGCCTTCTACGAAACGCAACAGGAACGGTTTGGCGGTGTAAGCGTCAATCTTTCCCTCAATCTCAATATCCTGGCCTTTCTCCAGTGGCGCCGATAAGGGGGTTCCCAGTACCACCTCGACATCATAACGGCCATCCTGGGCGACCGTGTCGGGGGAAACGGCCAAGCGAAGGGTCTGCGGCTTATTCGCCGGTGTGGCGGAGATTACTTTCCCCGGCAGCGGCAAGACTTGTTCGTGCAGCAGCGTCCAGGTGTCTTCCTCCTTCTGTCCTCCTGCCTGAAGATACTTTCGGATGTCATCGAAGGAAGAAAGTTCCTCCGGTTTTACGGTTAACTCCCGCACGACTGGAGGTGGCGGTGCCGCTTGCTCCTGGAAACGTTCTTGTTCTTCCACAGCGGCCACGTGGAAATCCGGCGGCGGTGAAGGAGAAGTGGTTGCCTGGGCCAGAATATCCTCCAAGCCCTGCTCATCCCCGTGGCGACTAATGTAGAACTTGGTCAAATAGCTCTTAACTTCTGCCAAGGTCGGGGCCGGCAAGGCGTTGGGGCCTGTGATGGAAACTGCCCGGGCCATAGCCCAAATTCCCTGGTCGTAGTTGGGTGGTTTTGGGGAAAGATAGGATAAACCCAGCCAATAAAAAACCAGGGCATCCTTGGGATCCAATTCCGCGCTCTTCCGCAACTCTTCGGCCGCTTTCTCATAGCCCTTCTTTTGCAGCGATACAAAGCCAGCCGTTTGATGGAAGACCGCTGTTTGTTGTTGTTTCTGCTGCTGGAATTGTTCAGCGGAGACGCTCTCCGGTTTTTGCATGGAATCCAGCAACGTCAGTCCTCGCTGGGCATAGTCGGCGGCTTTGGTCAACTTTTGGTCCATCGCCGGGTCTTGAGCGTTCAGGGTTCGAGGGATCAGATAGCTCAGGATGAACAACGCAGCAAAATGGTCCGGCTTGATTTCAACCAGCTTCGTAGCGGCTTCCTCCATCTTTGGAGTGTTATTGAGCTGCTGGTAGGCTTGCAGTTTGAACTCGTATACCTTATCCGCGAACTTGGTCTCCGGGTATGCTGCCAGGTATTTGTCGGCGAGTTCGACCCGTTGGTTGGAATCCGTGGCTTGTGCCATGGCGTTGAAGGCGTCATATTCGGCCCGGTCCTTCCAAGGGGATGCCTGTGGGGCTTGCCCCTGCGCCTGTGCCAGCGTCGCCCAAGGTGAGCCTATTGCTCCACCGCCGAGAAACGTTGCAATCATCAAAGCACAACAAATAGTTCCCTTTTTCATACAGATGCCGCCTTTTCCGTGAATTTATCCAGCCCAGCCCTTTGATCCGGCCCGAACCCAAACCCTTCCTTGGAATCCAAGCTGGCAGTCATCACTATTATATATTATGTTGCCTCTTGGTAAGAGGTTGTCTGCGTTTGTGTGAATGCTGCAAATATCTCGTATCCCAACCCGGTTCCCAATAAGGACACTCTTCCGAAAGCAGGAAACCGCCCAGCAGTTGCTTCCCCTCCCGTTTAGTGAGATAGGGAAGGTATGGTGCGGGAGGGGGGATTTGAACCCCCACGCCTCTCGGCGCCACCCCCTCAAGATGGTGTGTCTGCCAATTCCACCACTCCCGCAACGTCCCACAAGCTATTGCTGAGGAGCAGGAGCCTGTCCACTAGGAGCCGTGGTTGGGGGAATGACCTCCGTGTTCACCTGAGGCTCCGAAGTCGTCGGGGTCGGTGTCCCCGGGGTAGCCGGTTGCGTCGGCGTGGCCGGTTTCTGCCCTCCCAGGACGGATCGTTCTCCTCCTGGCGTGCGGTTAGCAAGAATCGCCAGGGAAATCGCCGTCAGCATAAAAAGGATGGCCAGTACGACGGTCGCCTTGGACAAAAAAGTAGCCGTCCCGCGCGGACCGAAGGCCGTTTGGCTCCCCATGCCTCCAAAAGCTCCGGCAACATCTGCGCCCTTGGAGCTTTGCAACAACACGATCAGAATCAAAACCACCGCGATCAGCACGTGAAAGGTTGTGAGCAATCCGACCATTAGGATGCAGCCGCCTCCGCGGCTTTGTAGTGGACGATAGCGGCAAAGGACTTCGCCTGCAGGCTGGCCCCTCCCACCAGAGCACCGTCAATATCGGGTTGCTCCATCAGTCCGCGGATATTATCAGGTTTCACGCTTCCCCCGTAAAGAATCCGGAGCCCTTGAGCTACCCCCGGAGAAACAATCTGCCCCACCCGCGCCCGGATAAACCGATGCGCCTGCTGGGCCACCTCCGGCGTAGCCGTGCGCCCTGTCCCAATGGCCCACACCGGCTCGTACGCCACTATGATAGGGGAGAAATCCGGTTCGGTCAACCCGTCCAAGCCATTGACCAATTGGCGGTTCAAGACAGCCTCTGTCTGCCCAGCCTCGCGTTCCTCCAGCATCTCCCCGATGCACACAATGACCTGAAGCCCCGCCCCTAACGCAGCGCGAATTTTCTTGTTCACGCTCTGGTCCGTTTCTCCAAAAAACTGGCGGCGTTCGGAGTGGCCGATAATCGTAAAACGGCCTCCGGCCTCGCGGATCATCGCGGCCGAGATCGCCCCCGTCCAGGCTCCTTCCTTTTCCCAATGCAAATCCTGGGCGCTGATCGAGATTCCCACCTGGCGTCCCATTTCCGCCGCCCGCTGCAGGGTCGTGAAGGGCGGGGCGATGACCATTTCGCAATGCTTCACCCCCTTGACCAATGGCGCAATCTCGGCGAAAAACGCCTCCGTTTCGGCGATGGTCTTGTACATCTTCCAGTTACCAGCAATCACGGGCTTGCGATTGTTTGGAGTCAACGATGAAAACCCTCCTCTTCCGGAGAATCGGCAAAAAAGAAAAAATTGCGAATCCCCTAAAGATAATCCCTCTCTGTCCGTTCCAACAAGCCACTATTATAGGGAAGTGCCAGGGCGTTTGGGGGGCGAGGGAACATTCCGGGCGCGGAAGGGAGGGGAAGTCATGTTCAAAGAACTTCTGCGGCACACCCAAAAGCTCCATTAGCGGCAAGAGTTTCAGCGGGCCGCCGCAACGGATGGGGATTCAGGAACACTTCCAACGGCAGGCATCTCGTCGTAAGTTCTTCCGTCAAGATTTCGACCGGAAGCCTTTTTATTCCATCCTCCCCATTGCTTAAAGAAAAACGGAACACCAGCTATGTCGCATTGGTTTCGGATATCCAGCACCCAGGATTTTTTCATGGGGCGAGATTGGGGGCCTGACTCCCCACCGACAATTACCCAATCAATGCCTCGTAAATCCAGATTAGGCAGTGGTCCGAGTAAGGGTTCCAGGGAGAGAAACTTCACTTTAGCGCCACTAACACGCAAGTGTTCGATTCGGAAAGTATAGTCCTGGTTTTCAACGCTGACCCCCATCCAAACGTTTGGAGGCCAGCAAATCCACGGGCTACAGTCTGCTAGCCGTTCTGATCGCTTTGTCAGGATTTGGAACCGATGCCAGTATGCTTGACGAATTACCTCGAAAATTTTCTGGATGAAATCAAGCGGCACTTCTTTGTGGAACAGATCGCTCATGGAGTTGACGAAAATTAGTTGTGGTTTTCTCCACTTCAGAGGGGCTTCCAAGACGTTTTCGTGCAGAGTCAATCGGAAACCATTTCGATAGTTCCATTGCCCCATGGCCTGCAAACGTAATGCCATTCGCTCAGCATAGCAATGCTTGCAGCCGGGACTGATCTTGGTGCAGCCCGTTATCGGATTCCATGTGGAGTCGGTCCACTCAATTGACGATTTCTCGCCCATCTATGACCACCTCCTTGTCTACGTATGACATTAGATGAAGGTAATCCTGGCGTCATCAGGATAAGTATTTGCCACCCGCTTCTTGCCTCCCGCTTTTTCGGGGTCCACCTTGATCCTGCCAGCATCCTCTTCCTGCCGCAGGGCAATTTTCATGTGTTTCGTTAGGTAAGCTGTCTCATTCTCGACGTACTTGCGAACCACTTCCACAGGAATCATTCCCCGGCCTCGAAAGTGATCGCCCAGTTCCTTAGCCAGGATGGCGGTTGGATCAGACTCGAAGAGGACGAGCTGGTTCGGGTCAGTGGCATCGGAGAACCTGAATTCCCCTCCAGGGTCCACTTTCCACATTACTTCCTTCATTTTGAGGTGACCCAGTTCGTGGTTTGTTGCGAAAAAGAGGTAATACTGGGTTCGGTCTTTTAGATCGCGCATCTCGAAGTATCGGACGAATCTCACGACCTGCCCGAGCTGTTCCTGGTAAAGTGTCCGCAACTTCTCGATTCGGTTGCCGGATGATTTTGCAATGCGGATTGCCTTGTCTGCACATGTACCGAAGGCTTCTACGATATGGTGCGCTACTTTGTCTTCCGGATGCTCTAGGAATCTGTTAATAGCATCTACCATGAATGTGATTAAAGCTTCGCATCGCTCTTGTTTAAGGAGTCGTTCAATGAGCATGAACGGAATTCCTGAGAAGCCAAACGGATCAATAAAGGCAAAGGTAGGCGCAAGATTGGACCCTTTTGCCTCCATGTCGTCCAAAACTACGCCAAGTTTTTCATGAAACTTCCCCGATTCAACCGTCACTCGGAAGTGTGCCGGAATCGAAAGCCCTAGAAGCTCTTGTTCGAGATGCAAAATGCGATCCGCTCGGTCATCAATAAACCAGAAAACCAATTCGCCGCTCATGGCCCGACGATGATTGATGGCCACTTTCAGGGCAATAAGGGGAGAGCCTGATTCGCCACCCTTGTAACATCCTGGGCCGCAGAAGCCGTCTATATAAATGATCCTGTCATTCCGTGAGCTCAGAATTGGAAACCATGCTTGCAGGTAGCGACGCAACACTTCATGTTTGGCTTTTGTGTGTGGCTCTATTTCCCAAAGCGTCTCGCGTGGAACCGTCATCGTACCTAGCCCTGCCGGAGGGTTGCGTTTGATGTGCCAAGAATTTAGCGCAGAGGATTAGGCCACTGCTTCGGCCAATTGCCGCTGTGGTGCAGGGTCAGCGGCCCCATTGAATTTCACCGAGACAATTTTGGACACTCCCGGCTCCTCCATCGTCACGCCGTAAAGCACGGGCGCGATGTTCATGGTCTTTTTGCTGTGGGTGATGAGGATAAACTGGGTCTGGCGGCCCATTTCCTCGATCATTTTTGTGAAGCGCCCGATGTTGGCGTCATCCAGCGGGGCATCCACCTCATCCAGGATGCAGAAAGGGCTGGGCTTGTAGCGGAAGATGGCCAGCAGCAGGGCCATGGCCGCCAGTGCCTTCTCGCCGCCCGAAAGCAGCAGCACGTTTTGCAGCCGCTTGCCGGGCGGCTGCGCCAGAATTTCGATTCCGGCTTCGGCGGGGTCCTCGGCTTCGGTCAGGCGTAAGCCAGCCTGTCCGCCGCCGAACAGTTGCCGGAAAGTCTCCTGGAAATGAGTGTTGATCTGCTCAAAAGCTTCCTGGAATTGTTGATTGGTAATGGTGTCAATCTCTTCAATGGCCTGGGTGGTATCGCGGATCGAGTTGAGCAGGTCTTGCCGTTGGTTTTCCAGAAAATCGTGCCGCTGGCGGCATTCCTCAAATTCTTCGAGCGCCATCATGTTGATCGGCCCCAGCCCTTCGAGCTTGGCCTTCAACTGCTTGCTGGTTTCTTCTGCGGCTGCCATTTCCTCCGCGCTCAGCGGCGGCAAATTTTCCGTTTCCAAAGTCTCGAGTTCCATTTGGAGTTCGCCCTGACAGGCCTCTTTCAAATGGTTTAGTTCGGACTCCAGACGCGCGAACTGGACTTCCACCGCTGTCTTGCGGGTCCTCATCTCCTCGAGTTCTAGCCGTTGCTGCTGAAGAGCCTGTTCTAATTCTCCAAGCTTTTTTCGATGCAGTTCGCAAGCCAACTCTATTTCAGCGGCCTGCTGTACCAACAGTTCCGCCCGCTGCTCGGCTGCCACAGCTTCCTGTTCCAGGCGCTGATTTTCCTCCAGGTAGTGATCCTTTTGCTGGTTCCATTCCGTGCATTGGCGGTCCAGCTCAGCCAACCTGCGGGAAAGCTCCTCCCTGTTACGTTCCACGCGGGCGAGCGTTTCTACGCCTGTACGGTGGCGCTCTTCGAGTGCCGCCAACTGGCTTTGGATCTGGGTCATGCGCTCTCGGACCGCCTCTCGTTCTGCGCCCAGTTGGGCCAGGGTTTGGCGAAGCAACGTGATTTCCACCTCGACAGCTGCTTGCCGTTGTTCGCGGGAGGCAATCACCTCTGTGTCCTGCGCGCGACGTTCGCGTGCCCGCTCAGCTTCCCGGCGCAACCGCTCTACATCCAAAGTGAGTAGCGATAAGCGCTCCGAGGCGCGCTCCATCTCGTCATGTGCTTCTTTCAAGTCCCGCTCCGCTCCGAGCAAACGCTTCTCCGTCTCCTGTTGTTCGAGTCCGAGGGTGCGCAGCGCAGCTTCCTGTTGCGCAATGCTCTCCGTCGCGCGGGTTAGATTCCCCGCCGTCTGCGCCGCAAGTTCTTCCTGCGACGCCAGGGTCCGGGTCAACTCGCGCAATTCTCGCTTCAGCCCCAAAGGCCCGCGACTGTCAGCGCGCCCGGCGGTTACGGTGCTGCCATGGAACCACTCCCCCTCCGGCGTCAGAAAATAGCAGTCGGGATGTTCGGATGCGAGCGCACGTCCTTTTTGTGTGTTCGGGACAAAGTAACACCGCTGAAGTCTTGGGAGCAGTGCGCCGGCTGTGGTGGAAAACCCGTTCGTGAAACGCAAACGGCTTTCGAGCGACTCCAGAGTGCCGGGTAACGGTTCGCCCGGAATGTGGGCGTGGCCGTTTCCGCCGCCGTTGGCAGGACTGGCCATCCCCGAATGGAGCAAGAAGGTGGCGCGGCCTGGAACTTTGCTCTTCAGCAGCCGAACCCCTTCGCTGGCAGCCTCCCAGTCCCGGACGACGATAAAGTCCAGTTCTTCCTTTAGGAACTCTTCGACGACATGCTCATAGGCAGGGTCCACTTCGACGAAATCGGCCAGAACCCCGACCGGTTCAAAGCGCCGGTGCAAGTTTTCTGCGCTGTCCGCGCTCCCCTCCGCAGGAGACTGCCCGTGGTTCCCGCTGCCGCTGTTTTTGACGGTCTGCAATTCAAACAGCCGCTGGATCGTTTCCGTGCTGTAAGCGCGACGGGCAAGAACCTCCTGGAGAGAAGATTGCCTGGCGTGCTGTGCCGATACTTGCGAGCGTAGCTCCGCGAGCAGGAGCTGGAGCCGGGATTGTTCTTCGCGGCCCTTGCCCAGGTCTTCTTCGAGCGCGCAACGACGGACGGCGAGCGATTGCAGTTCTTCTTGCTGGTGCACCAAAAACTCGTAGACTTGCTGGCGTTTCGCCAGAGTTGCTTGCCGTGCAGCCTTCGCCGCTTGGCGTTGGCTGCTAATCTGCTCGATCTGGCGTTCCGTGCTGCTGAGATACTGCTCCATCTGCACGATTTGACTGCGAAGGGTGGCGCACTGGTGCACCGTTTCTAACGTTTCCTGGCGCAATAGCTCCCAGCGCGTCTCTTTGGTTTTGATTTCTTCCTGGGAACCCCGGAAGCGGCCTTCGCATTCCCGCAATTGCGTCGAGAGATTGTCCATGTCGGACTGAATCGCGCCCAGAGATTCGGAGCAGCGGTTTCGTTCCGACTCGAACTCCTGGTGACGGGAGCGCAGCCGCTCGGTCTCCTGGTGCCCCTCTTCGATCCGAATTTTCAGATGGGCGATTTGCTGGGATTGCGAGGCAACTTGGCTGCGCGCTCGCTCCGCAGCCAGGCGCAGGGTCGAACGCTCCTCCACGGCCCGGCGCAGTTCTGACTCGTCCTTCCCCAAAAGCGAATGCAAGGCCTGCCGCTCGTTTTCCTGGTTCGCAATGCGGGCCAGAAACTCCTGGAGCGAATGGTTCAGGAATCCTAATTTCAGGGCGACTCGAACGGCTTCTTCTTTTTGCTGGCGATACCGGTTCGCCAGCACCAGCCGCAATTGCGTTTGCACCTGTTCGCGCAGTTCGGCGTAACGGCGCGCGCGGGAGGCCTGGCGCTGGAGGGAATTGAGCTGGCGGCGGATTTCTTCCAGAATGTCGTTGACTCGCGCCAGGTTCTGTTTGGAAGACTCCAGTTTTGCCCAGGCCAGTTTCCGCTTGGCCTTAAATTTTGTGACGCCAGCCGCCTCCTCAATCAAGGTGCGCCGCTCATAAGGCTTGGCGCTCAGAATTTGCCCGATCCGTCCCTGTTCGAGGATGGCGTAGCAGTCCGGGCCCAGCCCGGTCCCTAAAAAGATTTCCTGGATGTCGCGCAGGCGGCAGGGCCGTCCGTCCAGCAAATACTCGCTTTCTCCGGACTGGAACAAGCGGCGGGAGATCGTAATCGTTTCCGTAGAATCGTCGAGCCGTTCGGCCCTGGAAAGGGTTCCGTTTTCGCCGTTGACAGGAACTGTCTCGACGAAGCCCGCTAGAAACGCTGCTTCCCTGTCAGGGTCCACCAGGGTGATCGTGACTTCCGCCATACCGGTGGCCTTGCGAAGGGGAGTGCCGCTGAAGATGACGTCCTGCATGCGGCTGCTCCGCAAGCTGCGGGGAGACTGTTCTCCGAGGGCCCAGCTGATGGCGTCGCTGATGTTACTTTTGCCGCAGCCGTTGGGGCCCACGACTCCCACAACCCCGGTTCCCGCCAGGTTGATCTCGGTCCGGTCCGCAAAGGACTTAAAGCCAAGCAGTTCTAATTTCTGAAGCCTGAGCAACGTGCACCTCGCATTCGGAGAATCGGGAAACTCACCCTTTACCTCGAACAGGGTACAGTATATAGTGTCTCAGTGGAAAGAGAATACAATATTTGGCGAGCAAGGGAGTTGTCCGCCGACCTGCTTGGGGAGCAGCATTTAGAGTATACTCGCATGCACCCCTGCGGTGCGAGCGGAGGAGGGAAGGAAACAGGAAGAAAGACGGGTAACTGAAAAGGTTCAGGAAGAGAGTGTTTTCTGGCTAAAAGAGCGTGCTGTAAATTGCAGCCCGCCTCCATTGGATTGACGGGGGGAATCTCCTGCGGTAGAATCCATCCAAATCTTGTATGCACAATGCCAAGAAAACGATTCTCGCCACGGCTCTGGGATAAGGAGGCCTTATGAAAAAGCCCCGCGTGATGATCCCCGATTGGTTGCTGGGGGGGCTGCTGACCGTCATTGTCTTACTGCTGTTCTTATTACAGTTCGGGCCGCTGGAGACCATCGAAGCGAAGTTATACGATTTGCGGACCCAGCTGCGCCAGCCAACGGGAGCCAGCCAGAAGATCGCCATCGTGGAGATTGACGATGCCAGCGTCAACCAGTTGGGGCGTTACCCGTGGCCTCGCTCGCGCGTTGCGGAGGGCCTGGACGTGATTGCGGAGGCCGGGGCCAAGGTGGTGGGCCTGGATATTCTCTATCCTGATCCGGAACAGAACCCCGGCTTGGATGCGTTGAAAGCCGTGGAAAAACTCCTAGAGGAAAGCAGTCCCGCGCTGGTGGGTCGTCCGGTTTCCTTGCCGGGTTTGGAGAACGAGGTGGAGGGGCAGGGCCAAACGACGACAAACCTGAAGGCGCAACAAACCCTGCAACAAATTCTGGGGAGCATAAACCAGGCAACCCAAGAATTGGACTCCGATTCTCGCCTGGCGGATTCCATCGCTCTGACGGAAAACACCATCCTGCCAGTTTATTTCACTATTGGCACCCCCTTGGGGAGATCGGACGCGGAATTGCCGGAGAAAATTGTCGGCAACTTTCTCACCCAGGTGGAAAATCCGGAGAACGCCGCCGGAGCTACTTCCGTTCTCCAGGGGATCGAAATGATCCCTCCCTTAGAACCCTTTGTGGAGGCGGCGCATTCCCTGGGGCACATTAATATCCAGACCGATGGGGACGGGGTCCTGCGTTCCCACCTCTTGCTGGTGGATTATGAAGGACAATATTTCCCCTCCTTTGCCACGCAGATCGCAAGCGCCTATCTGAATTTGCAGCCCTCCGACATTCGCGTCCGGCTGGGGGGAGGAATCCTGTTGGGAAAAGTCTTTATTCCTACCGATCCTCAATTCAAGATGCTGGTCAGCTACGATCCTCCCAGTTGGACGGCGGAGCGGAACCCCACCTTTCCGTATTATTCGTTCGTAGATGTGCTCAACCAGAAAGTTCAGGAGGGGGCCTTCAAAGACAAGATTGTGTTGGTAGGGGTCACGCTGACCGGTTTGGGAGAGCAGAACGTGACCCCGCGCTCGCCCCGATTGCCGGCCGTGGAGGTCATCGCCAATGTGATTGAAAACATCCTCGACCAGAATTTCATCGTGCGTCCGACGTGGGGCCAGCCGACGGAGCTGGCTCTGATTATCCTTTTTGGGGCCTTCATTTCTTTTGGAGTGCCGCGCTTGAGCGCTACCAAGAGCGCAGCCATTACGGTCATCCTGGTGGTTGTTTTAGCGGGCGTGGCGGCTTATCTGTTTGCCAACCAAGGCCTGTGGATCAAGGTTCTTTATCCCGGAATCACCCTCGTTTTGGGCTATACCGTGATGGTTTCCAAGCGCTACCTGCTGACGGAGAAGGAAAAAGAGGTGCTGGAGGTGGACAGCATCGAGACCAACAAGATGCTGGGGCTTTCCTTCCAGGGGCAGGGGATGCTGGATATGGCCTTTGAAAAGTTCCGGAAATGTCCGGTCGAGGATGTCAAAGACTTGCTCTATAACCTGGGCCTGGACTTTGAGCGAAAGCGGATGTTCAACAAGGCGGTGTCAGTGTACGAGCACATTGCCAAGGCGGACTCCAAATACAAGGATTTGCAGAGCCGCATGGATCGGGTGCGCACGGCAGGGGAAACGGTCATTTTTGGGGCTGGCGGCGGCATGAAACGGGGTGCGGATGCCACCGTGATGGTGGACGCAGGCGGGTCTACCGCCTCAACGCTGGGTCGCTATGAGGTCCTGAAAGAACTGGGGCGAGGGGCGATGGGGATTGTTTACCTGGGCAAGGACCCCAAGATTAACCGCACCGTGGCGATCAAGACCTTGCGTTTGGAGGAGGATGACATGGAACCCGCGGAACGGGATGCCGTCCGGGTGCGCTTTTTCCGAGAAGCGGAATCGGCTGGTCGTCTTTCTCACCCCAACATCGTTACGATTTACGATGCCGGGGAAGACCATGACCTTTCCTACATTGCCATGGAATTGCTCGATGGCGCCGACTTGAAAGATCGCTGCCAGAAAGACAAGCTCATGGCTCCGGCGGAGACCGTGGAACTGGTGGCCAAGGTGGCTGGCGCGCTCGATTACGCTCACCAGCAGGGGATTGTTCACCGCGACATTAAGCCGGCGAATATCATGATTCTGAAAGATGGGAGCGTGAAAGTCACTGACTTCGGAATCGCCCGGATCACGGCCTCCTCCAAAACAGCGACCGGCGTGGTGATGGGAACTCCCAGCTATATGTCTCCGGAGCAGTTGACGGGGAAGAAGGTGGACGGTCGCTCCGACCTGTTCTCTTTGACGGTGGTGCTTTACGAGTTACTCACCGGCCAGAAGCCTTTTGAGGGAGACAGCATGGCCACGCTGATGTATAAAATTGCAAATGAAGCTCCACAGCCTCCGACGATTTACAACGAGAGCCTCTCTCCGGAGGTGGTAAAGATTATTTACCGAGGATTGGAAAAGGACCTGGAGAAACGGTATCAGCGGGGCAATGAGATGGCGGCGGACCTCCGCAAAGTTGTTCTTCCGGTTTAGAAAGGTGGGTCGCCCCGTCGCTAGAAATTGGGGCACCCCAGCGGAGGCGATTTTGCAGATTGTGGTTGGCGCACGATCCGATGTCGGAATGGTTCGGCAGAACAACGAAGACTGTTTTGCTGTTGACCCGGCCCTGAATTTGTTTATTCTTTGCGACGGGATGGGTGGCCAAGCGGCTGGTGAGGTTGCCAGCAAGTTGGGTGTGGATGTCCTGCTGGAACACTGCCGCCAGGCCGCCAGAAATCCCCACCTTGGCATGATGGAAGGATACCAAGAGGAATTTTCGCGGGCAAGCAACCGTTTAGCCAGTGGAATCCGGCTCGCCAATCAAGCCATCCACGAAGCGGCTGGGCAGCAAGCCGCCACGGCTGGTATGGGGGCTACGGTGGTGGCCGCTCAGATTACGGACAATGTGCTGAGCGTTGCGCATGTCGGGGACAGTCGGCTCTACCTGTTCCGCAACGGAGAGCTGCGACAATTGACGCGGGATCACTCCTTGGTGATGGAGCAAGTTCGCAAAGGTTTAATCAGCCGCGAAGAAGCGGAACAGTCCGAGATGGCCAATGTCATTCTGCGCGCTCTGGGGGCCGAACCGACTGTGAAAGTGGATTTGAATGAGGTGTGGCTGGCGCAGAGAGACTGGGTATTGCTTTGCTCCGACGGCCTGACCCGCATGGTTCCCGACACGCAAATTGAGCAAGTCCTGGCCGAGGCCAGCAGTCCGCAACAAGCCTCAGATCGGCTCGTCGAAGTCGCCAATGAAAATGGGGGTGAGGACAACGTCACAGTGATTGTGACCTCGGTGCAACCCTCGCCCCACGTGAGCGTGTGGAAAAAACTTACCAGACTTTTCCTGGGAGGAGATCGGGTATGGCCAAATTGATTCTCAAGTACGAGGCAGCGGTTCTGAAAGAAATCCCGTTGCAGAAAGCGTCGCTGGTTATTGGCCGGGCCGCCGGCAATGATGTGGTCATTGACAACCTCGCTGTTTCCGGCCATCACGCCAAGGTGGTGCTGGAACAGGATCACTACGTCGTCGAGGACATGAACAGCCTCAATGGCACTTTCCTGAACAGCCAGCGAATCCGTCGCAGCGCGCTCAAGAATGGGGATGAAATTCTGATCGGAAAGCACACGCTGGTTTACAACGACGAGGGAGGGGTGCCGGGAGCCGCCGCCCAGAGTTCCCTGGAGAAAACCCAGGAAATGAAAACCGCGTCTTTAGGGGGCGATGCAACGGTTGTACTCGATACCAAAAAGAGGCGAGAGTTCCTGGCCAAGGCCACCTCGATTGCCACCGAAGGGGCCTCTGCCGAGACCAAGGAAAAGCTCGGCTGCCTGACAGTGCTCGCCGGCAAGACCGACCAGCGTGAATACATCCTGACCAGCAAATTGTGCGTGATCGGAAAGTCCGACATGGCCTCGGTCAAGCTGAAGGGTTGGTTTGCGCCGAAGGTGGCCGCCATCATCAACCGCCGGGAAGGCCGTTACGATATTGCCCCCTCCGATAAGGTGGGGGTTACGAAGATTAATTCCCAGGTGCTCTCGGCCTCCCGCGAATTGAAGGAAGGGGATTTGATCCAAGTCGGCGGCGTCCGAATGCAGTTCTATTTCCGGGAGTAACCATCCCAGGCGAGGCCACTCGGTCTCCCCGCGGGAGAAAGCTGTGCCTGCTTCACAACAAGTCATCCTCCCCGATGGATCTGAAGTTTTCCCTGGTGTGGCTGACTTGCCTGCTCCCATAGCCAGGAGTCCGTTTTGGGGAGTCCTCTGCCACCACTGTCACCGCTGATGAAAGAGCTATGACGGTAGTACGGGGAGTGGTGCAGAGGCTTGCCCGAATTTTATTCCCGATCGGGCTGACGGCCTTCTAAGAAAAAGCCAGGGAAGCGCTTTTACGGCGCTCTGGCTGCCGGGCTTTCTCCAAGCCTTTGGAGAGGGCTTGCTGATCCCCGGCTAAAAAAGAAATGCTCTCTGGTATGCTAAGGTATCAAAGCGAGGGAGCGGGAGGATGGTATGAGGCAGACCCATTGGTTTCATGCAGGAGTTTTTCTGGTCGTCTGTTTGGCCCTTTTGGGGTTGCCCTCCCGGGCACAACAGAGACAATCACCCCGCACGATAGCCCCCCCCCTCACTGACGAAACATCCCCGCCACTCCAGCAAACCCTCCGGCGGAAAATGCTCAAAGCGAGTTACGAGCAGCTTCAGAAAGATGTCGAGCAACTGGTGAAACTGACGTCTGACCTCAAAGGGGAGGTCGAAAAAGCCAATGAGGACACCTTGTCCCTGGGGGTGATTAAGAAGGCGGAAGAGATCGAGAAGCTCTCTGAGAAAATCAAAAAGCGGATGAAGAACCTCTAGGCGGCCAAAGCCGGATCCAATCAGTCCGAAGGGTACTGGCTCCTCCGAAATGCTTCTGTCTCCTTCCGAAAGGGAGAGAAAATCGGTGCGGGGCGCGCTTTAATGCAACCGAGCAAAGAAGCAAGAGGCGGGTTTCGTCTGTCAGTGAGGTTTTTCCTTTTTATCAGGAGGGGTTTATGACCAAGAGGCGTCTTGTTTTGATTGGGATCATAGCAGCGATGGGAGTTCGGGTAGGCGTCGCAGCCGACCCGATTACGGAAGAGTTGCGGAGGCATTGGGAAGCCACCCGCAATCAGATTGTCAGGATTGCGGAGGCCATTCCCGAGAACAAGTACGATTACCGGCCCACCCCGGAAGTTCGCAGCTTCCGCGAGCAGCTTCTCCATCTAATCGGGGAAAATTACATGTACATGGGCATGGCGGGCGGAGGAAACGCCACGGCCCCGCAGACCGAGAATCTGAAGACGAGAGAGGAGATTCTGAAGGCGCTCTCGGAAAGCTACGACTACGGAACGAAAGTTTTGGCGGGGTTGAATGACCAGAAAGCCGTGGAAACCGTTACAGGCTTTCGCGGGCAACAGATGCTCCGTTTGGGGGTCGTGATCACCAACATAAAGGACAACCACGAACACTACGGGAACCTCGTAACTTATTTGCGATTGAACGGCATCGTGCCTCCGCGGACGGCGGCGCGGCAGCAGCAACGTTCCGGTGCTTTGCGGCGCTAGTTTTTGCCGGAGCCGGACTCCGCAGCTACTACTCATCGGAAGAGTCCTTTCTTATTTGGCGAAGGGCTAGAGAACTGCAGGGGAGCAAAGGAGGGTTTCACAATGGACCTGCGTTTGAAGACTCTGGCTGAGCAATACCGATCGGGAAAGATTGATCGCCGTATTTTCTTGGAGCGTTTGATTGCTGTGCTGGGTAGCTACCCGCTGGCTCACCATTGGCTGGAGACCAGCGGCTGGGCCATGTCGCTGTTGTCCCAGGCCGAATCGGAGAGCATCGGCGTGGAGTCCACCGCGGTCAAGTATCCGGGGGAGGGCGCCACCCTGGAAGGTTACCTGAGCCGGCCAAAAGGGTCAGGCCCTTTCCCTGCCATCATCGTGATCCATGAGAACCGAGGCTTGAACGAACACATCCGGGATGTAGCCCGCCGGTTGGCGGCGGAGGGCTTTGTGGCCTTGGCAGTGGACCAGTTGTCCCGCAAAGGCGGCGCCGCTTCCCTTGCCACGCCGGAAGCGGCCCGGGAGGCCATCACGGCCCTCCGTGACGACCAGATCGTTGGGGACCTTGATGCTGCCGACGAATATTTGGAGTCCCATCTCGCGGTTCGGAAAGACCGGATCGGGGTGATCGGTTTTTGCTGGGGAGGAGCGCGATCCTTCCTATATGCCACAGCCAACGCGAGTCTGAAAGCGGCGGTGGTTTTCTACGGCACCACGCCTCCGGAAGAAAAATTGGCTAACATTTCATGCTCGGTTCTGGCCAATTACGCCCAAAATGATTCGCGGATCACCGATCGGGTCCCGGACACCGCAGCGGCGATGCAACGGTTCGGCAAAGACTTTGACTACAAAATCTATCCGGGCGTTGGCCACGCCTTCTTTAATGACACCGGGTCCGATTACAACGAAGAGGCCGCCAGGGATGCCTGGAGCCGCACGATCCAGTTCCTGAAGAAAAGCCTCGGCTAGGACTAACTTCAGAGCAGTGGGAAAAATTTCAGGAGTCAGCCTCGTCGGAGCGACGTCGATGCTGTTGGCGTCCATTAGTACTTTGGGCCTACCCGTCCTAACTAGCCACATCCCTCAATTTGAACCTTGACCAATGGTGCGGTTCTGGTATTGTAAATGTGGTTGTATTCCTCCCAGCATCCGAAAAGGCGGGTTTGTAAAAAAACATATTAGGTATTCACGAGCAAGCTGTTTCGGTCCGATAAGTAGATGAACTGGTCAACAAGGGACCGAACGTTGCGAGGAACTACAGGAGAGATTATGGCAATGACCCATCCGGCAAAAGAATTTCGAGTGCCGCCCAGCTTCGTAACACTAGCACTGTTTTCCATGTTTAGCCTGGTCGTCTGGTCGGCCAGCGCTCAAGTGCAGACGGCACCCGAACCGGGGCCTCGAGTAGCGAGAACATCGGGAAACTTCATCGTGACGTTCCAGCCAGGCACCTCGCAAGCGGACCGGGCGGCATCGGTGCGACGCGCGGGGGCAGTGCTGCGGTTCAATTACTCGATTGTGGATGCGGTGGCCCTCACCATCCCGAACACGAATGTCTTTGTAGCTTTGCAACGGGATCCCTCCGTACTGGAGATCATCCCGGATCGCCCCGTGCATGCCTTTCAGTCTAGGGGTGGGAACGGGAATGGCAAGGGACCACCGAGTGGCGGCGGGGGAGGCACCAGTAGCCAGATCACCCCGGCGGGAGTGCAGCGGGTAGGCCTGTCCAAAGCAGGCTCCGATGGAACCGGAATTGGGGTAGCGATTGTGGATACGGGAATTGACTTTGCGCAGACCGACCTGGCCCCGGCGCAGAACGCCTTGGGGACAGCGTTTTCTGCCTTTGGAAGTTCTTGCCAGGACGACAACGGGCACGGCACTCACGTAACGGGTATTGTTGCTGCACTCTATAACACGATCGGTGTCGTGGGGGTGGCCCCAAACGCGACTCCTTATTGCGTCAAGGTCCTCGATAGCACTGGCTCCGGCTCCGACTCCGATGTCATGGCAGGCCTGGATTGGGTAGCCGCACATGCAGCCTCTGTAACTCCTCCGATTCGTGTGGTCAGTGTGAGCTTGGGACGCACGGGAACACTGAATGACTCCCCGCTTCGCGCATCTGTCCAGGCGCTTTACAACAGTGGCATTGTCGTGGTGGTAGCCGCCGGAAACGATTCGTCCAAAGTGGTGAGCCAGATGGTGCCCGCCACTTATCCGGAAGTACTGGCGGTCGCTAGTACGACGGCGCTGACTGGCTCCAATGCCGGATGCAGAAGTTACCAAAGCTTAATCCCAGCGGATACGGCTTCCTATTTCACAACCGACGGAGCCTTTAACACGACCACGGGAATCGGCGTCACCATCTCGGCGCCCGGCGCTGATCAAGAAAATGTATCGAAGGCGTGCTTTGCCTCCTCGGTAGGGATTCTCTCCCTAAAATTGGGCGGAGGCACGACCCGCATGTCCGGCACCAGCATGGCCACTCCGCACGTCTCCGGGATTGTGGCTCGCCTGATGCAGGCAGGCTATTCGGGCGTAGAAAACATCCGCAGTACCGTTCGCGCCACGGCTAGCCGGATTGGAGTTGCTCCACTGAATTCCCCAACGACCAGCTACACTTTCGATGGCGAACGGGAAGGAATCGCCCAAGCACCGTAATTATTGATTTTGCTAGGAAGTGGGTCTCTCTTTATTAGGCAGCGAGCTAGGGTCGCTGCCTTTTTGTTTTTTCCGTTCGCTAGAAGATTTTCAACTGAATAGTCAGGAACTGCTTGGGATTTTTCCTGAAGTCCGCCAACAATTCCCGGACCTCGACGCTGGTGGAGTTCAGGTTGTTGTAAAGGGTCGGGTCCTGGAAGAAACGGCCCATGGAACCTTCCCCATTGCGGATACCGGTCAGGACCTCGTCCAGCTTGCCGACGGAGCTGTTCAGCTTCCGGTAAAGCTCTTCATCTTTGGCCAGTTTGCCCAATGTTCCTTGCCCGTTGTTGATGTTGCCCATCAGCAAGGAGCCGCGGGCGACCAACTCTTGTGCGTTTTGATATAAGGTGGGGTCCTGGACAAATTTGCCGAGCGTTCCTTCGCCGCTTTCGATCTTGTCGGCGACTCTTTCCAACTTGGTCACGGTTGTGTTGACGTGTTCGTAAAACTCTTCCGAAGCCAGCAAGCGCCCAATGCTCCCTTTCCCAGACGTGATGTCAGAGACGAGTTTTTCGGCGGTGTTCACGGTGGTATTCAGGCGCTGGTATAGCGTGTCGTCTTTAATCAACTTTCCCACCGTTCCTTCTCCTGACTCGATGCTTCCCACAACGGTGTTAAGCCGGGTGGTCAGGACGTTCAGGTTGTCCAGCAGATCGCGGCTGCCTCCCACCAGCTCACTGAACTCCGGCGTTTCGTGGAAGGGGACGACTCCTCCGGGAGGAATCTGGGCAGCTTCCGGCGACCCTTTGGTGATATTGATGTATCGGTCTCCGAGCAGGCCTTCCGCCGCGAGGATGGTCCGGGAATCGGCGCGCAGGTCGCGCTCGAATTTTCGATTCACCTCCATCACGATCTCCACTGCCTCGGACCGGTTGGGGAGCCCCGAGAGACTGACCTGGCGGACCATTCCCACATCCACACCGGCCAGACGCACCGTGGCGCCCGTCCTTAATCCTCCCGCGTCGGAGGAATAGGTGCGAATAGTCATCGTCTCTGCGAAAAATCCTGCTTCTCCCGTGATGAGGACGATGGCGATCGCCAGCAAGATGGTGCTCGTCAGGACCACGAACCCCACTTTCAATTGGGACCAGCGAATTTCCTTTCGTTGCGGCATGTTGCCTC
>Ga0156222_1145_pt1 | contig 23341 bp, 19 predicted proteins | sample RifCSPlowO2_12_FD_107870 | JGI IMG/M metagenome (GOLD analysis project Ga0156222, IMG submission 107870) | Acidobacteria bacterium RIFCSPLOWO2_12_FULL_59_11 | reverse complement strand
CGCGCTGCCCGCCCCGCTACCGTGGCACTTCCCGCCCTCACTCACGCAGAGGGTGTTCGCAAGAGGCATTTCCTATAAGATTAAAAGGGCAATATGTCCGGCAACTGCATCTATCCGGGTCCCCACGGGGTTATGTCCCCTGAGCACTACTTGCCGGCTAGTTTAGGAAGCTTCTCCAGTTGCGAGCCCTTGTTAGAAAAAGTCTGCGAATGTTGTAACAGCAAGATTGGCAACGAAACTGAGACTCAATTCCTGCGTACAGGTCCAATCGCATTCTTTCGCTGGATGATTGGAATCAAAGGTCGCAAGGGACTGCCCCCCTCTCCGTTCTACAAGGGTGCTGGCGGGGCACCACCTATCTACGCGATTGCTCGCGCGCCTGGCTTTCCGTTCGATCTTCTTTGGGAGATTTGTTTTGGAACGGAAGACTGCTTTCCTTTAAGACAGGTTGTCTTCGAACATCCTTTAGCTGGAACGCATCCTATCCCGATCCTGGACTCTATGAGGGAACACCCCGATATTCTGCTCAGCGAGTTGCAGGAAAGAGGCCTCGAACACGCGAAACCCATACACGCCTTTGCTGCGCCAGATGAGATTCCATTTGTGAGCGAACTGATCGCGGCTGTCGGAGGAAAGCCAGCGGAAGACTGGGTTACGACGAAGTTTGAGCCTCAGCGCCTCGAAATCGTTCTAACGGTATCAGTTACTTCCGCCTTCTTTCGTGCTGTGGCCAAGATTGGGTTTCACTACGCACTGAAGATGTTTCCGCAATTGACAGGGATGGAGTCCGAGTTCGAAGGAATCAAAAGCTTTATTTGGAAGGGCGGTGATTCATCCCGGTTTGTTCTACAAAGGCTTGACCATATTGTTGAGAATTTCCGTAGAGGTTACCGCCCAATGGGTTGGTGCCACATCCTGAGTGTGGTTCGCTCTTATGACCAGATTGTTGTGTTCACACAATTCTTCACTGGTCCGCGTTCACTGCCGCCCACCTATGAGATTCGCTTAGGGAGAGATCCGTCGCGGATCATAACCCGCTCCGAAAGGAAAGCGCATATCTTTCTCTACCCGGACCCGTCCGTAGGGGTTGGGCCGGGGGGACTGATGGCCGACCTTGATCCAGCAAATTACGTGTTTCCGCCCGGGATGCTTACCTAAGCGTTTTCATTTTCCCCACCCCCCCCGCCCCCGGCGTTTCGATCCACAGCACGCTGCCTTTGGGTGCCGTGAAGGTGCAATTGAGCCTAGTTCGCTACCAACAGCACGACCGCATGGGCAGCGGCCATTGGAGAAGGGAACGCTCCTTCCGTTGTCTTTGCCTTGACGTTGATTTGTGTCATATCAATCGAGAGTGCCGCAGCTAAGGTTTCTCGGATTGGCGAGATATAGGGGGCCAACTTAGGCTGGTCGAGCACGACGACACTATCCACGTTTAGGATGTGCAGTCCTGTTTCGGCCAGAAGGTGCCGGATCGTATCCAGGAATTTCAGGCTGCTGGCGTCTTTCCATTGAGGGTCTGAGTCCGGGAAGTAATGGCCGAGGTCACCCAATCCAGCCGCGCCGAGCAGGGCATCGGTAATAGCGTGCGTGAGTACGTCGCCATCGGAGTGGCCGAGCAGACCTAGCGAGGCGGGTATCTCGACTCCTCCCAGCACCAGCTTGCGGCCTTCCACCAGACGGTGCGTGTCATACCCGATGCCGCAGCGCAACCCAGATTGTTCTTTACTCATGATTTTGTGGCTCCCCAGATACACATCTCTTCTTCCGCCTTCTTTCCCGGGCTCCAGTCTGGCAAAGACCGGAAGGGTGATGCACAAGGTTAGTGGTTCCCGGAAGGACGGCTTGGCCCGCGGGGGACCAGCACTCCCGGCGCGGAGGAGGCTTCGCCCAGCGTGTGGCGCTCCTGCTCCAGGTAGAAGCGCGCCAGTTCCAGGTCGGAGGGCTTGGTAATTTTAATGTTGCGCTCCGAGCCGGGCACGACCGTGACCTCCAACCCTAAGTGTTCCACCAGGCTGGCTTCGTCGGTCCCGTAGAAGCCTTCCTCGAGCGCTTTCTCGAAGGCCTGCTGGAGGATGTCATAGCGGAACACCTGGGGGGTTTGCGCCAGAACGATTCGTTCCCGTGGGATGGTTCCCAGGATTCGTGTTCGTTCCACCTGCTTGACGGTGTCCACGCTGAGGACGCCCAGGATGGCCGCACCTGTTTTGGAGGCCTCCTCAATGACCGCCGAAATCAACGCGGGCGAGACAAAAGGGCGCACGGCGTCGTGCACAGCGACGAGGTCGGTGTCCGGCGGCACGACGCGCAGGCAGTTTTCCACCGATTCCTGCCGATGGCTGCCGCCCGGCACCACCGTCACGCACTTTCCCAAGTCCTCCCGCTGCAGCATGGTTTGCATCTCGGCCAGGTCTTCGGGCGGGGCGGCGATGAAAATTTCCGTGATGTCCTGGCAGGCAGCGAACTTGCGCAAGGTATGCACGAGGATGGGAATGTCGTCCAGCTTCAAGAGCGGCTTCTTGTGGAGACCCATGCGGACCCCCAAGCCCGCCGCCGGCAGAATGGCTACTACTTTTCGTCTTTTCAACGCAGCTCTCCGTGTTGATGATCGCGCGAACATTGTCCAGCAAAGCGTCTGCGCCGTCAACAGGAATGCCGCCCGCGCCTTATCTCGGCCATTGCGCGCCGCCTTGCAGTTTGCTAGAGTGAGGGAACTTACTAAATTGAGGTGCAAGAGATGGCCATCAGCAAGGAATTATTAAGTATTCTGGTCTGTCCGCTTTGTAAAGCTCCGGTGCACCTGCAGGTGGATCAATCCGGGCTCAAGTGCGAAAAGTGCCGCCGCGTTTATCCCGTCAAGGATGACATTCCCGTCATGTTGATTGACGAGGCAACGATCGAACCGGAATGAGAGAGATCGCCGAGCTTGGTTCGCAGTTAGTGGCCGCCGAGGGGCTGCCAGGCCTGCCGGTCGGGGCGCGAGTGCTGTTAATCCGCTTGCGCTCGATGGGCGACATGGTGCTGATGACCCCCGCCCTGCGCTTGTTGCATGACTGGCGTCCGGACCTGCAGGTGTCGGTCCTGGCAGAATCCCCTTGGGATGAAATCCTCGAAGGGAACCCCGCGATCCATTCCGTGATGGTTTTGGGAGGGAAGCTCCAGACCGCGTATGGGGTGTGGCGAGAGAGGTTCGCCGCGGTCGTCAATCTTCACGGCGGTCCCACCAGCGCCTTCCTGACGCGGGCGAGCCGGGCGAAATTGAGGGCAGGCTTCGAATATTTCCGACATGCTTCCGCTTACAACCTCCATGCCCCGACAGCGCAGGAAATCTTAAAGCAGAAGGGGGTAGTGCATACGGCGGAGCACATCGCTTCGTTCTTTTTCTGGTTGGGCCTCCCCCCGGCGGAAATTCCTCCCGCAGAGGTTTTTCCATCCTCCTCGGCCCTGGAGCGCGTGCAGGCTAGGTTACAATCCCAAGGAATCGAGGCTGGGGAGGAATATGCTGTGCTCCATCCCACGGATGCCTATGCCAGCAAGCAGTGGAGGGCCAAGGGATATGCGGAAGTCGGTGATTACCTGGAACGGAAATTTGGCCTGCGGGCGGTTTTTGTTTGCAGTCGCGCGGAAACAGGGTTGCTCGACGAAGTGGAGAACCACATGTCGTCCCCCTTCTTTCGCGCCATCGGCTGGCCGATCCGGGAGCTCGTGGCGCTGCTGGCCAGGGCGCGCATCTTTGTCGGTAACGACTCCGGGCCCGCCCACATTGCGGCGGCGGCGCGGATTCCCGTCCTGGTGATTTTTGGCTCTTCCCACGCTGCGGTGTGGGGGCCCTGGAAAGCGGTGAACTCGGCCATTGTTCAGAATTACTTTGACTGCAACCCTTGCCCCGGAGATCGCTGCTATGTTTACGACGAACCCCGGTGCATCCTTTCCATTACCACGGAGCAGGTGAAAGTGTATCTGGACGCATTGCTCCGCTCCCCCTCTCCTTGGCGTTCCTGACGATAGCGCTGACGAACAATCCAGAGTACATACAGGTTTCAGGAGTTAGGGCGGGAAGCTGAGGCTTTTGTCCTTCTTCTCAACCCATAGGCTGATTCCTAGCCTGCGATTGACCCTGACGCGGACGACGACACCGCTTCCCCGCGCGGTAGAACCGGTAATTCGAAATCGGCGAACTGGCCCCTGAAGGCCGTTAGGCCCCCAGTCTTCCATGAAATCCTTGAACGTGTAGGCATCGCCGGGCTGCCATATCCGGTAAGCTTCCTGGAAGTCTTGCTGTTGCAATGCCTCGAAAAAGTGACGCGCTTGCCGCTCCTCCGGATAGTTCCGGAATTCGTAGAGGAGGTATCCCGCCAAGAACACGACAAAGGCCAGGCTGCTTACGAGGAAACGTCTCCGCCGTCCTTCTTTCGAATCCACCGGCCCGATATGCTCAAGCATGGCAAGCTTCCCACTGGGGGATTATGGATTTTCGCAAAAATCCGCTTCCGAAGTAAGACGATTCCGGAATGGATTTCCGTCTTTTTCGGCTGCTTCGAACAGGATTAGGCTTCTCCGGCAGATTTTTTGAATTCGTAATACAAGTACCCGGCGAGCAGCAGGGTAAGGATCAGGAGTACAACCATCCGGCGGTGGCTTCGGTCCGTCCACAGATTGGCGAGCGAGGAAGGAAGAAGGCGGGGAACGATACCCACGTCGGGTTCCAAAGGGGAAAAGCTGAGGCTGTTGTCTTTTTTCTCGACCCACAGCACCACTGGTTCTTTCTCGTTAATAATCGCCAATATGTTGACGCCGGTCCCCTCGGCCCGGGAATCTTTAATCTGAAATTGTCGAATGGACCCTTGCACTCCGCCAGGACCCCAGTCCTCCAGAAAGTCCTTAAAAGTGTAAGAAGAAGTGGGCTGCCAGAGCTGGTAGGCACGCTGATAATCTTGCTGTTCGAGAGCTTCGAAAAAGCGACGAGCTGTCCGTTCCTCTGGATAGTTCTTCAGCTCGTAATAAAGATAGACTGCGCAAATTACTGCAAAGACAGTACCAACGATCAAACGCCGCCTGCGCCGTTCAGCTCGCGGATCAATCGGTGGAAAATTTTCAAACATCGAAACCTCGCCCTTGCGGAGACGTTTCCCGGATTTCGCAGGAATAATTGCGCAAACAGTTCTATCATAACTGATTCTGAGCTGCAGTGGACCCCCAAGGCTCCTTGGTTCGAGAGGATGTTTTTCTTGGGTCACGGCAGCCGCACTGGGAGGGACGACCGGATTCGGGTTGTGAGAAAAAATGACCGCCTTGATCGGATTCTTGGCTCTTGGATTGGCATTGTGGCTGGCATCGCTGGTTTGGAATCTCCGTTACAATCGGGGTGTTCCCAGGGTTTCCAGCCGGATGGAGTTTTCTGTGCGAGCGCTTCCGCGTGTTTCGATCCTGATTCCGGCCCGGAACGAAGCGAAGATTCTTTGGCAAACCCTTCCCGCGTTTCTCGCACAGGATTATGACAACTACGAGGTCATTCTGGTGGACGACGCCTCCACCGATGGCACCGCGGCAGTGGCGGAACTATGCGCGCACGGGTATCCCGGGAAGCTTCGTGTGATTCGTGTGGAGAGTCTCCCTTCGGATTGGGTCGGGAAGGCTCACGCACTGCATCTGGCTTTCCAAGCCGCCGGGGGAGAATGGGTGCTGGCTACCGACGCCGATATCCTCTTTCACCCCAAGGCGCTGCGCGCCGGCTTGTGGCTGGCCGAGCAACAGCGAGCGGAGTTGGTCAGTATTTATGCCTTTTTAGAATGCGGGTCGTTTTGGGAGAAAGTGATTTTGCCCGGCTTTGGGTTGTTCCTGGCGACCTTCTTTCCCCTCCGCAAGATCAATGACTCCAATTCCACGGTGGCGTTGGCCTCGGGCGGATACATTCTGATGCGTCGTCGAGTTTGGGACCGCCTGGGTGGCTACGAAGCTATCCGCGCCGAGATGATTGATGATCTCAACACAGCGCGGATCGTCAAGCACAACGGACATCGAATCTTCGCCGCGGTGACCAAGGACCTGGCGCGGACGCGGATGTACCATGGTTTGGCGGGGATTTGGGAAGGCCTGCGCAAGAATGCCTTTGCCGGCCACCGCTATTCCGTGGCTCGTCTGTGCGGGGTGGTCGGAGGCTCCTTCCTTTGCAACTTGTTGCCGCTGCTGTGCCTTATTTATTTCGGGTGGGAGCTGGCTAGGCCGGGCGGCGGGTTGGCGGAGCAGGCCCGTGCTGTTTTTGCTCTTAGCCTGGCCCAGTATTTGCTCACCGGCTTGCTGCATGTGCCGATGCTGCTTTTTTACGAAATTGGCCTGGGGTATGCGTTTCTCGCCCCCTTCGGAGCCATCCTTTATGCCTGCATTTGCTTGGACTCTATGGGGAGGACCCTCCTGGGCCGGGGCGTCACCTGGAAACGGAGGCACTACAGCAGACCACCCGTGGCTTCAGAAAGTTGATCCCCCAAATGAGATTTTTCGGGGAAGTTGCTTTATAATACTCCCCGAGCTAATTTCCAGATAGGCAGAGGCGACATGTCCAACGGAACGACTTCCTCGATGACCGCGGAACTGGCCCGCTTAGTGGATGAATTTGCCAAGAGCAGGAAGGCTATGGGTGAGGAAGAGTGGACGAAAATCGTGCAACATGTCGCCAAGGTCTTCTCCGTCAAGCAGGATGAAGTGGCGATCCTGCAACTCTCCGACAATGGCGCGATCCTCCGCTTCGTCTATCCATTCAAGTTGCAGAAAGTCGGCAGCATCCCGATGACCACCACAAATTCACTGGCGGTGCGGACCGTTCGGGAGAAACGGCCGGAGATGATTAACAACTTCCCGGCGCAAAAACACCCTACCGTTTTTGAAGCGGTTACTTTGGATACAGATGCTCAGGAAAAGCAGCCGATCCAGAAAATCATGAGCGCGCCGTTGTTGGTGGATGGCAAACCCTTCGGGGTAGTACAAGTTTCGCGCAAGGGCAAATCGCCCACCACGGTGGGCGCCGATTTCACCATCCGGGATCTCACTGCGCTGATAACCACCGCCGGGTTGCTAGCCAAGTGTCTCAAGATATAGCCCTGGAGCACTCCCTCGCAATCATTTCCGCTGTCGGGATGGTTTACGGGTTGACTGTCTGAAAAACTTTTTCCGCCGCCGCGACGGCTGCTCCCCGCGGGCAGGAGAAGCCATTCTCGTCCAGAGCGGATTCCAGAGCCTGAAGAAGTAACAGGACCAGCTCCGGGTTCGCCGTGCGGCCCAGCAACCCCACGCGCCAGATGCGGCCTCTCATTGCGCCGATGCCACTGCCAATCTCGATCCCAAAGCGTTCGAGAAGATGGTTGCGGATGCGGGCGTCGTCCACCCCATGCGGCACCCGAATCGTGTTCACCGTCCAGGCGCGAGCCGCGGGGTCTTCGACGAACATCGTTAATCCCATCGTCTCCATTCCCTGAACCAGCGCCAGGTGGCATTGTCGGTGCCGCTCCCAGGTGGCTTCCAGGCCTTCTTCCAGCACCAGGCGCAGGGCCTCATCCAAAGCATAGAACATGCTGATGGGAGGCGTGTGGTGGTAGCTGCGCTCTGTGTCCCAGTACTTGGCAATGAGGTTGAGGTCCAGATACCAACTGGACACGGGTTTTTGGCGGCGGAGAAGAACTTCTGCCGCGCGGTCCCCGAGGGTGATGGGAGCAAGCCCCGGTGGGCATCCGATGCATTTCTGCGAGCCGCTATAGCAGATGTCCACGCCCCATGCGTCCACCTCCAGGGGAAGACCAGCCAGGGAAGAGACGGCATCCACCACAAACAGCGCTCCGGTTTCTTGGGCGAGTTCCCGCAAAGGTTCCAGCGGTTGGCAAACACCGGTGGAAGTCTCGCTGTGGACCACTGCCAGGACTTGGAGCTTCTGTCCGAGCAAGACCCGCCGCACCTGGTCCAGGTCTGCCGTTTTCTCCGGCGGATGCTCGATGCGGCTCAGTTTGCCTCCGCACCGCTCCACGATCTCGCACATCCGCGAGGCAAACAGCCCTCCCACGATCACGGCCACCGCATCGCCCGGCTCAATGAAGTTGACGAGGGCCGCTTCCATCCCGGCCCCGCCGGTCCCGGAGAGAGGGAGGGTAATGCGATTGCGGGTGCGGAAGGTGGCTCGCAAGCGGGCTTGTATCTGATCCATGATTTCCAACAGCGCAGGGTCCAGGTACCCTACGAGCGGCTGCGTCATGGCGCGATACACCCGCGCATCTACCTCGCTCGGCCCCGGCCCCATCAGCAGGCGCTTGGGAATGTTTCGGGGAGAAGAAGAGGCGTCCATGGCAACTCCTGTGGTTGTGGATGACAGGCTAGCGTGTCTTTTTCCATCGCAGAAAAATCAGATTTCTCCTCCTGGTATTGCGTCCGGAGATCGTCCAGAAGGAATCAGACTCGCTGATGCCGTGCCGCACAATGTACCATGAATAGTGTTTTGCTTGACAAGAGAATTCGAACTTATATAGATTCACTCCATTTGATGAACGACCAACCATCGGCCGCAACACCGGGGAAAGAGCCAGAAGAGGAATTGCACTGGCTGGCTTTGCGACTGGTCCCGGGATTGGGAAACAGGCTCGCCAAGCGCCTTGTGGATACGCTGGGTTCCGCGACGGATGTTTTTCGTGCATCTTCCTCGGAACTGGAGTCGCTGAGGGTGCCCTCGCACGTGATTCGGAATCTCTCGACCGGCACGGTTTTTGAAGGAGCCATTCGGGAAGTCGAGCAGGCCCGGCAACTTGGCATACGGCTCCTGACGATTCGGGAGGCAGACTACCCTCCGCTGCTGAAGGAAATATTTGATCCGCCCTTGGTGCTGTATGTGCGGGGGGAGCTGGCTTTGCTCCGTGCGCCAGCGGTAGCTGTTGTAGGAACGCGCCGGACAACTCCGTACGGAAGGGCCATGGCGGAGCGTCTGGCGGCGGATCTGGCTTCGCGCGGTTTGGTGATTATTAGCGGCCTGGCACGGGGAGTGGATGCGGTGGCCCATCGCGCTACCCTGGACATCGGCGGGAAAACGGTGGCGGTGCTCGGCAATGGCGCGGATGTCATTTATCCGTCGGAAAACAAAAAACTGTTTGATCGGATTGTGGAACAGGGAGCCATTGTTTCCGAGTTCCCTCTGGGTTCGTTCCCGGCTCCGCAGAATTTTCCCATTCGCAACCGGATTATCAGCGGCCTCTCGTTGGGCGTGGTGGTCGTTGAAGCGGCTCAACATAGCGGGGCATTGATCACGGCGAGGCTGGCAATGGAACAAAATCGAGAGGTGTTTGCGATTCCAGGCTCGCTCACCAACCCCTGCAGTTGGGGACCCCACGTTTTGATCAAGCAGGGCGCCAAGTTGGTGCAGGATTGGCAGGACGTAGTGGAGGAACTGCCGGCGGAAGTGCGCCAACAGTTGTTCGCCTCCTCGGATGCAACGAAACCGCCAGAGGGAGCATCTTTGTTTGCGGAGTCTCTTTCCGAGCAGGAAAGGGCCATCTATAACTTGTTGAAAGTAGAAGAAGCGATACACCTGGACGAAATTTTGGATGCCCTGCCTCAGCTTTCTTCTTCGGAGGTGCTGGTCAGTTTGCTGGAATTGGAGTTCAAAAATTTAGTCAGGCAGTTGCCAGGGAAAAATTTTGTAAAAATCTTTTGAGAGGATCACCGGTCGAACAAAACGGTATAGTAGATTTTTATGGCGCCATCAAAGGGAAAAGGCTCAAAGATCAAAAAACCGACCGCGGCAAGCACCGCAGGCAAGTCGCTGGTCATTGTGGAATCCCCGGCCAAGGCCAAGACCATCAATCGCTATCTAGGGTCGGACTATATCGTCATGGCTTCGCTGGGCCACGTCAAAGATTTACCGAAGAACAATCTGGGCGTGGACCTGGAAAACAATTTCCGCCCCACCTATGAGTTGATTCCCACTAAAGCAAAGGTCATTGCGGAGCTTAAGCAAGCGGCGAAGAAGGCCGGCGTGATCTACCTGGCCGCGGACCCGGACCGGGAGGGGGAAGCCATTTGCCAGCACCTGGCCGAGGAGTTGAGCAACGGTAAGAAAGTCCATCGGGTGCTGTTCAACGAGATCACAAAAAACGCCATCCAGGGGGCGTTTCAAAACCCGGGAGAGATCAACGAACGGCTGGTGGAGGCGCAACAGGCTCGCCGGATTCTCGACCGGCTGGTGGGCTACAAGGTCAGTCCCTTGTTGTGGAGCAAGGTGCGACGGGGACTGTCGGCGGGGCGTGTGCAAACGGTGGCATTGCGGCTCATCGTGGAACGGGAGCGGGAGATTCGGGCCTTCCAGAAGGAAGAATACTGGACCCTCGCCGCACACCTAAAAGCGGCAAACCCGCCGGTCTTCGACGCGCGGCTGGTGAAACAAAAAGACCAGGACTTCGTGATGAAGGGAGAGTCAGTATCCGGCAGCATCCGGGCGCAGGTCGAGAAAGGGAAGTTGCTCCTGGCGGACCAGGCAGAGGCCGAGCAACTGAAGGCTCGCCTGGAAAAAGAGAGATATGTTGTTACCTCCACGGAGACCAAAGAGATACCGCGCAAACCCCGGCCACCCTTCATTACCAGCACGTTGCAGCAAGAGGCATCTCGCAAACTGAACTTTGCTGCGAAGCGCACAATGGCGCTGGCGCAGCGGCTCTACGAAGGCGTGGAGTGCGGTGAGGAAGGTATTGTCGGCTTGATTACTTACATGCGCACCGATTCTACACGAGTCTCCGACGTTGCGCTGAGAGAAGCCCGTGAGATGGTCCACAGCAGCTACGGCCAGGACTACCTGCCTGCGCTACCTAACATCTATCGCAGCAAGAAAGGCGCGCAGGACGCGCACGAGGCTACCCGGCCCACCTCCGTGTTTCGCACCCCGGAACAGGTCGCTCGCTACTTGAGTGACGACGAGGCCAAACTTTATCGGCTGATCTGGCAGCGCTTTGTGGCTTCCCAGATGACTCCGGCTCTTTACGACCGAACTACCATCGAGATCAACGCAGGAGAATTCGGCCTCCGTGCCACAGGGTCCGTGTTGAAGTTTGACGGCTTCCTCAAGGTTTATGAAGAAGCGAAAGACCAGAAAGAGGAAGAGGACGAAGAATTTGGGCGACGGCTGCCTCTGGTGAAACCAGGCGAAGTGCTGCGCTTATTGCAACTCACTCCCGAACAGCACTTCACTGAACCCCCGCCACGCTACAACGAGGCACGCCTGGTGAAGACGCTCGAGGAGAAAGGAATCGGGCGGCCCTCCACCTATGCCGCGATCCTCAGCACGATCCAGGAGCGCGACTATGTGCAAAAACAAGCGGGAAAGCGGAAAGGTTCGTTCGTCCCCACCGAACTGGGTATGATGGTCACGGACCTGTTGGTCGAAAACTTCGATGATATTTTTGACGTCAGCTACACGGCGAAATTGGAAGAGGCGCTGGATGAGATCGAGGATGGCAATCAGGAGTGGGTGGCGACCCTGGATGAGTTCTACCGGAAATTTGAAAAGGACCTGAAGCGGGCCAAAAAACATATGACCGACGTCAAACGGATGGAGGAACCCACCGACTTTGCTTGCGAGAAGTGCGGGAAGGCAATGGTCATCAAGTGGGGCCGCCATGGAAAGTTTCTGGCTTGCACCGGATATCCGGACTGCACGAATACGCGGGAACTGCCGGCGGAGTTGTCCGACCGGGGAGCCGACGAGGAAGGCGCTGCGCCGGAAGCCGAGCATACTTGCGAAAACTGCGGCCGCCCGATGGTGAAGAAGAAAGGACGCTTCGGGCAGTTCCTGGCGTGCAGCGGCTACCCCGATTGCAAGACCACGCGGCAAATTGGACAGGCGGAAAAAAAGCCGCCCGTTCCCACCGATGAGAAGTGCCCGAATTGCGGCAACATTCTAGTGATCCGCCAGGGGCGGTTCGGGGAATTCACCTCGTGCAGCAACTACCCCAAATGCAAGTTCATCAAGCAGAACTCGACCGGGGTCGAGTGCCCCGAATGCAAGCAGGGCCAGATCGTGGAGAAGCGTTCCCGGCGAGGCCCCTTTTACAGTTGTGAGCGCTACCCCAAATGCAAGTACAGCCTGCGGAACAAGCCGGTGGCCCAGAAATGCCCGCAGTGCGGCTCTGCCTTCCTTCTGGAAAAAACCTCTCGCTCCGGCACGACCTTGGAGTGTCCAGCGGAAAATTGCGACTACAAGCAAGCCGCCTAACTCAATAGACTGCTCATTCAGCGGGTCGCCGAGCCGTCATCAGCAGCGCACCCAACTCCTGAAAGCGGCGAAGTTCATCCGGGTCGGGAAACCATCGGCCATAGGATTGTTCGGGGGAAGGAGAACGATCCGGGATCATGCCGTGGACAAACTCCTCGAAACCGCAGCGCTGGAAGAGTTCGCCGTATTCTGCGGCGGTTATCAACGGCACGGAAACTTTTAAGTCCGCGAGCCAGCGCAGGGAAAGCTCATTTTCTTTGGAGAGGTGGTTCACCATCCATACCGATCCGCCGGGCGACAGCACCCGATAGATTTCCCGCAGGACTTTTTCGGGGTGCTCAAAATAATAAAACGCTTCTACACACAGCGCTTTTGTGAAGAACCTTTCTTGCCAAGGGATTTCTTCTGCGTCGGCCCAGAGGAGCAGGATGTTTTCCAAACCCGCAGACTGCGCACGGGCTTTGCGGACCATTTCATCGGAAACGTCCAGGCCGACGGCCAATCCTTCCGGAACCAGCGGGGCCAGCAGGCGAGTGGCCCAACCCTCGCCGCAACCGACTTCCAAGATGCGGTCGCGCGGCTGCACATTCATCCGCTGCATCACGTCTTCGACGAAGCCAAGATGGTGCGACTCTAGTGGCGCGCTGCGCTCATCGAGCGCCCACTGATTGAATTCCTCGCGGAACTTTTCGTTCATGGCACGCCGTCCGTCCGCTTCGCGGCAGAGCAAGCGATCCGGCAATTTAGCGGCGGAGCGTTAGCCCGCCGTCCACAGTAATGACCTGTCCGGTGATATAAGAGTCCGGCTCCAGCAACAAGCGCACCACGCGCGACACATCCTCTGCTTTGCCGTAGCGAGGGATCACCCTGCTTTGCAGGAAATGCTCGTATTTGCCGGCGGCCACGCTGGCCGCAGCCATCCCTGCCGTGGTAACGCCCGGCGCTACCACATTGACGCCGATGTTATTGGTTCCTCCAAACTCATAAGCCAGTACCCGCGCAGCGTGAACCAGCGCGGCTTTGGGAGCCGCGTAAGCCACGCTTTTTTCAAAGGGGGCCACGGCTTGCATGGTAGCTATGAGAACGATGCTCCCCGCGGTCCCCTGGGCGACCATCTCCTGTGCCGCTCGGCGGGCAAGTTGATAAGGTCCCAGAAAATTCGCGTACCAGGAAGATTGCATCCGTTCCGTCTCCGCTTCCGCTGTGGATGCCTCGGGGCTGGTGGCCCGCACCGGGTCTCCCGCAAAAATCGCCATTCCCACCAAAGGGCCGAGAGTTGCTGCCCGACGGATGTATTCCTCCACCATTCCAGCCTGGTTCAGGTCTCCCTCGATCAGTTCGACCACCGCCGCGCTTTCCTGCAACACTTGCTGCAATTGGCGCGCACGCTTGCCGTTGGAGCGGTAGCCGATCAGCAGCAGCGCTCCTTCGCGGGCCAGCAGGGAAGCCGTGGCGGCTCCTAAACCGCCAGAGCCGCCGGCCAGTAAGACAACCTTGCCCGCCAGGCTTTTCTCCCGGAATTGAAACTGCGATGGAGTGGAGATTTCGGTCAAAGGTTCTCCCGTTTTTGAAAGTCTTCGGTTACCGGGCACGGGTTCAATTCGCGGCCCTGGTTAGGGTGTCTCTGCCGCCTTTTTCTCGAAAGTTTCGGAGGGCCGCTCCAGCCGCGCCCAGGCATAACTGGTTGCGATGAGAAACAGATATAACATCAGGACTTCTGAATCACCAAAATTAAACTCGAACAGACCGGAGACCATCGTTCCCAGGGTAATGGCGACTCCGGCGTGCCCCAGCGCCCGGGCGCGTTCCGCAGGCTCGCGGGCCAGGGATAAATTTGCGCGTAAAACTTCCAATAAAAACCATAACCAAATCATAAGACAGGGGATACCTCTTTCGGCAGCAAGCTGTGCATAGTTGTTATGCAGATGCCCGTACCAGGCTTTCGGCAGCGGCACCGAGGCTGGTTTATACCAGAGAAATTCAACCTCGACCCGACCCGGCCCGACGCCAAACCAGGGATGCGCTCGAATCATTTCCCACCCCGTACGGAGCATCACCGGGCGGGATTCATTGGAGGAATCTGTCTTCAGATCGAGCATGGACTGTACCCGCCTTTCCAACCAGGCCGGGGAGAGCAGATACAGCAGCAAGGCAACGAGTGGTAGGAGCCACAAGAGCCTGCGCTGGAAGCGCGCCAGCAGATACACAATTCCCACAAAGGTTCCCAGCCAAATCCCACGAGTAAAGGCCGCTAGGATTCCCAGGCCAATCACCACAGCACAGAACCACCAGGCAGGATGAATCCTGACCGAACGGCAGAAAAACAACAGCGAAGCAATCACGAGCAACACCATCATGAGCTGCGCGGCGAAGGTCAACCAATGGCTCATAAAGCCGCTGGCTTGGTGTAGCACATAGTTTTCGTAAAACGGCCGGCCCTGGCGCTTCAAATTCATGTAGGCATTGGCAAATTGTCCCACACCATAGAGCGCCACAATGGTGCCTGCCGCGATGACAGCTTGCAAAACCAGCCAGAGGTGGCGGCGGTCACGGTAGGCGTTGTAAACGAGCACCAGAATGAAAAAGAGGAAAAACTTCCGGAGGTAGGCAAGTCCTGACAACGGGTCGCTGGAAAAGATAATCGCGAGCATTGTCCAGGCAGCGAATGCCACGAGGGGCCATCCCAGACGAGCCGGGAACGCCACAGGCTGGCGAGAAAGCAGGAACGTCAGCAATGCTGCTCCCAATAACATCTGGCATAGGGCGATGGAAAACAAAAGGGCGACGGTTGACAGGGCAACTAATATGGTGGTAGCTATTTCGAGGCGGCTGGATGGCCACTGCAAGGGGTTGAATTGCTCCGAGACGGGAATTGGCACGCTCATTCCGGCTTTGGTTTTCAGGAACCAATCTATCGGAAGCCAGAGGGCGATTCAAGGATTTCTATTCGGAGGAAGCGTTCCTGCGGAGCCCCGAGTTGCGGGAACGTCATTCCTGAAAATTCCCGAAGGATGCTGAGGCCAGGAAAGATGGGTAATGTTCTCGATCTTGGTTGCGGAAGGAACAAGTACCCCGGTGCTATCGGCGCAGATCTGAATCCCGCCACCGCGGCCGATGTGCTCTGTGATCTCAGCCGGCCGCCGTATCCGTTCCGCAACTCCAGCTTTAGTGAGGTTCGGGCTGTGCATCTGGTGGAGCACGTGGAGAACGTCATTCGATTCATGGAAGAAGTCCACCGCCTGTTGCGGCCAGGAGGGAAGCTGTATCTGGTCACACCCCACTACACCGACAGCGGTTCCTTCCGTGATCCCACGCATCGGTGGCACTTGAACAGTTATTCTTTCTATTACTTTACCGAACCGCGCGATTATGGCTTTTATTCGCCGGTGCGTTTTCGCGAACAGCGGGTGATCCTCCGTTTGCTCAAGCTCTGGCGCTGGCTCGGATTCGAGTGGCTGGTCAACCATTCGCGCTCCTTTCGGAAGTTGTGGGAACATTATCTGTGCTTTGTCATTCGGGGCAAGGAGATGCATTTCTGGTTTGAGGCCATCAAATCGGCGGCAGCAAGTCCTTCCTCACTTGGCTGGGAAACGGCACGCCATTCATAACCCGGCCAGCAGAACACCAAGAGTTTTTAGGAAAACTTTTTCGCCGAGACGAGGAAAGAAATAGCAGGACTCTCCGTCGGCGAAGCTGGCTGCTCCAGAGCGAGATCAATGACCTCAGCCATTGTCCTGGCGCCATGAGGAAGTGCCCCCTTCACTATCGAAGCTCCCACAGGGATCCAAGCCGAATGCCTGAGGCCGCGAGCGGATACTCAAGAGGAACCCTGGAGGTCAAACCATCCGCGCCGAATCATCCACTTTACCAGTTCCAGCAGGGGCACGACAGTGAAGGCTAGGAGCACGGCCAGAATCCAGTCCTCCGGCGGCAGGCTGTAGGTGCCGAAAGGCGTATGGAAGAATGGCAGGTGGACAACCAGTGCCAGCAGCAGCAACTCCCAGAGGATAGAAAAATTCAGCCACCGGTTGGCGAATGGCCGGTCGAGCACCGTATGTCGATCGGATCGTAAGTTGTACGCCTTGAAAAACTGGATCAGTACTAATGAGACAAAGGTAAGGGTCATGGCCTCATCCCGGACGAAACCGGCGTGCAGGGCCCCGGCGAACAATCCTAAATTAACCAGTGCGGACCAGACCCCGCCAGCGACCATCAGCACCACGACAGGCCGGGTGAAGATGCCGGTCCGCGGGTTGCGTGGCGAGCGGCGCATCAGATCGGCGGCGGGCGGGTCCACCGCGAGAGCCAGAGCCGGCAGGCCGTCGGTGGCGAGGTTGACGTAGAGGATTTGCACTGCGCTCAAGGGCAGAGGTAGGCTCACCAGAGTGGCCCCTGCCATCAGCCCGATCTCGCCAATGTTGGAGGAGAGTAAATACATCAAATATTTCTTGATGTTGTCGAAGATGCCGCGCCCCTCTTCCACGGCGGCCACAATGGAGGCAAAGTTGTCGTCGGTGAGGGTCATGGCGGCGGCCTCTTTGGCCACATCCGTGCCGGTGATGCCCATGGCGATGCCGATGTCCGCTTTCTTGAGAGCCGGGGCATCATTCACTCCGTCGCCCGTCATCGCGGTGATGCGGCCTTTGTTCTGCAAGGCGGTGACGACCCGCAGCTTATGTGCCGGGGAAACCCGAGCATAGACTTCGACGTTTTCCACCTCCCGCTCCAAAACCTCGTCGCTCATTGCTTCTAGTTCCGCGCCCGTGATCGCGCGTCCGGACTTGAACAGACCCAGTTCGCGGGCGATGGCCTGTGCAGTCAGGGGATGGTCGCCTGTTATCATGGCGACCTGGATGCCCGCCTGCTCGCATTTCCGAATAGCGGCTTTGGCCTCCGGCCGGGGCGGGTCAATCATCCCGACCAAACCGAGGAAGGTCATCTCCCGCTCGGCGGTTTCCAACGCGGCGTTTGGCTTGGCAGCCACCGCCAGTACGCGCAAGGCCTCGCTCGCCATCCCCCGTGCCGCATCCAGAATCGCTTTTCTGGTGGGGGCCTCTAGCACAGCTTCGCCATGCTTGGTCAACTGCCAGCAGCAAGAATCGAGAATGATTTCGGGCGCACCTTTGGAATAGGCGATCAGGCTGTTAGTCGTGCCGTGCAGGGTGGTCATGCGCTTGGTTTCGGCGGTGAACGGGATTTCCTCCACGCGGGGGAACTGCGTGTCGAGGTCCGCCTTGAGCAAGTCGGCTTTGGCGGCAGCAGCCACCAGCGCGCCCTCGGTCGGATCGCCTTTGAGGTGCCAGCGGCCGTCGGCGTTACTGCGGACGATGTACGCGTCACAGGCAAGCGCCGCGCCGCGGAGCAACCGAAGCAACGAATCAGAAGGCTCCACAACGGAGCCCTCGTGCGTGAACTGGCCATTCGGCTCGTACCCTTCGCCGGTGACTTCCAGTATCTGTCCGGCCACCCAAATCTTCCGGACGGTCATCTCATCTTTGGTCAACGTCCCGGTCTTGTCGGAGCAGATGATGGAGACGCTGCCCAACGTTTCCACAGCCGGGAGGCGGCGCACCAAAGCATGCCGCAGGACCATGCGTTGCACGCCGATGGCTAACGAGATCGTAACCACCGCAGGCAACGCCTCGGGAACAACCGCCACCGCCAGGGCAATGCCGAAGAGGAACATTTCAATGAACGGCTGCCCACGGAATAGCCCCAGGGCAACAATGATGGCTACAACCACGAAGGCGACGCGCGCGAGCATGCGCCCTGTTTTGTCCAGGTTCTCTTGGAGGGGAGTCCTGGTGGTTCGCACGGTCTGCAATAGTTGCGCAATCTTGCCGAACTCGGTATTCATGCCGGTGGCAACGACGACACCGCGCCCCCGGCCGTAGGTAGCGGCGGTTCCGGCATAGACCATGTTCTTGCGGTCTCCCACTCCTAAATCGGGGGCTGGGAGCGGAGCGGTGTGTTTCCCCACCGAGACCGACTCGCCAGTAAGAGAAGCCTCGTCTAGCTTTAGGTTGACGGCTTCGTGAAGTCGCGCATCGGCGGGGACTTTGTCGCCCGCACGCAACAGAACGACATCACCCGGCGCCAGGTCCCGCGCCGGAACTTCCATTTCTTCGCCGTCGCGGATGACCATGGCGGTCGGCGCGGCCATCTGCCGCAGCGCCTCGATGGCGCGCTCGGCGCGGTATTCCTGCACAAAGCCCAGCAGCACCGCAAACAGGACGATGACGGTGATGGCGATGGCCTCCACGAAGTGGCCCAGCAAACCCGAGAGTGCCGTGGCGATGAGCAGGATGAGGATGAGAATATTCTTGAACTGCTCGAACAGAAGCTTCCACGGCGAGAAGGGGTGGACGACTTCGAGTTCGTTCGGGCCATATTGCGCCAGGCGCCGCGCCGCTTCGGCCCCGGCCAGGCCCTGAGGACCAGAAGTTAGGCGTGAAAAAGTGTCGCCCACGGACAAGGTGTGCCAAAGAGTCGTGATTTCAGTGGCTGGCTCCATCTCAGAAATTATAGCCAATTATTTCCGTTTCTTAGGTAACCATGCCGGTAAGCGGAACTCGCTACGGTCGCATTTCCTGGCGACGGAGGGTTAATTGTTTGATGGGGCCGCTGTTCCGAGATTGCTGTTTTACTGGAACAGTGGAAGGGGAGGCGGTGTTTATCCTTGGATTACTACGGGTTGTGTTTCGGAAGACTCGTTTTCGGCGGGTTGCGTTCCGACGGGTGCCAGCGCCAGCCCAATCACCTCTTCCATGGTCCGGACGTAGCAGAGCTGGAGCCCCTCCAGTTGCTCTTTTTTCAAGTCTTCTTCAACGTGGGCCGCATTCTGTTGCGGGAGGATCACTTCGGTGATTCCGGCGCGTTTGGCCGCCAATACTTTCTCCTTGATGCCTCCCACGGGCAGGACTAAGCCGCTCAGAGTGATCTCGCCGGTCATGGCGACGTTGGCCCGCACCCTCCGTCCCGTCAGCAAAGAGACTAGCGCCGTAGCCATCGTTACGCCCGCCGAAGGCCCATCCTTGGGGATCGCCCCCGCTGGTACATGGAGATGGATGTCGCGGTTTTCAAAATACTCCGGCGACAGATTCCAGCGCTGGGAGTTCGACCGCACCCAGGTCAGCGCCGCCTGCATGGACTCCTGCATCACCTGACCGAGGTGTCCGGTCATAATCAGCCCCTGCTTGCCGGGCATCTGGTTGGCTTCTATAAAAAGGATGTCGCCCCCGGTGGGCGTCCAGGCCAGGCCGACCGCGACGCCCGACTTTTCGGTGCGCTCGGCAACCTCGGTTTCCGGCAAAATCTTGGGGGCGCCCAAATCCCCCCGGACGATTTCCCGATTCACCACCAGCCGGCTGGCTTCTCCTTCGGCAAGCCGCCGCGCCTGCTTGCGGCAGATCGTGGCGATGTTCCGTTCGAGGTTTCGCAATCCGGCCTCCCGCGTGTAGTGGCGGATGATTTCCTGCAAACCTTCTTCCGTGAACTGGATATGCTCCTCTGTACGGAGGCCGTGTTCCTCCACCTGTCGAGGGATCACGTGCCGGATAGCAATCTGGATTTTTTCTTCCTCCGTATAGCCAGGAAGTTCCAGCACCTCCATGCGGTCGCGCAGCGCATCGGGAATGGTGTCGAGCACGTTCGCCGTGGTGATGAAAAGCACCTTGGAGAGGTTAAAGGGCACATCCAAATAATGATCGCGGAACTGGAAGTTTTGTTCCGGATCGAGCGCTTCCAACAGAGCTGCGGCCGGATCGCCGCGAAAGTCGCGGCCAATTTTATCAACCTCATCCAGCATGAAGACGGGATTATTGATCCCTGCCCGGCGGATTCCCTGAATGATCTGGCCTGGCAAGGCTCCAATGTAAGTCCGCCGGTGGCCGCGAATCTCCGCCTCGTCGTGCATGCCGCCCAGCGAATTGTGGATGAATTTTCTCCCCATCGCCCGGGCGATGGACCTGCCCAGCGAAGTTTTCCCGACGCCGGGCGGCCCCACAAAGCACAGAATGGGCCCTTTCATTCCTGGCCGCAATTGCAGGACGGAAAGGAACTCCAGAATGCGGTCCTTAACCTTTTCGAGATTATAATGATCCTCCTCTAAAACCTCCTGCGCCTTCTGGATGCTGATTTGCTCCTCGCTGGAAAGACTCCAGGGAAGGGTAACCAGCCAATCCAGATACGTCCGGCTGACGGTGTATTCCGCCGAGGCCGGCGACATTCGGGCAAAGCGCTGGAGTTCTTTGACCGCCTCTTTCTCCGCTTCTTCCGGCATCTTGGCTTCGGCGATCTTTTTCTTAAGTTCCTCGACTTCCCGCTGCCCTTCCTCCGCCTCTCCCAGCTCTTTCTGGATGGCCTTGAGCTGTTCGCGCAGGTAGAACTCCCGTTGCCCCTGTGTCAACTGGTCCTGGACTTGAGACTCGAGCTTGGTTCGCAGTTCGGTGAGCTGGCGTTCCTTGATGAGATACCGGTGCAGAAGTTCCAGCCGTTTGCCAACGTCCAACATTTCCAGCAGCTCCTGGCGCTGCGGCGTGGTCAGAAAGGGCAAGGTCCCAGACACGAAGTCGGCCAGGTGTCCCGGCTCCTCGATGTTCAAAACCATCGTTTGCAGCTCATCGGAAAGGCCGGGAGAGGCGGCCACGATTTGTTGGAAGGTGACCACGATGTTGCGCTGCAAAGCCTCCAGTTCCGGGCTTGGCTCCGGCTGGATTTCGGGCAATTCCTCGATGGTCGCTTTGAGGAAAGGTACAACCTGCGTGTAAGCCTTGGCCCGAATCCGCACAGCCCCTTCGGCAAAGACAAAAAGGCTTTCATTCGGCATGCGAATGACTTTGTGAACCAGGGCCAGGGTGCCGCTTTCGTACAGATCCTGGGGCTGCGGTTGTTCGGTTCGCCCATCCTTTTGGGCGATGATGCCGATGATTTTTTCCTCGCCCAGGGAATTAATCAGTTGGACAGAGCTTTCCCGCCCAATGGTGAGCGGCAACACCGCGTGCGGAAATAATACGGTGTCTCGCACTGCCAGTATGGAAACTTCCTGCGGGACGATCAAGCGCTTCGTTTCAGGTTCCATGCCTGTTTCTTTGCCGAAAGGTTTTTACCATCTTTGTATTCCCAAGAAATAAGATGCTCTTCCGGTCCAGCAAGTCAATTTTGCTCTCCTCCGTTTATTCGACAGCACTTTTGGGGCCAAAGATCACCTCACCGTAGCGTAGCACCCCAGGACACGCAGGAATTCTGTAATTTCTGACAGGTTTTTCAATGCGTTACGCGCGGAGGGATCGCTGGGGTTGCCTTGGAAATCCAGGTAAAACAAATATTCCCAAGGGCGACCATGAAGCGGGCGGGATTCAATTTTGGTGAGGTCAATATCCCGCAGAGCAAAAACACTGAGGCACCGGAAAAGCGATCCCGGCATGTTACGGGTTACAAAAACAATGGAGGTCTTGGTGCCAGAAGATCGGGCTTTGGCCGCGGATCGCGGGCCGAGCAAGAAAAATCGCGTATAGTTTTCCCGGTCATCCCCAATGTCTTTTGCCAGGATGCGTCCTCCATAAATTTGAGCGGCGGCCTGGCTGGCAATGGCTGCGGAGTCCCGCAGCTTTTTTTCGAGAATCATTTTTACGCTTCCGGCCGTGTCGTAATACGGCACCACTTCCCAGCTCCGGCGCCTCTCCAGGAACCGGATGCATTGCCGCAGGGCCACGGGGTGGGAATAGACTTTGCGGATGGCCCGCAGGGTGGCTCCCGGCACGGCAATCAAGTTGTGCACAATCCGTATGCTGGTTTCGGCCAGGATGGGAAAGCGGTGTTTCAGCAGCAGGTCATAATTCTCGTGCACCGAGCCAGCCAGGGTGTTCTCGATGGGCACGGCGGCATAATCAATTTTCCGGGCGGCCAGAGCGCGGAACAAAGCAGGGAAGCTGGGGAGTGGAACCAAATCCGGCTTGCCCTTGAGAATCTTTTGGGCCGCCACCTCGCTAAAAGCCCCTCGTTCTCCCTGGAATCCAACACGCTGCGGCTTCAAATGGTTTTTTCCTCCTGGGCTGCCGAAGCATCGGGATGCCACGGCCAGCGAATCGCGCCACACCCTGCATTATGCTGTCGTTGCTTTGGTTTTGACAAGGCCGCAAGAAAATTGGACACCGGCGATGGAGGCGGGAATAGTAGACCGGATATGGACTATTGCCGATTTATTTCTTACTTAAGTTGTGGGGGTGGCTTTACAGTTAGGCTTTTCCACCGCTCTCTCTGTATGTAATCTGAGGTGTTTCGTATCCAATCCCAAGCGACTTTTGGGAGCCAGCCTTGGCATTTGTCCGCATCAATTTCAGAAACCAACAGTGCGTCGGTGGTTTCAATGTGGGGAATCAGTAATTTTGCGAAAGCGTCAGCGTCATGGTGAGTGGTGACGATCACCGTTTGTTCGATGAAATGCCACCAGTTCAAAGCATTTCCACGCAAGGCGACAAAAAAAGAACCGTAATCTCCGTTTAAATTTCTCAGCGTGAACGTTACCAACAGTAGATGTAAATTCACTGTGTTTCACCGCCAGCCGGTAGCGCAGCCGCAGGTTTTTCAGTTCCAGGCAAGGTAGCAATCTCAGCCGATGAGAAGGTCCTGCTCTCGGTTCCGAGTCCCAATTTCATTTCTGCCCGATGTCCAGTTTCTCCATAAACGAGATTCTTTGGGCGGTGCCAAGCGAAAATAACCACAGCTATAAAAACTATCACCAAGAGAACCGCCCCCCCTAGAAGTACAACGGGTTGCATTTCAGAGCTTCCCCAGATGACCATAACAATAACAATCAATGTAAAGTACCCAGCAAGCCTAAAAAAGAAGGACAAGGGTGTTTTTACCTCACGTTGCGAGAGCCAGGAGAGCACCCGTTTTGTAGCGTCCACAAGTTCGATATTTGGCATCTTGCCAAGGGCACATCCCTGTTCTATCTTTGGATTGTGCCCAAAGTTTTGTTAAAGGCCCAACTGCGAATCGGGCTTTTTGCTCTTCTGGTGGATTATAACTCAGCAACACAAATTTAGGACACTACCGCAAATTGCGGGGCAGGGTAAAAAAGGCACTTTAGCGCAGCAAATCTTCCAGGCG
>Ga0156222_1008_pt3 | contig 23915 bp, 25 predicted proteins | sample RifCSPlowO2_12_FD_107870 | JGI IMG/M metagenome (GOLD analysis project Ga0156222, IMG submission 107870) | Acidobacteria bacterium RIFCSPLOWO2_12_FULL_59_11 | reverse complement strand
TGCCCACCTCGATTCTTTTGGATTCCACTCTCATTGGCAAGTTAAAGGAAAAAGCCGAGGATCGTGGAATCGGTTACCAGACTATGCTCAAAATCATTCTGCACGAGCATGTGGATGATTATTGAGTAGTGGTAGCCACGGCACGTTGTTTGTGCCGTGGGTTTGTTCCGGAACGTGCCCACGGCATACAAAACATGCCGTGGCTACGCCGCTGGAGCGGGAGTGGGAAGGCCAGGTACGGTATCTGCCGTTGCGGTAATCGGCTCGAAGAAGATTGGGGATCGAGGCCCGGCGCTGACACCCCGGTTCCTTAATAACCGCGCAGTTCAGGCTGTCCCCTATTTTGCCCTTCTATCCTGTTGCCATGCGTTACGTAACGAGTTACACTACAAGATGATCCGGTCCATCCGCCACAAAGGGCTGAGACGGCTTTACGAAGACGGGGATCCGCGCGGCGTGATGGCCGAACATGCAGCAAAGCTGCGCGACATTCTGGCGCGGCTTGATGCCGCCGGTGCGGTTGCGGATATGGACTTGCCGGGCTTTCGGTTGCATCCACTGAAGGGTGGCTTGACGGGCTTTTGGGCGGTAACGGTTCGCGCCAACTGGCGGGTGATCTTTCGCGTTGACGACGGCGAAGTGTGGGACGTTGATTATCTCGACTACCACTGAAAGGAGACTGCAACCATGCCGATGAAGAACCCCCCCCATCCCGGGGGTTTTGTGCTGCGCCAGTGCATCGAGCCTTTGGGGTTGACCATTACTAGTGCCGCGGCTGCGCTGGGAGTCACGCGCACCACCCTGTCAGAACTGGTCAACGAAAGGCGCGGCATTTCTCCCGAGATGGCCGTGAGATTGTCGCAGGTCTTTGGAGGCAGCGCCGAAAGCTGGATCACCCAACAAGCCCACTATGACCTGGCACAGGTCCCCGCAAAGCGGATCAAGCTCAAGCGGCTTCAACTCGCCTAATCCAGATTTCGTCGTGGCGCACGCAAGATACTCTCGAACCGCACAAGTCTTTCTGATAAGCCGCGCAGTTCAGGCTGTCCCCCATTCTTCCCCATTCTTCCCATTCTTCGAGCCGGACACAGAGGAAGAATATGATACACTCGCCATCCGGCAACCGATAGAAGGACATTGCTGCTTATTTCATAAGCGACTCAGACGGACTCTATGCAAATGAAAAATGCTTTGAGCCGATTGAAAGGTGTGGGACAGAAAATATCGCATCTGGTTGCCAATCACGAGGAAACCATATCCAGATGGCTCACTGTTCTAATTCTGCTGGTTGGTCTCATCTCCATTTCCCAGAGTTTCAGTGCGCGCTCAAAACTACGATTTGTCTTCACCGGCAGTTCTGGAGAGCCAATCCAGAAAGAGGCTATGCTCTTCTACAGGTATCGATTCACAGGTGTCATAAAAAATCAAAGCACGATTAAGAACAGCATCATCAGAATTCACCTAGTTGTTTGGAAAGATCAGGACATGGATTCAACTCTACGGTTTGGGAATGTCCCCATTTCAATTACCGATTTGGCTGACAAGAAGGAGTTCAAATTACCGATCGTTATCGAAGGGAGGGAAGCTCGTGATTTGGAGATAGTTTACGAAATTCCCGTTCCAGGTACCGGAGATGAACAGCTCCTCAGGGAGATTAGAGAAGTTGTCCCTGGCTTTTACCTACCAAAGCACAAATATGAGCTTGCGTTTGAAGATATAAATGACAATCTTTTTAGCCAGGATGGAAAACTCTTGAATCGTGAAGTGATTGACCTGAACTGGACTCTGCCCAATACCTATGGCGACCTCAAGCATTGGAATCCAATCCCATTTCTAGTACACAAAGCGCGCATCTACTATTCCCAGCTTAGGTTTTTCGCGAGGAAACTCTTTTATCATTTTGGTGTTGACGTTTGATCCTACTCCTTGGTTCAGAGTGACCTGCCCCCTGAAAACTCTGCCAACGATAACTGAGGGAAAAAGGCGTCAGCCAAAACTGCGCGATTTTTCAGAGTGCCGGTAGCCATGCGGCACCTTACATTGTGCCGTGGGTTTGTCGCCGGAACCAGAACGGGTCACGGCTCGTAGACCTCGCTTCGGTGACGTACTCGCGTTACCTCCACCAGCAGTTTTGCGTCGATGATGGTGTACACCACGCGATGATCGCCCACACGGACGCGCCACTGATCTTTGCGCCCTTGGAGCTTCTTGCAACCTGGGGGCCTTGGGTTCTCGGCAAGTGCCATTATCTTACGGTCCATCCGGACAAACAGCGCATCGCTGAGCGCGTCCAGTTCTTTCGCGGCAGAGGGCTTTATTTCGAGATAGTATCTAGCCACGCTTGCGCTTCAGTCGGGTGGCCCGGTATTGCTCGTAAGGAATGCCCTTCTCTTTGCGGCGGGACTCGGCCACGACCCCATCCCAGAAGTCTTCCCAAACCGCCCTGTGTTTTTTGAGGTCGATCAGCACCGCCGTTTTGCGGCCCTTCTCATCGGTGACGAACTGGATTCCGGTCATCTTTCATTCTCCCGTTTATGCCTTTCTGCACCCTACCGCCCCCCCATCTAAATCGTTCTATCGGCCGGGCATTTCGGAAAGACTCTGCCTTGCGTACTCCAAGACACTTTCAATCTGTTTGCGTTCTACACCCGGAAACCACTTAAGGAAATCCTCAATGCTGGCCCCTCTTCCAGGTTCTCGAACAGCGCTTGGACAGGGACCCTGGAGCCTCGAAAGACCCATGAGCCGCTGACCCTTTCCGGGGAACGCTCGACTTCCGGGCATTGCGACCAGTCCAGCATACTGCCTCATTATATACTGCCATGTCCAGATTCGAAGGAGAAAAGGAGTCGGTGAAAAGGGGACAGCCTGAACTGCGCATTTTTCAGAGAGCCGGGCGTACCGTTCGGCACTTTCCTTGGCAACCAAGAAGTCAGGAGTCAGAAGAAAAGTGGCAAGTCGGAGCCGCAGTCGAGAGGAGTCGCCCCCTCTGGAACGTGGCGCTTGTTCATGCCTGCAAGAATTCAGGGCGAGATCGGATTCTTGCGGAAAGCCTGCCCGGTGCTGCGCGACTGCAAATGCTGTATAGCAGCGGCAGCCGCCCCCGCAGAGGACTGGATGCAGTCGGGAATCCCGATGCCCCGATATCCATTCCCGGCCAGGAAAAGTCCGGGGTGGCCAGCCACCAAGGAAGAAATCTCCTCAAGACGGCGAAGATGTCCGACGGCGTATTGCGGCATACATTTTTCCCAGCGGAAAATTCGGACGAATTTTGGCTGGGCCCGCAGACCCATGATCTCCGCCAGTTCGCGAAGGGTGATTTCGAGGATTCGGCTGTCGTTTTCTCCCAACACGGAAGGGTTCCGAGCGCCTCCCAGAAAACACCGCAATAGCAAATGGCCTGGCGCGCTGCGATGGGAAAATTTCGTGTTAACCCAGGTGCAGGCGATCAGAGCTCTCCCTTCGCTTCGCGGCACCAAAAATCCAAACCCATTGAGTTCCCGACCCATCTCACCCTCGTCAAACCCCAAGGAAACGATAAGCGAGGAATGGTAAGGAATCCCGGCCAGTTGGTCTGCCAGCCGGGCGTCCAGTTCCCGGATCAGGCGGGCAGTGGCATGGGCTGGCGCGGCGAGAATCACAGCGTCGGCCTCCATCGCGCCCTCTTTCCATTCGACACGAAAGCCGATTCCGCCGATTCCGCCGAGGAAACCGATTTTCACGATCTCTCTTTGGGTGGAAATTTGCGTCCGTTTCAGCTGTTTTTCCAGGGCGGCAGTGAGTTGACCGACCCCGTCGCGAAGCGTGACGAACAAGCTACTTTTGGTGCGGACGCCCCCGTTGCTGGCCCGCTCCCGACGCGCCGCGTAGATTCCCCGCCAGAGGCTTCCGTACTTTTCTTCCAAAGCCATCAACTGCGGCAGCACGGCGCGGGCGCTGAGAGTATCTACGTCCCCCCCATACACGGCGGCTAACAGCGGTTCGGCCAGCCGTTCCAGCACCTGTCCGCCAAGCCGCTGGCGGACATAGTCCGCGACGGAAATATCCGGCTCCCGGTTTTGTGAAGAGGCCAGCAACGGCGATAGCGCCAGCCGGAGCTTGCCGAAGAGCGAGAACAGGTCATTGCGAAAAATGGGCCAAACTTTCGTCGGCACAACGAACATCAGGCCATCCGGCAACTCCTTTAGCTTCCCTCCCTGCCAGACATAAGTTTTTCTGAGATGGTCATTGCTCGGAAGCAGTTGGTCCGCCAAGCCGAGTTCGCGACAGAGTTCAATGGCCGCGGGTTTTTGCGCCAGGAACGAATCTGGGCCGCCTTCCACCAAAAATCCGCTGCTTTGCTCGGTGAGAACAACCCCGCCGAGGCGGTCCTGCTGTTCCATCAGATGGATCGAGATGTCCAATCCGGCTTGCCTGGCCTGCTTCTCCAGGAAATAGGCTGCCGACAATCCCGAAATTCCTCCACCCACGATCACGACTTGGGGAATGGCATTCATTTTCGTGTTTCCAGAGGGGCGGTTTCCCTCTCCCCTGCCACCTGGCGCCGCACGATGGAAGCCAGGGCGCGGATCAAAGTCGAGCTATCGTTCAGCGATTCCGTGCGGCGCAACAGAATTCCCTGCTGCTCGGCAAACTGGCGGAAGGCAATGTCAATGTCATAAAGAACCTCGACGTGATCGGCTACAAAACCGATGGGAGCCAGCAATACCTGTTGACAACCGCTCTGAGCGAGTTCCGTCAAGGTGGATTCCACGGTAGGCCCGAGCCAGGCTTCTGCGGTAGCGCCCTGGCTCTGGTAGGCAAAACGCCACTCGGCCAGACCGCACCGCTCGGCCACGGCCCGCGCCGTCTCCCGCACCTCCTGATCGTAAGGGTCGCCCTCTGCCAAAATCCTCTGCGGCAAACTGTGGGCAGTAAAAATCACGGCGGGGGATAGGCCGTTTGCTCCAGGGGATTGAGCCATCGCCGCTTCGAGCTTTTCTGCAAAGGCCTCGATCAGAAGCGGCTCCCGATGCCAGCTTTCCGCAAAAAAAATGGGAATGGTGAGGCCCAACTTCTCCTGGGCTTCCCGGACTTTCTGAAAATAGAGGCCCACGCTCAGGCGAGAATTTTGCGGAGCCAGGCACAGGGCCAGCAGACGGCTGACGCCGTCTCGCGCGATTTCTTCCGTCGTCTCGTGGATGAAGGGATGCCAGTTGCGCATCCCCAGATACACGCGGAAGCGTTTCCCATCGCTGTTTAGCTCTTGTTCCAGAGCGCGGGCCTGCCGGAGCGAAATTTCCAGCAAAGGGGAACGGCCTCCGATCAGCCGGTAACGCTCCTTGATCTCGTGAAGCAATTGAGGCGAAAAGGGCCTGCCGCCACGGATATTTAGAAGGAACGGTTCAAGGTCCTCCAGGGAGTCCGGCGCTCCGTGAGCCAGCAGCAAGACACCGCGAAGTGCATTGGAAGATTCCTGGGTCATATTCGGGAATTAAGGCGCTTCATTTTTGGTGTATTCGCTGAAAATTGCTGGACGATCTCCACAACCAATTGGACATTCTCGACCGGAGTCTCGGGTAAAATTCCGTGGCCGAGGTTGAAGATATGGCCCGGTTGCCCATTCACCGAGCGCAAAATGCGCTCGACGCACTCGCGGATTTTTTGCTGTGGCCCTAGCAACACGACCGGGTCCAGGTTTCCTTGCACGGCCACATCGTGACCCACCCGTTGCCAGGAATCGGCCAATTCAATCCGCCAGTCCACACCAATCACGCTCCCACCGGCCTGGCGCATCAGCTCGAGCAGGGTTGCCGTGCCGGTTCCAAAATGGATGACAGGCACTCCGGTGGAGGCCACATTGGCAATAAGCTCCCGGGAATAAGGCAGAACGTAAGTGCGGTAGTCCTCTGGGCACAAGCATCCCACCCAACTGTCGAAAATTTGTACCGCTTTGGCTCCAGCAACCACTTGACCCTTCAAGAACTCACTTAAGACCTTCACCAGTTTCTGCATCAGTTCCCGCCAGAGTTCCGGGTGCTGGTACATCATGGTCTTTGTTCTGACGAAATTTCTGCTCGCTCCTCCTTCGACCATGTAGCTGGCCACGGTGAACGGAGCGCCGCAGAAGCCGATGAGAGGGACTTTTCCATTCAATTCCCGGCAGACGATTCGGATCGCCTCGGCCACATAAGAGAGTTCGCCATCGCTGACTTCCCGCAACTGCCGCACCGCCTCCGCCGTGCGTACAGGATTGGAAAGAACCGGCCCTTCGCCTGTGGCAAACTCTAACTGCAGGCCCATGGCCTGGGCTGGCAAAAGCAGATCGGCGAAAATAATCGCCGCGTCCACCCCCAGCTTTTCGATTGGCTGGAGAGTAATTTGGGCCGCCAATTCCGGTGTCTGGCAGAGCTCCAACAGGGAATAGCGGGCGCGCAACTCGCGGTACTCTTTCATGTAGCGGCCAGCCTGCCGCATGAACCAGACCGGTGTGCGCTCCACGGGTTGTCGCCGGCAGGCTCTCAAAAACAGGTCGGATGAGTCGTTTTGTCCCATGATGGGTTCTTTCTCGCTTCTCCTACATCATCCTAGCACGGCCATCGGACGGAACACATTTATCCGCCATAGGGCATGGTGGTAGCCTGCCTGCAAGATCAGGACTACACTGTTGTAGAATGGCGGGAGGGACACTTGTCCGATCCGGTGGCGTGGCGCCTGTAACGAGAATTCAGAAATGGGGCAAACTCAAGCCGAACCTCAACAATTGATGCGATCCTATCTCCGGCGAATTGCCACCGGGCCGGAGCTGAGCAAGCCGATTTCGCGGGACGAGGCTTGCATGGCGATGCAGTTAATTCTGGAACAAAAAGTGGACCCCGTGCAGGCAGGAGTATTCCTGATCGCCTTGCGAATGAAGCGGGAAACCGAGGAGGAAAATCGCGGAGTCTTGGATGCGATCCGCGAAGCGACGCGGTTTGCTGTCGCATCGGTCAAAGATTTGGTGGACTTGGCGGACCCCTACGACGGCTTTAGTCGGCATCTGCCGGCTTCCCCTTTCCTGCCCGCTCTGCTGGCTGTCTGTGGCTTGCCTGCGGTTTCGCATGGTTGTGAACGGCTTGGCCCCAAGTTCGGCGTGACTCACCGGCAGGTTCTCGCGGCAGCAGGTGGTGCGGTGGACCTTTCGCCAGAGCAGGCTGCGGCCCGCATCGCGGACCCGCAAGTCGGCTGGGCCTATGTGGATCAAAGACATTTCTGTCCGGCTCTGCACCACCTGGTGGAGTTGCGAACGTTGATCGTCAAGCGCCCTTGCCTATCCACGCTCGAGAAAATGGCTGGGCCGGTTCGAGCTAGCGGAAGAATCCATCTGGTCGTTGGCTTTGTTCACAAGGGATACGAACAGTTGCTTCCCTTAATGGCGCGCCATGCCGGGTACGCTACCGCGCTGGGAGTGCGGGGCGTGGAGGGAGGCGTTGTTCCTCCCTTGCGCGGTCCGGTTACTGGTGTAGGCTATCGGAACGAAGGGCCAGAGGAAACTCTGCGGCTGGACCCGGCGGAGGCGGGAGTGGTAACTACCCTCCGAGCGCCAGCGCTTCCGGAGGAAACCACGGGGGGCGGGGAAGAAAGCGAAGAGGAGTTTCCTGCGGTGGACACGGAAAAGATTGCTGGCGCCGCAGCAGAAGCCGGCCTGGAAGCTCTTGGGGGGAGATCGGGACCCACACGCGATAGCCTCCTCTACGCCGCCGCGGCCATTCTCTGGTATCTGGGGCGGTCGGATTCGTTGCCTTCCGCCGCGGATTTTGCTCGTAAAGCGCTCGATTCCGGCCACGCTCTTTCCCATTTCCGCGCCTGAACGAGGGCAAAGCGATTTTTCCCCTGCCACTGTCCTTTTAAGGGTGCGGAGCAGTCGTTCTTAGGACGGACAAGCCGCACTTATAGCTTTCGCGTTTTGGGCTCGGAAGGTTGCAGTTCCTTCGGTTTTTCCCCCTGTTGTTTTTGTTGTTCGAAGACTTCTTTGTTGACGTAAATCTTGGCGTCGTAGCGAAGCCCGATCGCCATGGCATCGCTCGGTCGCGCGTCATAGACCTGCACTGCGCCATCGTGTTCCAGAGTGAGGTCTGCAAAGAAAGTGCCTGCGGACAGTTCGCGGATCAGGACTTTTTGCACCTGCCAACCATTGCGGTCCAGGAATGTCTTAAACAGGTCGTGAGTCATGGGACGAGGGGCCCCCCGGTGCCGCAGCGCCTGGGCAATGGCTTGTCCTTCGGAAAAGCCGATGACCATCTGGATGTGGTCGGAGGAATTGATGTCTTGCAAGGTGATGTTGATACCGAGCGGTGTGGCCTCCAGATTCTCCACCTTCACTTCCAGAGCCGGCCCATCGCGCTGTTGCGCCTTCATCGGGACGCAAAGACTGAAAACCAAAAGCGGGAGAAGGGAAATCTTGCGGTGCATGGTACCTTCCTTCTCGGGACGCTGCTGGCAAAGGCCAAAACAGCGCCCGATCTGCGAATCCTCGGTCATCCTGTTCCGAAGCCGATTCCGGGTCTTGCTCCACTTGCCGGTATGCGATCCGTCGCCATAAGAAGAGACGAACCTTCCCGGGGCGCAGGTTCCTGGCCCGATGGCCCAACCGCTGAGAAGCCCCCGTCAGGCACTGGGTTTATTTTACCGCGAGATTACAGGCAGAAAAAAGGAACTTTTCCAGCAGTTCTAGAATCCCCACGATGGGCGTCCTCCAGAAGTCCACTGCGCGAAGGGTCTCAAAAGTGGGCGATTTTGCGCTCTCGGTGGAACCTCCTTACGACCGTTGTTAATGCCTAAAAATGGCAAGTTGGTGATGTTGCCGTACATCGGCGACTGGCCACTGAATTGCACATGGGAGGCTTTCAGGTTAGGATGGATTTTTGCCGGGGATGAAGCAGGGGTCGGTTTCCGGGTAGAAACTTCCTCCGACGAATAGGAGTGCCGAGGAGAGAAGGACGGACATGGAGAATTGGAATCGCAGGCGTCTGTTGCAGTTTCTGCTGGGTACCGGCATTGGGGCTTCCTTTCTTTCCTTTCTTTACCCCATTATCGGATTCCTTCTTCCTCCCCGCAGCCGCGCCTCGGGCCCCCAGTACGTGGAGGCAGGGAAACCAGAGGAATTGCAACGCAATTCCGGGAAGGTATTCCAGTTCGGAAATCAGCCTGCGATTCTGATCCGCACCGTGGAAGGGGAACTGCGCGCCTTTAGCGCAGTTTGCACTCACTTGGGGTGCACGGTGCAATACGTGCCGGAATCAAAAGTGATCTGGTGTCCCTGTCACAACGGCATGTTTGACCTCCATGGGCGGAACATCGCCGGACCGCCTCCCCGGCCACTTGCGGAGTACAAGGTCAATGTTCTCGAAGGAAAAGTTATTGTCAGCCGAGCCTGAGATAGTCCCCCAGCGGAGCAAGTCTTTTCCCCTTGCTTGGATCGAAGAGCGAGTGGACGTGGAACCGTTGCGCCAGTTCATCCGGCACAAGATGGTTCCTCTCCATCGCCACTCCTACTGGTACTACTTGGGAGGAATGGCGTTGTTCCTCTATATGGTCCAGGTAGTCACCGGAATCCTGTTGCTCCTTTACTACCAGCCGTCGGAAAGCAATGCCTTTGAGAGCGTGCGCTTCATCATGACGCAGGTGCGCTTCGGGTGGCTGATCCGCTCGGTGCACGCCTGGGGCGCCAATTTGCTGATCGCTCTGGCCTTTGCCCACATGTTCAGCACGTTCTTTCTGAAGGCGTACCGCAAGCCCCGCGAGCTGACCTGGGTGAGCGGAGTGGTGCTGTTATTCCTGATGCTGGGGTTCGGCTTCAGTGGCTACTTGCTTCCCTGGAACACCCTTTCTTTTTTTGCCACCATGGTGGGGACCAATATCGTCGGGGTCCTTCCCTTCATTGGGGAGTTTTTGCTGCGCTTCCTCCGCAGCGGGGATAGCGTCTCGGAGGCTACACTGACCCGGTTTTTTGGTTTCCATGTGGCGGTTCTGCCTATGGTGACTGCCTTCCTGTTGCTGTTGCACCTATGGTTGATCCAGAAGCAAGGCATGAGTGTTCCTCTGGGGGTGGAGGCAGAGTGCCGGCAGAGAGGCACCAGCCCGCGAAAGATTCCCTTCTTCCCTGATTTTATGCTGCGCGACCTGATGGGTTGGTACCTCGTTCTGGGGGTCTTGGGCTGGCTGGCCACGCTGTATCCCTGGGAGTTGGGAGTGAAGGCGGACCCGTTCGCTTCCGCTCCTCCGGGCATCAAGCCCGAGTGGTATTTTTTGTTCACGTTTCAGACCCTGAAATATATTCCCGCCAAGATCCTGGCGTTCGATGGCGAGGTGCTGGGAATTTTAGCTTTTGGTTTGGGAGGGCTGCTGTGGTTGCTGATTCCGTTTCTGGATTGGAATCCGTCGTCCGGTCGGATGAGCCGGATCATCCAACGGGCCGGCATCTGGATTGTGATTTACATCCTGATCATGACGGCGGTAGGCTATGTGGCTAAGTAATCCATCGGCGCGTTCCTGGGCGGTTTCCTTGGGGTTCCTCAGTTGCGTTGCCACCATGGTTGCGCTCGCTCAGGAGGAGCAGCCCTCCGGAAAACCAGCCCCTCAAAATACCTGCCTGGTTTGCCATTCTCATTTGGGAGGACAGTTGGCCAGCCCCACGGGACCGTTTCCGACCGACGTCCATGCGGAAAAGGGACTGACCTGCGCCTCCTGTCATGGCGGCGATTCCACCAGTATGGACATCCGGGTCGCTATGAATCCAGCCAAGGGATTTCGGGGAAGGCCCTCGCGCCAGGAGATTCCCGCCTTTTGTAGCCGCTGTCACAGCGATGCGAACTACATGCACAAGTTCAGTCCCACCGCCAAAACCGATCAGGTAGCCCAGTATTACACCAGTGTGCATGGCAAACGACTCCGTGAGGGAGACCGGAGGGTGGCGGTTTGCATCAACTGCCACAGCGTCCACGACATCAAGCTGGTTTCCGATCCCACCTCGCCCGTGTATCCCACCAATGTTCCCGCGACTTGTGGCAAGTGCCACAGTGATCGGGAATACATGCAAGGATACGATCTGCCGAACTTGTCGCAGGTGGAGGATTATCAGAACAGCGTTCACTACCGGGCCCTGTCCGTCGAAGGCAATCTCGCCGCCCCCACCTGCCAGTCTTGCCATGGCAGTCATGGAGCCACGCCTCCCGGCGTGCGTTCGGTAACCGATGTCTGTGGGACTTGCCATGCTTTTAACCGGGATTTTTTTGAGAAGAGCCCGCATCGGGATGCGTTTGCGTCGCTGGGTGCGGCGAGTTGCGTGCAATGCCATGGCAACCATGCGATCCAGACCGCTGGGGAATATATGCTGGCGGGTCCGAATAGTGTTTGCCTGACGTGCCACGCGCCCGATGACAACGGTGGCCAGCGCGCTCAGGAAATGGCGACCAGCATTCGGCAACTGGACGGGGATATCCAGCAGGCACGAGAAACAATGGAGCAAGCCGAACGCGCCGGGGTAGACATGAGCCAGGCCATGTCGGAATTAAACAATGCCCACAACCGCCTGGTGATGGCGCGTACCACTATCCATACGCTGGACAGCGCCCAGGTTGCTGCCGAGACGACCGTCGGCCTTCGCATCGCGGCGGAGATTCAAGAGGAAGGGAAACAAAAGTTGGCGGAACTGCGTCGTTTTCGGGAAGGCTTGGCACTTTCCACGGTGTTCATCGTGGTGGTTGTCCTGAGCCTCTACTTCTATATCCGCAAAAATGGGCGCTCTAGTTCCACGGAGCCGTGAGGCGGTCACTGCTTTTGGGGGATATATTTCTCCGGATTTTTTTCAAACGCCTGCTGGCAACCGGGGGCGCAAAAATAGTATGTCTTGCCCTGATAGGTGGCCGTTGCGGCTTCCTTCGATTCTTCGACTTTCATCTTGCAGACGGGATCTGTAGCCATCCTCATTCCTCCTTGGCAGAACTATGCAAGATTGCTCGTTGCTCCTCGCAAAAATTCGCAGTGAATTTTCACGGCTGAATCAATCGGGTAAATCTGCTCTGTTCCCTTGTGTACCAGCATAGCATCCCAGCCGCTTCTTGTGTCGGCTGGGGCTTTCCCCCCATTTTACTTTTAGGAAGTTCGTTTTTATTTGCATTCTTATCCGGAGTGGGTGAAATTCCCCAATTTTCAAACTTTTGCCCCATTTCCATTTTCTGTTGTGCAGCTATTCACTTAGTTTTTAGGCAGTTAAGGTTGGCCTTCGAATTGCGAGTGCTTTGTGCTCGGCTCCCATGAAAAGGATGGAAGGCCGATACAAAGGTCGAAAGCGAACGAGAGGCGCTGTGGAGATTTGGAAGCCATTTCGGGATGTTCGGCGTCGCGACATCGTTGTGGCTGGTGTGATGTTCTTGGTTGCCTTCTTTGTAGCTTTGGTATGGCCTTTTACCACTGTGGTAGAGCAGCCGATTCAGTACAACCACCGGAAACACATCGAGGCCGGGCTAGAGTGTTCTACCTGCCACACTTTATTTGAGAACTCGGCGTTTGCTGGCCTTCCGCCGTTGGACACCTGCTTGACGTGCCACCAGGAGCCGTTGACGGAGAGCCGCGAAGAAGCGAAGTTGCGTGAACTGGCGGAACAAGGAAAACCTTTGGAGTGGAACCAAGTCAACCAAGTCCCCGACCATGTGTACTTCTCGCATCGGACCCACGCGGTGGATCGGAAGATCTCCTGCGCCACTTGTCACGGGCCGATGCAGGAGCGCACCAGCCCTCCGACGAAGCCATTTTTTTCCTGGACGATGAACGCCTGTATCAACTGTCATGAGCAGCGAAATGCAACCTTGGACTGCAACGGGTGCCACCGATGACAACGATCACACGTAAACGATTTTTGGTGTTTCTAGGAGGATCGCTTCTGGCCTCAGCGGCGTTGCTGCCGCGTGTTCTAGCTCAGGCTCCCGACACGAGAGCTGGAATGATGGTCTTTCGGGAAAAGGGATGTGCGGGATGCCACGCCGTTTTGGGCGAAGGGGGGAAGTTGGGCCCCGATCTGAGCCGGACTCTCTCGACCGGGAATCCCTTGGAGCTGGCCGCCGCCATGTGGAGCCACGCGCCGCAGATGTGGCAGCGCATGCAGCAGGAGAACTTCCAGCTTCCTACCTTTACAACAGAAGAAATGGAGGTCATGTTTGCGTTCCTGGCGATGGTCCGTTCTTTCGATGAGCCGGGCAACGCGGAGGCAGGCCGAGAGGTGTTTCAGTCCAAGGGATGCGCGGAATGCCATGCCATCCGGGGGCAGGGAGGCCGGGTGGGACCTGACCTGGCTGCCGTAGCCAGCCTTCGCAATCCGGTAGCTTGGGTGGCTGCGATGTGGAACCACGCTCCGGGCATGTTCCGGGCGCTCCGGGAAAAAGGCCGTGAGTTCCCCCGCTTCCAAGGCGCCGAGATGGTGGATTTACAAAGCTACATCCGCCTGCGGGCAGGCGGGCTGGCGCAGGACCGCTCCTACCTGCTCCCTGCATCTGCCGATCAAGGCGCCGCTTTGTTCCAAACCAAGCAGTGTGTCCGGTGCCACGGTGTCGGGGGACGGGGTGGAACGATTGGCCCGGACCTGAGCAGCGTCGTGCTGCCGAGGAGGTACGGCGAGATTGCCGCTTTCATGTGGAATCATGCGCCGCAGATGAACCGCCAGGCGGCTGCCGAGTCCATTCCCTATCCCCGCTTGGAGGCGCAGGAGTTGGCCAACATTCTCGCTTATTTGAATTCTTTGTCCATGCGGTGGGTGGGAAACCCCGTGACTGGTGCGACGACTTTTGCCACGAAAGGTTGTGCGGGGTGCCACGCCATCACACCGGGCGAGAAAAGCCCGGGGCCCAATCTCACAGCCCTCAAACAAGAACTGACTCCGGTCAGCATGGCCGCCATCATGTGGAACCACGGGCCCAGGATGTTGCAGCGGATGGAAAGCTCTTCGATCCCTTGGCCTGTGTTTAACAGCCGGGAACTGGCCGATACGATCACCTTCCTGGAGCGTCTGCGAAGGCGGTCTTCCCAAACCCCTCCATCCACTTCTTCCCGGGGGACACCATGAGGCTGGCGCGACGCGACTTTCTTTCCTTGGCCGGTGGAGCCATTGGCGGCGTGGCGCTGGGGAATGTAACTCTGCGAGGCCTGAGCCGCCTGAACGAGGCCCTCGCGCCGGAGTCCGCCCTGTATCCGGGCGAGGAAAAGATAGCTTATTCCATCTGTTCCATGTGCTCCGGAGGCTGCGGCCTGCGCGTGCGAACCGTGGGAGGCAAAGCCGTCAAGGTGGATGGCAATCCATCGTATCCGGTCAATCGCGGCGGAGTCTGCCCTCGAGCCCAGGCCCTGTTGCAGTGGGTCTACCATCCTGACCGGGTTCTCTCACCCCGCAGGCGCAGCAAACCGGACCAGCCCTGGGAGACGATTTCCTGGGAAGAAGCCGTGAACACGCTGGCCGTCACCCTCCGGCGCTTGCGTGCGGCCGATCAGCAGAACCGCCTGCTGGTGATTTCCGGCCGGGGAAGCGGTCTGGTTACCCAGTTGTGCTCTTCTTTCCTTTCTGTTTACGGTGGGAACCCTCTGTTTTGTCTCCCTTCGGGAATGGAAACGACCCAGCAAGCCCTGGAGCTGATGGCTGGGCGACCGGAAACCAGCGAGGGGGGTGCGTACCGGTTGGCTTATGACCTGGAAAACTCCCGCTACGTGCTGAACTTTGGCTGTGATTTATTGGAAGGCTGGGGGACTCCAGGGCATACCCTGCGGCTGTTTGGTCGATGGAGAGATAGCAGCCGCGGAAGAAGGACGACCCTGATCCATTTTGGTTCCCGCCCTTCGGTCTCGGCTGTCCGCGCGGATGAATGGGTGCCGATGGAGGTGGGGACGTACGGCGCGGCGGCCCTGGGCATCGCTTTTGTCCTCATCTCGGAGGATTTGTACAACCGGGAGTTCGTTGCGAATTCCACCTCTGGTTTCGAGGACTGGACCGATGCGGCCGGGAGGCAACATATCGGCTTTCGACGGTGGGTGCGAGAAGAATACCGTCTGTCGGTGGTCTCGGAAATGACAGGGATTCCTTCCGAGACGCTGGTGCGCGTTGCGCGGGAGTTTGCCTCCGGGCCGGGCGCCGTGGCCCTGGGACCCCGACAGTCCCCGACGCAACCAGGCAGACTCTCGGATGCGCTGGCGATCCAGGCGTTGAACGCTCTGGTGGGGAGCGTTGGAGCGAAAGGGGGCGTGACACTGGTACCGGATCGGGGCTGGCCTCTGCCGGCGCAAGATGCTGGGGGAATACAGCCTTCCCCTTCTTTGGAAAAGATGCTGTCCCTATTGGAGCAATCTCCGGAAGTGTTAGTCCTGGACGAAGCCGCCTGGCTGTTCGACGTACTGGATACTGCCCATCTGGATATGCTGCGGCGCATCCCGATGGTGGTAACTACGTCTTCTTTGGAAGACGCGACCACCTCGATGGCAACCTTGGCGCTGCCCGATTGTTCGCCTCTGGAGAAATGGGCAGAAGGACAAAGCCCCTCGGTTTACCCCTATGAGCTGCTCGGTTTGACCGAGCCGGTGCTCTCCCCGCGAGGGGAATCGCGGCCCTGGACGGAAATCCTCCTGGCGCTGGCGCAGGCAACGGATCCGGCAATTGCGGCGAAGTTCCCGTGGAAAGACCTGCCTGCATTGCTCCGCGCCAACGCAGACCAGGTGGCCAGTCGCCAGAATGGATACCTGTTCGGCGCCGAGGTGGATGAGCAGTGGCAGCGGTTGCTGGAGCGCAGTGGTTGGTGGGGGCCGGACTGGAACTCTGCGGAGCAGTTCTGGGAACAGTTCCGTACCAAAGGGGGGTGGTGGGACCCCGTCGGTTGGCCCGCCGAGCCGCAACGTTCTTTTTCCACTCCCTCCGGTCGGTTCGAGTTTTACTCCCTGAAGCTGGACGAACTGCTGCGGGCGAGGGGAGGAATTCGCGCCGCTTCGCAGCTACCACCGGATTGGGACCGTCAAATCTTGCCCCACCATGCGGCCCTGCTGCCACCCACGGACCCGAAGCAGTTCGAATTGGTGCTGGAACCCTATGAACCACTGACGTTTTTTGGAGGAGGGATGCGCGAGCTTCCCTTTTTGCAGCAGATTTCCGGCCCCTATGGGGGGCCAAAGGGGTGGCAAAGCTGGATAGAACTGAGCGAAGAAGATGCCAGGCATCGAGGGATTCAGGGCGAGGATATGGTATGGGTGGAGTCGGCTCGCGGCCGGATTCGGCGGCGGGCGCGGGTTCTGGAAGGGGCGATGCCGGGAGTCGTAGGAGCTCCCCTGGGCGGCCCTCCTCAGGAGGGCCGATGGGCTGTTCCAGAAGACTCGCTGGCTGAGATCCTCGTCCCGATCTCAGACCCCGTCTTGGAAGTTCGGAGTCATACGGTGACGCGGGTCAACATTTATAAAGTCTGAGCACACGGGGGTAGGTGAAGAATGGCTCGTTGGGGAATGGTCATTGACCTGGACAAATGCACGGCCTGCCAGGCTTGTGTCATCGCCTGCCAGGTGGAAAACAACGTCCCGTTCAATAAACCAGAGGAAGCTCAGAAAGGGCGAAACATTTATTGGATTAAATTAGTTCCCCTTCCGGAAGGCCGGTTTCCGGAAGCGAAAATGCGTTTCATCCCTCTGCCCTGTATGCACTGCGATGAGCCGCCCTGCGTCGAGGTCTGCCCCGTGGATGCCACCAATATCACGCCGGAAGGGATTGTGCGGCAGATTTTCGCCCGTTGCATTGGATGTCGCTATTGCACCACGGCTTGCCCCTACACGATCCGCTACTTCAACTGGTATCCGCCGGATTGGCCCACCCCGATGGAGGAGTCCCGCAATCCGGATGTTTCGGTGCGGCCCAAAGGCGTTGTGGAGAAATGCACCTTGTGCCACCACCGGTTGCAGAAAGCGCGCGCCAAAGCCATTGCCGAGAACCGGCCCCTGGCGCCCGGCGAATATACACCGGCTTGTGTAGAGAGTTGTCCCTCCAAAGCGATGGTTTTCGGCGATCTGGATGATCCGAATACCGAGGTGTCCCAACTGGCGCGGAGTCCTCGGGCTTTTCGGCTGCTCGAGGATTTGGGCACCAAGCCGAAAGTGATTTACCTGGCAGAAGGAGAACGAAGTGCCACAACCACTAGCTGAAACCGATTTCGAGCCTGCTGAGGTGCAGGATGAGGTCCTCTTCCGTCCCATCGAGAAGACGACCCGGCGTTTTTACATTACGGTGGCCATCCTGCTGTCGTTTACCTTCTTGATGCTCATTGCTTATATCACGCAGTTACGCAGGGGGCTGGGTGTGACGGGCTTGACCATCCCGGTTTACTGGGGAATCTATATCACCAACTTTGTTTTTTTCATTGGGATCAGCCATGCGGGTACGTTGATCTCGGCGATCCTGCGGATTTGCCACGCGGAGTGGCGCCGCTCGATTACGCGCTCGGCGGAGGTCATCACGGTAATGGTGATACTCTTCGGTGCGGGCAGCGTCATTGTGGATCTGGGGCGCCCGGAAAGGGCCCTGAACGTCATCCTGCATGCGAATTTTCACTCCCCTTTGTTGTGGGATGTTTGCAGCATCACGGTTTATTTTACTGGCAGCATGATTTATCTATACCTGCCCCTCATTCCCGACATGGCCCTTTTACGGGACCGGGGACGGAAGCACCAGTGGTTCTACCGCCTGCTGGCTCTGGGCTGGACGGGTACGGAACAGCAACACCGGCGCTTAGAAAAAGCGATCGCGGTGATGGCCATTTTGGTGATCCCGATTGCGGTCTCGGTGCATACGGTGGTGTCCTGGGTTTTTGCGATGACGGTGCAGCCGATGTGGCATAGCACCATCTTCGGTCCCTATTTTGTCGTGGGAGCGATCTTTTCCGGGATTGCTGCCCTGCTGATTGCCATGGCCATCATTCGCAGTGTGTATCATCTGGAGGAGTATCTAAAGGAGATTCATTTCCGGCTTTTGGGCCAGTTATTGTTGGTAATGGCCCTGCTGTGGTTTTACTTCACCTTCGCAGAACACCTGACGACTTTCTATGGAAATTCACCGGACGAGATGCGGATTTTGATGTCCAAGCTGGCTGGTCCCTACGCCCCCTTGTTCTGGGCTATGATTGTATGCTGCTTTATTATTCCTGTAGCGATATTGGGAGTCCCCCGATGGCGGACCGTTCGGGGTACCGTTGCGGCGTCGGCGTTTATTGTGGTGGGGATGTGGCTGGAGCGGTTCATCATCGTGGTTCCTTCGCTCTCCCAGCCTCGGCTGATGCCATCCCAGGGGGTGTATTGGCCCAGTTGGGTCGAAGTGTTTATCACCCTGGGGTTTTTATCCACCTTTATTCTTTTTTATGTCCTGTTCACCAAGTTTTTCCCGATTGTTTCCATTTGGGAGGTGCGCGAGGGACGAGAAAAATCTCTGGAAGAAGTGCACGACCGCGTGCGGACCTACATCCCCCTACCTTTAAAGGAAGAGTAATTTGGGGAGGATGTAGGCCGGTACTATACTGTACTATAATGTTAATGCTGAGAGAGGAGAACGCTTTATGAGAGTTGTAATAGCAATGATTCTAACCTGGGGCGTGCTGGCCGTTCAGCCGCTGGCAGCGGCGGGCGACGTGCAGGCGGGCAAGACAGTTTATGATTCCAAATGCAAGCTATGCCATGGGGCGGATGGCAAAGGCAATCCAGTCCTGGCCAAGTCGCTGAAAGTCACCTTTCCTGACTTTACGTCCCCGGATATCCTTAAGGGTAAAAGCGACGAAGAGCTAAAAAAGGGAGTGGCGAACGGCTACAATAAGATGCAGCCCGTCAAGGGCCTTTCGGACAAGCAGTTGGATGATGTAATCGGCTTTGTCCATAGCTTGGCTAAATCGTAGCTGGCGGTTGCCTGCTCTTTACCCTTGCTCTCCGCAAGGCCGCTGCACGCCATAAAGAAAGATCTCTGGGGAGCGGTGTTTGGCGGAGAGACCGTCAAGGGAAGGGCGTAGAAAGCAGGGGTGGCGGGAAAGTGTAAAACGCGGCCGGGAAAGATTTGCGAGCGCCGCCCTTGCGGTTGGGCGTGGATAGCAATTCCCAGTCTAGCTAAATCGCAGTGTTGTCGAACCAAGGGGCGCGCAAGCCGGAAATATCGGCCTTTATAAAGCAGGGGTAGTTTATTTCTCTTTTTTGCCCGCTAGCAGCACAGGAGGGGAGCATTCCCGTGTGGGAATGTTCCCCTCCAGCTGTCATAACATCCATAACATCTTAAGATTTTGCAAGACTGCGGACAAACGCGATTACATCATCCAGTTGCTTGTCAGAAAGGCCCTTCACGGGCGCCATTTTTTGGTAACCTTCAACGATCTGCTTTTTAATATCCGCATCGCTTTTGCTTTGGACTTCCTTCGACTTTAGATCCTTGAAAGTAACCTTTAGCGTTTTAGCCAGAGCTGCGTTGCCCTCGCCGTTGGCTCCGTGGCACGTCTTACATTTGGTGTCATAAGCTGTCTTGCCCGCCTGCGCGTCCCCTGGACTGGCCAGCAAAGCAGAAGCGGATACAACAGTCAAAAGCAGACTCGCCAGTGAAATCCACAACTTCATTGTCATCGTCGGTTCTCCTTTTTCGGGCAAGCGATGGCAGCGAAAAAGCTCGCTGCCAAGGGTCGGTGGGTTGAAGGAAGACATTCCCCCTCCTTGCGATTGCCCTCCGTGTTGTTGGCACGATGTTCCGGCAGGCTGGAATGACGAGCCGGTGTTTTCTCTCCCTGGAGGGCAACCAGGAATCTGGTAGGCGCGGCAGGATTCGAACCTGCGACCCTCTGCTTAGCGACCGATCCCGCATTTCTGCGGGGGCTGGACTATCTCTTCGGCATCGCAGCCGCGCTGCTCATAGTCTCTGAGGACTCCCCGCAAGGGGCTTGTTGCCTGGTGCGGGGTTGCCTGCTGATGGCCCTCCCGCCGGTCGGCGAGGTCGGGTTCCCAGCATACCGCAGCGTCCAGCATACGGGTTCATTTCCCCGCATGCGCTCCTAAGCTGAAGGCAGATGCTCTATCCCCTGAGCTACGCGCCCCCTTATTAGTATAGCAGCACTGAAAATCGCTACCAAGCCAACTCTTCAACGCTGCCGGGAGTGAGGATGGATTCGGGCCATGTCGCCAGCGATCCAGCGGAATTTAGGCTGCACGGTACTCATCGCCACCAGGAAATCCCGGTGTAGAAGAGGAGGGAATTGCGACCGGGATTTCGCTCCGCCATGTTGGCATTGGAAATGTGATGGTAGCGCATCCCAAAAGCCACCACCGCGCGGCTCCAGCCGGACGAATACACTCCAATGCCCCCCTGCGGGGTGAAATTGAATTGCGAGGTCTGTGCGGGAACTTTCGCGGTGGTGAGAAGGCCCCCCCCGCCGAACTGAAGAAACGGGGTCCAGTGGGGGTTGGAGGTGAAGTTATATTGCCACAGCAATGGATTCAAACCGCCCCCATAGACTGTGGAAGACTGCCGGATGAGCATGGCCGGAACGAATTCGAAGGTGTACTCCAGGGTGCCAAGGAGAAAGTTCGGTCCATGAGGGGAAGTCAACACGCGACCCCATCGTAGGTGAAGCGCCCAGAAATCGCCTTGCCGCACACCTCCGGCAAGACCGGTGGCCGCGCCGGTGAGCCAGCCCCGCTCCGTGGAGCCTTTCACCGCAGGGGAGCGTTTGTGCTCCAGAATCCGGCCCCCCGATTGAGGAGAGGAAGGAGGATCAGGCGGTGGTTCTGCGACGGCGGTGGATCGCAGAAGGGTCCAGCACGCCAGCACCAGGAGCGCTTGCCTTCGTTTTGCTGTGGCTCTGTGGGCCGCTCCCACAGGCTGCTCTTGCCACGGGAAGCTCTGACTTCCTTGGCAAGCGAGGTGGAGGCGATTCTCCTGTGGCGGGAGCAGCATAAAACGCTGGATTCTATCATAGCAATCGTTTCTAGCCGAAAAGTCCTAGCGAGAAAAGTGACCTTCTCGCTATTGGTTTTTGGCGGTTTCAGGCGCATTGGTAAGGTGATAAGGTTGCCTGTAAGGACGCCGGGGGGACGGACTGCGGGTTAGCCTTATCGGGGGCTGGCTCATGCGCCAGCCCTTTTTGTTTCTCCCTTTTCATGGGTCGGCCGCTCGTTCGATGCCACCTCATCCCGTCCAAAGGCTTCCGTGCGTCTTGACACAACGGGAGAGGCTGCCTATTGTGGCGAGCATGTCTGGTTCGAGACTGGGGGGGAAGAACAAGAGAAAATACGCTGCGCGCCGGCGTCGGAAGAACCCTCCGCAAACCCTGGCGCGAAGAGCAAAGGCTACTTTGCGCCCCCTCCAGTTTTCTTCCGGAGTCCGTATCGGGAGAATCGAATTATCCCCGCAGTGCCGTCCCGAGGAGCGGCAAGCACTGGCGGTGTGGATTCGCCGCCTGCCGGATGCGTTCGTAAAGCGTCTGCCGCCGCTGAAACTGGCTATCGCAGAGCGGCTGAGCGCGTTCCGCTCGCAGCTTTTTATCAATCAGATCCCCACCCCTGGAAAAAACCGCCCCGAAGGGCACACGCACGCAGCCAGTTTTATTCCAGAGCGGTATATTGTCTTTCGTCGGGAACTTTTTCATCGCCGAGTGGAGTTGGGGCGCATCGCGTATCACGAGTTCTGCCACTTTGTTTGGCCCCGGCTGGGAAACCCCAAGCGTCGCCGGTTCGCCTCGCTTCTGGAGCAGGAGCTTCGGGAGGGAGTCGCTGGGGAATTTGGCTATTCCTCCGAAGGGAGAAAGAAAGAGCTTCCGGAACGGAAGGCAGCCGGCGTCCCTGTTTCACCGCGCCGATGGCGGGACTATGTTTGCGAAAGTTTTTGTGACACGGGTTCGTTTGTCTTGCTGGGGAGTGAACGTAGAGCAAAGCATTCGGAATACAGCCTCCGCCCGGGCGCGCGCGCGCGGCGTTGCCGCTTGTGGTCATTGCTCGTTTTGGGGTCGCCCCGCTCCAGCCTGCCTGGCGCGGAAGGGGGCAAAGAAGGTTTCCAACCGCTCAGTTCTCTGCGGGCGAGGAGGAGTTAGCAGAGTAGCCAATCAGATCGTTCAGCGCGCGCAGCAAATCGGTGGTGGTGATAATTCCCACCAGGCGCCCTTCTTCGATGACAGGCAGGCAGCCTAAGCGGTTTTGGTGGAGCAAGTGTACCGCTTCTCCCAGGGGCGCGTCGGGATTCGTGCTGAGAGGGTCCCGCGTCATCACTTTATCGATGATGGTTTCTTCAAAAACCCGGTTGTATTCTTGCGGGGAAAGCGGCAGGAACATGGAAGGGGCAAAGCGGGCCACATCGCGGTCCGTCAAGATGCCCACCAGGCGGTTGTCTTCCAGGATCGGGATGTGTCGCATACTGGTTCTTCGCAACAGCAAGACAGCATCCAGCAGCGTGTTGTTCACGTCCAACGTTTCTGGATGGGAAGTCATGTAGTCCCGGACGAAACATAACTCGGGTTGCTTTCTTGCCTCCGCCTCTGCCACGAAACCTCTCCCCTCACCGTTTTGCGATTTGCGAAACTGTTCTGGATTCTAGCAAATTAGCGAGCCGGGAACAACTCACGGACCGAAAAAGGGGCTTTCACCGCCAGAGGTTTTTGGCCGCAAACCAAACATTCGCAGGGCGTTCCGCCAGCCGTCTCATGAAATAAGGGAACCACTGTTTCCCGAAAGGAACATAAATCCGCAGGCGGTAGCCTTCGGCAATCAGGCGGTTTTGCAGGTCTCTCCGCACCCCGTTCAGCATCTGGAATTCAAAGCTGTCTTTGGAAAGGCACAGCTCTTGGGCGTAGCGGCAGGTGGCCTCGATCATGCGCGGGTCGTGCGTGGCGATGCTGTGATAGAGGCGGCTGGCCAGCAGGAGCCGCATCAGATGAAGGAAGTTCTCGTCTACAGCGGACTTGTGAGGGTAGGCGAGGGAAGAAGGCTCTTTGTAAGCGCCTTTGCAGAGCCGGATGCGGATGCCCTGGGCAATGAGTTGCTGCACATCGTCTTCGCTGCGGTAGAGATAGGCTTGAATCACCGCACCCACGGCAGAACAACTCTGGTGCAGTTCGATCAGGATCGCCAAGGTGCGGTCCGTGTGGGCGGAACTCTCCATATCCACTTGCACAAGATTATCGGTTCTCTCGGCTTCCTCGGTCACAGCTTTCAGGTTAATACGGCAGGCAGACTCGGAAATATCCAGTCCCAGTTGGGTGAGCTTGACGGAGATGGTGGACTGCAATTGCTCCCGGGCGATTTCCTGGAGAATCCGCCGGTAGTCATCCCGGGCCGCGGCTGCTTCCTCCGGCGTGCGGACGTTTTCTCCCAGGTGATCGAGGGTGGCCAGGATTCCTTTTTGATTGAGACCGCGAACCACCTTCACGGCTTGCGCCAAGGTTTCCCCGGCCACGAACTGATGAGCCAGTCTCTGCGCGCCAGGCAACGCCAGAAGACATCGCTCCAGTTTCTTCTGTTGGGCAAGATATAGGAAGATGCTGCGCAGCATAGGAAAGGTGTTGGGTGCTAGGTGTCAGGTTTTCAGGTCTTGGCGTTTCTCCTGAAACCTAGCACGGGGGTTCAGTGGTCAGAGTGGGCCTCGCTTTCGAGGAACCTTTCGGCCTCCATAGCCGCCATGCAGCCGCTGCCAGCCGCTGTGACGGCCTGCCGGAAGACGCGATCCTGAACGTCCCCGCAGGCGAAGACGCCGGGGATGTTTGTCTTGGCGCCGGGTTTCGTGATGAGATAGCCGTCCTTGTCCATTTCCAGTTGTCCCTTGAAAATGGCGGTGTTGGGCACGTGGCCGATGGCTACGAAGACGGCGCTCACCGGCTTCTCGGTCACTTCCTGGGTCTTCACGTTGCGGAGCTTCACGGCGGTGACTTCGCCACGGGCCG
>Ga0156222_1170_pt1 | contig 24139 bp, 28 predicted proteins | sample RifCSPlowO2_12_FD_107870 | JGI IMG/M metagenome (GOLD analysis project Ga0156222, IMG submission 107870) | Acidobacteria bacterium RIFCSPLOWO2_12_FULL_59_11 | reverse complement strand
CATTGACTACAACCGCTGCATCTTCTGCGGCTATTGCGTGGAGGCCTGCCCCACCGACGCCATCACCCACGGCCACGGCTTCGAGCTGGCCAGCTACAACGTCACCGGCCTGATCTACCGCAAAGAGCAACTGCTGGCTCCGGCCTTTGGCAGAAGTCAGGAGTCAGAAGTCAGAATGTTACGCTCCCGGACTCTGTCCTAGCAGTTGGTTGAAAAACTATTTGATAGCGTCATTCTGAGCGAAGCGAAGAATCTGCTTTTCATTTCCGGCGCTGAAAACAAAAGCAGATTCTTCAGCCCGCCAAACAACGTCGGGCTTCAGAATGACATCTCGCAGGGTTTTTCAACAAGCTCCTAAAGGAAAAGTCGTTTTTTCGTCCGGCTACTGGCGTCCGTCTTCCCACTAACCACTAATCACTACCCACTAACCACTGCTTTTGTCGCGGCTCTGATTCTGACTTCTGACTCCTGTCTTCTATTTCCTCCCTAGCCCATCGGTCCTAGCCCCGTCCCATTACGCCGGACCCGCCCAAGATTGTGTCCTTCGGGCGATGGACGCTCCCGCTGTGCCCGGGGAAAATGGTCTTGTGCTTGGGGAAACTCGCTCCCGTTGCGATGCGGTGAGCTGGCAAGAATCCCGCAGGCTCAGAGAGGAAACCCCAATGGGTCCGCAGATTTGGGAAATGGCAAACAGACCACGGCGGGCCTGCCCCGGGCGAAGTCGAGGGGTTAGACCCTTCGGCGTGGCTACCGACTACCGACTCAGCTTGCTCACCTCTCAGCAACGCTGGGGAAAGGCGATGCGATGAGGCACAGCGAAAAAATTTCGTATATCATGCTGTTTTGCGGTTTGATGCTCGTGAGGAATTCCAAGATGCAGTTGAAGGACCTGGCCTTGCTTTTTCCCTACCACGGCAAGGCCAGGTTTCTCGTCCAAGAACTAGCCGGCATGACCCCGACGGAAACCGGAAACGCATTCGTGTCAGGTGTTAGGAGGACGGCCTTGCAATTTTGAGTTGAACTCTCCCCCTTCTTTCGGTATCTAGTTAATGTTCGCCCCCAACCAGTGCAGTGGTAGCTCTGCACCGAATTCAAAATCGGCATGACTCCATATCCCAACCTCGGGAGCCTCCAGCCTCGCAGGCAAGCCGACCTCCTGGTGGAAAGGATTGTCCCGGAAGGGCCAGCCTTCCGCGGGGTTTTGTTGGGGAAAAGAGGCGAGGGCAAGACAGACCTGTTGCGGCAGGTCCATGCCCGGCTCTTTGAGACGCCGGAAGGCCCCATCGCGTTCTTCTGCGCCTTCCCAGGTGGCCAGGACGAAGCCACACTGGCCCGGCAATTTCTAGCTTCTTTTTGCCAGCAGGTGCGAGCGTTTTTGATGCGGCGGGAAGAATTGCTCTGGGAGCCGGTAGCCCGTCTGGAGCAGGAATTGGAAAGGCCGGGTTTACCGCTTTCCCTGACAGAATTGACACACTCCTTTCTGGCCCTGCCAGCGGGCGACCACGCTGCGTTTGCCGCCGCAATACCAGCCCAGTTTGCCAGCCGGGAGAAACGCCCGGTGTGCCTGTTGTTGGATGATGCAGAAAAACTCGGCCGCAGCTCTCCTTTTCTTTCCGCCTTGAATTCCCCGGAGTTATGTTGGCTGCTGACCGGTCAGCAACCTTTTCTCCAGCGCTTGGCAGGGGAACAAACCTGGTCTCTGCTACCTCTGGAGCCGTTTTCGCCCCAGGAAGCGCGATGGCTGACGGAGAAAAAGTGCCGGGAGGCGAGTCTGCCGTTTTCCGAACAGGCGTGGGAAGAATGGTTTGAGATTGTCGGTACTTCCCCCTGGTTAATCGCTGGACTGGTCCACTCGGCGGCCACGCGTCAACAGTCTATTGAGTCCCTCGAAGAACTGGGCCGGATTTACATTCAGGAATTAGCTGGCGGCACGTTGGGCAATGCCTTGGCGATCCGCTGGCAGCAGGCGATTCCCGACCGGCGCTATCGCCTGCGAATCGCCGAATTTCTGGGGAATCTGGTCAACAAAGGGCTGACCCGTCCTGACCTGTCCTTATTCTCTCCAGAAATATGGGATGGGCTTGTTCGGGAGGAATGGGTGGAAGAAAAGGCCACAGGCCTTCAGGTGCGGCTCCGGATCGTGGAGCAGGACTGGCTCTGGCTTTCCTTGGCCACGGCAACGCCAGGCGCCTCCGCCGAGCGGGCGCAGTCCAGAGCTTTGCAGACCCTTGTGTTCCGCGCGGCGCAGAAACGCCAGCGGCGGCAGGCACATCTCTTACCCGCCATCCGCGAGAAACTCCTCCACTTGCCGCAGGCCTGCTGGCCGGAGCTTCTGGAATGGGAAGGGGTGGCTGTCCGAATGCCAAGGATTTGCTCCGTGGCTGTCGAACAGGCAGGATCGGCGCAATTGTTTTGGTGTTACGGGTTCCTGGCCCTTAGGCCGGAGGAGGCGGAGACGCCTTGCGTACTCCTGATCGCGCTTTGTGAAGAAGCTCCCTTACGGGAACAGGTTCAAGCCTGGCAACGACAACTGGAACAGGAAGCCCACTTCCTTCCCGCCGCAGTCTCTGCTCACCCCGCCAGCAAAGAACGGCAGGGCACGCCCCCGGAACTTTGGGTCGTGGCTCCCCCGGAAGCGCCTTTTGTTTCGGAAGGATCAGAACGCCGTTTTTCCTGGGAAACGTTTCTTTCCTTTCTGGAGTCCGGCAGGGCTTCGAATGAATCCTCACATTCTCGCTCCCCATCGGGCTGATCGAAAGCGGATGATCCGCCAGCCTCTCGCCGCTCTTGAAAATTGACAGCAAAAAATCGGTCCGGAACCAGTTCCCCCAAAGGCAATCCGAGCGGACGCCATCCCGGCAAAAAAATTTCAAGTCCCGGACAGGAATTGCCGATATGGAGTGGCGGAGAAATTCAACGGGGAGTGGGCAGATTGGGGAAATTGCCGAGACTGGATGAAAAGGAATTAAACCCGCGAGAATCTTATGCTATAGTCAGTTTTCCTTTGTCGGCTCGCAGTAGATTTGTCTAGCAGTGGGAAGGCAAGCCCTTTCTTGCCGCAGGAGAGAATTCTTGGAGCCGGATTCTAAATCTTTTTCACAGCAGCTTCGCCAACGGATGTCGGTGGTGGAAAAACGGGACTGGGAGCTTTGGATCTTGGCCCTGGCGATGATGGCGGTCCTGGCAGGCGGCTTATTCGTCATCCTCATCCCACCCACATTTCTGGGCCAGAACACCATTCATGTCCAGGCCAGGCTCTCACCGCAGCTTCTCCTGGGACTGTTGGTTCTGGTGATGCTGCTCCTCGTTTACCTGGCTCATAAGCAACTCCAGGTCCGTGCCATGCGGTTCCAATCCATCCAAGAAGCGTGGAATTTCCAAATGTCCCACGTCCAGCTCCTCATTGACCCGCTCACGCAGGCCCTGAACCGTGCTGCCCTGGAAGAAATTCTGGGCAAGGAAATCAAGCGGGCACAACGAAACCAAACCACACTGGTCTTTCTCTATATTGATATCGACAACTTCAAACAGGTGAATACGCGCTACGGGCATCTCTCCGGAGATTTGGTTTTAACGGAGGTCGGCGGCCTGTTGAAGCAATGCGTTCGCGGATCGGACTACGTCATTCGGATGGGTGGGGACGAATTCTTAGTGGCCCTGGTGGATACCGATGAGGCCGGCGCGGAAATTGTGAAGCACCGCATCAGTCAGAGCGCCGCACAGTGGAGCCAAACCTCTCCCCTGCCTGGATTTACCCTCAGCCTGAGCGTCGGCCTCCAGTTGTTCGATGCGAGCAAGTCTTTCGACGAGACCCTGGCCGAAGCGGACTCCCGAATGTACGAGGAGAAGAAAAAGCACTCCGTCTCCGGAACTTGATCCCACCCGGCCCCGCTAAATAACCAGCACGAGTCTGGCTGAACCGGGACTTCCTTTTCCCGCGCCCTGGCCAAAAGCCTTTCCGGGTGGCCTCCTCCCTTTCTTTCCATAGCTTTCTCCCCGCATCCGTAGTAAGATTGCGCCCACAAAACCGGGAGGAGATTCATGGTTGAAGCATACATCTTCCTGCACATTCGCCCGGGCTGGGCGAAGAAGATTGTTCGAGTACTGGCAGAAGTACCGGAAGTGGCCACGATACACGATTGCTGGGGGCGGCCGGACATCATTGCTTACGTTAAAGTCGCCGACCTGAAGAAACTCCGCGAGTTGGTCCTGCAACGCTTCCACAAGGTTGAAGGGGTGGAGGTTACGGACACCCACATCGTTGTGGACCTTTGACCATTTCGCTAGAAAACGAAGCCCTAATGGCCTGGTCACTTTTCCGAGGTGCGGGGCCCCGCTGGAAACTGGCCCTGGTCGGAAAGGTGGCGGAGCCACAGAATAACTTTCCAGATTTGCTCCGGGGCGAGAACTTTTACGAAGGAGGGCATTGCCGTGTACCGGATGCCATTGCTGACAATGAAATGCCGTTGCCCATCCGTCAGTTCGTTGTCTCGTTCCACCAGGGAAGGGACCGGCGGATAGAACTGGATTCCATCCGGCCGCTGTCCCCGGCCATCCAGTCCGTGGCAAAAAACGCACTGCTGCTCATAAAACTCGCGGCCTTCTCGGAGATTCTCCTCGGTCGGCAAGAGGGGGTTTTTTATTTCCGCACCCGTTTGCCGGGCCGAACTCAGTACCCATCGCACCAGAAATCTTTCCAAAACGCCCGGCGTCTGACTGGCCGCCCAGTTTTCCCGGAAAAAGGAACCCAGGGCGAACACCAGGACCATCACCACTAAGACCAGACCCAAACCGGCGTAAGCCTTTTTCAATTTCGTATCCCCTCCCCTGGTATCAGTTCCGCCAAAGAAACGCCCGTGATTCAAAGTTACCACGACTGCTGCCGATTGCCCAACGCTCTGCCATCCCGACAATACATCAATTCTTAGTTTAAGAAAGTCCCGCATCCTCGGGATGGTCAGCGTGTTCTGCTTGCTGGATTTCCGACGGAACCAGAGAACTCACCCCAGGAGAATCTTGTGGAGTGTGCCAATATAGGCTACATTGCCGTAAAGCGCATTTTTTCGCTTCTGTGATTCAGCAGAAGGGAGATTCGTTGCGCTCAGTAGCTGAACATGCCCAAAAAAACAATAACATCCGGCAGGACCCTGCCAAACTGTTTCGCTTACCGAAACGGGGAACTCTATTGCGAAGAGGTTTCTTTGCAGCAAATTGTCCAGGAGGTGGGCACGCCGGTTTACGTCTATAGCAGTCGCCAAATCCTTTCCCACCATCGGGAGTTTGAGCAAGCTCTCGGCAAACATCCGCATCTGGTTTGTTACGCAGTCAAAGCGAATTCCAATCAGGAAGTACTGCGACTGCTGGCGCGCCGGGGAGCCGGATTCGATATTGTGTCCGGAGGAGAACTGTATCGCGTCTTGCAAGCGGGTGGAAAACCCAGCCGGACGGTTTTCTCCGGAGTGGGCAAGAGCGCCGAAGAGATTGATTATGCCCTGCGCTCAGGAATTTTATTGTTCAACTGCGAGTCGGAGAGCGAACTGGAATTGCTGAACGAGAGGGCGGCGCGGCTCCGGAAGAAGGCGCGGGTGGCCTTCCGAGTGAATCCGGACGTGAGTGCGACGACTCATCCCTACATTGCCACCGGCCTGGAGGAACACAAGTTTGGGATAAAAATGGCGGCGGCGGAAGCCCTCTACCGGCGGGCAAAAAGCTGGCCGGGAATCCGGCTGGCGGGACTGAGTTGCCACATCGGCTCCCAGATCGCCGACCTGTCTCCTTTTGCAGAGGCGGTGGCGAAATTGGTCCAAATGGCCCTGCGGTTGCGCCAAGAAAACCTCCCGGCAGAATACCTAGATGCGGGCGGCGGCTTGGCCGTGGCGTATCGTCCGGAAGATTCCCCCCCTTCCATTGGCGCTTACGCCGCTTGTCTCCTGGACTGCGTAAAGGGCAGCGGATTGAAGTTGCTGGTGGAGCCAGGCCGGGCCATTGTCGCCGATGCCGGGATCTTGCTGGCCCGGGTGATTCGCGTCAAATCCAACAGCCGGAAAAAATTTGTGATCGTGGATGCTGCCATGAATGACCTGCTGCGCCCCTCCCTCTATGGAGCCTACCATGAGGTTCGCCCCGTCCGCTCCCAGGAAGGCACTGAGGAGGTGGCCGATCTGGTGGGACCGATCTGCGAAACAGGAGATTTTTTGGCCCGAGACCGACGGCTGCCAGCCGTCCAGTCCGGTGACTTGCTGGCGATCTTGACCGCAGGGGCCTACGGGTTCGTCTTGAGCTCCAACTATAATTCCCGGCCTCGCCCCGCAGAAGTCATTGTGGAAGGCCGCCGATGGCGTATTGCTCGCCGCAGGGAAACATTTCGAGATTTGATCCGGGGGGAACCCCGGGGGTGAGCATTGCCCGATCCGAGCCGCGTGCAGCTTGCCCTGAGCCATGTCCCGAGCGCAGCCGAGGGGTTGCCGAAGGGTCAGCAAGCGGACAACCTCCTCGGATTCGTTCTACACCAAATAGGAAACCGCACTAGCGTCGGCTTTTCGGGTCACGGGGGGGCAAGAATCAGGAAACAGATTCTCCGGCCAGGATGGCCTGGATTTGTTCGGAAAAGTTGAGGAATTGAAGCGGTTTGTAAACGTAGTAGCAACCGCTGTCATTCAGGAACTGCCTGGTTCTGGCGCTTTTGTCGCCGGTTAGGAAAATAATTCGCTGCGGGGGCAGGAAGGCGTTTTCCTGGATTTGCTGGAAAAGCTCCTGGCCGGTCATTTCCGGCATTTGGATGTCGCAGACCATGAGGTCAAAATCCCCGCTGGCCAGTTTGACGAGCGCTTCCTTGCCGTCTTGTGCCACCTCGACTTTCGCGTCCCAGGCCTCCAGAACCTTCTGGAGAAGCTTGACGGTTAACTCATCGTCATCCACGACCAGGATCTGCTTCGGCTCCGCCGTCAAGGGAGTTGCACCCGTAATCGGGACCTTCTCATCGGGCATCCAATGCTGCGGGGAACTACAGTAATTACAGTGGAACTGTAACGGACGACCTTCCGCCATTTGCCGCCTCTGGGATCGATTGAGAACAAAGCGCTTCTCGCTATTGCAAACGCAGCACCGCAGCAAGACTTCTTTGTTTTCCAGCATCCACACTCCCCCGTGAAAGGAAAAACTATCCAGCCCCCTAATCGTGTCCATTATAGCAAAGAGAGCGCGATAGCGCAGTTCATCCTTCCTGGAACTCCTAAGCAGCCCCAAAAATCGCACCCGTGATGCCAAGGAACCAGAACCAGTGATTCAGGCGAGGAAGTCAGACACACTGCAGATATAATGCGTTCTCCAGTGTTTCGCCGGACAGTAGGGACTCGCCGGAAGCAAAAAAACTGAGGACTGCAATGAAAATTCGCCAGAAACAGGGTTTGCGGTTCACCAATCTTCGCCTGGAAAATTGGCGGAATTTCACTGAAGTGGACGTGGAACCACCCCGGCGGGTCTGCTCCGGCCAATACACCGCTTCGCCGACAATCCCTTCTAAGAGACTTTGGTGGTCTGAACGACAGGAGGATGCGCCTCTTCGTAAGCGCGGATGTGGGCTTCCTGCTTCAGAAGATAGCCTAACTGATCCACGCCGCCCAGCAGGCACTGTTTGGAAAAATTGTCAATCGGGAAGCTAACCGATCGGCCGTCGGGCAGGGTTACGGTTTGGAGGGAAAGATCAATCGCCAACTCCATCGCGGGGTCTGCCTCCACCATCCGAAACAGCTCCGCATGGACCTCCGGCGGCACCACCACCGGCAATAGACCGTTCTTCAGCGAGTTCCCCCGAAAGATGTCCGCAAAGGAGGTGCTGATCAGCGCCCGGAATCCAAAGGCCAGCAGAGCCCACGGCGCGTGCTCGCGGGAACTGCCGGAACCGAAATTGCCGCCGACCAGAAAAATCTTGGCGCCTCTGGCGCGCGGCTGGTTGAGAATGAAATCCGGGCGCGGGTTGCCCTCCGCGTCAAAGCGCCAATCCCGGAACAAATACTTGTCCATGTTGGCCTTGTCCGTGACCTTCAGAAAACGAGCCGGAACAATGATGTCCGTGTCCACATTATCGTTCGGCAGAGGAATCACACGGCTGCTAACTTTTACAAATGCCTCCAATTTCTCCTCCCCCCCTAACCTAAATTCCAAATAGCACTCGATCCAGCGCAAAATTTCCGGCCCCCAAGAAAAATAGGCCGAGCGAAGCCGCCAGGAGGATCAAAGCGAATTCCCAACCCGCTTTGTGCTCTTTGGCATTCGTGAAAGATTCCTTCATGACCAGCGCCTTTAGCCAAATTGCCCCAACCATGATGATGGCCAGGCCCGCCGACGCCAATTGAGTCAGAAATCCCGTCATCACAGCTACTGCTCCCAGTGATTCGGTAATGGAGAGAAACCTCACAATAAAAAGCATTCTCTCCGACATCTGTGCGGAAGGACTCATTTTCCACATCGGCAATTTCTGGAGCCCGTGCACCAGAAAGATGATTCCCACCGCAAGGCGCAAGGCTAACAAACCCCAGTCCCCGAATGGATGCAACTGTGCAAACACACCCATCGTTGAAACCTCCACACTACAGCATCGTCCGAACGTCGGTGATACAGCCGCGCATGGCCGAGGCGGCGGCTGTGAGAGGACTGGCCAGGAAGGTGCGGCCCCCCTTGCCCTGGCGGCCTTCAAAATTGCGATTGCTGGTCGAGACACAATACTGCCCCGGTTGCAACTGGTCCCCATTCATGGCAATGCACATGCTGCACCCCGGTTCGCGCCATTCACAACCGGCCGCCCGGAAAATTTCCGGCAGCCCTTCCAGTTTGGCCTGCAACTTGACCTGTTCCGAGCCGGGCACCACCAGGACCCACACCTTCGGGTGCACCTTGCGCCCTTGGAGGAGGCTGGCAGCGGCTCGGAGGTCGGAGATGCGGGAGTTGGTGCAACTGCCGATGAAGACCACATCAATGGGGTGGCCGAGCAAGGGCTTGCCGGGTTCCAGTCCCATGTACCTCAACGCTTGCTGGAGAGCACTGCGGGCGGCAGCCTCCGGCAAGGAGTCGGGAGTGGGGATCGGGGCCGTAATCGGAATTCCCATCCCAGGGTTGGTCCCGTAAGTGATCATCGGTTCCAGGCGGTTGGCGTCCAGCACAACCGACTTGTCGTACTGTGCTCCCGCATCGGAGGGCAAAGTCCGCCAGAACCGCAAGGCTTCGTCCCAGGCCGCGCCCTTCGGAACGAACGGCCGGCCGGCCAGATACTGAAAGGTAGTGTCATCCGGAGCCACCATGCCGGCCCTGGCGCCCCCTTCGATGGACATATTGCAAATCGTCATGCGGGCCTCCATCGAAAGGACGCGAATGGCGCTGCCGGTATACTCAAAAACGCAGCCCACGCCTCCTCCTACCCCGATGCGGGCGATGAGGGCCAGGATAATGTCTTTGGCTGTAACCCCAGGGCGGAGCTGCCCCTCGACGCGAACCTCAAAGGTCTGCGGTTTCGGTTGCAGCAAGCACTGCGCAGACAGCACATGTTCGACCTCCGTGGTGCCAATGCCGAACGCCAACGCCCCGAAAGCCCCATGGGTCGCAGTATGGCTGTCCCCGCACACAATCGTCATGCCGGGCTGCGTCATCCCCAGTTCCGGACCGATAACGTGGACAATTCCCTGAAACGGGCTGCCGATGCCGTGGAGCGGAATACCGAACTCTCGGCAGTTGGCCTCCAGCTGCCGAATCTGATTGGCTGCCATGGCGTCGGCCATGGGCAGGCTGCGATCCGTCGTCGGCACGCTGTGGTCTACGGTGGCCACGCTCCGGATAGGCTGGCGCACTCGCAGGCCTTTGTCCCGCAACCCTTGGAATGCCTGCGGGGAAGTAACCTCATGAATTAGATGCAGGTCAACGTAGAGCACCGCCGGGCAGTCCAGCTCCTCCTGAACGACGTGGCGGCTCCACACCTTTTCAAACAGAGTCTGCGGATTCCTAAAATTCATCAGAGATCCCACCTTGGCTCCTTCCAACTTTCTATTTTAACCGGTTCATCGCCAAATCCATCGCAGTTGTTGGGCCGTGCGAACAGGGAACGGCTCCGGGTGAGTGGAAAACTCGGGGAACGACGGCAAGCTAAGTTTGACCAAAAGGCCCGGCTCAGGAGGCAAGTTCCTTAAGGTGAGACTCAATATTTTCCGGCTCGCCCGACGACATTTCATAGACGGAGGGCTCGCCCTGCCGCGCAGCATAGAAATGATCGTTTTTCCGTCCGAACAGGATGGTTTCCTCCCGGTTGGCTTCCCCGGTGATCACTTTTACAATCATCCACGGCTTGTCCAGGCCGTATTCGGCAAGGCGTCCCGGCTGATCGGAGGTGTAATACTGGATGCGGAGCGTGTAGACATAGTTGAGAAACCCATCTACCTTCGACCCATCTAACTGCCGTTGGGCATTCTGGGAATCCACCCAGACGTCCCCTTTCCTGTCGAAGCGAAACGTTCGGTCGGCGGTTTGAATTTCCACCCGCCGGGTCTTGGGAGCCTCGGAATAATCAAACAGGTAGCGACTGCGGTGGCGTTCAAAATCCGGAGTCAACTGGGAATACACGGACTGGTCAATGGTAAAAACATGCGGCCAGACGGAGTTTTTGGCGTAGTAGAGCAATTGTTCGCCGCTTTTCCGATTGCCGATCATCAGGCTATAAGAACCACTGGGCGTTTTCACCTCCAGGCTCAGCTCCGCAGGAGCCAGGCCGTAACGGCTCAGTGCGCTTGGATTCTCCTCTTCAAACGACTGTACTTGCGCTCCCTCGATGAGTCTCGCCAATTCCCCGGTATTTCCGTGGTCGGTCCGCAACGCCGGGTCGGTCAGTTGCCAGTCGCCGTTCAGCAGCCTGGTCATTACCACCTGGGGGGGATTCAAGGACACCTTCCGGCGTCTGGCTTCTTCCATCTCGGCTGGTGTGGGAGCCCCCCCCCGCAGATAAAAGTGCAGTTCCAACTGCTGTGCCTGGTTCATAGCCACTGGCAAGACCCGCTTGTCCCGCAGATCAAATAAGGTCTTGTCAAGCAGAGCCTTAGCATTCAGCAAGTCCAACAGGAAAACTTCCGTAGAGGCCCCCAGTTTCCCATACCGGCCAAACCCATTGGGGTTCTCTTTTCCGATCAAAAGCGCGGTGTCCCGTCCATCCTTCAGCTTGAATTTGTAGACTTTCTGGGGCTGATCCAAACCGTAGTCCGTCAGCGAGGAAGGCGCTTGCAAATCCAAGAGAACGGACTTGATTTTGGGAAGACCGTCCAAAAAACTCTGGACCTCTTTACTATCGGCGGCGACCCCGGGAGGGTAACTAATTTCCCACTGCGGTTGGTTGGTTGGCTGACCATCCGCTCCGGAGGAGGGCGGGCGGGCGGCAACCCGGCGGAATGTAGCGGTAGGGCTGCCCTGTATCTCGATTGTGAATTCTTCCACCTGATCGGGTTGGAAAGTAAATAGATCTTTCTTGGGAAATCCTTCTGGGGAAGGCTTCTCTGCTTGCTGGTTCAAGTAATACAGCACTCCGCCCAACATCAGCAGGACCAGCAAGGCAATGACTGTATGCCAGATTTTCATAGGCGGCAATGGCTATTGGTCACAACAACAGCAAACTATCTAGGGGCGGATGAATCCTTGCGGTGGCGCAGAGAAGATGTCACGCTCCCGGTTCAGGCGCGCCGTTTCCACCACACTCCCAGACCGGCTACTATCACCCCCAACGGGACGACCACCAAAGTCGTGTATTTCACCAAGTCCATCTGCGAGCTGGAAAACTCCACTCGCCGGTCCTCCGAGCTTTTGGGACGAATGGAAATCAGGTCCTCGTCGGAAGCCAGCCAGTTCACCATGTTCAGGAAAAGGTCGCGGTTGCCATTGAAACCGAGGATGGCATTAGAGATCAGATTGGTGCTGCCGGAGACGACAATCCGGCCCTCCACACCGTCCTTGGATTCCGGGTCTTGATAAACGCCGGCCCCGGCCAAAGCCAGAGGCCCCTCCAAATCTTGGCCCTTGCGGAATTGGACTGCTGGAGACTTCACGTCCGTGCTCGCCCAGCTATTCTCTGTGGTTTTCGCAAGGAGTTGAAATTCCGCGCCGGGCATGCCCTTGCCGGAGACCTGGAGCGCGTTGGCAAAAGGAAACAAAGTGGCGGTGTTGGTCATTTCCTTGGTGATGGGATGGTTCTCATATTGCATGACTAGCGGCATGAGCTCGTCTGTCCCAAACATCCGACCCAGGCCGCTGGTGTCCACGGCCACGTTGTTGCGCGCATCCACCCCAAACTCCTCCAGTAAGGCTCTCCATTGGGGTGGTGTGGAGGGATGGATCAGGAAAAGCGCGCGCCCGCCTTTCATGAGGTACCGCTTAATCGTTTCCATTTCGGGGTCCAGTAAATCTTTCTGCGGCCCCGCCATCACAAGGACGCTGGCATTTTCCGGGATCTGGGGCGACTCCTCCAGCAGCGAGAGGGTCTTGACCTCGTAATTGCCGTCCTCCAGTGACTTTTTCGCTTCGCTGTAGCCTAAGCGCTCCACGGATTCCACGTCCCGTTCGCCGTGCCCTGTCAGAAAGTAGATCGTCTTAGACCCGCCCTTGAGCATGCGAATGATGGTGTTGATAATGTCTTCTTCCTGGAAACTTTTCGCCTGCTCCTGGCGATCCCCAACCGCCACCACAACAGCGCCGTAGGTTTTCACATTATATTGGTTGGCCTTGCCAGGCTCGCGATCCGGGTCCACATAGGTGAGCTTGACGCGCCGGGACTGTGCCGGATACAGCTCCAGCAAGTCGCGGACATTGTCAAAGTTCTGCCTGCGGTCGAAGTAAATCAAGTTCACATCGCGATCCAGCCCCGTCAAAATTTTCTGGGTTTGTTGCGAGAGGCTATAACGTTTGTTCGACGTCAAGTCCACCTGTTTGACGAAGCGATTGGCGATTAGATTCACAACCACCACAATCGCCAGCGCCAATAGAATATATAGCGCGGTGTTCAAACCATATTTGGCCTGGCGGCTGGTGAAACGGCTCCTGCTTCCCCCTGCCATCTCTTCATTGCCTCCATCGGACAGACTCCACCGAACGGGTGGTCAGGAACAAACCGAGGCCCATTACGGAGAGGTAATAAACTACATCCTTAAGGTCAAGGACTCCTTTGGAAAAATTCTCAATGTGGGTTGTAAAGGAAAGATAATTCGCAATTTTGCCGATCCCGGTGCTGGAATAGTCGCTGACCCAGTTAATGATCCACAGCATCAAGAACAGGCCAAAGGTCAGGCTGCCCGCGACGAGCTGGTTCCTGGTAAACGTGGAAAGCAATAAGCCAAAGGATAAAAAGCACCCTCCCAGTAACAACTGCCCCAGGTACCCTGACACCAGCGGTTTCCAATCCGGGTTTCCGTAGCGGAACAGGATCAAAATATAAACCAAGGTGATCCCTAACATGGCGGCGTAGAGCAGGAAAGACGCCAGGAACTTGCCCAGGATAATCTGCATTTCAGTGACCGGAGAGGTCATCAACAGTTCGATCGTGCCAGTCTTTTTTTCCTCGGCAAACAATCGCATGGTGATCATCGGCGTCATGAAAAGGCAGACCACGCTTACGTTCATCAGCAAAGGCCGGATCACCATCTCATTGACATTCAGAGGATACACGCGGCCGTACTGCTCGGTGTATTGAGCCTGCTCGAAGACCTGCCGTAGGAACAGAGAAAGCATGCTGTAAAAAAAGAACCCGAAAATCACCGCGAAGACAGCCAGCACAATATAGGCAATCGGCGAGCGGAAATAGGCGTTCAACTCTTTGCGTGCAATGGTCAAAATATTCCTCATGACGCACTGGCCCCCGCAGGAAATTGCGAAGCTTCTTCAGCCTCGGATTCTAGCGATTCGGTGGTCGTCAGCCGCAGGAAGATATCCTCCAAGCTCATGCCCACCGGGCGCAGTTCCAACAAGCCCCAGCCCGACTCCACCACGGCGCGGGACAACTCTGTCCGTACGTCTTGCCCCGCGACCATCTGCACAGAAAACTCGAAGCTGCCATTGCTCACCGGGCCTGGAACAACCTCCTTGACCCCCACCACTTGGGAGAGCCGCTCCCGGACCTCATTCTGGGGCCCTTCCACCAAGAGTTTCATCGTCTCAAAACCTCGCAAGCGGGCGGTTAGATTCTCGGGAGTGTCCTCCGCCACCAGGCGCCCCCCATTGATAATCATAACCCGGCTACAAGTGTTGGCTGCCTCCGGTAAGATGTGGGTGCTGAGGATGATGGTGTGCTCCCCGGCCAGGCTTTGAATGAGTTTGCGGGTCTCAATAATTTGCTTCGGGTCCAGACCGGCGGTGGGTTCGTCCAGCACTATAACCTCCGGGTTGTGGATGAGGGCCACGGCCAGGCCCACCCGTTGCCGGTATCCCTTGGAAAGGTGCCCCACGATTTTTTTCCTTACATCCGTGATAGCGGTTTTTTCGGCCGTTTCTTCGATGTGCTGTCGCAATTCCCCTTTCGGCACTCCCTTGAGGCGGGCGGCAAAAGCCAGCATCTCATCCACTCGCATGTCGGTGTACAGGGGAGGCGTCTCCGGCAGGTACCCCACACGTCTTTTGGCCTCGAGAGGTTCCTGCATCACATCATAACCTGCCACCATCACTTTCCCCAGGGTCGGTGGCAAAAAGCCAGTGATGACCCGCATCGTCGTGGTTTTCCCCGCCCCGTTGGGACCGAGGAAACCGAGGATTTCCCCTTGATGCACCGAGAAGTTCAGATCCTCTACCGCTACCGTCCGCCCAAATCGTTTTGTTAAGCCTTGTACCTCAATCACGGTTCCCTCCTTCGGGAACGCTGTGGGCTCCTTGCCATATCTGATTCTCCCGTCCTTGATTCACGACACGATGCCCTATACCTTCCCCTCTGCAACCCGTCGCATTGCTTCCTTAGCCAAATCGCGCCAGTTCTTTTCCGAAGTTTTCCGCCACCCTCTTCACTACCGCAAGGCCTTGTTAACTAGATGTTCCAGTAATGGTTAGCATACCAGAATCCGGCGTGGCTTTCCAATCTGCTCTCCCAATACCTTAGTAGGATCGGGAACCATTCGCCTGTAGATTTGGCGGGTGAATGACAGTACGCAAATTCCTTTTGCCAAAACAAATTAACAAAAGAATAAGGACGCCTAAAAATCTTGCCGGGTTGCCCCAGGAAATACCACGGGGCTGAGGAAATGTCCTCTTCTCCAGGACACGGCTTGACGATTGAAATTACAGGGGTTAGAATAGAGGCAGTTGGAAAGAGGTGGGATAGCTTGCCACTTTACGAATACGAATGCTCCGCTTGCGGGCGGCGTTTTGAACTCTTACAGAAACTCTCCGAGGAGCCGACGAAGGTTTGTATTCACTGCGACGGACACGTCCATCGCCTGATCTCTGCTTCCGCCTTCCAGTTCAAAGGAACAGGCTGGTACGTTAGCGATTATGCCCGCAAAGGTGACGGGGATGCTTCCACCCGGAGCGACGGAAAATCACCGGAGGGGACCGCAGAGCCAAACTCTGCCGCCGCACAATCCAAACCCAGCCAAGAATCCAAGGCAGCCTCTCCCGAACCCGCACCGTAGATCGTTCCTAGCGATTTGGGCAATCCTTTTCTAGGCACGCAAGGGAATCCATATTCCCGAGTCGATTTTGGATAGCGAGCCGATTTTTGGGTAGAAGGATGCGGGGGCTAACTTACGGGGAGCTATATAGGCTCTTCGCCAGACGAGGGGTTGGCTCTTCGATCGCGGCTACCGCGTCGGTCCTGCCTACCACGCCGATCCAAGGAGAGAAAGGCCCATTCCGTCATCCCGCGGCAGCAGAGGCAGTGCTTATTGAAGGTCTTCCCATTGCGAATCTCTCCAGCAACCTCGTCTTCCAGGAAAACGACCTGACGGGTTCCACAACTTTCGCAGCTCAGCAAACAACTTGGCATCGCGGCATTATAGCACCGGAAATGCGATCTGTCTTGCTCTCCCCCCAGCAAGTCCCTCATCTCTTTCCCCCCTTCGATCACTTACACACTTCAACTTCGCAGGGGGATACCATGTACCGTTCCTATTCCATGGCGGCTACCGCCTTGACAATTCTCTGTGTGGCAATTATGCTGAGAATTTGGAAATCCTCAAAAGGAAGCGTCCGATGCAGACTTATTTCCCCCGAAAAGGGGAAATCCCGGCGAAGTGGTATGTCGTAGACGCCAGCGGCCAGGTACTGGGACGGCTGGCAACCCAAGTGGCTACCCTGCTGCGCGGGAAACACCGCGAGCACTTTACCCCGTTTCTGGATTTGGGGGACCACGTCATCGTGGTGAACGCAGCGAAAATACGACTCACGGGAAATAAACTGGAGCAGAAAGTCTACCATTATCATACCGGCTATCCGGGGGGACTCAAGGAAATCTCCGTCCGCCGCTTGTTAGAAGAACATCCAGAGCGCGTGGTGGAAAAAGCAGTCCTCGGAATGCTTCCCAAGAACAAGCTTGGGAAAGCATTGGGACGGAAACTGCTGGTCTACGCCGACGACAAGCATCCCCACCAGGCGCAAAAACCAGAAACATACCCCCTGGAGAAAACCAGTTAATCATGGAAGAACTCAACCAACCGCCAGCGAAACAACAATATTATGGGACGGGAAGGCGCAAGACGAGCGTTGCCCGTGTTTTTCTGCGCCCGGGCAGTGGCCAGTTCGCGGTGAACGGACGATCGTTGGAGGCGTATTTTCCGGCGGAAACCCAGCGGGTAGTGGTCCGCTATCCTTTGCAAGCGGCAGAGATGCTCGACAAACTGGATGTGCTCATCAATGTCCGCGGCGGCGGCATCAATAGTCAGGCGGGGGCTGCCCGGCTGGGCATCGCCCGCGCGTTGCTCATTTACAATGCCGAGCTTCGGGGGCAGCTCAAGAAATTGGGGTTGCTCACCCGCGATTCCCGCGCCAAGGAGCGGAAGAAATACGGCCGTAAAGGGGCGAGAAAACGATTCCAGTTCTCTAAACGCTGACGGCCCCCTGTCCCCCAAAACGCAAAGAGTGCTAGAATAGCGAGAGGGGAATTGTGCTGGTATCATTCAACAAGGAGGGTTTTTGCCGACCATCACGATGAAAGAATTGCTGGAAGCGGGCGTTCACTTCGGGCATCAGACCAAACGATGGAACCCCAAAATGAAAGAATATATCTTCGGGGAACGCAACGGCATTCACATCGTTGATTTGCAAAAAACCCTCAAAATGTTCAAAGAGGCCTCCCGCTTTGCAACGGAATTGGCGACGGGAGGCAAGGTTTTGCTCTTTGTAGGAACGAAACGCCAGGCGCAGGAAGCCATCGCGGAAGAAGCCAAGCGCTGCTCCATGTTCTTCGTGAATCAGCGATGGCTGGGCGGCTTGCTCACCAACTTCGCCACCATTCAAAAATCCATCCAGCGCCTCAAGGATTTGGAGGAGATGTCGCAGGACGGCCGTTATGAACTCCTCCCCAAAAAAGAGGTCATCCACCTGGAGCGCGAGCGGAAGCACCTGGAGCAGAACCTGTCTGGCATCAAAGATATGCCGGGTCTGCCGGACGCGCTTTTCATCATTGATTCTTATAAAGAAGAGATTGCTGTTCGGGAGGCGCGCAAACTGGGGATCGCGGTCATCGCGGTCGTGGACACAAATTGCGACCCGCAACAGATCACCTATCCAATCCCCGGCAACGACGATGCGCTTCGCGCCATCCGGCTATTCGCCTCCAAGGTTGCCGATGCTGTCCTGGAAGGAAAGCAAATGGCGTCGGAGCAGGCCCTGGAGCAGGAACGCGTGGCGGCAGAAGAAGGGGCCGGCGTTACAACCGTGGTAGAAGAAGAGGAAGAATCCGAGCTTTCCCCGGAATTAGCGCCCGAAGGATATTCATCGCCACCGCAATTTCGCAAGGAGCCAGGCACGGAGATCCAGGACGGCAGCGAGGAGCCTTACGATATCTCCGACTTGACGGCCAGCCACGGTCATTAACCGGCATCCCTGTCAGGTCTGTTTGCCAGATAGGCGTTAGAAAGTCTTGGCGCAAGCTGTCTTCGCGCTGGGTGTGCTCCGAAAAACGGGTCGGCCGGGGGGGACGGAAAAAAACGAAAGCACCAGCCTGCTAGAACGAGAAGTGGAATCTCAAAAAGTCAAAATGCCCACAGAGACCCCCATCCCCGCGCAGAAAGTAAAAGAGTTGAGGGATAAGACCGGCGCTCCCTGGATGGATTGCAAGATTGCTTTGAACGAGGCCAAAGGAGACCTTGCCGACGCCGAGACGGTCTTGCGGAAACGCGGCTTGGCCTCGGCCCAGAAACGCGCCGGGCGGGCCACACTGGAAGGTGTGATTGGCTCTTACATCCATGCTGGCGGAAAAATTGGCGTACTGGTGGAATTAAATTGCGAGACGGACTTTGTCGCCCGCACCCAGGAGTTTCAGCAACTGGCCCACGATCTAGCCATGCACGTTGCCGCGACGGACCCCCGTTTTCTGAGCAAGGAAGAGGTAACCTCGGAAATCCTGGAAAAGGAAAAAGAGATTTACCGCGCGCAGGCCCTGGCTTCTGGCAAACCCGAAAAGGTGGTGGAGCGGATTGTCGAGGGCAAAATGGAAAAGTATTACGAAGAGGTTTGTCTGCTGGAACAACATTTCATTAAGGACCCCGGACAAACGGTTCACCAAGTCGTTGCTTCCTGCATCGGCAAGCTCGGCGAAAACATCACCGTGAGGCGGTTTGTCCGCTTCAAGGTGGGCGATACTTCCAACCCACTGCCGGGCGCGGGCGCCTGACCACAGCTCATGGTTTCCAAGCCGATTTTCAAACGCATCCTTCTCAAATTAAGCGGAGAGGCTCTGGGCGGCGCCCAGGGATACGGAGTGGATTCCGACCGCGCGGCTGCAATAGCGAACGAGATCCGCGAAGTTCACGAGACGGGCGTCGAGACCGCCATCGTGATCGGAGGCGGAAACATCTTTCGCGGGGTGGCGGAATCAGCAAAGAAAATGGACCGCGTGACTGCCGACCACATGGGCATGCTGGCTACGGTGGTCAATGCCCTGGCGCTGCAGGACGCTCTGGAAAAGCTGGCGGTGCCGACTCGTGTCATGACCGCTATTGCGATGCACCAGGTGGCGGAGCCCTTCATCCGCCGGCGGGCCGTCCGCCACCTGGAAAAGGGACGGCTCGTGATCTTTGCTGCCGGCACCGGCAATCCGTATTTTTCCACAGACACGGCTGCCGCCCTGCGCGCCATGGAAATCCGCGCCGATGTGATCTTGAAAGCCACCAAAGTGGATGGCATTTACGACGCCGACCCGGTCCGTGTGAAAAGCGCCAAGCTGTTTCCGGAAATTTCCTACTTGGAGATGCTTTCGCAAAACCTAATGGTGATGGATTCCACCGCCATCTCCCTGTGCCGCGAAAACAATCTCCCTCTCATCGTCTTCAATTTGAACGTGCCCGGCAATATCCTGCGAGTCATCCGGGGCGAAAAGATCGGCTCGCTGGTCAGCAAATAGCTGAACCGCCTGGAAAGGATCAGGGAGCTTTATGACGCAAGCAGCGATCCAGGAAGGCAAACGGCGAATGGAAAAAGTCGAGCAGGACTTGCGCGCGGAACTGGCCACGATCCGCACCGGCCGCGCTTCCGTCAGTCTGCTCGACCACGTGAAGGTGGACTATTACGGCACGCCCACGCCGATTAAAGAGCTGGCGAAGCTTTCCGCCGCCGATCCCACAACTCTGGTTGTCCAGGCTTGGGACCCAAGCATTCTGTCGCAAATTGAAAAGGCGATCCGGAGTTCCGATCTGGGTTTGAACCCCGCCAACGACGGAAAAATCGTCCGTATCCCAATTCCGGCCCTCACAGAAGAACGCCGCAAAGAGCTGGTTCGTCACCTCCACAAGGTACTGGAGGAGCATCGCACGGCGGTGCGGAACATCCGCCGCGACACCAACGAAGTCTTCAAGAAGTTGCTCAAGGAAAAGAAAATTGCGGAAGATGAGGAGCGCCGCGCTCTCGATGAAGTGCAGAAAGTCACCGACCAGACCATTTCGCATCTGGACGAAACGGGGAAAAACAAAGAGAAAGAAATCCTGGCAGTCTAACCTGCACAAGAAGGTCGGCAAATGAGGGAAACCACATCTTCGGAAAGGCGAGATTCCAAGCGCCGCCTCATCATCGGCATCACCGGGGCCACCGGGGCCATTTATGGCATTCGCTTGCTCCAGATATTGCGGACACTTCCGGAAGTGGAAACCCACCTGCTCATTTCCAAGGCAGCCGAGCAAGTCATCGCCCATGAAACCGAATTGACTCTGCGGCAAGTGCGGGAGATGGCCCATGTTACTTACAACGTGAAAGACATTGCCGCCCCGATCTCCAGTGGTTCCTACCCCGCCGAGGGAATGATTATCATTCCCTGCTCCATCAAAACATTGTCAGCAGTGGCTACTTCTCTCAGCCTCGACCTGCTGAGCCGCGCCGCCGATGTAACCCTCAAGGAAGGCCGCCGCTTGGTCCTGGTGGTTCGGGAAGCCCCCTTGCATCTCGGCCATTTGCGTTTGATGGCCCAGGCGGCAGAGATGGGAGCGGTCATTGTGCCACCGGTCCCCGCGTTTTATAACTTCCCGAAGACGGTGGACGACATCATCAATCACACGCTTGGTCGCATCCTGGATCTCTTCCACATAGATGTAGATTTGGTGAAGCGGTGGGAGGGAATGCGCACCCTGGCGAAATCAGAAATCTCTTCTACTTGAACTGAGCCGGGAAATTTCGGCGGCGAGTCAACTGCGGCAAAGCCAGCGTGAATCACTCGCCATACGTGATGCGGTAAATCACAGCGGCCCGGTCATCGGAGACATACAGCGCTCCGTCAGGGCCGGATAGCACATCCACGGGGCGTCCCCAGGCTCGGCTTCCTTGCAGCCAGCCGGTGGCAAAATTTTCCCAGCGCACAGGCTGCCCATTCTCCACCCGCACACTCACCACCTTATAGCCGTCCGGCACCCGCCGGTTCCAGGAACCGTGCAAGGCCACAAACAAGTGACCCTGGTACTCTTGCGGGAATTTGTCTCCCTGGTAAAAGTCCAACCCTTGAGGAGCATTATGGGCGGGCAATTCCAGGGCGGCTGGAATCTTGTCGCGGCACCGCGCAGGGTTGTTAAATTCCGGGTTGGGCACATTGTTGCCATAGCAATAGGGCCAGCCATAATTCCCCGGCCCGGTAATGATGTTGATCTCATCCGGAGGCAAGTTGTCTCCCAACATGTCCCTGCCATTTTCGGTGGTCCATAGTTGTCCATCTTGAGGGTTGATCCGCAACCCGACCGCGTTGCGAAGTCCGCTGGCATAAACCTCCGCCTTATTGCCACCCGCAGGAAGGCGAAGGACCGCTGCCCGCTTCTGGTCATCTTCCTCACAAACATTGCAGTCGGAGCCTACGGAGATAAAAAGGTCTCCTTGGGGGCCAAAAACAATGGTGCGAGTGAAGTGCATCCCCCCGGGCGGCAGATCGGGAACCACCACGACCGCCTGCGCTGGTTGCATCGAGCGTCCCGCCCGCAGAGCTGCGTCCGCCCCGGGGAAACGCAAAACCCTTCCCGTTTCAGCAACATAGAGGTCTCCACCTCGAAAAGCAAGCCCATGGGGACGGTTTAGCCCCTCCAGGAAAGCATAAGAGCGAGCTGCGCGTCCGGTGCGGTTCGGGTCCGCCAGCGCCATGACGCTGCCCTCTTGCGTCAAGCTGACTAAAAGGATGCCCGAAGGGCTGAAGGTCATGAAACGCGCGCCCGGCAAGTCTTCCGCAAATAGGGCAATCCGAAATCCGGGCGGCAAACGGACGAGGCCCAGGTCAAGAGGACCCGCCGATGGCAGTGTCGGTCCGCAACCAAAGGCAACCAGGATCACGCCAAATCCCAAAAGCAGCTTCCGAAAGCAAGGGCCATGTAGTTTCATAACCCCCCCTTCTGCTCTATGAACAAAAATCCCTGCAACCGCTCTCCCACTCCCATTGGAGCTTTCTTCGAGTGGCTAGGAGAATTGTGCTACAATGCAGCCAATTACCGAAGAGGTAAGTAAGGAGAATTTGCTTCGGGCACGAACCCGCTCTTCTCCAATTCCGCACCCCCACTAACTCCAAAACCGTGCCCAATCCACAAACGTCTGCGAGGAACTGAACTGTTCCGGCATTAGCCGCTCTTTTCAAGGAGGTGAGTCATGCGGATACTCACGATCCTCAGTCTGGTGGCAATATTGTACTGGGCTCTTCCACTGGGAGCACAAGAAGCAGCTTCTAACAAACTCCAGGATTGGAAGATCACGCCCGAGGAAGCTGCCAGGGAGAATCCATTGAAGCCAGACAAAGAAAGTCTGGGACAAGGCCGGGTGTTGTTTGAATCCCAATGCGGGATGTGCCACGGTATTACGGGAGACGGAAAAGGAAGTTTGGCCCCGGAGCTGGGGGTGGAAATGTCAGACCTCAGAAATCCAGAAACCCTGAAAGGTCTCAGCGATGGAGCCGTTTTTGCGATGGTGACCAAAGGCAAAGGGAAGATGCCAGGCGCGGAGAATCGCTTGACCGACGAACAGAAGTGGAAGATGGTCAATTATATGCGGGCACTTCCCACCGGCGGGACAACGCAGGAAGCAAAGCCTTCTCCGAACCAATCCGAAGCCTCTTCCACCTCGGCCTCGCAGGAAAAGAAATAGGACAAGCCAAGAGGACGTACTCCTCATTACAGCCAGCACCGTTTTTTCGGCTTCTGGAAGACCGGGAAAAAGGTTCGATGGACATATAGGTCTTGCCCCCGACCCAGGGGTTACGTTCTAGGCAATTGCAGGTAATCCAGCAGAGAAATACCGACCCGGTTGACAAACCGCTCGGCGAGGGAAGGAATTTCGCCCATCGGCTCATCCTGGGCGATGCGCTCCACGCGGTGCATGGGGTAAAAAACTGTGGCCAGCGGGAGCACGCTCGGTTCCGCATCCAGGATTTGATGGAGCCAATCATCGAACGAGTTCAGCTCGATCCCCTGAATCGTCACACCGGCCTGGGTCAGCGAGATTAATCTTCCCCAGACCTTCTCTTTCGGGGAGTGCAAGCTGACAATGACTATGTTGTCCGGTTCCATAGGGGGCTGCTACTCTGCCAGCGCCGGTGATTTCAACTGCCGCCGCAGCTCATTGGCGCGCTCAAAGATCTGTTCCAACTCCCGCGTCCGCAGATTATCCCGGAGATGCTCCAAAACTTGCGTGAGTGCCGTCAGGGCCTGTTCCAAATTCTCCGCGTTCGTTAAACAGATGTCCCGCCAAACGCGATAGGCGCTCTCCGCCAGCCGCGAGGCATCGCGCAAACCGCCCGCCGAAAGCTCCAAATCCTCCGGCACCTTGAGATTCTCCATCACCGCGACCGCCAATGCCGTGGAAACCAATTGCGGCAAATGGCTTGTCCACGTAACAATTTCATCGTGAACTTCCGCATCCAGGATCAAAATCCTGGCTCCGATACGGTCCAGCCACGCCACGAAGGCGCGCACGACTGGCGGGTCCAGGTGATGGCGGCTATAGGGGGTGAGCGCGTAGCGCGCGCCTTGGAACAGGTCGGCGTCGGCGCTTCCAACGCCGGTTGTTTCCTTTCCGGCCATGGGATGCCCTCCCACAAACCACGGCTTGCCCGGGAAAAGTCCGTTGGCCCGGTCGCAAATCGCCGCTTTCGTGCTTCCCGCGTCCGTGACCAACGCCTCCTGTTTCACCATTGCCGGGAGCTTGCCCAGCAGTTCCAGGATGGACAGGATGGGTGTGGAGAGATAAACGACATCGGCTTCCGCCACCGCTTCGGCCAAATTCGCCGAGCCAGAATCAATGGCTCCCAGCCGCTGGGCTTTTTCGAGCGTCGCTGGCCGCCCATGGCCAACGATACGGCCTTGAAAACCTGCCTTTTTCAGGGCCAGCCCCAGCGACCCGCCGATCAACCCCACCCCGCAAATCGTGATCTGCCGTATGGAACCGAGCAGACTCTCATTCATTCTTTTGGCGCCTTTCTGTTGGCCCAGTCCCGCTTCTTGGAAATCTCCACCTGGGACTCCGCCTCAGA
>Ga0156222_1129_pt1 | contig 24164 bp, 18 predicted proteins | sample RifCSPlowO2_12_FD_107870 | JGI IMG/M metagenome (GOLD analysis project Ga0156222, IMG submission 107870) | Acidobacteria bacterium RIFCSPLOWO2_12_FULL_59_11 | reverse complement strand
CCTCCGCCAATCACCCCACGGAACGTCCCCACAACACTCTCTGGTAAGGGCAGTTGGGATTTTTGCGCTACGTTTCTTTTGTTTGCAACCGCAACTCCTGGTGAATCATCTATCATGGTTAGGAAATGAAGAGTTACGGGATGGAGGGGAGAGAAAAGTCAGGAAGGTGTTGGTGGATAATTGGAGACCATGTTCCGCAAGGGCAGAGCCTATATTTAGCTTGTCCGGCCATGCGCGCTGAAGGTATCATATAGATTCTTTGACTCGGCGCTGTAACCTACTTCGCATCACACAACTCCGACATTGGCTGTGGAAGCGATTTCCGATCCGGCGGGAGATACATGTCTGTGAGAGTTTTATGGAAAACAAGCGTGAGCTTGTATGGGCTGGCGTTTTTTTATTTCTTGCTACCCTGTGTGTTGAGCGCCCAAAATAGTGCCCAGGACGGCGTAGGCACACATGGGAAGAAAAGTATCCGGGCGGTTCGGAGTGAATTGGCCGTCGTCGTGGACGGGAGTTTGGAAGAACCGGCCTGGCGTGAGGCTCAAGTTGCTCTGGGATTTATCCAAAAAGACCCCCACGAAGGGCAACCTTCCACGGAACGGACTGAGTTTCGAGTCCTTTATACTGCCTCCACCCTGTATTTCGGTGTGATTTGTTACGATTCGGATTCCACGGGGATTCTGGCCACCGAACGGCGGCGGGATAGCAGGCTCGACAACGACGACACCATCACCTTGGTTCTGGATACGTTTCATGACCATCGCAATGCCTTTATGTTTCGGACCAACCCCTTGGGGACTCAGTATGACGCCTTGATTACAGATGAAGGGAATACTCTGAATGAGAACTGGGATGAAAAGTGGGACGTGGCAGTCCAGATCAGCCCGGCTGGATGGATGGCAGAAATTGCCATTCCTTTCAAGAGCTTGCGAGTAAGCGAAGAGGACGGGAACATTTGGGGGTTGGACCTGCAGCGGGTGATTCGGCGGAAGAATGAACAAACCTATTGGACGAATTACCGGCGGGGTTTCAAGCTAGAAAGCCTTTCTCAAGCCGGCCACTTACAAGGGATCGAAAACATTGAAACAGGAATGCGGTTCCGGGTGAAACCATATCTATCAGCAGGGGGGAAGCAGGAAGTGAGACGCCAAGCCTCTTCGCCTCTGGGCACGGATGCGTTCCGGACCACGACGAAGAACGCTTCCGATATCGGTCTGGAAGTGATGAAGTATCGCATAACCCCCAGCCTGACTGCAGATTTCACCTGGAACACCGACTTCGGACAGACGGAAGTGGACGACCAGCAAGTAAACTTGGATCGTTTTCCCATATTTTTTCCGGAAAAAAGGGAATTCTTTCTTGAAGGGGCGGGTATCTACGAGTTCGGCTTGGCGCGAGCGGAGGCCACCACAGATATGAAGATTTTCCACACCCGCCGCATTGGGTTGGCCGAGGAGAAGATTAAAGTCGGCTCGTCGGAGCAGAAAGTCACGCTGCCCATTCCCATTACGGCTGGTGCTCGTGTCACCGGTAATCTCCAAGGTTTTACCTTAGGCCTGATGAACGTCCAGACGGATTCTTTGGAGTCTCTCAAAATTGCTGAGAACAATTTGAGCGTGCTTCGAATGAAGCGCAATGTGTTCTCCCGTTCGTTTATTGGAGGCTTCGTCCTGAACCGCGAGATCGGCGGCTCGGCGGATTTTAACCGCGTTTACGGCTTGGACGCCAATTTCACCTTCTACCGGTATCTCACATTGGCTGGCTTGTGGGCCAAATCCAGCGAACGGAAGGATACGGAGCAAGACTGGGTAAGCACTGGCACTGCCAAATGGGAAGATGACTTCTGGGTGATCGGCGCAGATTATGTTTTCATCGAGCCGAATTTTCGGGATGATCTGGGATTCGTCGCGCGGAAGAACATGCGGCGTATAACACCGCAGTTCGGAATCAAACCACGCCCTCGAAGTGGCCCGATCCGCCAGATCCGCCTGGTTCCGCGTTTTGATTACATAACCGACCGCGATTGGACAGTTCAATCCAAGTCGAACCACTATACAGTCCGGATGGAATTGCAAGACGGGGGTTCGTTCTCCATTCAGCCTCATACCATCTTTGAAAGACTGGCTAAGCCATTTGAAGTCCGACGCATTGATGATCCGCAAAAGCCGGTGCTTTTGGTGGCTCCGCCGGGTGACTATAATTGGTGGTACCTAGGCTTTTTATATAACGCAAACCCTGCCCGAAGGTTATCGGGATCGATTCGTATTCAGCCGGAACCAGGCTATTACGGCGGGGACCTTACCCGATGGAATCTGCGTCCAAGATTCCGAGTGACCAATAACCTTGCTACCGAGCTCGACTACCAGATCAACCAGTTCACTTTTAAAGAGTCTAAATTTACTGACCATGTGATCAATTTCAGCCTGTATTACAATTTCAACAACCGGTGGCTGACATCCACTACCGTCCAGTACAACAACGTGGAAACTTTTGCAGGGCTGAACTTCCGGCTGAATTACATTTTCCGCCCCGGCGACGATTTCTTCTTGGTTTTTAACGAGGGCCGCCGAGTGGGAGGCCCGCTGGATGGGCAGAAAGATCGTTCCCTGCAAGCCAAGCTGACCTATTCCTTCGACTTCTGAGCCCTGACCCCTTCTTGCGGAAGGGACCCAGGCCATGTTACAACCTGGCCTCGAACGACCACAGTTTTTCTCGGGGCTGGAACGCGAAGTTCCTCCAAAAAGACGGGATACAACAGAGAGCGGGGGGAGAATTTTACCTCTCCCGCAGAGGAAAGTTGCAGAGTAGGGAGCCTGGGTCGGCTGCCAGGCTCCCCGATGCCCAGGGCCTATGCCTGGGGTCGTTCTTCTTCTAAGAATTCATCGGCGGATGGCACTGGGAAGGGTTGTTCCACATGTTCCGCTTCCGGCTGCGGCTCTTCCGTGAGCAAGCGGAAGTTGTGATAGCGCTCCATTCCGGTCCCCGCAGGAATTAACCGGCCGACAATGACATTTTCCTTCAAGCCGCGCAAGTGGTCCACCTTGCCACTGATGGCGGCTTCGGTGAGCACACGGGTCGTTTCCTGGAAGGAGGCTGCTGAGATGAAGGAATCGGTAGAGAGGGAAGCCTTGGTAATCCCCAGGAGCATCGGACGTCCGGTTGCGGGTTTCCCGCCGCGGGCCATTACCCGCTCGTTTTCCTCGCGGAAGCGGAACTTGTCCACCTGCTCTTCCGCCAGGAACTCGGTATCGCCAACGTCCTCCACCTTCACCCAGCGCATCATCTGGCGGACAATCACCTCAATATGCTTGTCGTTGATGTTGACGCCTTGCAGTCGGTAGACTTCCTGGATTTCGTTGACCAAATAAGCCTGCAACTCCTTCTCCCCGAGGACGGCCAGGATGTCATGGGGATTGCGCGGGCCATCCATGAGGGGATCACCCGCGCGCACCCGTTCGCTTTCCTGCACGCTCAGGTGCACGCCGCGCGGGATGGAATATTCCTTCTCAATGCCGCTTTCATTGCTAACAACAATCTTCCGCTGGCCTTTGGTCACTTCGCCGTAGTGGACCACTCCGTCTATTTCGGTCATGATGGCGGGCTCCTTGGGCCGGCGCGCCTCAAACAGTTCCACTACGCGCGGCAAGCCGCCCGTGATGTCCTTGGTCTTCGTGGTTTCCCGCGGAATCTTGGCGAGCACGTCGCCGGGGAATACTTCATCTCCCTCGGCCACCATGAGGTTGGCCCGGATCGGCATGAGATACGGCTTGCCGGATTTGCCCTTCTCGTCCCGGATGACCAGCGCCGGCTCGCGCTTCTCGTCCGGAGAATCCGTAACCACCCAGCGGGAGAGCCCGGTTACCTCGTCCACTTCCTCGTGTAAGGTAATTCCTTTCTCCAGATCCTTGAAGTGAACGAAGCCGCCGAACTCGGTCAGGATGGAGAACGTGTAGGGATCCCATTCGACCAGAATCTGCCCCACCGTTACCGGCTGGCCGTCGGTGACTTTGACACGGCCGCCGTACACGACCGAGTAATGCTCCCGTTCCCGTCCCTTTTCGTCTACAATCGAGAGCGCCCCATTGCGGTTCATCACTACGGAGTCGCCCTGCTTGTTGCGGACCGTGACCAGGTTGGCGAACTTGACAAAGCCGTTATTCTTGGAGTCCAGGCTGGATTGTTCGGAAATCCGACTGGCGGTTCCCCCGATGTGGAAGGTTCGCATGGTGAGCTGGGTTCCCGGCTCCCCGATGGATTGCGCCGCAATCACGCCGGTCGCTTCGCCGAGCTCGACCAACCGTCCGGTCGCCAGGTTGCGCCCGTAGCACATGATGCAGACGCCTCGCTTGGCCTCGCAGGTCAATACCGAGCGGATCTTCACCCGCTCGATGCCCGCCTGCTGGATAGCGTTGGCCAGGCTCTCGGTGATTTCCTGATTCACAACCACGATCACGTTGCCTTCGTAATCTCGGACTTTTTCGAGCGAAACCCGCCCCACGATCCGATCCCGGAACGGTTCGATAATCTCGCCGCTTTCCACAATGGATTCCACATAGATGCCGTCCACGGTGCCGCAGTCCATCTCGGTGATAATCACGTCTTGCGCGACGTCCACCAGGCGGCGGGTCAGGTAACCGGAGTCCGCGGTCTTCAGGGCTGTGTCCGCCAGTCCCTTGCGGGCCCCGTGCGTGGAGATGAAGTACTGCAACACGGTGAGGCCTTCCCGGAAATTGGCGGTAATGGGGGTCTCAATAATCTCTCCCGAAGGTTTTGCCATCAGGCCGCGCATCCCGCTCAACTGCCGGATTTGCTGCTTAGAACCGCGCGCGCCGGAGTCCGCCATGATGAAGACGGGGTTGAAGATTTCCGCCTTTTCATCCATCTCCTGTAGCAGTCGGAACATTTCATCAGCGACCTTTTCTGTGATATTGGACCAGATCGCAATCACCTTGTTGTAACGCTCCCCGTTGGTAATCGCCCCATCCAGGTACTGCTGCTGGACCAAGATCACTTGTTTCTTGGCGTCTTCGACGAGGAGCGCTTTGCCGGACGGAATGATGAGGTCCTCAATGCCAATGGAGATTCCGGCCTTGGTGGCATACAGGAAGCCCAGTTGCTTGACCCCGTCCAGCATCGTGACGGTGGTCGGCAAGCCGAATCGCAGGTAACAGTAGTTGACCAGTTGGCCGAGGCCTTTCTTCTTCAACAGGCCGTTGATAAACGGCATGCCTTGGGGCAGGTGGTCGTTGAAAATGACCCGGCCGACCGTGGTCTCCAGCATCTGGTTTTGAAAGGTGACGGGTTCGGTGTGGAGAACGTCCTGGTCGTCGTAAGCTTTGGTCAAGTCAATCACTTTTCCGGAGAGCCGCAACCGGACCGGGGTCAGGGTCTCCACCTCGCCGGCCTCCAGAGCCAGCAAAACCTCTTCGGGACTCCCAAAAGCTCGGCCCTCCCCCTTGGTGCCCCGTTTGGCCTTGGTGAGGTAGTAAATCCCGAGAACGATATCCTGGGTCGGCACGGCCAGGGGCTGCCCGTTGGCGGGGGAAAGGATGTTGTTGGAACTGAGCATCAGGACGTTGGCCTCGATCTGGGCCTCCGGCGACAACGGAATGTGGACGGCCATCTGATCGCCATCGAAGTCCGCGTTAAACGCCGTGCAGACCAGGGGATGAATCTGAATCGCTTTCCCTTCCACAAGCACCGGCTCAACGGCCTGAATCCCCAGACGATGCAGCGTCGGGGCACGGTTCAGCAAGACCGGGTGATCCCGGATGACCTCCTCCAGAATGTCCCAGACCGCTGGCTCTTGCTGTTCCACCATCTCTTTCGCCTGTTTGATCGTGGTGCACAGTCCTTTTAGTTCCAACTGGTGGTAGATGAACGGCTTGAACAGTTCCAGGGCCATCCGTTTCGGAAGACCGCACTGGTGGAGCTTCAGTTCCGGGCCGACCACAATCACCGAGCGGCCCGAATAATCCACGCGTTTGCCCAGCAGGTTTTGCCGGAACCGTCCCTGCTTCCCTTTCAGCGTATCCGACAGGGACTTCAGTGGGCGGTTGTTGGCGCCGCGCAGCACGCGACCCCGGCGGCCATTGTCAAACAGCGCGTCCACAGCTTCTTGCAGCATCCGCTTTTCATTGCGCACAATCACGTCCGGGGCGTGCAGCTCCATCAGTTTCTTCAAGCGGTTGTTGCGATTAATGACGCGGCGGTAGAGGTCGTTTAAGTCCGAGGTGGCAAACCGCCCACCGTCCAGGGGGACCAGGGGGCGCAATTCCGGCGGAATCACCGGAACCACTTCCAGGATCATCCACTCCGGCCGGTTGCCCGATTTGCGGAACGCCTCGGCGATTTTGAGGCGCTTGGCGTATTTCAGCCGTTTTTGCTGCGAGACTTCGACCTTCATTTTCTCGCGCATCTCGCCGCACAGCTGTTCCACGTGGACTCTCTTGAGAAGCTCCCGGATGGCTTCCGCACCCATCATCGCGGTGAACTTGCCGGGGTATTCCTGATGCAATTGGCGGTAGCGCTCCTCCGTCAGAAGCTCCTTTTCCTTGAGCGGGGCTTCGCCGGGATCGAGCACCACGTAGGCCTCGAAATAGAGAACGCGTTCCAGATCGCGCAGCGAGAGATCCAGCAAATAGCCGATGCGGCTCGGTAATCCTTTGAAGAACCACACGTGCGAGCAGGGCGAGGCCAACTCGATATGCCCCATCCGAACGCGGCGGACGTCCTTCGTGGTGACCTCGACGCCGCATTTGTCGCAGATCACCCCCCGGTGTTTCATGCGCTTGTACTTCCCGCACAAGCATTCCCAGTCGGCCGTCGGACCGAAGATGCGGGCGCAAAACAGCCCATCGCGCTCCGGTTTGAAGGTCCGGTAGTTGATGGTTTCCGGTTTGGTGACCTCGCCGTGGGACCAGGAGCGAATCTTGTCCGGCGATGCCACGCTGATACGAATGCTGTCAAAATCCGCGGTTAACTGGTTGCGATCATAAGCGCTGCTTCGATACAAGGTATCCTCCTTGGGAGGTTCTTTCTCGGTTTTTTACGAACAGCAAAGCCTGGGCTGCTCTTTTAATCCGCAGCCGCTTCCAACAGGTCCTTGGGTTTCTTTAACAGTTCTACGTCCAGGCAGAGGCTTTGCAGCTCCCGGATGAGCACGTTAAAGGATTCGGGGATGCTGGGCTGCATGGCAGTCTCCCCTTTCACAATGGCTTCGTAAATCTTGGTCCGACCCAACACGTCGTCGGACTTGACAGTGAGCAACTCTTGCAAGATGTAGGCTGCCCCATAGGCCTCCAAAGCCCACACTTCCATTTCGCCGAACCGCTGCCCGCCAAACTGCGCCTTTCCGCCGAGCGGCTGCTGGGTAATCAGGGAGTAAGGGCCGATGGAACGAGCGTGAATCTTATCGTCCACCAAGTGGGAAAGTTTCATCATGTAGATGTAGCCCACCGTGACGAGCTGCTCGAACTTCTCTCCAGTCATGCCGTCATGGAGTTCGGTTTTGCCCGAGAGGGGCAGGCCAGCCTTCTGCAACATCTTTTTGATTTCCGGCTCAATGGCACCGTCAAAGACCGGAGAAGCAAAGTAGACCCCCAGGGCTTTGGCGGCCCAGCCCAGGTGAGTCTCCAGGATCTGTCCCACGTTCATTCGGGAGGGGACCCCGAGCGGGTTCAGGACAATTTCCACCGGCGTGCCGTCGGGCAGGTGGGGCATATCTTCCTGGGGGACAATCCTGGCGATGACTCCCTTGTTCCCGTGACGTCCGGCCATCTTGTCGCCGACCGACATCTTCCGCTTCATGGCGACGTAGACTTTCACCAGCTTGATGACTCCCGGGGGCAGTTCGTCGCCTTTCTTCAGCTTTTCCTCTTTTTCTCCGGTCACCTTGCGGAGGACATCAATTTGGCGGGAAGTCATCTCCTCGATGTCGTCAATTTCCTCGGCCAGTTGCGGGTCGCGCTTGGCATCGAGTTTCATGCGTTTCAGGTCGCGAGCCCGGAGCTGTTTGAGGATTTCTGGGGTCAGAACCGTCCCCTTGGTGAGCAAGCGCTTGTTCGTCCGCTCATCATGTAAATCGGTCTGCAGAACCTTGTCGCCCAGGAGTACCAACAAGCGTTTCAGGCGCTCGTCCTCGAGAATACGAATCTGGTCATCCAGGTTTTTCCGGAGCTTGGCCATCTGCTCGGCCTCGATGGACTTGGCCCGCGCGTCTTTCTCTTCGCTCTTGCGGGTGAAAATTTTCGCCTCCACCACCGTCCCCTCGATGCCCGGCGGGCAAACGAGCGAAGCGTCGCGGACATCTCCCGCCTTTTCTCCAAAGATCGCCCGCAGCAGTTTTTCTTCGGGCGTTAGCTGCGTTTCGCCCTTGGGCGTGACCTTTCCAACCAGGATGTCTCCCGGCTTCACGGTGGCGCCGGTGCGGATGATGCCGCTTTCGTCGAGGTTCCGAAGAAAGCTCTCGCTCACGTTGGGGATGTCCCGCGTGATCTCTTCCGGCCCCAACTTGGTGTCGCGGGCTTCGATCTCCAGTTCCTCAATGTGGATCGAAGTGAAGTAGTCGTCCTGGACCAGCTTTTCGCTCACCACAATGGCGTCTTCAAAGTTGTAGCCGCGCCAGGGGAGGAAAGCCACCAGAACGTTGCGCCCCAGGGCCAGTTCTCCTTGGTCGGTGCAGGGGCCATCGGCCAGCACCTGTCCTTTGCGGACGGTGTCTCCTTCCCGAACAATGGGCCGCTGGGTAATGCAGGTATTCTGGTTGGAGCGCTTGAACTTGGTCAGCGTATAAACATCCGCGTGGATTCCGGCCGACATCGTGCCGGGTTCCCCTTCTCCCTCGGCACGCACAATGATGCGCTCGCTGTCCACCGTTTCGACCCGGCCGTTGCGGCGGCAGACCACCACGGCTCCGGAGTCGCGTGCCGTCACGGCTTCCATCCCCGTTCCCACCAGCGGCGCCTCTGCCTTCAACAGCGGGACGGACTGCCGTTGCATGTTGGAACCCATCAGGGCGCGGTTGGCGTCGTCGTTTTCCAGGAAGGGAACCAGGGAAGCCGCCACACTGACTAACTGCTTTGGCGAAACGTCAATATAGTCCACCTCGTCCCGGTGTTTCAGCACAAAGTTTCCCGTCTGGCGAGCGTTCACCAGGTCCGGCACAATCCGCCCGCGCTCATCCAGTTGCACGTTGGCCTGCGCGACGACGTATTTGTCCTCCTCCCAGGCGGAGAGGTAGAAGCAGTGAGGTTCCAACTCGGCCTTCTTTTTGCGGCGGGCTTTTAACTCCTGGTTGATTTTCTCGCCGACGGCCTTTTCGGCGACCTCTCCGGGTTTGAACTGGCTGTCGCCCGCGTGGGTGATTTTGACGTAGTCCACGACCCGCCCTTTCACAACCCTGCGATAGGGGCTCTCGATGAAGCCAAACTCGTTGATGCGCGCATAGCAGGAGAGCGAGGAGATCAAGCCGATGTTGGGGCCTTCCGGCGTCTCGATGGGGCAGATGCGGCCATAGTGCGTGGGGTGTACGTCGCGCACCTCGAAGCCCGCGCGCTCCCGGCTCAACCCGCCAGGCCCCAGCGCCGAAAGGCGCCGCTTGTGGGTGATCTCGGACAGTGGGTTGGTCTGGTCCATGAACTGGGAGAGTTGGCTGGAGCCAAAGAATTCACGGATCGCTGCGATGGCCGGCTTGGCGTTGACCAGATCGTGGGGCATGGCGGAGGCGATTTCCTGGTACACCGACATCTTTTCCTTGATCGCCCGCTCCATCCGCACCAGGCCGATCCGGAACTGGTTCTCCAGGAGTTCCCCGACCGCCCGGACACGCCGGTTCCCCAAATGATCAATATCATCCACCGAGCCGATGTTCCTCCGGAGCTTGAACAGGTACTGGAGCACCTCGCTAAAATCATCCAGATCGAGGGTCCGCTTGTCGACAGAGACCCAGGGTTCCAGCAGGATTTCCCCGGCGTGGGCTTCTGTTCCATCGGGCACCCGTACGTGGTGGCCGCTGGCCACTGGATAGCGCTCCAGTTCCCGCCCCTTTTCGTCAACGATCGCCAGAGTTCCCTCTCCGCTTGCCACCCAGACATCCTCAGCCATCTTCGAGGCCGTGAAGCCAATATATTGAACGGTTCCACCATGGTGGGCCGTCAACGCTTGGTCCTTCAGCTTGATGTTGAACTTCAATCGTCCGACCCGGGAAAAGTCGTATTTGCGCTGGTCCAGGAACATGCCGTGGAATAAGGTATTGGCAGTGTCCAGGGTGGGTGGGTCGCCCGGGCGCAGCTTCCGGTAAATTTCGATTAACGCGTCTTCCCGTTTCTTGATGCTGTCCTTCTTCAGGGTTAGACTCAGCACCGTGCCCACTTCTTCCCGCTCCGGGAAGGAAATCCGAATCTGGGGAATGCCAGCCTCCTGAATGGCGCTGAGCCGCTCCAGAGTGAGTTCCTGGTTGGCCTCGGCGAGCACTTCGCCGGTGCGCGTGTCCACCACGTCGGCCAGCAGCAAGGCCCCCTCCAGCTCCTGCGGCGAGACTTCCACGGATTCCACGCGTGCTTTTTTCAGTGAATCGTAGAGAGTCGGGGTGATTCTTCTCCCCGCATGCACCAACTCCTCCCTCGTCCGCGGCTGGAGGATGTGATGGGAGAGCTTAAGCCCGACCAGCCCTTCGGAAAGTTCCCAGAAGAGCTTCTTCTCCTGGATTCGAATGGTCTCCCCTTTATAAAATTTCTGGAGGATTTCCGCGTCGCTTTTCAGCCCCAGGGCGCGCAGGAACACGGTGCCCAGGAACTTCCGTTTGCGGTCAATTCGCACGTAGAGGAGATTCTTGGCGTCGTATTCAAACTCCACCCAAGAGCCCCGGTAGGGAATAATCTTGCCGAGGAAATAGGACCGTTGGTTGGCGGTTTCAAAGAAGACGCCGGGCGAACGGTGCAATTGGCTGACGATGACCCGTTCCGTCCCGTTGATGATGAAGGTTCCGTTTTCCGTCATCAACGGGATCTCACCGAAGAAAACCTCCTGCTCTTTGATGTCGCGGATCGTCTTGGCTCCGGATTCCGGGTCTTTCTCATAGATGGTCAAGCGAATGGTGACTTTGAGGGGGGCGGCATAGGTCATGCCGCGTTCCTGGCACTCGGCGACATCGTATTTCAGTTGCAGGTCCACGGGATCGCCGCACTTGTCGCAGAACGTGACCCGGTTGCGGTTGGGGGCGCCGCACTTGCCGCACAGGACCTCTCCCCCGATGTTGTAAGGGCTGGTGATGATGCTGGCCCCGCAACTCGAGCAGGTGGTGCGCAAATGGTGCAAGCCCTTCAGGTTCCCGCACTTGCACTCCCAGTTCCCAATCGAGTAGTCCACGAAATCCAGTTGCGAAAGCCCCCGGAAGTCCATGATGGGAAACACAGAGGCAAACACCGCTTGCAGTCCCATATCTTCCCGCTCCTGCGGGAGAAGGTGCATTTGCAAGAAGCGGCTATAGGACTGTCTCTGTACCTCGATGAGATTCGGGATCGGAAGCTCGGTGCGAATCTTCGAGAAGTCCGTTCGTTCTCGGCCAGTCCCGTTCATTTTCTGATCCATATCCTGCTCCTGGTTGGGGCCGGGGAAAAAGCTGTCGGGCTTCTTCTCCCGGCATATTTCAGATGGCGGGGTGATACTGTGGACCGCTGGCGCGTGCGGCAAGCCATCCATTGCAGCAAAGGTTACTGAATATACCCACGGAGGAATCGTGATAGAGAGTGGAAGTTTGGCTCAGTTTGTCCTCCCCGCCTCAATACCGACAACTCCTATTGAGGATCGACAGGGGCCTTTCCCCTTTGGGGGCCACGAAAAAGGCGTCTGGGCAATCGAAAATGACACTAGCGAATCTCGACGGTGGCCCCAGCCTCGGTGAACTTCTTCTTGAGGGTCTCCGCTTCTTCCTTGGGGATTCCCTCTTTGACCGGCTTGGGGACGGTGTCCACCAAGTCCTTGGCTTCCTTCAACCCGAGGCTGGTCACCTCGCGCACCACCTTGATGACATTGATCTTGTTGCTGCCGATGCCCGTCAACACCACGGCAAACTCGGTTTGCTCTTCGGCAGGGGCTGCGGCAGCTCCTCCGGCGGCCGCGGAAACACCGGCCACCATGACCGGAGCGGCGGCGCTGACTCCGAAGGTCGTTTCCATCTCCTTGACCAATTGGGCTGCTTCCAACAGCGTGAGTCCTTTGATCTCTTCCAGTATGCTGATAACCTTATCCGACATGATGACGTTCACTCCTCCCGTGCGGCAGCCCGATGGGCCGATCCCGCAGTTTGCAAATTAGGGTTGAAATTTGTTCTCCTCCACGGCTCGCTGTATCACAGAAGCCATGCCCCGGATCACCGATTGAATCGCGATGGCGATGCCGCGAGTTGGAGAGCTGACCATGTACATGACCTTTGCCAGCAACTCTTCCTTGCCTGGCAGTAAGGCCAGTTCGGCGATCTCTGCCAGCGAGACCACGCGGCCTTCCACCAAGCCCGTTCGGAAGGTGAAATTGGGATTTTCCTTCGCGTAATTGGACAGAACCTTGGCCAGGGTCACGGGGTTCGCAGCCGTCATGGCCAAGGCCGTAGGCCCTGACAGCGATTGTAAAATTGGCCCGGCTGGGGTTCCCTGGGAGCTCCGAGCGGCCAGCGTGTTTTTGACCACCCGGTACTGTCCTCCGGCCGCCTGCACCTGCCGCCGCAGTTGCCAATCTTCCGCCACGGGGATTTTTTGGAAGTTGACAACGAAGACGGTGTTCGCTTTTGCCAACTCCACTTTCAACAACTCCACTTCCCGTGCTTTCTCTTCGCGATCCAAGAGTTTCCTCCCGCACTTTCGCTCAGGCGTGTGCCTCGGCCGTGCTTAAGTCTATGGGGATTCCCGGCCCCATCGTAGAAGAGAGTGTGATGCTTCTCACGTACTTCCCTTTGGCGGCCACCGGTTTGGCCTTCATCACAGCCGCAATCAGCGCCTGGGCGTTTTCAACTAGCCGCTGCGCCGGAAAGCTTGCTTTCCCGACAGGGGTGTGGATGATCGCCGTCTTATCCACGCGGAACTCCACCTTGCCCGCCTTGACCTCCTGAATGGCTGTCCTCACATCAAAGGTAACGGTCCCCGCTTTCGGGTTGGGCATGAGGCCGCGAGGACCCAGGACTTTTCCTAAACGACCGACCGATTTCATCATATCCGGCGTGGCGATCACCGCATCGAAGTCGGTCCAACCCTCCTGGATCTTTTTGACCATCTCGTCGCCGCCCACGAGGTCGGCTCCCGCTTCTTCCGCTTCGCGAACCTTTTCGCCGCTGGCGATCACCAGAACTTTCTTGGACTTGCCGAGTCCGTGGGGCAGGACCAGGGTCCCGCGCACCATCTGGTCCGCCTGCCGCGGGTCCACTCCCAGCCGCAGGGCCAGTTCCACAGTCTCGTCAAACTTGGCATACTTGACCTTCTGGAGTAGTTCCACGGCCTCGTTCAGCAGATAGGGGTGGTGCTCCAACGCCTTGTAAGCTTTTTCGATATTTTTCCCTTTCCGTCTGGCCATTGCTGACAAATCCCCTTTTGCTGGCTAGCCGACCACCTCGATTCCCATGCTGCGGGCAGTCCCGCAAATGGATCGGATGGCGGACTCCAGCGAGTGCGTGTTCAAGTCCGGCAGCTTGGTCCGAGCGATTTCTTCCACCTGTTTCACGGTCACAGTTCCCACCTTGCTGCTGTGAGGCGTCCCGGACCCCTTGGCGATTCCGGCGGCCCTTTTCAGCAGGACCGGGGCTGGCGGCGTCTTCGTAACAAAACTGTAGCTGCGGTCCGCATAAACTGTCACGATCACCGGAATGATCAGGCCTTCCATATCTGCACCGGAGGTTTTGGCATTGAAGGCCTTGCAGAAGTCCATAATATTGACACCGTGCTGCCCCAGTGCCGGGCCGACCGGCGGCGCCGGGGTGGCCTTGCCAGCCGGAATCTGCAGCTTAATCTGGCCAGTGACCTTTTTGCCTTTTGTCTTCGGAGCAGCCATCTTGACTCCTATTCGCAAAGCCCGCGGAACCTTGTGAAGCCGGCTCCGGATTTGCCCGCCACTTCCGTTTCCCTGCTCTCCCAGGAGGGGCAGATCCCTCCACACTCTCCGCTGGCAGGTAAAACATCTCCGCTGTGGGTTACAGCTTCTCCACCTGCAAAAAATCCAATTCCACGGGCGTGGCGCGCCCGAAAATGGTGACCATGACCTTCAGAGTATTGCGGTCCGCGTTGATCTCGTCCACCACGCCGGTGAAATTGCTAAAAGGACCATCCACGATCCGGACGGTCTCGTTCCTATCAAAAGTCAATTTTGGCTTCACCTTTTCTCCGGCTACCGTGGTGTGGTGGATGATCTGGTCCACTTCCCCTTCGGAGAGCGGAGTGGGTGCCTGGCCGCCGCCCACAAAACCGGTGACTCGCGGCGTGGACCTCACCACGTGCCAGACATCGTCGTCCATTTCCATCTCCACCAGGACATAGCCGGGGAAAAACAGCCGAGGTGTGGTGATCTTCTTCCCGCCCCGCATCTCCACTACGGTTTCGGTGGGGACCAAAACCTGGCCGATTTTATCTTCCAACCCAAACGCTATCACGCGGCTTTCCAGGCTCTCTTTCACCTTCCGCTCAAAGCCGGAATACGTATGGATGATGTACCAATGTTTCGCCATCCCGTTCCAAATGCTGCCGCTAACTTCCCAGTCGGAGCAGCCATCCTATCGCAGCGCTGAACACCCAGTCTAAAACTCCAAAATAAACGCCAAAGAAAAATACGGTCAGGATCACGACCACTGTGGTGGCCCGAATCTGCTGAGCGCTGGGCCAAGTAACTCGCTTGGTCTCGGCGCGCACGTCCTCCAGAAACGTCTTGGCCTGTTGCGGCCAGGCACGAAAGGCAAACCAGAATCCGCCCCCTGGGGCGCTTGGTTTTCGCTCTCGGCCGATCACTGTACTTGCCGCTTTTGTTTCTTTCATAAATTCCGGCCTGCCGGGACCACCCTCCCTGGGAAGCCCTTCTCTTCAAGGAACAACTGGCAGGGGTGGAGGGATTCGAACCCCCACATCCGGTTTTGGAGACCGGCGGTCTGCCGTTAAACCTACACCCCTTTTCCTCCGACTTCGCGGGCACGGCCTGTTTTTCACTTCGCCCCATGCCTTGCCTGCGATTAGGAGCGGAAACTCCTGGTTCCCCTGTCTTTTACTTCACCTCGCGGTGGATGGTGTGGTGCCGGCAAGACCGGCAAAACTTCTTGAGTTCCAACCGGGTAGTCGTCTTTTTTTTGTTCTTGGTAGTTGTGTAATTCCTGTTCTTGCAGTCGGAACACTGTAAAGTAATAATATCACGCATCGCTCAACCTGAGAAGTCCCCCTGGGGACCGTTTTTTTAGAATTGCTTTAGCATAGCACGCAGTTGCGCTTTTTCTTGCGGTCTCCCCTCTTCTTACCGTAGGGGAAACCATTTCTCCTGGCTTTACTGCAAAATTTCGGCGATGGTGCCGGCGCCGACGGTGTGCCCGCCCTCGCGGATCGCGAACCGCAGCCCCTTCTCCATCGCAATCGGCGTAATCAGCTCCACCTCCAGGTTCACGTTATCGCCCGGCATCACCATCTCCGTCCCCGCCGGCAATTCCGCTACCCCCGTCACGTCCGTCGTCCGAAAATAAAATTGCGGCCGGTACCCCTTGAAAAACGGCGTGTGCCGTCCCCCTTCTTCCTTCGTCAAAATGTACACCTCGGCCTTGAACTTCGTGTGCGGCGTGATCGAGCCCGGCTGCGCAATCACCTGCCCCCGCTCCACCTCTTCCTTCTCCGTCCCGCGCAGCAGCAAGCCTACGTTGTCCCCCGCCACCCCTTCATCCAGCAGCTTGCGGAACATCTCCACGCCCGTCACCACCCTCTTCACCGTCGGCCGGAACCCCACAATCTCCATCTCTTCCCCCACCTTCACCTTACCCCGCTCCACTCTCCCCGTCACCACCGTCCCGCGCCCGGAGATCGAAAAAATGTCCTCGATCGGCATCAAAAACGGCTTGTCAATCTCCCGCACCGGCAGCGGTATGTAGCGGTCCACCTCCGCCATCAACTCCACCACCTTCGCTTCCCACTGCGCTTCCCCGTTCAGCGCCCCCAAGGCCGACCCCCGGATCACCGGTATCTCATCCCCCGGAAAACCGTAACTCTTCAGCAACTCCCGCACTTCCAGCTCCACCAGGTCCAGCAGCTCCGGATCGTCCACCGCGTCCACCTTGTTCATGAACACCACCACGTAGGGCACCCCCACCTGCCGCGCCAATAAGATGTGTTCCCGCGTCTGCGGCATCGGCCCGTCCGTGGCCGCCACCACCAGGATCGCCCCGTCCATCTGCGCCGCCCCCGTGATCATGTTCTTGATGTAGTCGGCGTGCCCCGGACAGTCCACGTGCGCATAGTGCCGGTTCGGCGTGGAGTACTCCACGTGCGCCACCGCAATCGTGATCCCGCGCTCCCGCTCCTCCGGCGCATTGTCAATCGAGTCGAACGACCGAAACTGCACCTTGGGGTCCTTCTTCGCCAATACCTTCGTGATCGCACTCGTCAGCGTCGTCTTGCCGTGATCAATGTGCCCGATCGTCCCCACGTTTACGTGCGGCTTCGTGCGGTCAAATTTTTCCTTCGCCATCGCTGCTTCTCCCTTCCGTTGGCTGGTGACGGGATTCGTTCCAGCGTGGTTAAAAGTTGATCGAATGAACCCCCATCGGATCGCGCGTCCTGTTCCCCTCGATCGCTCTATCCCTTTACTGCCCGTCCTTGCAGGCGGGCGATGATCTCTTCGCGGATAGTCGGCGGCACCTCTTCATAACGGGCAAAGTGCATGGTGTAGGTAGCCCGCCCCTGCGTCCGGGAGCGCATTTCTGTGGCATACCCAAACATCTCCGCCAGAGGGACAATGGCGTGGATGATCTGGGAGCCGGAACGCGCTTCCAGGGATTCGATCCGGCCTCGGCGGCCATTCAAATCGCCGATCACATCACCCATATACTCTTCCGGTACAACGACTTCCACGCTCATCACCGGCTCCAGCAAAACCGGGTCGGCCCGACGGGAGGCTTCCTTGAAAGCCATGGAACCAGCGATCTTGAATGCCAGTTCGGAGCTGTCCACTTCATGGTAGCTGCCATCCAGTAACGTGGCGCGGACGTCCACCATTTCGTAGCCCGCCAGCACACCGCCTTCCATGGCTTCGCGAATTCCAGCCTCGATCGGCTTGATGTATTCCTTGGGGATGGTTCCGCCCACGATCTTGTTGACGAACTCGAATCCAGTGCCCGGCGGCAGCGGCTCCACCTGCAGCTCGACATGTCCATACTGGCCGTGCCCGCCGGTTTGGCGAATGTACTTGCCCTCGGCTTCGGCAGGCCGGCGAATGCTCTCGCGATAAGCCACCTGAGGCTTGCCCACATTGGCGCCGACGTTGAACTCCCGCAGCATGCGGTCCACGATGATTTCCAGGTGCAACTCTCCCATCCCGGAAATAATGGTCTGGCCCGTATCCGGGTCCGTATGAACCTTGAAAGTGGGATCTTCCTGCGCCAGCTTCGCCAGCGCCATGCCCAGTTTCTCCTGGTCCGCCTGGGTCTTTGGTTCCACAGAGACGGCAATCACAGGGGTTGGAAAATCAATCGACTCCAGAATGATGGGGGAGTCGGGATGACAGATCGTATCGCCGGTCGAGACGTTTTTCAGACCGACGGCGGCGGCAATGTCCCCGGCGTAAACTGCTTCGATGTCCTCGCGCTTGTTGGCGTGCATCTTCAGCAGCCGCCCAATCCGCTCTTTCCGCTGACGGGTGGCGTTGAGCAGATGCGAACCGGTCTTCAAAAAGCCCGAGTAGACCCGAAAGAACGCCAGTTGCCCCACAAAGGGGTCGGACATAATTTTGAAGACCAGTGCCGCAAAGGGCTCTTCGTCGGACGCTGTCCGGATCAGGGGATCTCCATCCGGCGAGAGTCCCTGTATCGGGGGAATGTCGAGCGGAGAGGGCAGGAAATTCACCACGGCATCGAGCAGCGGCTGCACCCCCTTGTTCTTGAAGGCAGAGCCACAAATGACCGGCACCAGCGTCATTTTGATCGTGGACATTCGCAGGCTCGCCCGTAACTCCGCCTCCGTCACTTCCTGGCCGTGTATATACTTTTCGAGCAGAGCGTCATCGTGCTCGCAGATGGTCTCAACCATCTTGTCGCGGGCAGCCTTGGCTTCGACGGCATACTCCGCGGGAATTTCCTCTTCCTGAAACTCCGACCCCAGCGTGTCGTCACGATAAAAAATGGCTTTACTCCGGAACAGATCAATGATCCCCAGGAACCGGTCTTCTTTTCCCAAGGGTACCTGGATCGCTACGGGACTGGCTCCCAGGCGATTGCGCATGGTCTCGATGGAATGCTCGAAGTCGGCCCCTACACGGTCCATCTTGTTAATAAACGCGATGCGCGGAACGCCATACTTGTCCGCCTGCCGCCATACCGTCTCCGATTGCGGCTGCACTCCGGCCACGGCGTCAAACACGGCCACCGCTCCGTCGAGAACGCGCAGCGAGCGCTCGACTTCGGCGGTAAAGTCCACATGGCCGGGTGTATCAATGATGTTGATGCGAACGTCCTTCCAAAAGCAGGTGGTCGCCGCCGAGGTGATGGTGATGCCGCGCTCCTGTTCCTGCTCCATAAAGTCCATAACCGCCGTGCCTTCGTGGACCTCCCCCAGCCGGTGCGTGATTCCCGTGTAATAGAGAACTCGCTCCGTGGTGGTCGTCTTCCCGGCATCAATGTGGGCCATGATACCGATATTGCGGGTTCGTTCTAGCGGCACTAAACGAGGCATAACACGCTACGCAATCTCTCCAAACCTTCTGCCCGGTTGGCGTTTGGGTTGTCTGCGGGACTCAAAATCTTTCTTTCCTGGCCTGCCAAGAGGTCCGCTTTCGCATTCAGGTAGGAGGAAGAATCTGTTTTTTTGCGAGGGGAGCACAGCCGACCGTTTCTACCAGCGGTAATGGGCAAAAGCCCGGTTTGCCTCTGCCATCCGGTGGGTATCTTCCTTCTTTTTGACCGCAGCGCCCCGGTTGTTGTAAGCGTCCATGAACTCTCCAGCGAGACGCTCGGTCATACCCTTTTCTCCACGATGCCGGGCATAACCAATCAGCCAACGGATGCTTAAACTAGCCCGGCGTTCCGGGTCGACCTCGATGGGAATCTGGTAGTTAGCTCCCCCCACACGGCGGGTTTTCACTTCCATGGTCGGCTTCGCATTCTCGACTGCTTTCTTAAAAACCTTCAGGGGGTCTTCTCCGGACCGCTCTTTCAGTTTTTCTAACGCGCCATAGAAAATCTTCTCTGCCACTGCCTTTTTGCCATCCCACATCATGCAGTGAATGAATTTCGCTACCAGTGGAGTGTTGTAAATGGGGTCCGGCAAAAGCGGACGATATTTGACTAACCCTTTTCTAGGCATAACTCAAAACCCTTCAGGCATAGCTCAAAACCCTTCGTTTTTCCGGCAGGGTTGAGCCGTCGTCGGCCCTCCCCCGTTCAGGACAAACCTAAGCTTTCGGGCGCTTCGCTCCGTATTTGGATCTTCCTTGTTTGCGGTTGGCCACACCTGCGGTATCCAGAGTCCCGCGAATAATATGATAGCGCACTCCGGGCAGGTCCTTCACGCGGCCTCCTCGAATCAGTACAATGGAATGTTCTTGTAAGTTGTGGCCCACGCCGGGGATGTAAGAAGTCACCTCGATGCCGTTGGTCAGGCGGACTCGGGCCACCTTCCGCAGTGCGGAATTGGGCTTTTTCGGAGTGGTGGTGTACACCCGTGTGCACACCCCCCGTCGCTGCGGGCACCCTTGGAGCGCCGGGCTTTTGGTCTTGGTCCAGGCCGGTTTCCGCCCCTGGCGAACGAGTTGATTGAAAGTCGGCACAACAACCCTCCTGCCTACATGCCGTCGAAGGAACTGCGTCTTTCGGGCCAAAATCCAGGGAAATCAGGAAAAGAAGGGGGCAACTCCCAGCCCATCTTGTTTCTTAGAGGCAGCTTGGCGCCCAATGGCTTTCCTGCTCTTGCGTTTCCCTGTACCGGCCACTGGTTCGCACTGCCATAGGGGTCAGCGATTTTTTGCATCGCTTCTAAGAAACATCAACCCCTCCACCCCATAGAGGGAATTGCACTACCACCAGGGAAACCCTACCACATTAACAAGAATTTGAGATGGTGTCAATCCGAAATTGGAAATAACAGCAAAACGTGGCTTCGCCGGGCGGGATGCGATCATAGAGGACAATTCATCCAGTGTGGAATTGGACCAACTCTCAAGGAGTTACGCCATGTCTCCGCTCTTGGCGCTCTCTACAAACGCCAGCAGATCCTCGAAGCCGTAATCGCTCTTTAGAAGCTCTATCGGGCGATGATTGCGAAAATAAGGATTCGGTGTTTCCAGGAAGCGATAGAGTTGGTCAGGAGGCAAAGCCTTTCCGATTCGTTCCACCAACTCCCGGAGCCGATGGAGCTCAGTCTCTGCGTCCTGGTTCGGCTTGGAAACGTTTCGTTCCCACCGAGAAATAGTTGCCCACGAGGTGTTCACTAGCCGGGCGAATTGCTCTTGCGAAAGTTGTGTCTTTTGACGCAATTTTTTAATATTAACAAATTTGTTTTCCATAGCAATATATACTCAAAATTCGAAAAAGATGTTCGCCTATCTTGCCTCATCCGTCCCCCTTCACAATCTCAGAACCCATACTAACAAACCTAAGACCGCAACCACCAACTCTCACGCGCAGGTTTTATGCCGCAACTGGTTCCACGCCGCTCACTCGAATCGAAGAATCGGGTTGCAATTGATCCAGAAAGATCACCAACTGCCGCCCCCCGGGGCTGTCGGCCTTTGAGAAAGTCCACAGACCTTCGAATCCCTCCGCTCGCAGCCGGCGAGTCAATTTCTGACACAGTTCGTAATCAAGGCCGGTCAATCCTCTCCGGTCAATCCCATAGCGAGCTTGGACTGAAGGCTCAGTCAGATCGGCGATTCTCCTCAACCGCACCGAGACTACGGCCATGCCATAGGATTTCGGATCAGCATTCCAGTGGTCTTGCACCTCCTTCCATGCCGTAGCGCGGCTTCCGGCGAGATAGGTTGTCGTGCCCGGTGTATCGTGAAACCGGCCCTCTTCACTCCGTGAAGGAAGAGGATCATTCCGATAGTCAACATACACCGCACGATAAAGGGTTGCTTCCTTTCTCTTTGCTTTTCTTCTCATCAAGGCTTCGTCCGTTTAATCATAAAGCACCTCTGCTTATAACATATGCTATGCCCTTAGATATGTCAAGTGCAAGATTGGCATTAAAAAGATACATCATACCTCCTACCTCTCGATTTGGAATCTATGGATGGGGAAGAGGTTGCCTACGGAGCAGGGGAATGGCAAGCCGGCTGTTGGCGCACGTCTGTTGCCTGGAGCTATCTTCTGCGTTGCCGGGCAACCTCGAAAAGAACACCCCCGGCGGCCACACTCACGTTGAGCGTTGAAATTTTCCCCACGGTGGGGATGCGGATCAAGAAGTCGCATTTCTTTTTGAGCAACTGGTGCAGGCCTTTGGCCTCCCCGCCCACAACCAGGGCGCAGTTGCCGCGATAGTCCACCTCGTCGTAAGTTTTTTCTCCCCGTTCGTCGAGGCCGCAAATCCAGAAGGAAAGTTGCTTTAAGGTTTCCAATGTCTGCGCCAGATTGACGACACGGACCACGGGTAGATACTCCATAGCGCCGCTCGCCGCCTGCACTGCGGCTGGAGTCAGGCCTGCCGAGCGGCGTTCGGGAAGGACCACAGCGTGTGCTCCGGCGGCGCAGGCCGTGCGGATCAGCGCCCCCAGGTTGTGAACATCCTGCACGCCGTCGAGCACCAACAACAAAGCCTCCTGGGGAACTTGGTCCAACACCTTTTCCAAATCGGTATAGCTCGCGCCTCCGGCCAAGGCGACCACTCCCTGGTGGTGGCCGCCTTGGGCCAGGCGGTCGAGCGCTGCACCCGGTTCGAATCGTACCGGGATGCCCCGCTCGCGGCACTTCTGGACCAGTTCCAGTAAACGAGGGTTGCGCGACCCCTGCTGGAAGTGAACGTGTTCAACCGGCCGCTGTCCGCCCTCAATCGCTTCCCGGACGGCGTGGATTCCGCAAATTGTCTCCATAAAAATGTGCTGGCTTCCCGAGGGTTTTTCCTCCGGGTACATCTGGCAGGCTACAGGCTCTCTGCCCAGGCCTGGCGGAACTCCAGCAGACGGCTGCGGCAGTCCTTGATGGGTATAGGCAGTTCCAACCGACTCCCGGCCTCGACCAGGGGGATCAACCGATCCAGTTGCGGGCCGGAGGCAGTGCCTGTGAGCGCCACGCGGATGGGGTGAAACAGATTCTTGCCCTTTTGTTGGGTGGCCTGTTTGACTTGCTCCAACACCCCACGGAAGCAATCCGGTGATAGCGCGCCGTTTTCCAGCACCTTCTCGGCAAAGGCTTCGATCACCAGGAGGGCGCCAGGGTGCGAAATAACTTCTTTGTTCTCAGTCACCTGTAGACTAGCGCGAGCATCGTACTCAAAAAGTACAGCGGCCTGCACAGGAAGCTGGCTTAACTCGTCCACCGAGGGCAACAATAAGTCCAGCACTTCTCGCAACCATGCCCGAACGGACTCGTTCGGGGACTCACCGATATATCCGGCCCCCTGGAGAATCGGAAGGGCCAGATTCAAAATCCGTTCCGGGTTGCTCTGTTTCAGATAATGGCGGTTCAGCCAGCGGAGTTTTTCCACGTCAAAGACAGCCGGGTTGCGGGAGACTTCCTTCACACTGAAAGCCTGGATGAGTTCTGGCAGGGCAAAAATTTCCCGATTGCCATGGCTGGGTGCCCATCCGAGCAGCGCCAGGTAGTTGGCCAGCGCCTCTGGCAGGATGCCAACCGCGCGGAAATGGCCGAGCGCGGTTGCTCCGTGCCGTTTGCTGAGCCGTGTGTGGTCAGGGCCCAGGATTGTGGAGAGATGAGCAAACTGCGGGAGTTTCCAGTCCGGGTCGCTCGCGGCTTGTTTCGGCAGTTGGGCCAGCGCCTCATATGCAGCCATCTGGCGCGGCGTGTTGGAGATGTGGTCATCGCCGCGGATGACGTGCGTGATCCGCATGAGCGCGTCATCAATGACTACGGCAAAATTGTAGGCAGGCAGGCCGCTGGAGCGAACCAGAATCGGATCGCCGATGACCTCTTGCGGGAACTCGACAAGCCCGTGCACCAGGTCCTCAAAGCGGAACGGGTGATCGGGAATCCGCAGTCGCACGGAAGCGGCTTCGCCCGCCTCTTTGCGGGCCTGGACCGTTTCTGGATTGAGCGCGCGGCATTTGCCGGAGTATTTCGGCTGGTGTCAAGCGGTCAGCGCTACCCGCCGCTCCCGCTCGATCTCTTCCGACGAGCAGAAGCAGTAGTAGGCACTGCCCGCCGCGATCAACCTCTGCGCGTACTGCTGATAAATTTCTGCGCGCTCCGACTGGCGGTAAGGGCCGTAGGGCCCGCCCACATCGGGGCCTTCGTCCCAGTCCAGGCCCAGCCATCGCAGGTCTTCCATTAACTGTTCTTCAAAGCGGGCTTCGGAGCGCTCCACGTCCGTGTCCTCCACGCGCAACGCAACCACGCCACCCTGCTGGCGGGCGAACAGCCAGTTGAACAACGCCGTGCGAGCGTTACCGACGTGAAGCTCCCCGGTCGGGCTGGGAGCAAAGCGCACCCTTACGGCCATGAATCTCTCCTGAATCCTGCCTTTCTAGCATAGCACCGGCCTAGGCTGAGTGCTCGCTTTCGGGGGTTCCTCCAACACCTTCGCGGCCACCACCGGTATTGCCTTTGGCATCAGGCGCAACGGAAATTGATTCAAAGGGAGGGAAACTGACGCGAGTTTGTTTAGGAAGAAGTGCGAATTGACTTTTCTTCTAAAACCGCCAGCAGCTCGCGGGCGGTGAAGATGGCATGGAAGGGGCAGTGCTTTTCAATTGCTTGCCGCCCGCCTTCTTCCCGGTCCACTAAGCAGATGGCCGCGATCACGCGGAAGCCTGCGGCTTTGGCCTGCTCGATG
>Ga0156222_1014_pt1 | contig 29005 bp, 27 predicted proteins | sample RifCSPlowO2_12_FD_107870 | JGI IMG/M metagenome (GOLD analysis project Ga0156222, IMG submission 107870) | Acidobacteria bacterium RIFCSPLOWO2_12_FULL_59_11 | reverse complement strand
GCCGCAAAGAGCGGAAAGCATATGCCGGATAGCCGCCCGGATAGTCAAATAGATTTCTCGGACATTCCCGAATCCACTGACGAAGAACTGAAGCGCGCCCGGCGGGTCGGACGGCCCAGAACAGGTCACGCCAAGCAACTCATCGCCATCCGCATTGATCCAGGACTGCTGGCGCAACTCCGCCGCCTCGCCGCCAAACAAGACAAGCCGTATCAGACACTAATCCATGAATTGCTCGAACAGGCCGCCAAGAAAAACGTCGCCTAACGTACGGGCTGTTGTAGGCGCTCCCCCGCCCACCCGCGTCCTCCAAGACAAGCGCCGCAAACCGCCCTAAGCGCAAGAAAAACTGAAAATTAGTTTTGCAGCAAAAGAACCTGAAGGATAAAATAGGGCCGCTAGGAAACGGGCTCTTTCAAACTCTCACAAACGCCCGTACACCTGGGTCCCTTCAAGCAACTTTCGGAGGCACGTCATGGATTATCTTCTTATCATTGGGTTAGGCGTGGCAACAATCGCCTTGGCCTTTCTGAGCTGGCATTTTTTCCAGCAGGCCCAAAACCTGAAAGCACGGTATTCGCCGATCGTTGACGTGGAAGCCGAGGTAAAGACCAGAAGAAGCAAGTCCGATTCTGAAGTAGCAGCGGCACAAGCAAAGCTCGAACAGATAAAGCTCGAACAGCAAAGGTTTGAACTTGAGAATGAGCGACGACGCGAACAGCTCACCAAAGAATTTGAAGAGGGTGTGACCAAACACAAGCATCTCGCGAAGGAGGTTTCCTTGCTTGAGGAGAACCTTGAGGACATATCCTTTGGTGTCTACAAGCCGCACTTTAACTTCCAGTCGACACAAGACTACAAGGAGGCTCTTGAGCGCCTCCGAAACGATGAACGGCGGTTGATACGCGAAGGGGGGGCCGCAGTCTGCCAAGTAAATTGGACCGTATCCGGGAGCGGAGCAGACGGGCAGCGTATGGCAAAGCAGTACACAAAACTCCTCATCCGGGCTTTCAACGGGGAGTGTGAGGCCACAATTGCAAATGTCTCCTGGAATAACATCGTGAAAATGGAAGAACGTATCCGCAAATCGTTTGGAGTGCTGAACGAACTAGGTGGCATCATGCAGATGTCGCTGTCTCAGGAGTTTCTCGATCTCAAGATGAATGAGTTGCGACTTACGCATGAGTGCGAGGACAAGCGTTACCAGGAGCGCGAGGAGCAACGGGTTATTCGAGAGACACTCCGCGAGGAAGAGAAGGCTCGACGCGAGATTGAAAAAGCGCGTGAGGACGCCGAGCGAGAGGAGGAAAGATCCCAGAAAGCCTTAGAAAAGGCGCGGGAAGAGGCGCTGAAGGCAACGGGCAACCAATTGGAGAAGCTCAGCGAACAGATTAAATCACTGGAATCGAAACTTGACGAGGCACACCAGAACAAAGAACGAGCGATCTCGCGTGCCCAGTTGACAAAATCCGGCTTCGTCTATGTGATCTCCAACACCGGCTCCTTCGGCGAACGCATTGTCAAGGTTGGCATGACACGTCGCATGGAGCCGATGGAGCGGATTGCGGAGTTGGGCGACGCCTCGGTCCCTTTTCCTTTCGATCTCCATGCGATGCTGTACTCTGACAATGCTCCCGAGCTTGAGAGCGCCATACACGAATTGGTGGCAGACCGAAGGGTTAACTTGGTGAATCCGAGAAAAGAGTTCTTCCGCGATGTGGACATCGAAGAGATTGAGGCTTTCGTTAAGCGCAAAGGCTTGAGTGCCCAGTTTATAAAGATGGCCGAAGCCAAAGAGTATCGGGAAACCCTTGCTTTGCGGGAGCAGGTAGGGAAGCTTGCCGAAGAGCCTGCGAAGTTTTCTGAAGCTCTGTTTAGTCCTGCGGGAGATTCAGGTACAGGTTAAATGGTCCAGAGGGGAGTCAACCAGAACCGCCTTCAAGACGCGATTCTCCTGAGTCGCCGCCGCCCTCTCCGTAGCTGACGGATGTAGGTCTGCGTGTCAGGTAGATCGGTTCGGTCCTTCCACATCCCAACGACAGCCTGCATCGCCTCTCGGCGCTTCGCGGGCGAAATTCCATATTTATCGCGGACTGCTTGGCGAACCAGTTCCGAAATGGAGATGCCGGATTGGCGGGACCGGATGTGCAGCGCCTTCCAGATGTCCTCGTCCAAGTATAGCTGTGTGCGTTTCATAATGTATATTATACATCATACGACATCCAACGGCCAGATTGCAGGGATGCCACAATGCAGAAGTTAGTGAATCGTCCGGGTCTTGCGGTTCATGTAATCCATCAGCAGATACTGGCCGAGGGTGTAAGGGGTGGTGAAGTAGGCCTTGCCGCGGCAGAGTTCGGTAACTTTCTGGACAAATTTCACTAATCCGTAATCGCTGGCCAGCATAAAGGTATTGATGAGAATCCCGGCCCGCTTGCACTTGGCGACTTCTTCCAGGGTCTGGCTGACCACGAGCGGGTCCAGCCCAAAAGCGTTTTTATAAATCCGGCCATCTTCCAGGGTGAGAGCGGAAGGCTTGCCATCGGTAATCATAATAATTTGCCGCATGTCCTTGTGCTGTCGCTCCAGGATGCGGCGCGCCAGCCGCAACCCCTCGCGCGTGTTGGTGTAATACGGCCCCACCATCACGCGGGCCAACTGGCTGAGCGGCACTTCCTCGGCGGAATCGTGAAACAGGATCAGGTGCAAGGAATCGCCGGGATATTGTGTGCGGATGAGGTGAGACAAGGCCAGGGCTACCCGTTTCGCGGGCGTGAAGCGGTCTTCCCCATAGAGGATCATGCTGTGGCTGCAATCGAGCATCAGAGCCGTGGCGCAGGAGCTTTGGTACTCGGACTGATGCACCAGCAGGTCCTGGTACTCAATATTCAGGGGAATCTTCAAACCCTCGCGCTGGATCGCAAGGGACAAGGTCCCGCTGATGTCCAGGTTCAGCGTGTCCCCGTATTCATAGGGTTTGGAGGCCCCGGAAGTTTCAATGCCGGTGGCCAGATCACGAGTGTCGTGGCGGCCAAAACTGCTCTTGCCAAGCGAGCCTAACAAGTCTTTCAAGGTTTTGAAGCCCAGAAAGTCCAGACTCTTATCCGTCAGCTCGAATCGAACTTGGCCCTCCGGCCCCCAGGTCCCTGCTCCTGGATTGGGCTGATCCCGCCGCTTGGAAGGGTCGGGCGGCTCAGTAATCGTTACATAACCCTCTTGCTCCAGGCGTTCAATCAAGCGGTCTGCCAGTTGTTGCAGCTGCTCAGAAGACATCTGCCGCAATTTTTCCAGCATTTCCAGCATTTTGTCGTCCGGGAACAGATCGCCATCCCGGAGGGCGTCCAGGACCGCCTGGCGCAACTGGTCTAGAGTCCGCTCGCCCTCCATCTCCGAAAAATAATAGGATGAGGGAAAGCCGCTCTGGAGCAGGAAGTCCGCCAGCCGGTTGAGCAATTCTTCCGTATCGAGGGAGTCCCAATCATCGCCCTGATATTTTTTGTAATTGATGAACTTCATGGAGGCTTCCTCTACAGGCTTGCCGCACCGGGAGGATTTATTATAGCGTTTTCAGGGTTGCCATAAAGCACGAGGGAGCGGGATGCAATCTCGCTGAGCTGAGAGTTTCAGCCGCCCCTCCGGGGCTTGTTTTCCTTTTACTTGTTGTCCCAGGACTTACGTCCTGGGCTACTCTCAGTCGCCCCTCCGGGGCTTACTGGATCACGCTATACCCTAACTGTGAAAGTGCTCTAGTTGTAGGGACGCTTGTGGGAGGACCGGTATTCATCCCGGAGAGGGGTGGCTGGAGTTCTTGCTTCGGCGATGAAACCCCGCTCCTCGGTGCGGCTGATGCGCTTGTGGGCGTAGAGTCCCTCCAGAATAAACTCACCCGCCGAAGCCGCCAGCCCCGGCTTGTCTTTCGGCTTCACACCCAGCATGGCTGTTTTTTCGAGCAGTCCCTGGATTTTTTTCAATCCGGCCACGACCTCCTCGGCCGGAGCGGATTCGGAAATTTTCAGCGCCCCGCCCAACTCGAACCACTGCACAACCGGTTGCAGGTCGGCGCCGTTAAAATACTTCTGGAAGACCTTGCCAATCGCGCCTCGGATCAATTCCTGCGCCACGTTGTCCGCGCCCTTGATCTCTCCTTCATATTCAAGCTCAAACTTGCCGGTGATCGCCGGCAAGCCGGCGTAAACGTCCGTAATCCGGGGAACGATCTCTTCCTCCCGGTTACAGACGGCGCGGCGTTCGGCGTTCGAGACGGCGTTTTCCATGCAGGCAATGGGCAAGCGCTGGCTGACCCCGGACCTCTTGTCCACTTTTTTGTCGGCGCGGGCGAGGAAAGCAATCTCTTCCACGACTTCCTGGATAAAATGCGGTACGGTGAGTTTGTTGCCGCGATCCAACCAGGCTTCCTGCCGCGTGATGGCCACACCTTCGTTGGTGGTCTGCGGGTAATGAGTGCGGATTTCGGAACCGATGCGGTCTTTCAGCGGAGTGATAATTTTGCCGCGCGCCGTGTAGTCCTCCGGGTTCGCCGTAAACACCAGGGCCACATCCAGGAGCAGGCGGACCGGGTAGCCCTTAATCTGCACATCGCCTTCCTGCATGATGTTGAACAAGCCCACCTGAATTTTTCCCGCCAAGTCCGGCAGTTCGTTGAGGGCAAAGATGCCTCGATGGGCCCTGGGGAGCAGTCCATAGTGGATGGTCAGCTCGTCGGAAAGTTGGTGGCCCCCGCGGGCCGCCTTGATGGGATCAATATCCCCAATCATGTCCGCGATGGTTACGTCCGGGGTGGCCAGTTTCTCCACATAACGAAACTCGCGCGGCAGGAAGGCCACCGGCGTTGCCTCCCCTTTTTCCTCGATCAGCAACCGGCAGGCGCGGCAAATGGGCGCGTAGGGATTGTCATTAATCTCGCAGCCGGCAATCACCGGGAGTTCTTCGTCCAACAAGGTAACCAGGGAACGCAAGAGGCGGCTTTTGGCCTGGCCTCGCAGACCCAACAAAATGAAGTTATGACGGGACAGGATGGCATTGACGACCTGCGGCACCACGGTATCGTCATATCCGATAATCCCTTCGAAAATTTGCCCGCCGCGTTGCAAACACTCGATGAGGTTCTGCCGCATCTCATCCTTCACGGAGCGGAATTGGTATTTCTCCTCGGTGAAGGGACTTCGACGCAGTTCCCCAATGGTTCTTGGTTTGGTTTTCATCATCCTTTGATCGCCTAAAAAGGAACTCCTGCCAATGTAGATTCATTATAACAGAGATCTTCCGGAGCGATAGGGTTGCCTCGCCTCGTCCCGAGGAAACGGAAAGTGGCGGGTCCGGCCATCGGCATCCGCCCGCAAAACTTCCCGAGGGGGGAAGGAGCGGCGAGCTTATAGTTGCTCCAGCGCAGCTTCCAATTCGCTTTTGGCGTGCCGGTCCCCCAGCCGACTGGTTACTTCGATTCCTTTTTGAAAGATTCGCCGCGCTTCCTCCACCTGCCCCGCCTTGACCAGGACCTGACCGGCCTGGTAGTACGCGGCGGCGTAATCGGGGTTGACTTTCCACAGTTTCTGGAAGTGCTCCATGGCGTGCTCGTACTGTCCCTGGCGGGCATACTCCATGGCCAAGCCGTAGCGCGCGAAAGAATCCTGCGGGTTTCTCTCGACGAGCTGCGTCAGGATTTCGAGCCGGGGATTCGCCAACAGCCCACCCTTCTCTGGTATTGCTCCGAACCGATCTGCCGAGTCGCGCACAACTTGTGCGACTCTTCTCGCTCCGCTATGATAGCAAAAGCGTTTTGGCAACCCAACCGTCTACAGAATTAAGGAGCTCCCGATGCCGAAAGCGAAACTCCCGCCACCCCAATCCGTTCGCGAGTCCCAGTCAGAAATGGCCCAAGTTGTTTTGCCCAACGACGCCAACCCTCTCGGCAACATTCTGGGCGGGACAGTCATGCATATGGTGGACATGGTGGCGGCCATCGCCGCTCAGCGCCACTGTGGTTCTTATGTCGTCACCGCCTCGATGGACCACATGGACTTTCGCTGCCCAATCCGCGTGGGGGAAATCATCATTCTGAAAGCTTCGGTCAACCGGGTGTTCCATAGCTCGATGGAAGTGGGGGTGAAAGTCTACCGGGAAGACAACTTCACCCATCAGCGAAAGCACACCAGTTCCGCCTACCTGACTTTTGTGGCGATTGATGAAAATAGAAAACCGAAACCGGTCCCGCAGGTAATCCCTGGAACTCCGGAAGAGAAAAGACGCTATCGGGAAGCGGGAAAACGCCGCCGGTGGCGCCTACAGCACCTCACTCCAAAGCGCCGACCCGCCTGATCTGTTTCCGATTCATACGAGACGTGTTCTGGGTAGGATCGTGGGAGTAGAACCTGTTTTTCTCCCAGGACCTCGCAAGAGAAGACTGCTCTGTCGCAGAGCTTTTATACCATTTTTACAATTTCTGTACCCCGTTGCATCTCCCGAGTGTCATCCCGAGGAGCGCCAGCGACGAGGGATCTGCTCGTCGCTTTCCAACTCTACCGGCCTACGTGCAGATCCCTCGCTGCGCTCGGGATGACAGCGGGGGCGGATACAACTATCGTCAAAATGGTCTAGAAAACTAAGGCGGGAATTTTATCCGTGCGACGACTTTTCGCCCTGGTCGTTTTCTTTGTAGAGGTATTTGATGCACGGCTTGTAAACCAACAGGTTCGGCTCGTTTTGCCGGTGGACCTTGAGACAGTTTTTGTCATACCACTCGATCACACCGCGAATCTGCTCTCCGTCCTGAAGGACGATCACCATCGGAGTCTTGGATTGCATTTGCTTGACGTAGTAAAAATTTTCGGCGTTGGTCTGCTCCGGTGGGGCGGGCTTCTTCCGCGGCCTGGCAACAACCTGGTCTTTGAGTTCCGTTAATGAGGGGCGAATTAATTTCCGGTTCACATTCTTCTCCTTCAAAGGTTGGCCGCCACCAGCGGCCCTTGCTGAATTTCTGATGATTCCCAACTCCACCGGCGTACTCCGTCGTGCCGTGATCCGGCTGGCGACCACAAGAGCCGCTGCCCATCTATTTTTCAGACATCCGGCGCAGGGGCGCCAAGCTGATGGCGAAAGCTTCCAGGGAAATTTGCGTCGGAACGTTGCGACGCAGGTTTCTTTCCACCTGGTTCAGGAGCGCGACAGCCTGTCTTACGCCGCCCACTCCCAAGGAGTGAGCCACCTGCCAAAGCAGCTTTGGGCAATCGGCGTTGTGAAACGACTCCCCGTTAGCCTTCGCCTCAATATGCAGGATATCTTGAAGAAGACTATAAAGAACATCCAATAAATTTTCAAGTCCTTCCTTGTCCCCGGCCAGTTTCCGCGTTTCCGCAAACAAGGCGGCGAAATTTTTTCCTTCCAAACCAGCTTGTAGAATGGTCAGCAAGGAATCACGAATTTGCCGGTAGTGTTCCAGGTCCAGGCGCAACGCTCGTCCGGGGCAGCCTTTTGCCAGAGCCGCCAGCAGCCGACGCTCTTGCGGATTACCTCCCGCACCCGCCTTTTCCAAAAACGCCACCACCAGCTTCTCCGGCAACTGGCTGAGCCAAAAAGACACGCAACGGGAACGAATCGTCGGCAGCAGGGCGGCTTCGCTCGCGGTGGTGAGCAGCAGAAGCGAATGCAGCGGAGGCTCCTCGAACGATTTCAGCAAGGAATTGGCCGCGGCCGCGTCCATCCTGTCAATTTCCGGAAGAATAAAAATCTTTTTGCGCCCAGAAGCGGGCAGGAAGGTCAGAGCCTGCTTCAGGTGCCGCGCTTGTTCAATCTGGAACAGCCGCAGCGGTCCGTTAGGCGCCAACAGCAAGACGTCCGGATGGTGCTGGATCAGCAGGGGAATCTCCCGGGGCCGCTTGGTCAACTTCTCTCTTTCCTGCTCGGCCTCCTCCACAGCAGCCCGGCGGTCATCGGACATCGCAATGAGACGGCAATTGCGGCACTCCCCGCAGAAATCATTCTCCCGCTCCAGGCAATGGAGCGACTTGGCCAGCATCTGAGCCAGAGTGTACTTGCCGATCCCGGCGGGGCCGGAGAGCAGCAACGCATGGGGCAGCCGATTGCGGGCCAGCATTCCCTGCAGCAATTCCACCGTATTCTTGTTGCCGACGAAATTCTCAAGCCCCATGCAAGTCTCCGGGAAAAGACGCGCCCAGGAATTGGTCTACCAGGCTGCTGACGCGCGCGTGGACCTCCGCGACACTTCCCCGTCCGTCCACCATACGGACACGCTCCGGTTCTTGCGCGGCAATCCGCCGGTATCCCTGGCGCACCCGCTCGAAAAACTCCAACCCTTCCCGCTCAAAACGGCTCGCCTTTTCGGAAGCGGCCCGGTTGCGGGCGCCTGTCCGCTGCGCCCCAACCGCAGGATCAACATCCAGGACAATAGTCAAATTGGGACGGATGTCCCGGCACAAGGATTCTTCCAAGGCTAGAATCACTTCCAGCGAAATCCCTCTCCCGTGTCCCTGGTAAGCCACCGAGGAATCCGTGAACCGATCACAAAGCACCACCTGACCCGCCTCCAACGATGGCAGAATCACTTGCTCAATATGCTGCGTCCGAGCGGCGAACATTAAAGCCAGCTCGGTGAAAGGAGTAAGAGCGTCGGAGGCTGCGTGCAGGACGATCTCCCGGATTTGTTGCCCCACCCAGGTTCCCCCCGGCTCCTGCGTGGTGGACACCGGAAACCCCCGCTGGCGCAGGCGCTCGAATTCCCGCGCCAGTTGCGTGCTCTTGCCGCAACCGTCCAATCCTTCAAAAGTGATTAGCTTTCCCGGATACTTCAAAGGTTTTTCAGACCCAGTGGAATGAATACCAGCATAACACTTCTGAGGTCGGCTGCGGGAGCCCTTCGATATAATGGTAGAATAGATTTTATCCTTTGCAATGCTGCCTCCCGTTGACATTGCCGCCAACGCCGCCCGTATCCTCCAGCAAATTGCCGAGAGCGCTTCCCGCGCCGGTCGTGATCCGGCATCCGTTCGCCTGGTCGCCGTGACGAAAACTTTTCCCCCGGAAAAAATCCAGCAAGCCTATGGTTGCGGCTTGCGCGATTTTGGCGAGAACCGGGTGCAGGAATTCTGCCAGAAGCTCCCCCACCTGAACCTGCCGGGCGCGACCTTCCACCTGATCGGGCATTTGCAATCGAATAAGGTTCAGCAGGCGATGGCCTTTGATTGGATTCAAACCCTGGATAGCGAGCGCCTGGCCCTCCGCCTCCAGCAGGCCGCCGCCAGCGCCGACAAGAAAATACCCGTCCTCATTGAGGTGAAGCTCAGCGCGGAAGCCGCCAAGACCGGCGCTTTGGAATCGGACGTCCCTCGGCTCGCTTCTTTGGTGGCCTCGCTCGACCGCCTGGAGTTGCGCGGCTTGATGACGATACCGCCCTACACACCCGACCCGGAAGAATCCCGTCCTTACTTCCGGCGACTCCGCGAACTGCGAGACCGCTGGCAAGAGGCTGGCTGCGCTCCACTTCGGGAACTCTCCATGGGAATGAGCCACGACTTCCCCATCGCGATTGAGGAAGGGGCTACCCTGGTGCGCATCGGCACGGCCATCTTTGGATCGCGGAACAGCCCAGCAGCACAATGACCTGCCTCCGATGATCTTGCAACTCCAGGTGCAACCGAGAGCCAAAAGAAACCGGCTCGTCCGGCAACAAGAGGAGTGGAAACTCCAACTGGCGGCTCCTCCCATCGAAGGCAAGGCCAACCAGGCTTGCATCAAGTTCCTGGCGCAAGGATTGGGGATTGCTCGTTCGCGGGTTCGTCTGCTGGCGGGTGAGAAGTCGCGCCACAAGCGAATTGAACTGGAGGGCGTGACGGAAGAAGAGTTCTTAAAATTCGCCGGGAAAGAAACACCGTGAATCCATGCGGTAACACTGCGGCTCCCTGTTGAGGGCAGGAGAGTATCCGGATTTCCAGACAGCAACCGAAGCCCACAGCTGGTATTTTTTGAGTATACTGGTGGGGTGCAGGCAAAGACGGCTTGACACACGCTCGGGGCAAACACCCTTGGAGGGTAAAACTCCCATCCTTGACGGGAAGAATGGACTTGGCGTGCGGAGAGAAGTAAATGTTTTTGTGACGGAGCAAGAAACCCGCATTACCGGCTCTGTTCAGAACGAGTTATTCCGAATCCCGGTGGGGCCTGACCGTGTTCGAGGAGGATATGGCACCTAAAGAAGTGGCTGCCAAGAATGCTGCCAGAACCACGCAGCCGTTCGTCCCTTTGATTGCTGCCTGGTTAGTCCCGGGCGGCGGACACCTCTATCAGCGGCGCTGGGGGCGGGGAGCACTGCTTTGCGGCTCCGTTAGCGCCCTGTTTCTGGCCGGACTAACCATGCAAGGACGGTTCTTTGAACCCGCTTCCTCCAACATGGTGGAAATGCTGGGCTTCCTGGGGAATTTTTGTTCCGGCTTGTTGTTCCTGGGCGCAAAACAGATGGGCTATAATGCCGTCGCGTCCGCCTCCCCCATCGCCGATTTTGGAACGAAGTTCCTGTTAGTGGCAGGCTTGTTGAATGTACTCTGCATCCTGGATGCCTACGATATCGCCATGGGAAAAAAAGATTAGAGCATTTTTCGAAATGGTGTAGACCGCCACGAGCATCCTTGGGCTTTGCAAGACGAACCTCAGCGGCTAAAGCCGTATTGATTCTAGGGCGGTTACGGCATGGCTGAAGCCATGCCCTGACGGATCGCCAGTCTACAGGAAAAGTAAAAATGATCTAGAAGCTTCCCAGGCTTCACAATGTTCTAAACGGTATGTTTTCCTCGCACTTCACAGCGGCTCTGCTCTTTGCGTTGGTGACTTCCATCGTGTTCGCGGTCACGAGCCGCAACACCGACCGGGAAAGATTGTTCTACGGCCTCTGGGTCTTTGCCATCTTTTTCCTGATCACCGTGGGAGGCGCCTGGTTGACGCACTTCCTGCGCGGCTAGCTGTATCCACCCAAAAACGGGAACAGGTTGCCCCTTCTCTGGAAACAGTCCGAGGGGAACGCACTTTGTATTGAAGGTGGAGAGGCGCAGGACTATACTGGAGCGAGAAAGGGGGTATCGATGACGTCCACCATGATCCTTGCCGTCATTGGCGTGCTCTTCGCCTGGGGCCTGATAGCCTTTGCCATCCGCTACTGGGGTCCAGGGCAGGCGTGGAAGTATCTGGTCTGTCCAGAGAAGAAAATCGCCGCCCGCGTGACCTTGCTTCGCAACGAGGGTTCTTTCGGGAGCTTGAAAGTGGTAGATATTAAAAAGTGTTCCCTCTTCCCCGAAGGACCTGTTACGTGCGAAAAGCACTGCATGGGATAATCCTGGTTCCAGCGAGCAAAAAGCGCAAGCCCATCACCCTTCCGAGAAAGAAACGTTCCCTCGAAAGACGTTTCGAATTCTGCGGTAGAAGTTGCGGGTTTGACAAGCTTTTCCGCGAAAAGAAAACGCCCGGCGGAAAAACTGCCAGGCGTTCTTCATCTCTTTTTTTCCTAAGTCGCTTATTCGAAGTCGAAATTTTCGACGTGCAACATCGGATCGTTGCGGACGAGAACGCTCTTTCCGGTCAACTCTTCGATCTCGGCCAGGATGGTATTGTCACGGGCTTTGAGAGACTTGCCCACCTCCGGGTTCACCCGTAGTGTGACCTGCTTGCCCTCCAGTTGGGAAGCCATCTTGCGGGCCTCGGACAGAATCTCACAGCAAACCGTGGCCACGGATTTGACGAAACCTGACCCGTTACAATACAAGCAGGGATCGCACAGCGTGCGCTCCAGCGATTGCCGCACGCGTTTCCGCGTGATGCTCACCAGCCCAAATTCATTGAAGGGCAAAATCTTGGAGGGAGCCCGGTCGGCCTTTAACGCTTCCTCCAGGGCCGTCATCACCTTTTGCCGGTTCTTTCTCTCGTCCATGTCAATGAAGTCAATCACGATGATGCCGCCCAGGTCGCGCAGCCGGATTTGCCGCACGATCTCCTGAATCGCGTCCACGTTGGTCTTCACGATGGTGTCTTCCAGGCGATTCGACTTGCCCACAAACTTCCCCGTATTCACATCAATCGCCACCAGCGCCTCGGTCTGGTTGAGGACAATGTAACCGCCCGACTTGAGCCACACCTTCGATTTCAGAGCCTTGTTGAGTTCCTCCTGGATTCCCATGGCTTCAAACAGGGGAGTAGCCTTGGTGTAGAGCTTGACACGGCCCACCAGCGAAGGCTGAAACCTGCTCACCCAGTTTACGAGACTCTCGTACTCCGGCTCGTTGTCTACCCAAACCGCGGTGAAGTCCTCCGACAGTTGGTCCCGCAACGTTCGTTGAATCAGGTCCAGATCGCGGTGCAACAAAGCAGGGGCTTTCAGTTTCTCTGCTTGGCTTCGAAAATCCGCCCACAGCTTGGTGAGAAATAGCACATCCTGCCGGAAATCTTCGAGGCTCCGTCCCTCCCCAGCGGTGCGAACAATAAAACCACCGGTGACACCACTCGCCAACTCTCGAAGGATGCGCTTCAACCGCAGCCGCTCCTGCTCCGAGGCGATCTTGTGGGAAATGCCGATGTGGGCCACCGTCGGCATGTAAACCAGGTAACGCCCTGGCAACGCAATGTGCGAGGTAATCCGGGCCCCTTTCTTGCCCAAAGCCTCTTTCGCCACTTGCACAATAATTTCCTGGCCTTCTTTGAGCAGGTCGGCAATCAACGGCTTGGGAGCTTCCTGCTCCCGGGTCCGGGGACGTTGGTCCGCTCTGGCATCCCTGGGTTCTCGACGCGCTGACCAGCGCCCCTTCCGCTGATACCGGGGATTCCGCCCCTTTTCCCGGACGGCAGCCTCCTGGGGCATTCCAGATTCTTCCGGAGGCTTCTCTTCTCTTTCCGGAGATCCCGCTTCCGCTCCCTCCGCTTTCACTGGTGCCATCGCCTGCTCCGCTTCGGGAGTAAAAACCTCTCCAGAGCCCTCGATGGCGGATGGCGCTGCGACTCCCTCCGACCCCGTTAATCCCTCTTCCTGCCAGGAACCGTCCCTGCTCTCCACGGCTCCACGGACCTGTTCACCGTCATCTGACCCGATCACCTGCACCTCAGCTGGGCGGGCCTTCTCGTCCAGCAAATTTTCGGCGGCAGGCCCCTGGACTTCCCAAAACCCTGCCTGTGGGACAATCCCTTGGTTTGCCGGGGATAAAGGGGCTGGCTCCGCAGCGGAAACCGCCGTACTTTCCTCTACCGCCAGGACCATGCCATCCGGATTCTCCGGCGGGCTAGCGACCTCCGCGGCAGGGGATTCCACTGGTTGAGCCGCAACCGATCCCAACGGTTCCGCCTCTGCGCCAGCGGTTGTTTCTACGGTTTCTTTTCTTTCTTCCACCGGAGCGCTGCCAGGGCTGCCCCCCCAATTTTTGTATTTGGCAAGTGACTCCCCTGGCAAGATGATAGGTGTAGCGACAGTTCCCGCTCCTGGATCGCGCGGTCCTTCCTGCGCTCCTTCATAAGGAGAGCGGCGGGCATACTTGGATTCCGGAAAACCTCGCCCGCGCGATCGGCGCCGGCGGGGATGTCGCGAGAGATGATGGGGCGGCTCCCCCGGAGGAGGAGCCTTTTCTTCCCGTGTTCTGGCGGGGAGGGCAGCCGGCGGCAACATTTCCGCCGGGGCCGTTGGCAGGAGTCCCCCGGAAGGAAGCGGCATGGCCCCGCCGCCGGTTTCTCCCGCACGAACCTCCTCCATCTTGCTTACTTTTTCTTCGATGACGGTGACAATCTTGTCGTATTCTTCCGTGTCCTCAAAAAAGTCGGAAACATACAGGAAGGCATCGCGCTCTAAACCAATATCCACAAAAGCGGATTGCATCCCCGGCAGTACGCGGGTCACACGGCCCTTATAGATGCTCCCAGCGATGCTGTATTCTTTTTCGCGCTCGAAATAGACTTCTTCGAGTTGGTTGTCTTCCAGAATCGCCACCTTTCTCTCGCGGCTGGAACAAGACACAATCATTTCTTTTGCCATAAACACTCCTCAGGTGGGCGGCACGCCGGGCAGGAGGATCCCTGGGAGGGAAAGTTCGAAGCAGCGGGGAATTCCCGAAACTTTTGGGTCGAAACCCGCCTGGATCAGTTGGCAGCAACGGGCTGGCGATAACAGCTACCGGAATTTGCTCACGGTTTTCCAATGATTTTCGCTTCTCCTCAAGGAGACCGCAATCCTCAACCAATCTTGGTCAAGCCTCACACCCGCCAATCCGGGCTTATTGCGATCCCAAGCTGTTTTGCCCTTGCTCCCGTTTCTGGTCTTACTCCAGGGGATTCCGAAAACTCTTTACTTCGTTCGGGACTAAAATTCTTTCTCTTCCGCTGGTCACGAACTTACCTCTGCCACTGTTGACAATTTCTAGGCGTTTCGCCAAACCTCACATTTTGAAATTTTTTCGGGGGCTTCTTTCTCCACCCCCCACTTCCTTTGCTGGACTGCCAGCAGTCCTCCGGTGCCAGCGCACTGCCAAGACCGCAGGCACCGCCCCGAGTCCGTGGACTTTTCTGGCATCCTTCCAGGCACACCTTGATGGAGTTGCTGAAACATCAATCCCATATAAAGCTAGTCCAGTGCATCTCAGTTCACAAAGCGACGAACGCGGACACTATTCACCAACCCCACCGCCAGAAAAGCGACCATGGCGGAGGAACCGCCGTAGCTCATCAGCGGAAGGGGGATCCCGGTGACCGGGAGATAACCGACGACCATGCCAACATTCACGAATACTTGAAACATCCAGACGCCGGCAATGCCGGCAATCAAAAACATTCCTGCGGCATCCGGCGCCATCTGCGCGTTCTGCACTAAACGGATGGCTGCCGCGAAATACAGCAGCAAGCCGAGCAGCACCCCGAAGAAACCATGTTCTTCCGCATAAGCCGCGAAAATAAAGTCAGTGTGCGGCACCGGCAGAAAGCGCAGCTGCGTCTGCGTTCCCTGGGCAGTCCCCTTGCCCCACAACTGCCCCGATCCCACAGCAATTTTTGATTGCAGAACTTGATAGCCGGCTCTTTGCGGATCCTGTTCCGGCTCCAGGAAGGTGCCGATCCTTTCTTTTTGGTACGGCTTCAGATGCTGCCAGGCGATGGGGAGAGACACCATCCCTACCAGAAGCATCAACGCGAAATAGCGCAGCTTTAATCCCGCCACAAAAAGCATCACGAGGACCATAGGGACCAAGGTCAGCGCCGTACCTAAATCCGGTTGCCAGGCGATCAAAACCGCCGGGAGGCCGACGGCTACGGCCACTTTCCCCAAATCTGCCCAACTCAGCTTTCCTTCCTGAGGGCCGCTAAAAAATCTTGCCAATAACAAAATAATCGCCAGCTTGGTAACTTCGGAGATTTGGAAATTGATTCCGCCGATGCGAAGCCAACGCCGGGCGCCAGAGATCTCCGCACCCGTCACCAGCGTGGCAACCAGCAGGATCAGAACAGCCAGATAGAGCCAGGGGGCATAATTCAATAGACTCCGGTAGTCATACAGACTGACGAAAAATGCCAGCGCCAACCCCATCAGAACCCAGTAGATTTGTCGCAGGTGGGCACCGGCAAACCGGGTCCCTTCTGTTGCGCTGTAAATCTGCACAATTCCCAGGGTGGCAACGACCAGCAGAATACCCAGGAGAAGCCAATCAAAATCTCTCAGCGAAATATTCTTGCCCATTCGGAGCTTGTTCCCTCTGTTAACCTCCCGAATCTGCCGGCACGGGTCCAACTGTGGCTTGTTGGTTGGATTCCGGGGTCTGAGCCAGGTGAGGTTGGACTTCCTTTTTCTTGTCAAAATATGTCTTGATAATGTCGCGCGCCAAAGGAGCTGCGAGAGCCCCATGTTCTCCGCCCTGGTAAAGCACCGCGACGACGATCTCCGGGTTGCGCCGCGGTGCCAGACCCACAAACCACCCGTTGTCCCTCAAATGCGTGGCCCCCTTGGCACTCCGAACCATCTGCACGCTCGCCACCTGCGCTGTCCCTGTTTTGCCGCCTACATCCAAGCCGGGAATCCTTGCCCTTCCTCCTGTGCCCCCTTCATTGACGACTCCATAAAGGGCATCGCTAATCATCGCCACCGTCTCTTCTTGCAACGAAACGCGAACCGCAGCAGGCGCAGCAACCTTCCGTCCCGCAGCCTTCACCTCTTCAGAAAAAACCAGGTGCGGGCGGGCAAAGAAGCCTTCGGAAGCAATGCCGCCGATGCTGTAGGCCAATTGCAAGGGTGTAACCGTAAGCGCCCCCTGGCCAATGGATACAGAAATCGTTTCCCCGGGATACCATTTCTGGCGAAAGACTCGCTCTTTCCAAGCCGGAGAGGGAACCGTGCCGGACTCTTCGTTTGGCAAATCAATGCCCGTTTTTTGACCCAACCCCAATCGCACAGAGTATTCGGCCATCCGCTCAATGCCAAGGGTTTTTCCCAGGTTATAGAAAAACACGTCACAGGATTGCACAATGGCTTGATGGAGATTCACGCGGCCGTGACCATGCTTGATCCAGCACTGGAAATACCGGCCATAAAAAACCGCTCCTCCGGGGCAATAATAGGTGGTGTTGGCGTCAGCGGTTCCGGCCTCTAACGCTGCCGTTCCCAGCAGGATTTTGTGAACCGAGCCGGGAGCCAACTGGGCTTGAATCGAGCGATTCAATAAGGGATTGTCCTGATCCGTGGTCAGCTTTGACCAATTCTCTCGCGAAATCCCAGTGGTAAACAAATTGGGATCGAAGGTTGGCCGGCTGAGCAGCGCCAACACTTCGCCCGTCCGGGGATCGAGGGCCACCACAGCCCCCACCTCCTCCCGGAACCCCTCTTCCGCCACCTGTTGCAAGTCCTCATCAATGGTCAGCCGCAAATCCCGCCCGGGCCTCGGAGGCTTCTCATCCAAAACCGCGACATCCAGGCCGCGGCTGTCCACCACCACGCGCCGAACTCCATCCTCCCCTTGCACAACCGCGTTGTACTGACGTTCGATGCCCGCTTTGCCGACCAGGTCCCCCGGCTGCGACAAGGCGAGTTCCGGCAGATCCAGATCACTTTCCGAAACCTCGCCCACGTAGCCCAAAAGATGCGCTGCAAAACCTTGCGACGGATACAACCGCCTTTGGGCCACGACCAAGTCCAGCTCGGGAAATTCACTGCGGTGAGATTCCAGGAAAGCGACCTGCCGCCAGGCCGCATTCTCACGGATCACGATCGGTTGATAAGGGGCTCTGCGTTTGAACTTCTCGACTTGCTGCTGCAACTCCGCCAAGTCAATGCCCAGTCCTTCTGCCAAGGCGGGCAAGTGCTCTTGGAGCTTCTTCTTCTCACCCCATTGGGCAAGAATGCTGAAGGAAGGAGAATTGTCTACCAGGACACGAGCATGGCGATCCAGGATGCGTCCCCGAGGCGCGGGAATTGGCAACTGCTTGATGTGGTTCCGTTCGGCCAGGCGGGTGTAATAATTAGACTGGAGAATTTGCAGGCGCCAGAAACCACTTGCAAGAAACAGGAAAACTGCAACCACACCCCACTGCAAAAGGGTCAGCCGATTTTCGGCGAAACGAGTTTCTTTTTGAGCAAACTCCATCGGGGCGGAGCTTCCTGCTTTCAATCAGTTACAGCCAGTTATACACCGGTTAGAGCAAGACCCCTTAGGCAGGCTCCCTGAACCGATCTAACAATTGGAAGAGTAGCACACCGACTAGGCCATTGACAAGTGCCGCCAGCAGCCTGCCACCCGCTGCAATCTCTACCGGCTGGCCCAGCAGGACCGACCCCAAAATATACACCAGTATTGCCTGTAACCAATATAAAACAAATATGATAACAAATCTAATCACGGGACGTTCGGTGTCCAGGTGGGTGCTCATGGTGGAGGTCACATATCCGATAACTGTCTTCGCCGCTCCGAATAAACCAATCGGCCCGCGCGAGAGACTGTCCTGCGCCATTCCCACAAAGGCTCCGCCAATTAAAGCAGAAACCGGACTGCGGCGCACCAGTCCAAAATAAATGACCACCAGGAGCGGTAAATCCAGAAACCGGGCTGCGTCCAGATACAACGGTAAATAAGCTTGCAAAGCCAGGGCAAACAGAGGAACAAGAATCAGCACCGGAAATTTGAAGCGATAGACTTCAACCTTAATCCTAGCGGGCGGGGAAAATAAAACCACAACGGTCTTCCCTTTGCTCAGAATGCGGAGGCAGATTACACGAGAGACACCGGCAGGTCAATGAGGCAAAAGTTCTCCCTGCTCTCGCCCCGCAGAAAAAGGGTCGAAAAACCTTCCTTCCGCTATGCCGGTTGACAGGGAGATGTGAAGAAACGCCTTAACTTTCCTGGCGTCAGACTGAAACCACACACCAGAAACACTGTGATGTCCTCGATCCGGTGGAATCGTTGGAAGCGCAATCAGCCGAGGGCCAGCGACGCGATACCGGATTCCCAGTTCCTCCAGAACGGCCGGGTTCGATTCCTCCATAGCGAGAATGTCATGGCAGGTGTCGCCATCTTGCCGGATGATCCGACCGTCGGCACTCTGAGGAGTTCCATCGTGGCAGCGGAAGCAGCCGGGAAAGTCCGGATGCCCCATATGATCCGGATCGGTGCCCCAGGAATTATTCCTTTCCGGAAATACATTGCGGAGATAAATGGCCGGCGCTTGCTGGACAACGGTGTCCAGGAAAGCGCGCTGCTTGGCATCAACTTCCGGATAAGGGGACTGCTAAAACCGAACCAATTGCGAGGCAAGAAATTCCACCAGTGGCGGCGGGCATCAGGATTGGCTATCCAATAACCAAGAGGGAAAATCGCCGCGCCAATCAAAACAAGACCAGAGACGCCGCACGGTGAACCCACGCTCTCGTGCCCCCGGACCTATTCCATCAGAAAGGCGTAAAGGGTGATACCAAACAACACAAAGCCAATCGCGATGACGGAAAAACCGACGACCTTGCCGAAGCTCCGGAGCCAGGGCAAAGGAGCGTCCGTTTGCAGGGCGGATAATTCTCCAGTGGCCAGAAGGCGCTCGTACTCCAGTGGGCGCTCATTCCGAAATTCTTTCTCGCTCACTCGCCCGGTGAAGATGACCAGGTCCATAGGAAACTTCTGGGGACGCAGGTGGCTGTTGAAAAAGTGAATCGAGAAGATGAACCACACGGCCAACAGGGCTTCGTCAGCGTGGATCAGCAAGGCGATGTTGAACAACCAGCCAGGCAAAAACCGGCCAAAAAAGGAGGAGAACCACAGTATATAGCCGGTGCTGCCGATGATGGCCATGCCCCAAAAAACCGCCCAGTAATCGAATTTTTCCCAGTAAGTCAAACGGTCAAAGCGCGGGGGCGGCCCCATGCCGAAAAACCATCGCAAGTGTTGGAACAGATCCAGGAGGTCCTTCGGTTGCGGAACCATCGAGGAGGGACCCCAAAAAATCCCCGGCTGCTTATCGAGGAAGGCCACCTTAAAAACGTAGGCCAGGTGGAGAAGAAAGCAAAGAGTCAGTAGAACAGCAAAGGCGCGGTGAAAAAAGAGGATGGCGTCGAATCCGCCGAGGCCGTGAGCCATCCGGTTGGCCCAATTCTCCTGATTGAACCGGATCGGCATCCCGGTGGCCGCCAAGCCGAGGAAGCTAGTCAGGAGCAGGCCGTGGAGTGACCGGTGGTAAACGCCAATCCGCAGATAGTATTTATCGGCCGCATCCGGATTCATGCACCCCATCCCTTCCCGCCTTTACGGCGGGTTTCGTCTTCCCCGCCGGATTTCTCCGCGGGCTTCTTTCCCGCCTGGGATTGTTCCACAAGCGAGCGGATCAGCCAGAGGCCGGTGTGCACACCGAAAACGAGAAACACACCTATCAAGAGGAGATTCATGAACCGGGCTGAGTAGTAAAGGCCTGCATTTCTCTCCCGATTCTTGGGATCGGCGTGCGGCGAGAAGCGGGCAAAGCTTACCGTGGCCTGGGGATGGCATTTTTGGCAGGTGGCCACCCGGTTCGTTGCCGACACCGAAGACTTCCCATCGGAGGCCGGAAGAATATCGTGAGCGCCGTGGCAATCCGAGCAGCGGGCCACTCGCGTAAAGCCGAGGCCAGTGATCTGCCCATGGAAGGTATCGCGGTAAGTCCGCAAAGATTCTTCATGGCACAATCCGCATTCCCGGATGATTTCCAGCTTCCAAGCTTCCCTTTCCACCCGGGCGATCTCGTGAGCCGTGTGGCAATCGGAGCAGACTGGCACGCCGGAATTGCCCGCTTTCCCCTCCACACTATGCGCGCTCCCCAAATACTGGGACAGAACTCCAGCGTGACAGCTTCCGCAGGTGGTGGGAATGGTCGTTCGATAAACCTTCGAGGCCGGATCACTTTTCGGCAGGATATTATGCGAGCCGTGGCAACTGGAACAATTGGCCGCCACCAGCAGTCCGCTTTGGGCCACCGCGCGCCCGTGGATAGAGTCCATGTACAGTTGGTAGGCATTGGTTACCGGGATGCGATGGCGCCGGGCCAGTTCGGGATTGCCGTGGCACGCTCCGCAGGTTTTGGGAAGATTCAGATGGTAGACAGGAGAGGAGGAATCCTGCACTCTCTTGATCTCGTGGGAGTTTCCATGACAGTTCTGGCATGTGGGAGCCTCCCGATCTCCACGCCCCCGGGCCTGTCCGTGAATGCTTGTAAGGAAATCCGCCGCTTGATCTGTGTGGCAGGTTTTGCATTGGGGAATTTCAACCGGACCGTGGGGGGATTCACCCACATCGGCGTGGCAGCCAGCGCAACCCAGAGACCCATGCACGCTGTTTTCAAAATCCTCGGCAGCAATTGTGATCCCAGGACGTTGAGGGTTCAAATCCGGCAGCGAGTGGCATTGCAGGCACTCCTGTGCAATGGCCGTCCCCGTTCCGAACAAAGAGGCCCAAACCAGCACAGGGCCGACTGTGCGACCCATAAAACGGAGGAAACGTTTTCGCGCCCGTCCGGCATCGCTCAAGTTGCGGCAGGGGCAAGATGCAATCTTGATAATTCGCTGTAGCAGACCACGGTGCCAGCGGTTAGGGAGCACGTTCTGTTACCCTCTCGCAACTCTTTACTAGCAACTCGGTTTCCAAAGGTGAGCCTATTGAGAATTACATAATATATTACACCCTTTGAAGAGGCCAGCTTGTTTCCAGAATCCCTGAACCAGGGTAGGGCGACGGCGCATTCGGCACAACGCCTGACGGGCGAAGCTGCTCAGTTCCCAAAGATTCCTGGGACAGAGGTTCGGCAGTTCGTGGTGTTTCCGATGTCCCCAGATGTAATCGGCCGGGTTCAACTCCAGTGCATAGCCAGGCGGAAACTCCAACCTGCGGGGGCAAGGCCATGGCGATTTGAGCTTGAATCGAGAGGGCAGTTGGGGTATGCTTTCGGGAAAGAGGGAAGTCAAACCGGAAGCTCCAGAAAATCGGACGGCTGCAATTCGTATGCTAAGACACACGACCGAATGGATGGCCACGTGCTGAACTGCGGTCAAAGAGCAGTGATTACGCTCTTCGTTTTGCACGTGCTGTCGGTGCAGTTCGCGCTGGCAGCGCCAAGTAGTCCGGCACAGAGCCATGCTTCGACAGCCAAGATGAACGGTCTCGCCCTTCCGGAGCCACCGGCAGTCATCGCTCGTAACAAGGAAGGACACGCCACGATCCGCGCTGTGCGGCTCGCCGAGCCGCTGCGCGTGGACGGAGTGCTCAACGAGGAAGTCTATCAGACCGTAGCGGCGATCACTGATTTCATCCAACAAGTCCCGGCCGAGGGAGCGCCAGCGAGTGAGAAGACCGAGACGTGGGTGATGTTCGATAACGAATTTATCTACGTGGCCGCACGCTGCTGGGACTCGGCGCCGCCCAGCGATTGGGTGGCCAACGAATACCGGCGCGACGAGATCCGGCAGAACGATACTTTTGGGGTGTCGTTCGACACCTTCCTCGACCGTCGAAACGGCTTCCTCTTCTACACCAACCCGCTCGGGGGGCGGGCGGATTATATTTCCACCGAGGAGACGGGGAATTTTGACTGGAACCCGGTCTGGGAGGCGCGGGTTGGCCGATTCGAGGGAGGATGGACGGTCGAGATGCAGGTGCCGTTCAAGTCGATCCGATACGGGCCGGGCAAAGAACAGGTGTGGGGGATCCAGCTCCGGCGGGTGATCCGCCGGAAGAACGAGTGGGCGTATCTGAACCGCGTCCCGCCGTCGGCTTCGGGGCCGTACGGATTCACGCGCATTTCTTTTGGCGGGACGCTGGTTGGCCTGGAAGTGCCGGGCGGGAGCAAGAACTTCGAAGTAAAGCCCTATGCCATCGCCAGCCTTACGACAGACCGGCTGGCAAACCCGCGCGTCTCCAACGATGTCCGTGGCGAATTCGGCGTGGACGCCAAGTATGGCCTGACCACGAACCTGACGGCGGACTTCACGTACAACACCGACTTTGCCCAGGTGGAGGTGGACGAGCAACAGGTCAACCTCACGCGCTTCAGCCTTCAATTCCCGGAGAAACGCGAGTTCTTTCTGGAAGGGCGGGGCCTGTTCGAGTTCGGCCGCGGGCCTGGAGGAGGCCCGAGTTCCCCGATCGAGCCGGTCCTCTTCTACACTCGCCGGATTGGTCTCGAGAAGGTCGGCAATGCAACCGTACCCTTCCCGCTGGATTTCGGCCAGCGCGTGACGGGAAAGGCGGGGAGGTTCGGCATTGGACTGCTGAACATCCAGGCTGGCGAGGATCCGAAGGGGACTGTGCAGTCCACCAACTTTACCGTGGTGCGCCTGAAGCGCGACGTGCTTCGCCGCAGCTTCATCGGCGGAATGCTCACGAACCGGTCGAACTCCGTCGTGGCCGGGCGCGGCTCCAACCAAGCCTACGGCGTTGATGCGATGTTTGCGTTCTATGAAAATCTCTTTTTCTACGGAAACTACGCCAGGACGCGAACGCCCGGGCTGGATGACCGTGACAGGAGTTACCAAACGACGTTTAACTACACCGGCGACCGGTACGGCCTCAAGCTCGACCATCTCTTTGTCGGCGACAATTTCAATCCGGAGGTTGGATTCCTTCGGCAAGATAATTTCCGCCGCTCGTACGGACAGGCCCGGTTCAGTCCCCGGCCGCGTTCGATGGAGTCGGTCCGGCAGTTCACGTGGGAGGGCAGCGGCGAGTTTATAAAGAACGGCGCCGGCTTTCTGGAAACCCGCATACGGCAGGGCCGGTTCAGCACCGAATTCGAGAACAGCGACGTTCTGACGGTCGAAGCAACCAACAACTACGAGCTGCTGGTGAAGCCGTTCCCCATCGCCAGTAACGTGATGATTCCGGTGGGCAGCTACCATTTCAGCGACGTTCTGGTTTCCTATCAATGGGGCACCCAGCGCCGAGCAAGCGGCAGGATTTCGGGACAGCGCGGCAGCTTCTACGATGGCACACTTACGGCGTTCACCTTTGGCTCCGCCCGCATCTCGGTCACGCCGAAACTGTCGCTGGAGCCGACCATTTCCATCAATCGAATCGAGCTGCCACATGGGAACTTCACGAGAAAGCTCCTCCGCAGCCGGGTTGACTACGCCTTCACTGCGCGAATGTTCCTCAGCGGGCTGCTGCAGTACAACTCGGACGACAGGACTCTCAGCAGCAACATTCGGTTCCGGTGGGAGTACCAACCGGGCAGCGAGCTTTTCCTGGTCTATACGGATGAGCGCGACACCGCTGTCTCCAGCTTCAGCTCTCTGCGAAACCGCAGTTTCGTGGTGAAGATCAACCGACTGTTCCGATTCTGAGCCCCGCGCGGCGACGGACTTGCTCTCCCCCCCAGCAAGTCCGTCATCTCTTTCCCCCTCCGATCACTTGCACACTTCAACTTCGCAGGGGGGATACGATGTGAGTAGGCTGTCCCAAATTAACTCTCCTCTTTGACAAAGGTTTTGTTTCTTTGTATTCTTGACAATCTGCCCTGCGCCTGAGCTACGCCACAACCAGAAGGCCGCCAGCGTTGGGGCCAGTTCATCCTAGTATCTGTGCACCTTCCCGAAGGCAGGCAACTTCGTGGCTCTGGTTGTGTGTTCGGGAGTGCCCAGTGTCGGAATCCTAGACTGTGGAGGAAACGGAATTGTCAACCAGTGAGGGGAGTAATATTGGGAAAGTGATTCAGGTCATGGGCCCCGCCGTGGACGTCCAATTCAGCGAGGGGCACCTGCCCTCGATCTACAACGAGATTCAGGTGATCAGCGAAGGGTTTGATGTGCCCCAGCCCCTGGATGTCATCTTGGAGGTCCAGCAGCACCTGGGCGAAGGACGAGTGCGTTGCGTGGCTATGGAACCGACCGAAGGAATGGTGCGGGGGATGAAAGCGATTGACACGGGTGGACCGATCAGCGTGCCGGTGGGTCGGCAGACGCTCGGCAGGGTCATGAATGTGATCGGTCGCCCGGTGGACAAGATGGGGCCGATCCAGACGGAGAAGACTTACCCCATCCACCGCCCCGCTCCCACGTTTGAAGAGCAGAATGTGAATCTGGAAATGTTTGAAACCGGCATCAAGGTCATTGATCTGCTGGAGCCTTACCTGAAAGGCGGCAAGACGGGGCTGTTCGGCGGGGCGGGCGTGGGCAAGACGGTCGTCATCATGGAGATGATCCACCGCATCGCCCTCCATCATGGCGGCGTCTCTGTATTCGCCGGCGTGGGCGAGCGCACCCGCGAGGGCAACGACCTCTGGCTGGAGATGAAAGAAGCCGGAGTAATTGATCCGAGCGATTGGAAGAAGTCCAAGGTGGCCCTGGTGTACGGCCAGATGACGGAGCCGCCCGGTGCGCGCCTGCGGGTCGGCCTGACGGGGCTGACGGTGGCGGAATACTTCCGCGATGAGGAAAGAACGGACGTGCTGCTCTTTATTGACAATATCTTCCGGTTCACCCAGGCCGGTTCGGAGGTCTCCGCTCTGCTGGGCCGCATGCCTTCGGCCGTGGGATACCAGCCGAACTTGGCGACCGAGTTGGGTGAATTACAGGAGCGAATCACTTCCACCAAGAAAGGGTCCATCACTTCCATCCAGGCGATCTATGTGCCCGCCGACGATTTGACCGACCCCGCTCCGGCCACCACTTTTTCTCACCTGGACGCCACCACCGTTCTTTCCCGCGCCATCGCCGAGTTGGGCATTTATCCCGCCGTGGACCCGCTGGCTTCCACCTCGCGCATTCTGGACCCCCACATCCTCGGAGCGGAGCATTACCGCGTCGCCAAGCAGGTGAAGTCCATCCTGCAACGGTACAAAGATTTGCAGGACATCATCGCCATCCTGGGCATTGACGAGCTTTCCGAGGAGGACAAGCTGACCGTGACTCGCGCCCGGAAAATTCAGCGTTTCTTCTCGCAGCCCTTCTTTGTGGCGGAACAGTTCACCGGCCTGGAAGGGAAGTATGTAAAGCTGGAAGATACCATCCGCGGCTTTGATGAGATCTGCCAGGGCAAGTACGACAACATCTCCGAACAGGCCTTTTTCCTGGTAGGGTCCATTGAAGAAGTTCTAGAGAAAGAAAAGAAAGTTCTAGCGGCTGCTTAGGCCTCCTGGCGCAAGAGGGCCAACGGGCGGCCTCCCGCCTTCGGCAGACCCGGTGGCGGGGGAGGAAGACCGCAGGGAACATTGCAGCCAACACGCTATGGATCACACAATCCATCTCCGCATCGTAACCCCCAATCGCCAACTGGTCAGCGAAGACATCGAAGAATGCCAGATCCCCGGCAAAGCAGGATACCTGGGGATCTTGCCGGGCCATGCGCCTTTGATCTCGGAGCTGAAGGTTGGGGAGATTAGCTACCGGCAAGGCCGGGACGTTCGTTATCTGGCCGTCAGCGGGGGATTCCTGGAAGTGCTGCCAGACCAGGTGACGGTCCTGGCCGAAACAGCCGAGAAAGCCGAAGAAATTGACAGGGAGCGGGCAAACGCAGCCAAGGATCGGGCCGAACAGTCCCTGAAGCATCCGGATCCGGTGACCGACATCCAGCACGCTATGGTGGCTCTCGAACGGGCACTCATTCGTTTGCAGGTGGCATCCAAAAAGCGGTAACGTCCCGGACCAGCATTCACGCTGCGCCTCTCCCGCCCAGAACGGAGATCGTTATGCGCCGGGAACGATCCAGAGATTTCCATAACGACAAGCATCCCCTTGGTACTATAATGCGGCTTCGCACACAGCCTGCGTACCTTTGAAGGAACACGGCAACACCCTTTAGGAGAAACGCCATGACCGATAAACAGACAGAACGAACCCGCGCCGTAGATTTGGCGATGTTGCAAATTGAGAAGCAGTTTGGGAAAGGTTCGATCCTCCGCCTAGGGACGAAGGAAGTGGTCCCCGTTTCCGTTATTTCTACAGGGTCTCTTTCCTTTGACTACGCGTTGGGTGTAGGCGGCATGCCGAGGGGAAGGGTGGTTGAAATTTTTGGCCCGGAGGCCAGCGGGAAGACCACGCTGGCTTTGCATGTGATCGCCGAGGCGCAGAAGCAGAAAGGTACGGCGGCTTTTATTGATGCCGAACATGCTCTGGACCCTGCGTACGCGGGCAAGCTCGGCGTGGATATAGACAGTTTGCTGGTTTCACAGCCCGATTACGGCGAGCAGGCCCTGGATATTGCCGAGGTTCTGGTGCGTTCGGGAGGCGTGGACGTGGTGGTGGTGGACTCCGTGGCGGCTCTGGTTCCGAAGGCTGAGTTGGATGGAGAAATGGGGGACTCGCACATGGGGTTGCAGGCGCGGCTGATGTCCCAGGCCCTGCGGAAGCTGACGGGCATTGTGTTCAAGTCCAATACCTGTTTCGTGTTCATCAACCAGATTCGGGAAAAGATCGGGGTGATGTTCGGCAATCCGGAAACCACCACGGGAGGACGGGCGCTGAAGTTTTACTCCTCGGTGCGTGTGGACATCCGCCGGATCGCCGCCATCAAAGAAGGAGACCGGGTCGTAGGGAACCGCACCAAGGTAAAGGTCGTGAAAAACAAAGTGGCTGCTCCGTTCCGCGAGGCCGAATTTGACATCCTGTATGGCGAGGGAATTTCCAAAGAAGGAGACCTGCTCGATCTCGGCGTGGACAAGCGCCTGATCGAAAAAAGCGGGGCCTGGTTTTCTTATGGCGGGGAGCGCATTGGACAAGGACGGGAAAAAGCCCGCCTGTTTCTCAAGGAAAATCCCGACATCCGCGACAAGATCGCAAATGAATTGCGAGCCGCTCTCAGCTTGCCGAAAATCAACCTCTCCGAGCGCGCTCCCGCAGAGCCGACTCCTGTCCGCAGCCGCGTCGCTTCCAGTTGAATGCTCAATTTTCTGGATCCGAAAAGCTGGGGAGAAGGATACTGTCCCGTATTAAGAATGAGACAAATCGGGAGAATCTGTACGCGAATTACCATTTTTTCTGTAAAAACTAACTACTGTGTGGTAAGAGATAATATCTTCCTTTCCAGTGTATGGCTGGATCGGCGATGTGGGTTGGGCTTTCCCATTTTCGGATAGGAATGAAAGATTTTCTGTGGGGGTGCTAGAGGGAATGAGTGAACTAGTTCGTCGCGTCTTGCCGGTTGCAGCCATCATGCTCTTCTGGTTTGCCGTTCCCGCTGTGGGACAGCGGAAAGTCATTGCGCGAACGGACTTGCTTCCCGCCATTAAATCCTCTGCTGCGGCTGTAAGCGCGCCGCCAGCCGTCCCGAAGCCTCGCCGGAAAGTGCAACGCAGAGTCCCCGCTTCCGCGCGGTTGTCCTCTTATGGAGATCCCGCGGCGGGCGATGACTTGAGCAGAGACGACCCGGTCGTCCGTGCCGCAGCGGTCGAAGCCTTGGGGAACGTCATGGGGTCTGTGATTGTCGTGGACCCCCACAGCGGCAGAATTTTGACTATCGTCAACCAGAAACTGGCTTTTAAGGACGGGTACCAGCCTTGCTCCACCTTCAAACCGGCCGTGGCCCTAGCGGCGCTGGAGGAGGGGGTATTGGTAAAGGACAGAGCGCGCCTGCGCCTGGGAAAACGATGGTACTTGGATTTGCGCGATGCCCTAGCCCTTTCCAATAATCTCTATTTCGAGCAATTGGGAAAGCTCCTGGGCATTGAGAAGCTCCAGCAGTATGCGCAACGTTTTGGGTTTGGTGAGCCTGCCGGCTGGGAAATCCAGCAGGAGCCTGCTGGCAGTTTTCCCAAGAGCCCGCCTCCGGCCAGCCGTGGAGGAGTGGCCAAAGTGGCCAGTTTCGGGGAAGGGATCTCCATGACTCTCTTCCAATTCGCCTCGTTCGTCGGGGCCTTGGCAAACGGCGGTACGCTCTATTATTTGCAGTACCCGCGGAGTTCCGATGAAGCAGGAAATTTTGAACCGCGCGTGAAACGAGAGTTGGCGATCGCTCCCTGGCTGGGCATGGTCCGGGAGGGAATGCAGAAAGCGGTTCTCACAGGAACAGCGCGGCGAGCGCTCCAGCCCGACATTACTATTTTGGGCAAGACGGGAACCTGTTCCCAAAAGGGATCGCGGCTGGGGTGGTTCGGTGGATACAACGAAAACGGCCTGACTGTTGTGGTGTTGCTCAAGACCGGACAGCGCATCGGCGGCGGGCCTCGAGCCTCGGAAGTAGCTGGGCAGATTTTCCGCAATCTAGCTGATCGAAATTATCTGGCGCGATTTTCCGGAAGAAATGAATTGCAAAGCGCTCCTCCAGCCGTGATTCAACTCCCATCTCCATATTAACCCGCATTTCCGTTTTGAAAATGCAGCGGAAACCTTCTGAATGCCTCCGGCGTCAATATTGATGCGGGTTTGACCATCCAGATTGACTTCGGAGGTGTAAACCCCAGCCTCCTATTGACTCCCTCATTCCCAAAATGGTAAAATATAAAGCACATTTTCAGACGGTCAGATGATCAAAGGAAACGATCAAAAGGAGACAAAACTAATGAGACGCTTTTTTCTGCAAACGTTCGTCACAACCAT
>Ga0156222_1059_pt1 | contig 31709 bp, 25 predicted proteins | sample RifCSPlowO2_12_FD_107870 | JGI IMG/M metagenome (GOLD analysis project Ga0156222, IMG submission 107870) | Acidobacteria bacterium RIFCSPLOWO2_12_FULL_59_11 | reverse complement strand
TCCGCATCATTGATGAGGACAGGTCAGAGCCTGACGGCTATCTCTACCCAGCGGCAATGTTTGCACCGATCGAACTGCCGGAAGTGGCAAAGCGAGTGCTCACGGCAGCAGGCGACTGAACGGTCGCTGCCCTAGCAAGTCTCTGAAACTTGCCGGGTTTGCCTCAGATTTGGCAGATCGTTCCTGTCTTGTCGCGTAGTGTTGACCCTTCGTGAACTCCAATCCACTTGGTTTGATAACGCCATTTTTGGTAATTGACCCAGCACCCACTACCCTTTGTCGGCGGTGGGATGCAGCACTCGGTGTATACTAAAAGTCTCGATCCGGTATTTTGCAATGATTAAGGGAGGGCTTGTGAGGGCAACCCAAGAGGTGGAGAGGATGTCTCGCTCGTTGGCGGCAGTGGACCCGGAGATTGCGGCGGCCATAGAGGGCGAGACCGAGCGGCAACACTCCCATCTGGAGCTGATTGCCAGCGAGAATTTTGTCTCCCAGGCTGTGTTGGAGGCTGCAGGGTCGGTCTTTACCAACAAGTACGCCGAGGGTTATCCGGGGAAGCGGTATTACGGCGGTTGCGAGTGGGCCGACCGGGTCGAGAGCCTGGCCATCGAGCGAGCCAAGCAACTGTTTGGGGCCGAGCACGCCAACGTCCAGCCGCACGCCGGGAGCCAGGCCAACATGGCCGCCTATGCCGCCGTGCTGCAACCGGGGGACATGATTTTCGGCATGAACCTTTCCCACGGCGGGCACCTCACCCACGGGCATCCCCTGAACTTCTCCGGCAAGACTTATACGGTCGTGCCGTATGGAGTGAATCAAAAAACCGAGACCATTGACTACGATGCCCTGGAAGAGATGGCTGTCGAGAAGAAGCCGAAGATGATCGTCGCCGGTGGCAGCGCCTACGCCCGGATCATTGACTTTGCCCGGCTGCGGCAAATCTGTGATCGGGCCGGCGCCTATCTGATGGTGGACATGGCCCATTTCGCGGGTCTGGTCGCTGCTGGAATCCACCCCAGCCCTGTTCCCTACGCGGATATTGTGACCACAACCACCCATAAGACCTTGCGAGGGCCGCGAGCGGGACTCATCCTTTGTAAGGCCCAATACGCCCAGGCGGTGGACAAGGTGGTTTTTCCGGGTCTGCAAGGAGGGCCGCTGGTGCACATCATAGCCGCCAAAGCGGTCTGCTTCCGGGAAGCCATGCAACCGGAATTCCGGGAATACCAGGGTCAGGTGGCCGTCAACGCACGGGTGTTGGCGGAAACTCTCATGGAAGACGGCTATCATGTGGTTTCTAACGGCACCGACACCCACCTGATGCTGGTGGATGTTTTTTCCAAGGGCATCCGGGGCAAAGAAGCCGAGAGCGCTTTGGGGAGCGCCCACATCACGGTGAACAAGAACACCATCCCCTTCGACGCCAACCCGCCGATGAATCCCAGCGGCATCCGACTGGGAACCCCTGCCGTCACCACGCGCGGCATGAGAGAGCCGGAGATGCGAAAGATTGGCCACTGGATCGCCGAAGTGTTGGGAGACCCCAAAGACGAAGCCTGCATTGCGGGAGTCCGCCGGCAGGTGCTCGAACTGGTGGCCCAGTTCCCGCTCTATCGCTGGCGTCTGCGGCAGAATCCGGAGGCAGTGGTGGAACCAAGAGAAGTTCCCGCCCGATAAAGGAAGCATCTCTCCTGTCTGGGAACATCCGAGTCAAACCGGTATGAGGATCGCAATTGATATCCGCCGGATTGAGGATTTTGGTGTCGGCACATACATCCGCAACCTGATCCTGACTCTGGCCGCCAAAGACCGGCACAACCAGTATCTGCTGCTCGGCGATCCCCAAAAAGCCGCGGCGGTGACGGCGGGGTCCGGCAATTTCCAGGTCCTGGAGTGGAGACCGGAAAAAGAAACGTGGTGGACGTACTTGCGATTCCATCATTTACTGCAAGCCAGTCGGGCAGACCTGTTACATGTCCCTCATCTGCGAGCAGCCCCCCTGGTTCCCTGTCCGTATCTGATGACGGTCCATGATGTGGCCGATTTTTTGTATGGCTCGCAGGGGAGCGTCAAACGGAGCTTGCGATGGAAACTGGTGCGGCGCAGCCTGGCGGCGGCGCAGCGGGTTCTGGCGGTCTCCCAGGCTACGAAGCGGGACATTGAGAATTTGTTTGAAATCCCCTCTGACAAGATCACGGTGGTGGAGAACGCCATTGATGAGCGTTTCCTCGAGCGCAGCCGGCGGGAAGAATGCCGTTTGGTGCTGGAGCGCTACCAGGTGAATGATCCGTTCCTGCTGTATGTGGGGAGCGCCCGGCCGCAAAAAAACATCCCGCGCCTGATTGAGGCCTTCGCCGTGGTGAAAGGTGAGTTGCGAGACCATCCTGTTTACCGCCGCTTGAAGCTGCTGATCATCGGGGATGAACTAAGCGAGCACCCCGACCTGCGGCGCACGGTGATTCGCACGCGCACGCAAAACGAGGTGCGGTTCCTCGGTTTCGTTCCGGTGGCGACCCTGCGAGTGTTTTATCAGGCCGCCGAAGTGTTTGTTTTTCCCTCGCTGCACGAAGGCTTTGGGCTGCCCCCGCTGGAAGCGATGGCCCAAGGCACGCCCGTGGTGACCTCCAATGTTTCCTCGTTACCGGAGGTGGTGGGAGATGCCGCCATCCTGGTGAACCCGGAAAATGTGTTCGACATCGCCCGCGGAGTACAACAGGTGTTGCTGGATGAAGCCCTTCGCCAGGACCTTCGCCAGCGCGGCCGGCGCCAGTTGGCCCGGTTTAGCTGGGGGCGCTCGATAGAACAGGTCCTGGAAATCTATGCGGAGGCGGCTGCTGGCAAAGCTGCCGCGTAAGTAAATCAGCAAAATGTTCTGGAGAGCGAAAGCGGCCCAATCGCTCATCCGGATGCGCGGTTCCAGCACGCCCAAAGGAGCGTCGGGCAACGCGGGTCGTCTTGCTCGGGCGGTTGTCAGAGAGTTGTCCACCTCCAGAAATATGGAAGCCTTCCGGTTCACGGTCACTCACAGGGATTCTCAAACCAAAGCGCGGGCAGGGCTGCTCGAGACCCTCCACGGTTCGATACAAACGCCAGTCTTTATGCCCGTGGGGACAGTGGGCAGTGTCAAGGGGGTCTCGCAAGAGACCCTGGAGCAGCTAGGGGTCGAGATCCTGCTGGCCAATACCTATCATCTGCATTTGCGGCCCGGGGAGCAGATCGTTCGAGAACTGGGAGGGCTTCACCGGTTTATCTCCTGGGACCGCCCCATCTTGACCGACAGCGGCGGCTATCAGGTGTTCAGTATGAGAGGGCTTCGGGAAATCCGTGACGAAGGGGTGCAGTTTCGCTCGCACCTGGATGGCTCTTTCCATTTCCTGTCGCCCCAGCGGGCGATGGAAATCCAGTTCGCCTTGGGTTCCGACATCCTGATGGTGTTGGATGAGTGCATCGAGTTTCCCGCCGGGTTGGCTACGGCGGAGAAAGCCATGGAGCGGACGCTGCTGTGGGCGGAACGCTCTTTAGAAATCTGGCAACGGCAGCCGCACTGCGACCCGGCGCGTCCCGCAGGCGCTCTATTCGCCATTGTTCAGGGAGGAACCTATCCTGAGTTGCGCCGAAAATGCGCTGTCCGCCTGGTGGAAATGGACTTCCCCGGGTATGCAATCGGGGGGCTTTCGGTGGGGGAAGCCCGTCCGCTCACCTATGAGTTGCTCGCGGCGGCGGAGGAGTTCCTGCCGGAAGAGAAGCCCCGCTATGCGATGGGCGTGGGACTTCCGGAGGAGTTGCCGCATTATGTGGCCCAGGGCGTGGACATGATGGATTGCGTGCTGCCAACCCGCAATGGCCGCAATGGATGCTTGTTCACCTCCCAGGGGAAGTTACACATCCGGCAAGCCCGCTTTGCACGGGATCCCCGGCCCTTGGATGAGTCCTGCGGCTGCGCCGTTTGCCGCCGCTACTCACGAGCCTATTTGCGGCACCTGTTTGTCTCGGAGGAGATGCTGGGAAGGATTTTGAACAGCTACCACAATCTCTTTTTTTACCTTGACACAATGCGGAAGATACGGCAGACTATCGCCGCTGGAGAGTTTTCCCGTTTCCTTTCCGATTTCACCTTTCAGTTGCAAGGGGAGGTTTCCTAGTTCGTCGTTGGCAAGGGCCGGTTTGTGGGGGGAGAAGGGGGCAAGAGGAAAAGAAGTTGACAGGGATGATGGTTCTTTTGCAAGCTGGGAATGGAGGGTCTTCCCTGCTTGGGCTGTTGCCTCTTGTTGCCATCTTTGTGGTGTTCTATTTCCTTTTGATTCTGCCGAACCAAAGACGCCAGAAAAAACTACAGCAGATGTTGGATGCCCTGAAAAACGGGGACCGGGTCATCACGAGCGGCGGGATTCGGGGAACCATCGTGGGAATCAAAGACGACTATATTTTATTGCGCGTGCCTCCGGAGCAGGTGAAACTGGAGGTCCTGCGCAGCGCTGTGGTTTCCTGCGAGGAGCTTGCCGCCGGAAAAGAGTAGCGGGGAAGAGGGCCAGACGGCAGCGTTGGTCCTGGTGAGCAGGGCGAAAAAGAAAACCCGCCAGGAAAGAATTTCTGATGCCTCGAAATCTTCGCCGGAAAGCCGTTGTCATTGCGCTCGTGGTGCTGGCCTCCGTGTACGGAGTCATCGGCCTGCCCACCAGTTGGAAGGCATTGCGCGGGAACATCCAACAGCGAATCCGGCTGGGCCTGGACCTGCGCGGCGGCACTCACCTGGTCTTGCAGGTGATGGTCAATGAGGCCATCAACGCCGAAGCCGACCAGACCGTGGAACGGCTCCGGCAAACTCTGCAGCAACGCGGCATTGATTATGCTGCCCTTGCCCGGATTGACGCCAAAGACATCCGTGACGATGGGGGAATCCTGCTCGAGGGCGTCCCGGTGGAGCAAACCAGCGCCTTCCGCCAACTGCTGGAAGAGACGGAACTGAACTGGACTTACCAATCCACCGGCAACGGTTCTTATCGCTTGCAGATGCGGCAGGCGGTGCTGGCTCCCATTCGCCAACAGACTCTCCAGCAATCTCTGGAGACGGTTCGGAACCGGGTTGACCGCTTGGGGGTTAGCGAGCCCACCATTCAGGAGCGAGGCCAGGGCGAATATGAGATCCTGGTGCAGTTGCCCGGCGTGGATGACCCCGAGCGGGTGAAAGAAATCCTGCAAACCACCGCCATGTTGGAAATTAAAGAGGTCAAAGGCGGGCCGTACTCTTCACGCCAAGCGGGGCTGGCCGCTCACGGAGGAGTCTTGCCGGTGGGAACGGAAATACTGCTCTCCGTGGAAACGCCGGATGACGCCAGCTCTGCGGCTCCCCCCGAACAGTGGTACCTGGTTGCTCGCGTCCCCGCTGTTTCTGGACGCGACCTGCGCAACGCCAGTCCGGGCCGCGATGAAAACAACCGCCCAGAGGTAGACTTTGTCCTCACGACCGACGGCTCCCGGCGATTCGGAGATTTCACGGAAAAGAATGTTGGAAACAGCCTGGCAGTGGTGCTGGATGGCAAAATTCAGTCTGTCGCCGTGATACAGAGCAAGATCACCGATCGGGGGCGGATTACGGGCCGCTTCAGCCAGCAAAGGGCCAGCGATCTGGCGCTGGTGCTGCGGGCGGGGGCGCTTCCCGCCTCCATGCGCTATCTGGAGGAGCGGACCGTGGGTCCTTCCCTGGGTGCGGACTCCATTCGGGCAGGCGTGATCGCTTCCCTGATCGGTTTAGTGGCTGTGATGGGTTTCATATTCATTTATTACCGGTTGTCGGGTTTGAACGCAGTCGTTGCCTTAATGCTGAACTTGATTATGCTACTGGCCATGCTGAGCTACCTTCGGGGGACATTGACCCTGCCGGGCATCGCCGGCGTGGCGCTCACGATCGGCATGGCGGTGGATGCCAACGTCCTGGTTTTTGAGCGGATTCGGGAAGAACTGCGGGCGGGGAAGACCCCCGTTTCAGCGGTCGAGGCTGGATTCCGCAAAGCCCTGCTGACGATCATTGATTCCAATACCACGACGATCATCGCCGCGTTCTTCCTTTTCTTGTTTGGAACGGGACCCGTGAAAGGTTTTGCGGTGACCTTGAGCATCGGCCTGGTGGCCAACTTGTTTAGCGCCATCTTTGTTTCCCGATTCTTGTTCGATTATTTTTTGGCGCGCCAGCCGCGGCAGGCAACCTTGAGTATTTGAAAACAGCGCAATCTCTGTGGAACTTTTTCTACGGCTGCGGTGTCGAATTGATGTGGGGGGAGATTCCGTAACGGGGATTGGCAAGGAAGGGCTTCTCCGCCCGTTGTTCTGAGCGATGGAATTTTTTCGCAATTCAACTATTGACTGGATCGGCAAGAAGTGGTATTTCATTGCGGTCTCTTTGCTTCTGAGCACCGTAGGAATCGTTTCTTTAGTCGTGAAGGGGGGGCCGCGCTACGGGATTGACTTCCGCGGAGGAACGCAAGTCCATGTGAAGTTCCGCGAAGCGCCGTCGTTAGATAGGCTCCGTGCCGCGCTCCGTTCCCAGGGGTTGGACAATAGCACCCTCCAGAGCTATGGGCCGGAGTCAAACCACGAGATTTTAATCGGCCTGGATCTGGTGGTGACCAAAGAAGAGGATCTGGACGCCGGCAGAGCGACCATTGTGAACGCTCTTCGCCGGGAGTTTGGCGGGGGCGAGAAGGCGAACTTAAACGAAGCCAGTACCCAGGCGATTGCCGATCAGTTGCTGGCAAGCGAATCGTTGCGCAGCAGCGGTTCATCGCCGGAGCAGATTCAAAATCTGGCCCGGCGATTAGCGGAGTTCCGGGATTCGCCGCCCCGGAGCGGGTTGATCAGCAATTTTGAGGAATTGCGCCAGGTGGAGGGAGTAACCCCGGCAGTGCTGCAAGCCTTGGAAGACCATTTCTCCTTGGCGAATTTTACAGTGCGCAATGTGGAGATTGTAGGCCCTAAAGTGGGGGCGGCGCTCCGGCGGCAAGCCCTGAATGCTACCCTGCTGGGGATGGTCGCCATGCTGGTCTATATTGCGTTTCGCTTTGAGTGGATTTACGGCGTGGCAGCCGTCTTGGCCCTTTTGCACGATGTGGTGATTGCCGTCGGTTTCTTGTCTCTGGCCAATTTTGAAATCAGCCTGACGGTGATCGCCGCCTTGCTCACGTTAATTGGCTACTCGGTGAATGATACCATTGTGATTTTCGACCGGATTCGGGAGAACGTGAAGTTAATGAGACGGGCGAGCATCACGGAAATTGCAAACCGGAGCATCAACCAGACCCTGAGCAGAACCATCCTTACCAGCGGGCTGACGTTTCTGGCCGTTCTGGCGTTGTTCTTGTTTGGAGGCGAGGTTTTGAGGGGTTTCTCTTTCACCTTAGTGGTGGGGATCATCGTTGGATCATATTCCACCATTGCCATAGCCAGCACCGTTGTGGTGAGTTGGCAGGAATACAACAATCGGGACCGGCAAGGAGCTGTAGCCACCCTGGAGCGGGAACTCGGCAAAGGGGATCGGGCCAAACTTAGCGCAGGTGCGAAGGCTTGAAACTACAGGGCAGATATATTAGATTTATTATGAAGAATATGTGGATTTTTGCTTTTACAAATACCCGACGTTAGAATAAACTCTTATACCGAAAATTCTCTACGGGAAGATCAAGGGCTGGCTGGTGCCAAAACAAGAGAAGGATCTAAGTTTCCGGGAGATGTGGGGGGGCGCGAAAGATGTTTGAGGACAGTTTGTTGGATTACGGAGGCAGGGGGAAAACGAAGAAGCCGGTTACAGTGCTGGTTTCCTTTGTGTTGCAGTCCATGCTAGTGACGGTCGCGGTGCTAGTCCCCTTGATCTACACGGAGGCCTTGCCGAAACGCGATTTAATGTCATTCTTGGTAGCACCTCCCCCCCCGCCGCCGCCGCCGCCGCCGCCCAAGGAGGCGCCGAAGATTCGGGTGATTCCCAGGGTTCAGGCGCCGCAACAGATGGTGCAACCCCGAGCCATTCCGAAACAGGTCGCGATCATTGAGGAGGAACCCCTGCCGCCTTCAGGCCCTGTCGGTGGCGTCGTTGGTGGTGTGGCTGGGGGACTGGGCAGCGGAGCGGCCGGAGGTGTTTTGGGGGGGATTATCAGCGCAGCGCCCCCTCCACCGCCACCGCCACCGCCGGCAGCGCCGATTCGGGTGGGCGGTCAGGTGCAAGCGGCAAAGATGGTCCGCCAGGTGCCACCGCCTTATCCTCCTCTGGCGCGGCAGGCTCGGATTCAGGGCACCGTGCGTTTGGAGGCAATTATTGACAAGGATGGGAACGTGAAGAGCTTGAGCGTTGTAAGTGGGCACCCCTTGCTGGTGCAGGCCGCCATTGATTCGGTCAGCCAGTGGAAGTATCAGCCCACCCTGTTGAACGGAACTCCGGTGGAAGTGGCCACCACGGTGGATGTCAATTTTGTGATGCGCTGATTGCTAGAAAAGCAGGTTTGGGGAAAAAAGAACGCACGGCACCTCGGCAGGGGTGTAATCTATTTTAATTGAAACGAGGGGCCGTTGGGCCCCGAAATGAGGGAGGAAGATAACAAATGTTAATTGCCAAGGGAACTCTGTACGCGATGTGGTTGCTCCAGGAGGGCGGGGCAGTAGGTTGGGACTTTTTGTCCATGTGGAGGCAGATGGGGATTGCGGCGAAGATCGTGGTCATCCTTTTGTTCTTGATGTCGGCATGGTCCCTGGGGGTCATGATTGACCGCTGGTTGGCTTATTCAGCGGCCCGAAAGCAGTCCAGAACCTTTGCGCCGCTGGTAGCAGGGGCGTTGCGGGAGGGAAAGCTCGATGAGGCAATCCGCATTGCGGAACGTCACAAGAAATCCCATCTGGCAAAAGTCGTTACCGCCGGTTTGCAGGAGTTTCAAGCGCACTCGGTCGGAGCCATGACCGAGGAAATCGTGGAATCCTCCAAACGGTCTTTGGATCGAGCGTCCGCCATCGTTCACGCCGAGCTGAAGCGAGGACTGAGCGGCTTGGCAACGATCGGCGCAACGGCTCCCTTCGTTGGTTTGTTCGGGACCGTGGTGGGCATCATCAACGCTTTCAAGGGCATCGCCGCCGAAAAGGCGACGGGGCTGGCGGCCGTGGCGGGCGGAATTTCGGAAGCCTTGGTGGCTACGGCGCTCGGTTTGTTTGTGGCGGTACCCGCGGTCTGGGCCTTTAACTATTACACCAGCAATGTCGAAGCCTTTGACGTGGAAATGGACAACTCTTCTTCGGAGTTGATTGACTATTTCATCAAGCGCAGTGCCGGTCTAGGGAGTAAAAAGTAATGCCATTTAAGAAAACCCTGACGGATGTCAATTCGGAGCCTAACGTAGTTCCCATGTGCGATATCATGTTGGTGCTCCTGATCATCTTCATGGTGATCACCCCCATGCTGCAGAAAGGTGTCAGCGTGGATCTGGTGCCAACCCAGAATTCCAGAAACATGCCGGACGCCGATAAAGAAGACGCCATCGTGGTGGCGGTTACTCGGGATGGAAAAGTTTTCCTGGGCTCCGACCAGGTTGGAGCAAATTTGGTCCAGGAGATTCAGGAGTTGATCGCCACCAGGGTGGACAAGACGGTTTTTATTAAAAGTGACGCGCGGGCCAAGTATGAGCGCGTCGTGAGCGTGGTGGATGAGATTCGTTCTGCCGGAGTGGATCAGCTCGGCCTCATTACGGAAAAAATCGAAGGCAGACGACAAGCAGTGGCGCCCACTTTTTAGGGAGCCCCTCCACCCCATCAGGGAACGGATCCTGGCCTGACGGCCTTCCACGGCAGAAGGCGAGAAGTCTCTCTTCATCATTCAGGAGGAATTTAGCTATGGGAATGCAAGTGGGGAACAAAAGAGGCCCCAAGTCCGACCCTAATATCGTGCCTCTGATCGACATTTTATTGGTGTTGCTCATCATTTTTATGGTGATTACCCCCTTGGTTCCCAAGGGTCTCGATGCGATGGTGCCACAGCCCAACCCCAATCAGGATGCCCAGCAGCCCGAGGATGTCCGTACGGTTGTGGTTTCCATTGATGCGACCCGCAACATCATGATCAATCAGGACCCGGTTACCGTTGATGCGCTGGGCCAACGCCTGTATGACATCTTCAAGACCCGGGCAGAGCGGGTCATGTTTGTCAGAGGGGACCCCGAAGTTCTGTTCGCGGATGTGGCACAGATCATTGACATCGCCAGAGGTGCTGGGGTGGATAAGATCGGGCTGATGACCCAGAAGGCCGAGGAGGCTCAGTAGATCGGGCTGTTGGGGAAGGCCAATCCCCGGAAGCGAAGAGCCTTGTGCGGGTGCGAGCACAGGGCGGTCGCTGTGGGATGGCGGAAACGGTTCGGAATCGGAGGCGCGGGAGAGCGAAAAATGAACTTCATGAAAAATAATCCATGGACAGGGCTGGTAACGCTTGCTCTCTTGTTGGTCACGGCAACCGGATGCCAAAAGCTAAAGGCCAGGGATGAGCTCAACAAGGGAGTGGCGTCTTACCGGGACGCGAAGTATGAGGAAGCCATTGAGCATTTCAAAACGGCGGTGGAGTTGGACCCACAGTTATTGAACGCCCGTCTGTATCTGGCCACAGCGTATGCGAACCAGTACATTCCAGGGATCGAGACAGACCGAAACGCGCAGGTCGGAGAGCGGGCCATCGAGGAGTTTCAGAAGGTCTCTGCTGCCGACCCCAACAACATCGGGAGTGTCAGCGGGATCGCCGGACTTTATTTCCAGATGAAGCGGATGTCGGACGCCAAAGAATATTACAAGAAGTGGATCCAAATGGAACCGACCAATGCCGAGGCTCACTACTCCGTGGGGGTGATTGATTGGACCCTGACCTATCAGCCGCGCATGGTTTTGAAAGCGCGGCTGAAGCTGAAGCCCGAGGACCAGATCAAGGACCAAAAAGAGCGACAGGCGCTGGCAGAGCGGAACGCGCCGTTGATTGAGGAAGGCATGCAGATGCTGAACGAAGCCATGGAACTGCAGCCGGACTACGACGACGCCATGGCCTATATCAACCTGCTGTATCGGGAAAAAGCCGATCTGGCAGACACCCCGGATGAGAGGACAGAGTTACTGAAAACGGCGGATACGTGGATTGAGAAGAGTTTGGCAATTAAGAAGGCAAAAGCGGAGAAAGAAGCCAGTAAGTCGCAGGGATAAGAGCCACCGGCCTTCCAATTTTTCCGCTCTCTGGCGAAGTTAGGCTTATATAATCAACCCTGGGGGTGAAAATCCCCGGGGTTTTGTTTTTAGGGGCTGCCGGACTCTGCGGAGCGGTCGAGGAATGATCCCAGAGACAAATCATCCGACAAGCCCCGGGATTTTCTGGGATCGATAAGGGACAGAAGCCGGGGCAGAAAGCTCCTTTCCTCCCCGGTGACAAGGAACATGACAAATTTTCCCAGCGCATTGCGGCAGGCCTTTTCGACGAACCTGCTGACCTTGACCCGGTTTCGCGATCTTCTGAAGAAGATCAAGCAAGCGAGGCCCAACGAGGACTTAGATCTGCTGCGGCGCGCCTACCAGTTTTCGGCGCAGTGTCACCTGCGGCAGGTTCGGCTCTCCGGCAAACCGTATCTTTCGCATCCCCTGGAAGTAGCTCACATCTTGGCCGACCTGCGGCTGGACCTGCCCACGATTGCCACGGCGCTCTTGCACGACGTGGTGGAAGATACCGGAGTCACCCTGGAGGAAATCCGCCAGAACTTTGGCGAGGAAGTGGCTCATTTGGAGGAGGGGGTTACCAAGGTCAACAAACTCGACTTTGTTAGCCGCGAAGAGCGCCAGGCTGAGAATATGCGCAAGATGCTGCTGGCTATGGTGGATGATCTGCGGGTGATCTTCATCAAGTTAGCCGACCGGCTGCATAACATGCGCACTTTGCAGTATCTTTCGCCGGAGAAGCAGCAGCGGGTGGCTCAGGAGACGCTGGAGATTTATGCTCCGCTGGCCCACCGCATGGGGATGGGGAAAATCCGTGGCGAATTGGAAGACCTGGCCTTTGAATACTTGGACCCCATTGCGCAACAGGAGACTCGCCAGAAGGTCGAAAGCAAACGGCGCGCCGGGGAAGATTTTTTGAAGGAAGTAGCCTCCGTTCTGGAAGCGAAGCTGCAAGAGAGCGGAATCCAGGCCCGGGTGGAATGGCGGATCAAGCGGTTGTATAGCATCTCCCAGAAGATGAAGCGCCAGAAGACGGACATCAACCAGGTATACGACCTGCTGGCAGTGCGCATTATTACCGGCACGGTGAACGAATGCTATGCGGCGCTGGGGGTGGTTCACTCCATCTGGAGCCCGGTTCCCGGGCGCATCAAAGATTTTATCGCCATGCCCCGGCCGAATCTCTATCAATCCCTGCACACCACCGTGGTCGGGGAACACGGGCAACATTTTGAAGTCCAGATCCGCACCGCAGAAATGCACCGCACCGCCGAGGAAGGCATAGCCGCGCATTGGAAATACAAGGAGGGAGGCTCGCTTTCCGCCGCCGACGAGCGCAGCATGGCCTGGCTCCGGCAGTTGGTCGAGTGGCAGCGGGAGATGTCCGACCCCACCGAGTTTTTCTCCACGTTGAAAATCGACCTTTATCCGGAAGAGGTTTACACCTTTACGCCCAAGGGGAAGGTGGTTGTTCTGCCCCGCGATGCCACGCCGGTAGATTTCGCGTATGCGATTCACACCGAAGTGGGCAATGCCTGCATCGGCGCCAAAGTCAACGGCAAGCTGGCACCGCTGCGGTACCCCCTGCACAGTGGAGACATTGTCGAGATTCTGACCCAAAAGGGAGGCCATCCCAACCGCGACTGGCTGGCCTTTGCGAAAAGCTCCCGCGCTCGCAACAGGATACGGCACTGGATCAAGCTCCATGAGCAGGCAACTTCCGTGGATCTGGGTCGGAAGTTGCTGGAGAAGGAAAGCCGGCGCTGCAACTTGGCCTGGAAAAATGTTGCCGCGGAAGATCTGACGAAGGTCGCGCAGGCCGCGGGCTTTCCCGACACGGAGGATCTTTATTCGGCCGTCGGATTTGGCCGATTGCCTCCCCGCCAGGTGCTGGCCCGTCTTTTTCCGGGGTCGGCCCTGGAGGAAAAAACCGAAAAGAGATCTCTGACGCAGACGGTCCAAAAAGCTCTGGGAATTTCCCGAGAGGCTGCCCTCCAGGTCAAGGGCTTGGGCGATTTGCTGATTTACCGGGCGAAGTGTTGTGAGCCGATCCGCGGAGAAGAAATCGTGGGTTACATTACACGGGGCAAAGGCGTCGCGGTACACGCCAAGACCTGCCCCAACGTGCAGAACCTCCTTTACGAATCCGAGCGCCGCATCGAAGTCGAGTGGGCTTCTGCGACCGAGGATACCTACCCGGTCCAATTAGTCCTGCGGACCCACGACCGCCCCGGTCTTCTGAAAGAGCTGACGGCGGCCATCTCGGAAAAGACGAACATCCGCAATATCGAGACGAAAATCGCGGAGAACGGCGATGCCACGATTGATCTCACGCTGGATATTGCCGATAAAAAGCATCTGGAGCGGCTGGTGCTGGCGATGCGGAAGATAAATGGTATCCGCGAGGTGGAGCGCCTCTACAAAGTCTGACGCCTTTGCCGGCATTTCCCCAAAAACACGCCTGTACACTTCCTGGAGTCAGTGGGCCAGAAAAGGGCCGTGCGAAAGCAAGAGTATTTTGGGGGAAGGGGCTAGTTCTGACGCCGTTGGATCGGGATCAGGGTTTGACGACCCGCCCGGCGCGGATGCAGGCGGTGCAGACGCGGATGTGCACATGGCCCCCGTTCACGACGGCCCGCACCGGGCGCAAGTTGACTTCCCAGCGTCGCCGGGTGGTGTTGTGGGCGTGGCTAACCTTGTTTCCGTAACGCGGACCTTTGCCGCATAGTTCGCACACTTTCGCCATTCGCAATCTCTCCGTCTCTTAATAAAAACCTATTATAGCAAAGAATCTTTGTCCCGAGTTCGGAAAACAGCCTTTTTTAGAACCTCTTCTTCCGCCGATAACGGTGGAATCCCGCCGCGCGATGCCACTTACGGAGAGGTGCTGAGGAGTTGGCCGGTGAGCCGGGTGGTCCTGGGTCGGTACCCTGCTCGTGTGCGCACTAGGTACTTTTTCAGTGGATTGCCAACCAGCTTCACAGTGATTTGGCGCCAACTGCGGTTCGGGTTCGACTGCGGGTAATAACTGAGGGCATACAGGTGCTCCAGATCCTCCCGAATGGCAGCAAACGCCTGCTGTTGCTGTTTCCAGGTCCTGGCAAAATAGACTTTCCCGCCCGTGCTGGTGCTGATGCGCTCGAACACGGCGGTGGAGACGGGATCCCGCTTGGCTTCCCGGGTGCTGATCATGTAAATCGGAATTCCTTCGGCCTGCGCCAGTTCCCGGACGTTTTCCGGGGCCACCATGCTGGCATTGTCGGGGCCGTTGGAAAAGGTCACCACCATTTTTCTTCCCGAGAGCCGGGCCGCATCCCGGAGGGTGAGCAGCAGAGCATTGTAGAGGGCGGCGTTATCGCCGGCTACCGTCCGGCGCAGTCCGCGGAGGAGCTGCCCGCGGTCCTCGGTGATCGGGACCACTCGCGAAAGGTCGCGGCTGTATGAATACAAGGCCACGCGGTCAGGGCCGTCCAGCGTCCGCACAAATTCCGCTATCGCATCCTGCGCAAAGACAAAACCTTCATACATATAGTTGCTGGTGTCAAACAGGATGAAGACGCTGGCTCCCGCCGCCAGGGAGGCGATTTGGTCGGGGGATTTTTCCGGGAAAGGAGCAGCAGCCCCATCGCCCAGTTGCGTGGAAGGGCGGGCGGAATAGGGGCGGACCACGCGAGGGTTGTTCGCTTCCCGCACAAACTCATCCAGCGGTCGCGCAGCTTCACTGCCTTCGGCGAAGGTGGCGATTTTTTGCGGGATGTCGTCCTCGTAAATTTCAAAGTCCCAGGGCCGCAGGCCCGTAACGTAGTTTCCCTTTCCGTCGGTCACCGCCACATTCAACAACACCATGTCTACTTCGACCCGGAAGATCGCACCGGGCGGCTCTTGCTGTTCTTGGGCCACGGAGGCCGCTGCCCAGGAGATTCCAGCCGCAAAAAGAAAAAGAGGAAGGAAACGTCGTTTTCCCATCGCTCGACCCACTCTCCCTTCACCGGCCTCCAGCGCACCGGCAAGACTCAAAAAAGCTTAAAGCCCGGGAACACGTTCTGCCGCCGGCAAAGAAGCAATCTTTCCCCGGCGGAATTCTTCCCCGGTTTCCCGCAGTGCCCGCAGCAAGGCTGGCCAATCTTCCAGGTGGGAGGCAAATATATTTTCCGCCATGCGTTGCGTCAGTGCCGGGACCAAACTGTGCAGCAGGACTGGCGGGTAACCCCGTTCGTCGGCCAGCCGGGCCCAATAGAGGTTCGCGGACTCCCAGGACTCCGCCAGCAGACGGCTGGAGTAACCCAGAAAGGTTGGCAGCGGTTTCATCACGTACAACTCGCGGGCATAGGTGTGTGCCAAGGCCGGATGGGGAACGCCGAAGTCCTGCGAAATTCGCTCCCAACTCGTCTCCTGGGGGTATTGCCTCGCCAGTTTCTCCAGTTCTCCTCCGGCGGCTCCCCAGGCCTCTGGCTCGCTGGGGTAAAGTCGGCGAAACTCCGCTGCCAGGAAAAAGACCTCCGCCGGCATGAGCCGCTCCAGCGCGGCCCCGGGCTGCCCCTCCTGCAGGGCCTGTTCCACTTGTTCCCAGCGTTGCGGCAGGAGGCAGTCAGAAAGGATGTCCATCACCTGTTGTCGCAGTGGTGCATCGCCCGTGGCAGCGGTGACCAGGTCTTCTCCCCAGCGTTGGTAGAGGGCCACGGCTCGAAGCTCCTGTGGGGTCACATTCCACCAGCGGGGCAGAACCGCGCTGGTTATCAGTCCCGGCACCAGGTCTGCCCAAATCAGCGACTGCACATTCTCCGGAACCAGAAAATCCTGTTCCACCTGGGCTAGGGCATAGGGTAGATCGGAAAGCGACCCCACCAAATGCGCGCCTCCGCTGGCCGTCCAGCCTCGCCCAAACATCCGGGGAGTTTGCCAGGAATCTACCCGTCCGGGGGTCCTCTGCCCGGAAAAATCATGATTGCGGATGAATAGCGAATTGTGGTGAAGTGTTTGTGCCCCCGGCGGTTCGTAGTAAGCGTAGTTCAGTCCGACCAGGGTGTCGCGGAGGAACGGGGTCAGCAGGCCGCGAGCCTCCTCCAGCTTCCGCGGCGAGCCAGAGGACTTGATGATGGTTTCCGCCAAGTCCGTTCGCAGTTGGAAGTCCATGTGGGAGTTGTTATGAAGCCCGGAAGCCCATTCGCTTCGCTCGCGCCGGGTGAAGATGGGCTGCGGCAGTTCGAACTCCTGCAACTCCCTGGCTAGCGGGAGCAGAGATTCGGAGACAGGCTTCCCTTGCGCCATCGCCTCGCTCAAGCCGTCATCCAGCGCAAACAACGTGTCTAAGCGCATCAGCCGCTGGGTGTCCAGAACGGAGCGCATCCGGCCGGCCAATTCCTGCTGCATCTGTTGCCCGGCAGCGTTAGTTGGAGGGGGACCTGCCAGCAGAGAGATAAACTCTTCCTGCGAAAGGCTGGTTTTTTGAGCGCTCGCGCGCCACAACTCGCTCAAGGAGGTGCGGGCCGCTTGCAGCAGTTGGGTGGAGGATTGGATCTCAACAAAAGGCTGCGTAACCCGTTGCCAGGAATCGTTCAGCGAATCCCGGGGAATCTGCCCTTGCCGGGCCAGGATTTGCCAGAAGCCAACGTTGGCCTGGAAGATACCCAGGGCGTTGGCCCGCACAATCGGGTTTGCGATGCGGTCAATGGTTCCGGCTATTGTGATAAAACGGAGAACGGAGTCGTCATCCAACGCGCTCCACTCCGTGAAAAAGAGGTACTGCTGTCCATAGCGAGAAAAATTTTCCGCCAGCAAGCGGACCGTTTGCGGCTTCAAACGCTCGTCCGCAGGGCGCCGCCGGTCAATCTCGCTGAGCAGCAGATAGACTTGGAGTGGAGTATCTCCGGTGGGGATGCGCGCCAGGGCGAACATGGCCTCCACCAAATCGTCGGGCCGGCGCCAGCGGTTCGCCTGTTTCGCCAGGTCGCGCACAATTTTGGTGTTGCTTGTTCTCCGGAAGATTTCTTTCCAAACCTCCAGGTTGCCGGGCACGTGCGGCTCGCCGTTCGGGTCCAGGAAAAGACGGGCGCTCAAAAGAAACAGGTTGGGAACCGGTCGAAAAACGGAACGAATGGGACTGGGAGATAGATTTTTCCCCCGCAGCGCCCCATAGAAGCGTTCCAATCGCTGGGATTCGGTAAAGTAGGCCTGTTGCCGCCGCGGAAGCCGCGAAAGAGTATCGAAGTAAGCTGCCAGCCATCCCCCGTCCTTCTCTAGCAGGCGGATTACAAACTCGGCTGGAGAATTGGGACTGGCTCCGACCAGGTTTTTCCAGGAGGCTTCGGCAGAGGGTCCTCCGGGGACCAGGACCCGTCCGGAGCGGACGGAAATGTGGCTGCCATAGAAATCCAGAGCAGCGGCGAAGGGAAGCAGTCTCGGCAATCCCACCGACTGGAGCAAAAAGGACCGGGTGCCGTCGTCCATTCGGGAGAGCGCCCAATAGAGCCGGGCCAGGGCGGGGTCTCCTATCAGGACATCCACGATGTCTTGTTCTCCGGCGGCCCAGTCGTTGGGTTGAAACAACACGGGGACTTTCACGGACTCATACGGATAAGAAAACGGCTGGCCTGTTCGCAGCGTTTCTTCCAATTCCACTAAGGGAAAACCGGAGTCCGCGGCCAAAAAAGCCCTCGCTGCGTCAGCGGTTTCCAGCAAGGTATCCGGTCTGCAACCTTGCCGGAGGCGATATCCGAGGGCTGCCAGCAACGGCTGCGCTTCCTGGCAATTCCGCACTTCCAGGACACCTTTCAATCCCGCCAGCGTTCGCAGTTCCCTGGCTTGTAGTAAATAAGACTGCAAGATTTTCAAATACTCGGTAGGCTCGTCCGGCTTTTCTCCCGAGTAGTGGTAACCTTCCACGACGATATTGCGGGCCAGGAGCGGCAGGACTTCCTCGGGACTCGCTTCCTGGCTGATGGCCGTCATCCGCAAGAAAGAGTTGAGAGGCCCGGCCAGGGTGACTGTGGTGGGGGTGCTTTTCCCGCTAGCCTCCGGGGACGGAGTGGGCACGGGACTGCCCTGCGGGGCCGCCAGCGCTGTCCATCCCGCCAACAGAACCAGGGAACAAATGAATTGGCAAGAGATCGCCAGGGAATAACCAGGTAGGAAGCGGGTGAGTTTCATAGCCCCATGTCCCTCCGCTGCACTCTAGAATTTTTCCCGGATTGGCAAGTATTCCAACCCTCTGTATTCAATATCTCTTCGAAAACCTGACTCTCACATGGCTTTCGGAATCTTTGGAAAACACCGCCCTTTGTTTGCGCAAACCCTTCCTCCGCTCTGCTTGCTGCCCCCGCTATAAGACTAGCCAGTGTGTGAAAAGGATAAATCATTGTGCCAAAAAATCCAATAGTTTTGGAGAAAAAAACGTTTTTTGGGGGGAAGGCAATATTCCTAAGGGGGGCTCCAAATTATGTAATTTCACTTTTCCCTCAGGGCACAGCTTCAGCCGTGCCGAAAAAGGGCGCGAAAAACAGGGGCTTCAGACCCTGCGGGCCGAACTACATTTCAGGAGCAGCGCCAAATCGCGTATATTCGAGATCGGCTCTAGGGATGCCGGGCCTTATAAAACTTTTCCGCCATTTTCCGAATGGTGTCCGAGACCTCTCTGCTGCGGGAGACCGTCAGCAGATCATTGATGATGAGCCGGGGCAGGAGGGGCAGCCCCACGTCAATGGGAACGCGAGGGTTATTGACCAGGCTCTTCATCACGGTGTAGTTTTTCATAAATTTGCGATTCATCGAAATGAGGCGCAAGACCTCCTGGCTGACGTTCTTCATGGCGGCAAAGTTTTCCACCTCGCTGTCAGTCAACTTGGGGGAGCCCAGCACAGCCCGGATAACCGACTTGCTGGAATCCCGGATCAGCATACTTCGCTCTTCTCGGTTGCCCAGCAGTGCGAGTTTCACCCGCTGGGCGACGGTCATCCTGGAGATTTTGCTGTAAATCCCTCCCGCGGCCTCCTTTTCCGCGACCTCGACCGCCTCTGCCGGAAACTCTTGCAATTCCTCTGCTTCCGCTTCGGCAATCAGCATCTCCAAAAGGTCCACCTCCACCACCATACCCTGGGTCGGCGGTTCTTTTTGCCACTGGAGATACACCGGATTGTCCTTGAGCGCAACCAGGGCCGAGGTCTTCAGCAAATCCAGGTTATCCAACAACACAGGGATGATGGCAGGGCTTGCCTGGGCTGCCAGGGCCGCCACCGCGTCCGCGGGAGAAACCGGATGGGCCAGAAGAACAGGCAATAGCGCCGGGCGGACGTGGCCGGGATCCAGAAAATAGCGAGCCACAGCTGCCTCCAGAAATGGATCGGTCAGCAGTTTGGCGCAGCGGGTCTCCTCCAGTTGCCCCAGAGCGCCTTGGGCGGCGCGACGCACCTCCTCGTTCGGGTCCGAGCCCAGCAAGACCAAAGTAGGGAGTTGCTGTTCGGGGGGCAGATTCAAAGCGTCGCGAGCTGCCGCCAGCTTCTCTTCCTTTGGCAGAGCCGCGAGGGAGGATTTCTTCTTCCAGCCAAGATAGGCTGGATTCGATTTCAGGGCGGTCAGCGCCGAGGACTTCAAAAGGTCCAGATGTTCCAAAAGAAGCGGAATGGCCTCCGGCCCTGCGGTGGCTGCCAGTGCATTGATCTCGTCCTGGGGCGAAACTGGGTTGGTCAGCAGGACTGGCAGCAACCGGGGGCGCAGATGGGCCGGGTCGAGAAAATAGCGGAGGACGGATTCCGGGAGTGACGGCGAAGCCAGCGCCTGGGCACAGTAATCATCCCCCAGGCGATGGAGAGTTTCCACGGCTGCCTGGCGCACTTCCTCGTCGGCGTCGTCTGTCAGGGGGACCAAGATATCCAGCCGAGGCTGCGCCGAGGCTTCCGCTGCTCCGCGCGCCAGCAGCAATTTTTCCTTTTGTAAAAGCTCTCCGGGGTGAGGCGATTGCAGAGACACGGCAGGGTCCTTACGGGGAGGGTTCCAGCCCTTGTGGGGTGATCGTGAATCTTTTTACCTCTCCGGGACGTCCCAGGGGAGGAAGAGAGTTCCCATTGAGGCTCAGCTCCACCGCCCCGGCATCACCCACCGTCAGGCGGATCGAGTCGCTCGCCTTCACTTGCTTCGTTTGCCTCGGTTGCAGGGTTCCTCGCCAATGTTCTTGGCCGTCCGTGGTGATGGAAAGCCACACCGGAGCCACAGAGGCAATTCGCAGATCGAGCGCCGGCTCGCTTTCTTGGCGGGCAATGCCCGTTTCCTGGAGTTTTCCCTCTCCGGCATTCCTCCCGCGGGGCGCTGCCTCCGTTGGATTTTCCGGCGCGGAACCTGCGAGATTGCTCTCTGCGGGAGTGGCAAGCCCCGGGCTGGATGGTTCCGTGGAGGCCACAGCCGCTGCTCCGACGGAGGAGGGAATACTCGGAGCCGATGAAGCGGCCACCGGCGTGGTGGAAAGTCCGCCCACGGTAGCAGTGGAAGGAGCCACGCGGTTTTTCAGGCGATACAGGCCGTAGACCAGCCCAACGGCGAGCGCACCCAGACAAATGGCTGACAGAACAATGCGGAAATACCCTCTCCCCGAGGGAGAAGGCTGCATCTCTAAGGGGAGAGCGCATTTTTCGCCCTCGGATGATTCCCGGTTTGCGCCGGCAATCCGCAAGTAGTCTTGAACGGCTGTCTCCTCGTCCAGTCCCAAATAGCGGGCGTATTGGCGGACGAAATTTTTATTGAAAACCCCCCCGGGGAGCCGGTCAAAGTGCTCTTCCTCAATGGCCCGCAGGAAGCGCATGCTGATCTTCGTTTCTTCGGAGATTTCCTGCAAGGAAACCCCCCGCGCCTCCCGTTCCTTTCGCAAAGTTTCGCCGACAGCTCTCATAGCCTTGGGGTAAAAACCACCTCGGGATTCTAATGCTCATGATAGGAGTGCTGCCGAGCAGAGTCAAACACTAAATCGTTCTAGGAAGGCCACTTCCCTTGTGTTCCGCGATGGGGTCTCTCTCAAAATGGTCATTTTCGGGCAAGCATCAGGGAACGACTTCAGACGTGCTGTAAATCCGAGCCGCGAGAGCCTGCTCCGAGCGTAGCCGAGGGATAAGACAGCGGACATCTTCAACGTTCAACGCGGCTTCAGCCCCTGAGGTAACTTTCGATTTTGCTAGAGCATTTCTCCTGTTCCTGTAAACAGTTTCCGAACCTCCGGACAAAAGCCCCGGAGGGGCGAAGGGGTCTAGCCCTCGGCGTGAGCCGTGGGTATTCGGCTTCCGCAGCACAGGAAGCCCCGGAGGGGCGAAAGATATTTGATTACAGCATCAGGAGAAATGCTCTAGTTGTGTTTTTTCCCGTATTTATGAGACAGCTTGTAGTGCCGAATGATCTGAACCCGTTACGAGGCAGGGTCAGTCAGGGCTCGGTAACTTCCACTCCGGCCAGCGTTTCCAACAGTGTGATCGCCGCAGCTAAGTCCTCCTCGCCGTGGCCCAGTGCCACCGAAGCTCCAAACAGTTCGTGCACCAGCGCCGTGGCTGGCAGCGGGACGTTGAGTTCCCGCCCGGACTCCAGCATCAACCCCAAATCCTTGTGCATCCACTTCAGGTGGAAAGTCGGCTCGAAGCTCCGTTTCAGGACCATCGGCAGCTTGACCTCAATCATCGCGCTGCGGGCTACGCTGGCCTGCAGGATTTCCAGCACTAAGGACGGCGATAACCCGGCTTTGCGGGCCAGGACGAAACCTTCTGCCATGGCCTGCACGGTGAGCGCGCCGATCAGGTTCTGCGTCAGCTTGGCCTGCGACCCCATTCCTGCCCCTCCGACGTAGAAAATCTTCTTGCCCATCGCCTGCAGGTAAGGCTGGGCGCGTTCGAACACTTTTGGAGCGCCTCCGACCATGAAGGTAAGCGTGGCGTTCGTGGCTCCGGCTTTGCCGCCGCTGCACGGAGCATCCAAAAAATCCACCCCGCGCTCGCGGAATCGTCCGGCCACCTGGCGGCTCACGGAGGGAGAGATGGTGCTACAGTCCACTACCAAGGAACCTGGCTGGATTCCTGGCAACAGGTTCTCTGCGATTTCAAGCACCGCCGCCGAGTCTCCCACGCAGAGAAAAATCACCTGCGCCTGCCGCCCCACCTCCGCCGGCGTGTCCGCGACCACAGCGCCCCGCCGCGGCGGGCTGAAACCCGGCGGGCTGAACCCCGCCAGTTCTTCGGCCTTGCTGCGCGTGCGGTTGTAAACCGCCAGGGCATAACCCGCTTTCATGAGGTTCTCCGCCATCGGAAAACCCATAATCCCCAGCCCAATAAAGCCGAGCCTTTCAGATGCCGACATTATTTTCTCCCCGATCTCTCACTGCGGACTTGCTGGCAGGCACATTTTCTGCCAAGTAACTTCAGTGACTTTTCTTCTGTTTTCTTTTCGCTCGCGGCGCAGCCCTTCCGAGCTTGACTCCCTTCGACCCGCCGCTCTGCTGTTTCGCCATCGCTTCCTCTCTCAGCTCCCTGGCCTCAACAGGCTCTTTCTTTGCTTTTTTCTTCCGCTCTTTGACCCAGCCGGGTTTGTTGATCTGCCGCGAGCGGGCGATGGCCAGCGCGTCGGGAGGCACCTGCTCGGTAATGGTGGAACCTGCGCCGACATAGGCATTCTTCCCCACGCGGATCGGAGCCACCAGTTCTGTCCCGCTGCCAATGAAGACGTTGTCCTCGATCACCGTCTGGTGCTTCTTTTCTCCGTCATAATTGCAGGTGATGGTGCCAGCCCCGACGTTCACGTCCTCCCCAACGGTCGCATCTCCCAGATACGTGAGGTGCTGCGCCTTACTACGTTGTCCGATGCGGCTCTTCTTCACCTCGACGAAGTTGCCGATCTTGGCTTCTGATCCAACCTCTGCCCCCATCCGCAGGTGCGCAAACGGCCCAATGCTCGCGCCGCTGGCGATCTTCGACTCGGCGATCACACAGAACTGCCGGATGGTGACGTTGTCGGCGACCTCGGTATCCGTAAGGGTAGAAAAGGAACCGATGTGACAGTCTTCCCTCACCCGGGTCCTTCCCAGAAGTGAGACGCCGGGTTCGATCACTGTATCGGCTCCCACTTCCACGTCAGGGTCAATCCGCACGGTTTCCGGCTGATAAATCGTCACCCCGGCCAACATCAGCTCTCGCGCCTTGCGCGCCCGCAACAGCGCATCGGCCTGAGCCAGTTCCGTGCGGGTATTCACGCCCATCACTTCCGTGGGGTCGGCGATTCGATAGGCCGCCACTTTTTTGCCGCGCCGGTTCAGCAGGTGGATGACATCGGTCAGATAATACTCCCCGGTGATCTTGTCCGGGGCCAGACGCTCCAGTTCGGCAAACAACAGTCGCGTTTCAAAGCAATAGATCCCCGTGTTGACTTCGCGGATTTGCCGCTGTTCCGGAGAAGCGGATTTCTGCTCCACAATCGAGGCCACGCTGCCGCCGGGTGCGCGCACGATGCGCCCATAACCGGTAGGGTCCTCCATCACCGCTGTCATCACGCTGGCGGTGGCCGCCGACCGCCGGTGGAACTCCAGAAACCGGAGCAAGGTCTCGGCCCGCAGCAGCGGCGTGTCCCCGTAAAACACCAGCAGCAGGGGGGCTGCCGATTCCAAGTCCTTTCGCCCGCAGCGCAGTGCGTGCCCTGTGCCCATCGGTTTTGTCTGGCGGATGAATCCCAGCCTATTTCCCGCCGATGGAACCGAGGAAGCCGAGGAACCCGACAAACCCGATGGAGTGGAAAGCCCCGACAGAGCTTCTATGACTGCCTCCGCCTGATGCCCCACGATGACGAAAATTTTTTGGGGAGAGAGTGCGCGGGCAGTGCGCACCGCGTGCTCGATGAACCTCCGTCCCCCGACGGAATGCAACAACTTGGCGCGTTTGGATTTGAACCGGGTTCCCAGACCCGCTCCTAAAATAGCGACCGCAAACGGTTCCATCATCGCTTTATTCTAGCGGGGTTCTACCGGGGGCGCGAGAAGAATTCCAATGAAAAAAGGCTGCCGGGGCGCACAGCATTCTCCCCGGGAGGAGGCCGGGCGGAAAGCAGGCTCGCAGTAAGCAGACAATCCGCTGCAAGTTGCGGATTTCTAGTGCAGCTTGCCGGTTTTGCTCTTCTGGCGGTCTGAACCGTGGTGTTTGGCGGCGATCTCTAAAACTGCCCTCGCCAACCAGTCAGAGTCGTGGCGAACTTTCTTGGGAGCAGAGTGGGCGCCTTCCCCCCCAGAAACCAAGTCTGCCAGGACTACCCGCACTCCCAGCTTTTTCAGTTCTTCGAGGTCGTTCTTCACAGATTGGGATTGTTGTACCCGGTACTTCCTTTCGAGCCGGGGCGCAATGGGCGCGCTGTTGAGCAATACATAGTCAAACAGCGCTGTGCCGCAGTGCTCGTAGATGGCTCGTACATGGTCTGAGGCTGAAAATCCCGTGGTCTCGCCGGGCTGTGTCATTAAATTGCAGATGTAGATTTTGGCTGCCGTGGACTGCGCAATCCTTCTCGCCACACCCCGCACTAGCAGGTTTGGGATCAGGCTGGTGAACAGGGAGCCTGGGCCTACGGTGATCACGTCTGCCTGCGCAATAGCATCCAGAGTTTGTGGCAGCGGACGGCAGTTGGCAGGCACCAGGCGGATGCGGGCAATGGGAGTGCTGCTGCGAGAAATTCGAGTTTCTCCTTGGACAATCCGGCCGTTTCCCAGCACGGCTTCCAGTTGGACGTCGGCCATCGTGGAAGGAATGATCCGACCGCGAATGACCAGCACTTCGCTCGAAACCTTCACCGCTTCCTGAAAATCCCCCGTGACCCCCGTCAGTGCGGTCAGGAAGAGGTTCCCGAAACTGTGCCCTTTGAGACCTCGCCCTCCGGGAAAGCGGAATTGAAATAGACGGGAAAGAAGTGCTTCGTCTTCTGAAAGAGCCACCAGGCAGTTGCGAATGTCCCCGGGAGGAAGAACTTGAAACTCCCGCCGCAACCGGCCTGAACTGCCGCCGTCGTCCGAAACGGTAACGATTGCGCTCAGTTCGATGATGCGGGGTTCTTCTGCGCCTGGAGATGTTTCGAGGGAGGGAACCGGGCCGTCACTGCTTCCGTCGGGCCGCACATACTTTTTCAGGCCTTTCAACAGAGTGGAAAGACCAGTCCCCCCACCCATCGCTACGATTCTCATCCTGTTTACTCTTGGCCCCGGCCAGAAACCCTTAAGCGGGAGACTTCTCGGGATAGATCATCTCAGTAAAGCGCGGGTCTTCCTCCAAGTTGGAGAAGTCAGGGTCCTTTTGCGCCAGGTAGCGGTTCTGTGCATTGAGTTCGATCGCCTTCTGGAGATGTTCCAGCGCTCCTTCAACATTATTTCCCCGCAAAGCCTCTGTTGTCGCCATGGCGTAGTGAATATAGTCGCACTTGGGAGCGAGCTTCAGAGCTTTTTTCAAACACTCTTCCGCTTCATCGAGGTTCCCTTGGTTGGCTAATTGAACTCCGTGGTTGTAGAAATCATCCGCCGTTTTCAAGTGCAAGATGGACCGCGAGAGCCTTTGGTTACAAATGTTCAGGTAAACTCTGGCTCGTTCTGCCAAATCCGTAGATGGAGTCGTGACAAGCCGCCCCAAAATCCCGCGCGCTTTAGAAAACTCGTTGTTACTGAAGAGGTTAACCGCGTTTGCAAACTGTTCCAAAGCGTTCTTGAGTGCGACTTCTTCTGGAGTTGGACGCCGCGGTGCAGGCGGCTTCACGGCGACGATTTTCTGGCGAGGAGACTTCTCTAGGCGGGCCTTCATGGCCCAACTGTGCGCAGAACCTTTCCCCTTGGACTTCAAAGGCTTAGGAACCTTTCGGGGCACTTTCTTTGTGGCGGATTGTTGGCGCGTTCCTTTGGAACGAATTTTTGCGGAATAAGCTTTTTTCATGTTCCTCGAGCCTCATCAGGTTGCCTTTGCGGCTAGCCCCCCAACCTGTTGACTTATAGCAAAAGACCTCGTCGCAGTCAAGCGACTGCCGACCTTCAGGAGCCTGTTGCCAAGAAGGCGAATGGCCTTTCAGGGACAGAAATGTTGCATAAATACAACACTCTCTCTTTGTAAAAATATGTAATATATTCATTATGAACAAGTTGTTTTCTTATGCTGGTGGGAACTAGAATTGCTCTGAAACAATTTGAGGAGTCTCATGGATTATCAATACACCATCGCTAAGCCGGTCGAGGTTTCCGGCATCGGCCTGCATAGTGCCGTTCCGGTGCGGATTCGTTTGCTCCCGGGGCCTGCCAACAAAGGGATTGTCTTCCGCCGGACGGACCTGGACAACTTTGAGATTCCCGCCTCCTGGAAGCACATTGCTCGCGTCAGCTATGCGACTAGCTTAATGCGCAAAGGCGTGCTGATCTCCACGACAGAACATCTGCTTTCTGCCCTGATGGCGATGGCAATTGACAACGCCGTCATCGAGATCAACTCTTTGGAGCTGCCGATTTTGGATGGCAGTTGCAGTCCTTTTCTTGAAATGCTCCAAAAAACGGGGCGGCGGCAGCAGCGCGCGCCGAGGACGTACTTGAAAGTCCTGCGGCCGGTGGAAGTCGTGGAAGGAGCCAAGCGCATCGCCATTTTCCCCGCCGAGAGTTTTCGCATCACCAGCAGCATTGACTTTCCCCATCCGCTGGTGGGCTATCAATCATTGGAGATGGAGGTGACCCCAGCGAGCTACGCCAGGGAGATTGCCCCCGCACGAACCTTTGGTTTTCTCGATCAGCTTTCCCAGATGAAAGACATGGGACTGATCCGGGGCGGCTCGCTGACGAACGCCGTGGTGTTTACTCACGACTCCGTGATGAATGACGATGGACTGCGCTTTCCCGATGAGTGCTGCCGCCACAAGGTTCTGGATTTGATTGGAGACCTGGCTTTGATCGGATACCCGCTGCGCGCGCATGTGGTCGCCGAGCGCGCCGGGCACGCCATGCACACAGCCTTGGTTCTCAAACTGGTCAGAGATCATTCGCTGTGGGAACTGACGACTTCCGAAGCCGAGGCCCCGGCCCTCGCGCCGCCCCCGCCCGTCCCGGAGCTCGCCTTAGAAGCGACCGTCCAGACCGCCACCAACTGAACCTTCGGCGGAATCGGTTCCCTCGGTTCTCTCGTGCTCTCGTTTTCTAGCTTCTGGCTCCCTTCGACTTCGCTGAGGGCAAGCCCGTCTTCCCACTTAACACTTGTCACTCATCACTTGTCTGAAAAGATACCTGTGGTAAAATCGCCACACTACGCTAGCTGCGTATAGGCCCATAAGTACTAGACCATAAATGCAACCCTCAGGATGATTACCCGCACTGCCGTAGGTGCGCGTAGCGAGCTGAACCGAGCCGCGACCGTAGCGACCAGCTCGAGCGAAATAGGTCTAGACAGGCAACAATTCCGTGGCATAGACTCAGAGCCGGTGAAATTTCTATGCGGCGCAATCTCGCTCGGCTCCAGACAGCTTGGTCGGGAAGTGCGACTAGGAGCGAATGCAGCCTCCACCAACTCGCGCCTTACATAGGCAAACTTAAAACGTCTATTGCGCGCACCCTGATCAACGAGTTTTCCCATCCTGGTGAAAAGGTATTCGATCCGTTTTCAGGTTCCGGCGTCGTTCCTTTGGAGTCCCTATTGCTCGGCCGGAGCGTTATTGCAAACGATCTCAATCCGTATGCTGCAGTGCTTACCAGAGCCAAGCTTTTCCCACTGCCTGGCGCAGCCGGAGCGACTTCGAGGGCTGCGGAGTACATCGTCTTAGCAAAGGAATTGGCGAAACGGCGTAATTACCAGGTCCAGGCTCCCGCATGGGTCAGGGATTTCTATCACCCCAGGACTCTTGCAGAGGTAAAGGTACTCGCTGATCTTTTGCTCCGAGGGAGGCAGTGGTTTTTGCTCGCCAATCTCCTTGGCATCCTTCATCACCAACGACCTGGGTTCCTTTCTTACCCCTCCAGCCATCTCGTTCCGTACCTGAGGTCCAGGAGGTTCCCGCGAGACAAGTACCCTGAGATGTATCGTTACCGTGACGTGGCGCCAAGGCTGGCTGCCAAGATTGCCCGCTCGTACCGCCGTTTTGACGGTTTCAAGGAACATCTGACAAGAACTGTTACCCGAACAGACGTCTCCCGACTGACGATGTGCATGAAGGCAGATGTCGCCGTCACGAGCCCTCCGTACATGAACGCTCTGGACTACGGACGTGACAACCGGCTTCGCCTCTGGTTTCTGGGAGTGAGTGACTATCGCAGCATGGACAGGCTTACCTCTCCCAGCCCTACCGAATTCCACTCCTTTATGGTTCGCCTAGGGCTCCTACTTAGTAGGACAATCAGACCTAGGGGCAGAGCAGTTCTTGTGGTTGGGGAAGTACGAAAGCGCCGTTTGGTGCTGGACACTGATCGCATTGTTAGGTCTGCCTTTGAAGATCATGCCGGAGGCTGGAAACTGGCTTCAAACATATTGGATTTCGTGCCAGACGTAAGACGAAGCCGTCGTGAGTGCCATGGGACCAAAAGGGAATGGATCATGATCTTCGAGAGAACGGATTAGAGAATAGTTGATATGGACACAAGCCAGTTCACAAGCCACGTCAAGAAAATCCCCGTTGCCCAGATTTCGCCGAATCCTGAAAACCCACGAGGCCCAACTGTAAACACAAAGGACCCTTCCTTCGAACGGCTGGTTACGTCAATCAGCCAAGTCGGCATCCTTGTGCCAATCGTCGTACGCGAGCTACCCCATCCAAAGGCAAACAAGAAATACGAACTCGTGGACGGAGAGCGTCGCTATTGGGCAGCGGTGAAGCTGCGGCGGGAAGAGGTGCCGGCCCACGTCTTACGGACTGGTGTTAGCCGGAGCGACCTGCGCAAGGTGATGTTCCATCTGCATATGACGCGGGAGCAATGGGAACCCTGGGCACAATGCAAGGCACTCTGGGAAGTGTACTCAGAGCTCAAAGATGGCCTGCGGATTGACGAGAAGAAAGACTGGGCGAAGAAGATCGCTCGCGAAACGGGCATGGAACAGGGCACAGCTCGCGACCGCATTAGCGTCCTCTGCTGGCCGAAACATCTCAAAGAGAAAATCGACAAATTCAAACAAGACTACCCTGCTTCCGAGATTTACTCCTACGTTCTTGCGATCGAAGCGAGCATAGTTGAGCCTTCCCTCAAAGCATTCCCGGAGTTTTATAACCATACCAAGAAGGGCGCACGGAATGCCCTCGAGCACAAGGTCAACATTGTGCGGGAGCGCCTCTTAGACAAGACGATCCAGGAAATTGAGATCGGAACTGTCACGACCAGAGAGTTCATTCGAGCTATCGATCCAATCTTTACGGCATCCCTTGAGGGAACGACGAAGACCGTAGCGCGGCAGATATTTTCAACTTTGGTGGAGAGACGTGACTATTCATACGAGGATGCCAGGTCGGAAATCGCCATTAAGCTCCCGGAAGTGCTCGCGGAAAAGCCACCGAAACCGCGGCGAGTCATCGGTCTGATGAACTCGCTGACGCGAATTCTTGAGGGATACGAGCCAACATATATCCGAGCGGGTGCCAAGCATAAGAGCACCCAAAGGAAGCTCAGAGGTGAATTTGTCGCCGCCCTCAAAGAACTGGCAACAGCCATTGGGCACCTGCAGGATAAACTCTGATGCCCCAGGCGGAATTGCCAGACAACCTTGTCGACAGTCTCCTCGCTTCCCTTCCCGGCAAGGAACGGGCCGTTCCCACCAAGCTGCCTTCCCTGACAAGGCGAGGACTGGTTCCGGCGAAGAATAAGTTCAAATGGGAACCTGATCTATGCCTGCTTCAAGGCCAGTTCTGTCACTTAGTGCATGCAGTCGCACCTCCAGACATGCCAGATTGGGTTCCTGAGATTCCTTCCTGGGTCGAGGACCCATTTCAGAACATCAAGCACCGCTATACCAAAACGAACCTACTAATACTTGTGCGCGAGGGGGGCGGGACACCGGCCTGGAAAATCGCGGGCAAACTTGCGGAGAAGTGTGCTGCACTAAGAAGCGGTTTGGCCTTTGAGACATCAAGAGGACTTTGCCTCGCCCTGCCCCCGGGATTTGTCTTGCCACCGAAGCCGAAGTCAAAAACGGAAGCTGGTCATGTGCCCTCATGGGTGCTAGAACAAATTGGATCGTGCAAAGGCTTCAGCACACATTTTGCCGGGTGCTTTGAAAGTTTTGATCAGCGGTACCGGCGCGCAACCGCGAGGTCAGCACCCACGTATGATCGTGAATCTGAACTCCTTTTCACTTTCGCCAAATGCATCGCTTGGGGTGACCGCAGATTGTTCCTGCCGGTTGATCGTGTTCATGAGCTGAAAGAATGGGAGCGGAGGCGAGGGCCAAAACGTTCCCGAGATCACTTTTTCCACACCTTCAACAATTTATTACTGGGCTTTCTGCTACTGGGCACAACGTTGCGTGGAAGGTCACCGTCTGCCGTTCCAGACCGTTATATTGCGGACAGTGCCCACATCGCGCCGTGGGAAGCTCTCTGGCTTTTAACCTGCCTGTTCCACGACCGCGGGTACATTGCCGAGAAGTTCTGGTCTACGTTCTCAGTGAACCATGCCTTCACAGACCAGCTTCCAGACGAACAGACTATTCCTGAGCCAATCGCTACAGAACTAAATAACGCCTGGGAGACACAATTCCGCGAGGCTCGGACGGACTTGAGGGAACTTTACGAAAGACTTATGCGGCATTGGGCGCCAACCCGCTTCAGGGAGGCCAGCAACAAGTTCGATGATGCGCTTCGCAAGGCATATTTCGATGGTAAACGAACAAGTCACAGTCTACTTTCGGGACTGGATCTTATGACCTCTTGTTGCTCCGACCCGACGGTGAAGCACAAGAACTACGACAAACAGAAAGCTCTCAGTGCATGCGAGATTGCCACCCTATCCATGATGTTTCATGACCAGCATTGCAGGCGAATATTCGCGGAGAGCCAAATCAGCCCTATAGCCTTTGAAGACCTACCGTTTGCGGCAGCTTTGATGTTCGTAGATGCTATCCAAGACGACCGGCGAGACGTCACAAAAAATAAGTTTCCCAAACACGGCATCCTTGAGGACTTGAAAGTGAACAATGAGAACGGCCAAACAACCGTGTCTGCTACGGTTTGTCTGCCCTTGGTTCCCCTAGAATATTGGCCCGCCAAAATACAAGAATACGAAGGGGTCATGCACTGGCTTAACTCGGCTTCGCAGGCTCGTTTCGTCATTGATTACAAGAGCCGCGCGTGGCTCAGATAGTCTGAGCCTGCCCGGAGGCAAGCCCGGAAAAGCAGCCCCTTCCTCTGATGGCCGCGATTGACGCCGCTAGAAAGCAGTGACAAGTGATCAGTGATGAGTGACGAGTTACGACGGTGCAATAACAAGTGATGAGTGACGAGTCCGTCAGGGCATGGCTTTAGCCATGCCGAACCGAAGGGTTGCGCGGGCGGCTTTAGCCGCTGAGGTGGCTTTA
>Ga0156222_1017_pt1 | contig 33111 bp, 30 predicted proteins | sample RifCSPlowO2_12_FD_107870 | JGI IMG/M metagenome (GOLD analysis project Ga0156222, IMG submission 107870) | Acidobacteria bacterium RIFCSPLOWO2_12_FULL_59_11 | reverse complement strand
GTTGACGGAGAATGTCAATCCAGAATGACAAAAACCGTCCCCCGCGCCCCTTCTGCGGTGTCAGGGAAGACTTCTCTCCACCCTGGAGGTGACTTGCGGATTAGTGCTTATTTTACAAGGAGTTATCGGAAACCATCCGGCAAAAGTAGCGGTGGACTCGAGTGTCGTTGGTTAATTCTGGATGGAACGTGCTGGCTAGTAAACGCCCCTGCCGGACAAGAATTGGTTTTCCTTCCAATCGTGCCAGCGTTTTGACCTCTGGCCCGACTTCCAGAATGAGCGGCGCACGGATCAGCACCACTTCCAAAGGTGCACCGGCTTCTGGCCCAATTTGCAGTTCCGACTCTGGTTGCGCGGTCTGAATCGAACTGGCAAGCTGGCGGCCATAAGCGTTTCGGCGGACAGTCATACGGACCAACCCCAGGCTGGGCTGGAAGGGGTTTTCCACTTTCTCGGCCATCAAGATTGCCCCGGCGCAGGTTCCAAAGACCGGGTGAGTCGCGGCAAACTGACGGATGGGTTCCAATAAACCTTCTTCCTCTAGGAACTTCAAAAAAGTTGTGCTCTCTCCGCCGGGCAGGATTAGGCCGGAGACGCCCTCCAGATCGGAAGGCTTTTTGACCAACCGACAGGGCACGCCGAGGTGCGCCAGGGCCTTGCTGTGCGCTTGGAAATCTCCCTGGACTGCCAGAATGCCGATCACGGCTTTGCTGGATATTTCTTTCTCGCCCTTCTCCATATCCTCGCCAGACGCTGCGCTCACCAGCCTCGGGTTTGCAGCAGGTCTTTTTCTTCCAGGCGGGCGATGTCCAACCCCCGCATCGGCTCCCCGAGTTGTTCGCAGCACGCGAGCAGCGCGGCGGGATCGTCATAATGAGTCACGGCTTTCACTATGGCTTTGGCGCGACGCTCCGGATCGGACGATTTGAAAATCCCTGAGCCGACGAAGGCCGCTTCGGCCCCAAGCTGCATCACCAGTGCCGCGTCAGCGGGTGTGGCGATGCCGCCCGCCGAAAAATTCGGTGTCGGAAGCCTTCCTTCGTGGGCCACCTGTCGCACCAACTCGTAAGGCGCTCCCAATTTTTTGGCCTCGCTCATGAGTTCCTCTTCCGGAAGCACGGTGAGCGTCTTGATTTCCCGCAGAATCGCGCGCAGGTGCCGCACCGCTTCCACCACGTTGCCGGAGCCTGCTTCTCCTTTCGTCCGGATCATGGCAGCGCCTTCGGCGATGCGCCGCAGGGCCTCGCCCAGGTTTCGCGCCCCGCAAACAAAGGGGACGCGGAAAGGGTGCTTGTAGATGTGGTTTTCCTCATCGGCGGGCGTCAGCACCTCGCTTTCGTCAATGTAGTCCACGGCGAGAGCCTCCAAGATTTGAGCCTCTGCGGTGTGGCCAATCCGCACTTTGGCCATGACCGGGATTGTAACAGTCTCCATAATGGAGCGAATCACCTGGACGGAGGCCATGCGCGCGACGCCGCCTTCTTTGCGGATGTCCGCCGGAACTCGCTCCAATGCCATCACCGCCACGGCTCCCGCATTCTCCGCGATCTTGGCCTGCTCGGCGTTGGTCACATCCATGATGACACCGCCTTTCAGCATCTCGGCGAGGCCGATTTTCAAGCGAAAAGATTCTTCCAACGATTGCTTTGCCATTTTCTTGCTTTCCCTCCTGGGGAGCCAGCGCAGCTTCCCTCGTCCTCTAGTTTATTAGCTTTGCAGAAAAGGATTCCACTCTCGCTCGCGGCCAATGGTTGTGACTGGCCCGTGGCCCGGAAATACAATCGTCGCGTCGTCCAGGACCAGCAACTTTTCCTTCACGGACTTCAGAATCTGAGAATAGTTCCCGCCCGGCAAGTCCGTGCGCCCAATGCTGTCGCGAAACAACGTATCCCCGGCCAGCAATTTCGTTGGCGCGCATTGCGGAAACAGCAGGCAGATGCTTCCCTGTGTGTGCCCAGGGGTGTGCAGAACAGTTGCCTGAAGTTCTCCCCAGCGAATTTCATCCCCATCCCGAACCAGCACATCAATCGTGGTCGTCTCTGGTGGCGGCACCCCCAGCCACAATGCCTGCTGGTCCATGTGGCGGTACAGTTCCAAGTCCTGCTCCTTCATGTAAACGGGCGCCCCGGTCTGCTCTTTTAACTTCTTGGCTCCTCCAATGTGGTCAATGTGCGCATGGGTGATGACGATGTACTGCACCCGAAGCGCATGGCGGTCGAGGATCGCCAAAATCTGCTCGATTTCATCGCCCGGGTCCACCACAATGGCTTCGCGGCTGTTTTCATCCCCCACAATCGAACAGTTGCACTGCAACAACCCCACCGGCAAAATCTCATGAATCATACCGAATGCCCATCTTTCTGGGCCTTTTTGCTGCTCTTCAGGAACATGGGGAAAAACTAATCAGAATGTTGCTGGCACGCGCGGAAACCGGCATCCAGTGGGCGCCACGAGCCGCTTGATTTTGGTCGAAAAAGAGCCGCTTTTAGTATAGCACGGCCCCGAAGTCCGCAGGTGGGAACCGGCTCATGAGTGGTGGGTCAATCGGAGTCGGGAACGAGGGCGAATTCCAGCACCATGCCACTTTCTGCAAAGGAGTTCTTCGAAAGTATCGCGGTAATCAGTCGGTTCCCCGTTGCTACACAACCTCTTAAGGTGGGGCAGGCGGACTGCGGATTGCCTGGAAAGGGATCGGGAAAAATGGGAAATGGCTGCGGCAGCAATGCGGAAGTATTCTGATGAGAAAATCTTGTATGGAGTGATCCGGAAGTTGTACAGTGAAGAGTTTTGAAAGATGCCCCTATGATTTGGAGGAGTTTCCCATGCCAAAAGCGATGACGACAGTCCAACGACACATCCTGGAGCAGGAGCGCGCGCACCCGCACGCGACCGGCGACCTAACTGGTCTGCTTTGGGATCTGACATTCGCGGCCAAGGTCATCTCCTACCAAGTAAACCGCGGGGGCCTGGCGGACATCTTTGGAGAAACTGGCGAGGCGAACGTCACCGGCGACCTCGTGAGACGCCTGGACCGGATTGCGCAGGATACCATCTACAGGGCCATGGACCACGGAGGCCACCTCTGTGCAATGGTCTCCGAGGAAAGCCCTGAGATAATTCCCATTCCTGCGAAGTACCCCAAGGGAAAGTACCTGCTGTTCTACGACCCGTTGGACGGCTCCTCTAACATTGAAGCCAATGTCAGCATCGGCACCATTTTCTCCGTGCATCAACGGATTTCTTCCTCCGGGGACGGCACGCTCGAGGATTGCCTTCGGAAAGGATCGGAGCAAGTCGCTGCCGGGTATTTTCTTTACGGTTCGAGCACCATGATTGTTTATACCACCGGGCAGGGCGTCTACGGCTTTACTCTGGAGCCCAGCGTCGGGGAGTTTCTGCTCTCGCATGACCGCATCCTTACTCCGCCCAAAGGCAAGTATTACAGCATCAATGAGGGCAACGTCGCCGGGTGGGATGAGCCGACGCGAAAGTACATTGAGCATGTGAAGCAAAAGGACCCCGCGACCGGCCGGCCCTACTCTCTGCGCTATATCGGCTCCTTGGTGGCCGACTTCCATCGCACCCTGCTCTACGGGGGTGTCTTTCTTTATCCTGCCGATTGCAGTAATCCACAAAAGCCAAAACCGAAGTTGCGCCTTCTCTACGAGGTGGCCCCCATGTCTTTCCTTATGGAGCAGGCCGGAGGCGCGGCTACCACCGGGGCCCGGAGGGCGCTGGATATTCAAGCCACCTCTCTCCACGACAGGGTTCCGATTGTTATGGGAAGCAAACAGGACGTGGAGATCTATGAGAAGTTCTGCAGAGATTTTCCGTCCCGTCCCGGCGAGCGCAAGAATATAGTACCCACGGAGCCCGGATTTTCAAACTGACGGCGATTGCCACCACACCCCGGCCCATTGCTGTTGGCCGTGTAGTCGCCTTTCCGGAACCGGAGGCGATCTACCCAGCCGGGTTTTTCTCCCAAGTATATTCAGCCAAACTGACCCCGTCGAAGCTCTGCCCTGCCGCATAAATGCACCCATTCCCACCGCCAGGTTTACATTCCACGCCCCCTGCCGATACAATGGGCGCGAGGGACCGCCATCATGCCTCGCAGTCCGCTGTTTCCCCTATTGCAAGCCGCTGGCGCTCAATTCTTCGACGACCAGGGTTATCAGGTTCCCGCTTCCTTCGGCTCCGTGAAGGACGAGCACCAGGCCTTGAAAAGTGGAGTGGGGTTGATGGACCTTTCCCATCGCAGCCGGATTCTGGTTCGCGGCGAGGATGCCCCTCGCTTCCTCCATGGGATGGTCACGAATGAGGTGAAGGGATTGGAAGTTGGCCAGGGCAATTACGCCTTCCTGCTGGACGTTCATGGCCATATCCTGTCCGATCTTCGCATCTTCAGGCTCGATGCGGAAAGCTACCTGCTCGATGGCGAGCCGCAGCGAAAGGAGACCGTCTGGCAGGCCCTGGAGCACCACATTGTTGCCGACATTGTGGAACTGGAGGACCAGACCGAGCCGCTAGCCTGCCTGGCTCTGGGAGGCCCCTGCGCGCGCGAGGTGCTGCGGGAAACCATAGGCTTCGACCCGCCCCACATGCATCCTCTTGAACACCTTTTTGTGGAAGCTGTTTCCGCTCGGCTGATTCGAGCCGCCCTTTGGGGGGACGAAGGGTACTGGGTTTTGCTCCCTCCCGATCAGGCTGGGGCTCTCTGGCAGAAGGCGATGCAGGCAGGAGCCAGCCTGGGCATCCGTCCCGCGGGTTTTAAGGCGGTCGAGGTCTGCCGGATGGAAGCCGGAATCCCTCGCTACGGCGTTGACATGGATGACAAAACCTTGCCACAGGAAACCGGCCAGATGCACGCCATCAGCTTCACCAAAGGTTGCTACATTGGGCAGGAAGTGGTGGAACGCATCCGCTCCCAGGGCCACGTAAACCGCAAGCTGGTAGGACTGCTGTTTGAAGGAGAACCAAAAGTCCCCGCTGGCACTGGGATTCTTGTGGGCGGCCACCCGGCAGGAACGGTCACCAGTTCCACCCATTCCTATCGGCTCCAGCGCACCATCGCTCTGGGTTACTTGCGGCGAGAGTACGCCCAGGCCGGCACGGCGGTGATGGTCGGCACTGATCCCGCAGAAATAGTGGAACTCCCTTTTCCGGTTGCCTGGCGGAATTATGCTCTTTCCTAGGGCGAGCGCAGGAACATGAGGCTGGCACTGACCCACTCCAGTTCTCTCTACAGCGGTTCCAGAAGGGTTGTGCGGTCGTCCTTGTGGAAGCGACCGGAACGAATCCCCGCATCTACCTCGGCGATAGCTACCAGCAGCTCACGATGGCGCTTTTCCAGGATGGGAATAGCCTGACCAGGCTTCCCGGCATCGCGGGCCTGCTGCATGGCGCGGATCGTCGCTTGATTCAAGCGCTGTTGCTGACGCAAGAAATCCTGCGCCGCCGTTACGGTCGGATGAACATAGGCTTCGGGTGGTGGTTGTGAGGATTGATTTGGGGTGTGAGGAGGTGTGGGCGACATTAGGTTTAGAAGCAACCAAACAAGGCCACCAAGGGTCCCGACAGTGGCCAGCCCCAAGGCTTTCTCTCCGGCGGTGTAGTTCGTCTCGATCTTGGTTCGACAGTGCGGGCAAATACGGGCCGTCGGTTTTATTTCCTCAGCGCAATGAGGACAAGTTTTGGATGCCATAGCGGTCCTCATAACGTCCTCCTTTCGGCCAAGAGTATATGGCCCTTGCCGCGTTATGGCAAAGCCCAGCGATCCTGGATTTGGAACCCCTAATACCCCCGAACGCTGTCATCCCGACCCCGGCTTGCCGGGGGAGGGATCTGCTCTTCCTTTTTTTCTTTGGTGCTATTTCCGGTCACGAACAGAGCGGAACTAAAGATTGACGGCTTTCTTGAAGCTGCCGTGCTCCGATTGAATCTTCTTTTGCAGCAGAAGAATGGCGTAGATCAGTTGCTCAGGCCGGGGGGGGCATCCAGGAACATAGACATCTACCGGGATTACCTGATTGACTCCCTGCACCAGCGCGTAGTTGTTGAAGACCCCGCCGGAAGTGGCGCAGGCCCCCATTGAAATCACCCACTTCGGCTCCGGCATCTGCTCATAAAGCAGCCGGATCACCGGCGCCATCTTTTGGGAAACCCGGCCCGCGATAATCATCAGGTCGGCCTGGCGCGGCGACGGGCGGAACACCTCCGCCCCGAAGCGGGCAATATCGAAGCGGGCAGCGCCCATGGACATCATCTCGATAGCGCAGCAGGCCAGGCCGAACGACATCGGCCACAGCGATGACTTGCGCGCCCAGTTCAGGGCGTGATCGAGCGTCGTGGTAATGATGCCTTCCACCCCGTGCTGCTGATCGTTTTCTGGCCTGTGCATTTCTGCTCCTGGCATCCCGCCTCCTCTCCAAAAATTCTGCCACCGCAGCGCTGCTTTGTAAACTATTTTGCGTTGCGGTAGTGGGTCAGTTTCCGAGCCAGGTAGATTCTCTCTTGAGTTGCCAGTTTTTTCTCTTTTGGAGGAGAGCTGGAACCGGGTCCAAGACCAAATAAAACACAGATTACTACCGGCGAGAAGCGGAACTGAGGCATAATGAATCATGCAGCAATCACCACTTAGATTTTGTGTTCTGTTTCACAGTGGACGAAAGGATGCCGGACAACCTTTGCCCAACCACAGATGGTGGGATACGCGGCCGGAGGCGGACGGAGAGGCTATGAAGCTTCAGTATATTCTAACGGACGCGCAACGGGCTAAGGGCTACCATTATAGCGTCTCGCCAATACAACTCGGATACAAGCCGCTCTGGAGGCCGGTAATCAAGACAGCCTAGCCCCGAAACTTCGGTAGGCCGGCCAACGCTTTTGGGCTGCTTGCAGACCCTTCGGCATGGCTCAGGGCAGGCAGCGCGCGGCTCTGATTATCTGACTCCTGCCTCCTGCCTACAAGTCTCGGAAACCTTCTCGGGTTGCTTCCATGTCCATTCGGAACACCCACTCTTTCGGCATCGTTGACATCCTCGTACCCGGCCAAGCGGCTGTACAGCCACTGCCGCAACAAGTCCGCAAAGGGCAACTGCGCATTCTTCCCCCGAGTGTCGGTCAAGTGCTGTTCGATGTGTTCTCCGAAGCCCAAGCGTTCGTCCAACTCCCGGACCAGAATCAGGCCGCTCAACCCTTAACTTCGGATTTCAGGGTAAGTGGGCTTTCCTTCCCGCGCAACGGGGCAGGTCTTATTGTGAGGGATGTAACCGGAGCAATCACCTGCCCACGGCACCGACACCGTGCTGTGGCTACTAGCTAGATCATAGACGATACGTCTGCTTTCATCCTGCGTAACAGTTCATCATCCGGCATCTTCCCAAGGGAGGAATGCATATTTTCAATCAGATGGTTAGGAGTGGTTGTCTCTGTTAGTACACAGGTGACTGCCTGATTTGCGAGGATATACTTAAGGCCGATTTGTGCCCAGCTGGTACATTCAATGTCAGCCGCCCAGCCAGGCAATTCCTTGCCGCGTGTAATCGTGAACCACTCCCCGTTCATGAATGGACTCCTAATCAAAACGGCGATACCTAAATCCTGTGCAGCAGGCAATACCCGTTGCTCGGCCTCAGACTCTGGAAGTGAATAATTTACCTGAATAAAATCCAGAGGCGCATTCCTCATATATGCCTCGATACGCTCGAAATCCCTACTGCCTGATGCTGTAATACCGATATACCGTGTTCCACCATTGGCTTTCCATTCGCGCAGACTGTCTAAATGGATATCGGCATCCCTCAGACTTTCGACCTGGATCAGATCGGCTGGCCTGCGGTTGAACAGACGCTCTGTCTGCTGCATTTGCTCGATACCTGCCTGTTTCCCGAGGGTATTGATTTTGGTGGCGACAAATAGTTTTCCCTTCCATTTTTCGTCTTGCAGGAGTTGTCCAAAGGGCCGGTCGATTGCTTCCTCCCGGAATGAGGTGTCAATCACTTTTCCCCCGTTGTCCAGCAGGGTCTGAATGACTGATCTCAACTCATCCGGCCCTTTTCCGGGAATCTGGAGAACGGCCTTGGTTGACCCAAGCCCAACAACAGGAAGTGATTCGCTGGTACGTGGGATTAATCTGCTCGGAATTGCAGTGGAAGAGGGTGTTTGACTGGTTTGGGCAGTTTGGCTGGTTTGCCCCGATTGATTATTACCACAACCGGGCAGCAGACTGGCGATGCCAAAACCGGCTGCTGCGTGTAAGAACTCTCTCCGTTTGATCTTAATTGCCATAGGATCACCACCGTATCACTGTTCCAATCGAGCGATTCAATAATATAACAATGTACTTGAAACAACGATGATGATTCAGGAGATGATAGTGGGCTACTTTTCAGCCGAAATAAATTTTTTAGCCCTCCGGCGGTTGCGAGTATACACCCGCTTGCCTCTAACCGAGCCCTTCCAAGGCACTATTTTTCTCCGGTACACGGCCAGTGGCATCCAGGCACCGCCTCTGGGCCCTGAAAACCCATGGTCCCCGCCTTTGAAACCAGCTTCTTCGGCCACTTCTGCATTCCGGAGGGGTATCGGAATCGGTTTCTCGGGTGCCGCTGCCTAGATATCCCGGCGGAAGCGGCAGACCATCGATCCGCCGCACCATGCTGCCGAACAGCCGCCGAAAAACCGGTTGAACGACAGCTGCAATGCCTGTCTTTCACTCTCACCCATTGGGTTTACGCCTCCGAACGCTCCTGATGATGCTCAAACCAGCATCATTATTGACGTTCGAGGTCAGCGCAAAGTTTCTTCCGCGATTTCAAATCGGAAATCCAGGCTCATTGTGAATCCCGGATTTCTTCATCCAGTCCTCCAGCACTTGGCGGGAAACGGCGTCGACTTCGGCGATGAGCTGTCCCTCGGTCAGGCTGACCAGAAAGCGCTGGAACCCTGCCTCCGCGCTGGAGCGCATGAGTTTCGCCAGCTCCTAAGCGCCCTGGCGGGTCAGGCAGGCGATGTTGTGGCCGGTTGCATAACGAGGCATCGTGGTGGTTAAACTCCTTTTCATTTTGATGTTGGAACAAGGAACGAGTATTTAGTATAGTAGGCGCTAGCATCTGTTAATCCCCCCTTGGAGGAAAGTCGGGAGGTGTAGCCCGAAAGTGGTAACAGCATGAGCACACTTGCCAAAGTGGCTGAGCCTGTGGAGAAAGAAGGCCGCCGCGTTTACTATCAAAATTGCGAAGCGGCAGTGCTGCTGGCCCAGGAAAACCCCCCTTGGGAAACCTTGCCCCTCCCCGGGCGGTTTCCGGCGGAGGAGGGGCATCCCAGCGTTGTTCTCGGCGACAGTCCTGCGGTTTTCACGCCAGAGTTACGGAAGGCCATTGACGCAAACCTCGCCCGGCTGATTTATGTCCTGGCTAAAGGAACAACGACCTTACCTCCAGAGGCCAGCGGAACCCCCATTTTCAGCTTTTTGGTTCCTCCCCTGCAAGCGGCTGTGGTCAACAGCTTGGTGAACGCGTCCTTCGAGAATCTTGTGCTGGCCCGTCGGCAGGCCAGCCTCGAGCAGGAACTCCAGCGCGTTCGCGCCGAAATTGACCAACTGAACCAGATTGGCATCGCGCTTTCCACACAACGCGACATGGATTCCTTGATGGACTTGATCTTGGAAAAAAGCCGCGAGATCACCAACAGCGATGCCGGTTCCCTTTACCTTGCCGAAGAGACCGAACAGGGGGAAAAGCGCCTCCGCTTTAAGACCACCCAGAACGACAGCCTGCAAGTCCACCTTGACGAGTTCACCATGCCGATCAATGCCTCCAGCATCGCGGGCTACGTGGCCTTAACCGGCGAATCGCTGCACCTGGAGGATGTTCACAACACTCCTGCTTCTTTGTCCTTCCGCTTCAATCCCAAGTTTGACCAGGAGAGCGGCTATCGCACCAAGTCCATGCTCGTGGTGCCGATGAAGAACCCGCAAGGGGAGATCATTGGGGTGGTGCAGCTCATCAACTGCAAGCGGGACGCGCACCTGCGCGTGGACAGTCGGACGGCAGATGAGGTGGTCATCCCTTATCCGGAAGGGCTGCGGGCTTTGGTGAGCTCTTTGGCCAGCCAGGCTGCTGTAGCCATTGAAAACAACCGCCTCTATGAAAGCATCCAGACGCTCTTTGAGGGTTTTGTCAACGCTTCTGTCGTGGCCATCGAAGCCCGCGACCCGACCACCTCCGGTCATTCCTTCCGCGTAGCGGACCTGACAGTGGGCTTAGCCGAGGCTGTGGATCGGGCCGATTCGCCCGATTTCCGCGACATCCGGTTCAGCCGGTCTGAGATGAAGGAGATTCGTTACGCTTCTCTGCTGCACGATTTCGGCAAGGTTGGTGTGCGGGAGGATGTGCTGGTCAAGGCCAAGAAGCTCTATCCCCAGCAAATGGATGTGGTCAGGCAGCGCTTTGATTACGTTCGCAAGGCTGTCCAGCAGGAGCACGCCGAGCGCCAGTTGACCTATCTTCTGGAGAAGAGCAGAGAAGAGTTCCTGGCCCGTCAGGAAGAGTTCCAGCGAGACTTCACGGAGCGGTTGGCGGAATTGGATGACTTCTTACAATTTGTCCTGAAGTGCAATGAACCCACCGTCCTGCCGGAAGGGAATTTCCAGCGCCTGACGCAGTTGGCCGCCGTGCAGTTTTTGGATTGGGAAGGCCAGCCGCGCCCGCTGCTCACGCCCGGAGAAGCATCGCTGCTTTCCATTCCAAAGGGGAGCCTCGATGAAAAGGAGCGGCAGCAGATTGAGTCCCACGTCGTTCACAGCTTCAACTTCCTAAGCCAGATCCCCTGGACCAAGGAGATCCGGAATATTCCGACGATCGCCCGCGCTCACCACGAAAAGCTCAATGGCACCGGATACCCTTACAAACTGACCGCTGCGGAGATTCCCTTTCAGTCCCGGATGATGGCGATTTCCGACATCTACGATGCTCTCTCCGCGTCCGACCGGCCGTACAAAAGGGCCGTGCCGACCGAGAAAGCCCTCGATATTCTTGCTCAGGAAACCAAACAAGGCCTGCTGGACTCCGAGTTATTCCGCCTCTTCCAGGAAGCGGAGATTTATAAGTTCACCGCCAACTGGAAGCATCCCTCTAGTTTCAGCCTGTAAATCAAGCCGGTTTCCCTTGGGGCAGCAGGGCGATTCTTGCCCGCTGACGGGTGTGTTCGTGGCGCTCGTTCCGAATGTTGCCATCCTACCTAAAACTTTGCTGATCGCCGTTATGGCAGTGCCGCCAGACCCGCGCGGGCTAACTCTTCATCCTGAGTTTCCGTTCCGCCGCTGATGCCAACGCCGCCGATGACGGTCCCCTCCCACACAATCGGCAGCCCTCCGCGGATGCAAGTCAAGTTTCCTCCGCTGGCCAGCGGCATGCCGAGAGAAAGCAACACGCTCACGTCTTGTTCGCTCGGAAGGGGGCCGGTGGCCGCGCGGCGCAGCGCCGCCGAGACGGCTTTGGTGATGGCCACCTTCGCCGTGGAGGGTTTGGCGTCATCCATGCGGGCAAACGCCAGCAGATGGCCTCCCTCCTCCACCACGGCTACAGAAAGCGGCAGCCGCATCTCGCGGGCCTTGCTGGCCGCTGCTTCCAGGATCGCTCGCGCGCCTTCATAGGTAAGCTTAGGCGCATTTTTCGTTAGCATGAACGTTGCCTCCTTCCCACGTTTTTCGTTGCAGAATCTCTATACTGGCAGCCGGATCGCTGCCGCGCACAACCCCAAGTTTGCCAGGCAGCCTCGACGTGGGATAATAGCAAACTGAGCATCGAAGTTGGAATGACGCGGAATCACAGTGGCATGACATCTCCTATTATTGTTCGGGTCCCTGGGAACGCTTATCCCATCCGGATGGAAGAAGGACTGCTCGAAAGGGCAGGAACGGCTCTGGAAGACTTGCTGGCGGGCCGCAAAATCTTCATTCTCTCGGACACGACGGTCTGGAAGCTCTGGGGAAACAAGTTGCGCAAGTCGCTGCAGCCGCAACGACCGCCGGTCGTCTTGATCCCCCCCGGGGAGCGGTACAAGCGGTTATCTACCGTAGAAAAGATTGCCAACCAGCTTTGCGACTACGGCGCGGAGCGTTCCAGCCTCCTGCTGGTTTTCGGCGGAGGAGTGGTCGGCGACATGGGAGCCTTTGCCGCCTCCATTTTCTTGCGGGGGATTGACCATGTGCAAATCCCCACGACCCTGCTGGCTCAGGTGGACAGCGCCATCGGAGGCAAAACGGGCGTCAACCTGGCGGTGGGGAAGAACCTGCTGGGTACCTTTTGCCAGCCGCGGATGGTGCTGGCAGACCCCAGAGTGCTGCGGACGCTTCCGGAACGGCAACTGCGCGCGGGGCTCTTTGAGGCCATTAAGTGCGCTGTGATTGGCGATCCCGATCTGTTTGAGTTTCTCTCGCGGGAGAGGAATAACATTTTGCGGGGCAGGCCGGGCGCCTTAGAAGTGGTGATCCGCGCGTGCGCCGCCCTCAAGGGCCGTGTGGTGAGTCTGGATGAAAAGGAAGGAGACCTCCGGCGCATCCTGAATTTCGGCCATACGGTAGGTCATGCGTTGGAGGCTGCCACCTACTACCGCCGGTTCCTGCATGGGGAAGCGGTGGCCTGGGGAATGCTGGCGGCGACGCGCCTGGCAGTGCAAACGGGGCAGTTGTCCAGGGCCGAGGCCGACCGCATGGATGCTTTGGTTGTTTCCTACGGCCCGGTTCCTTCGCTCCAGAACATTTCCCCCACGTCGGTTGGGAAGCACTTGACCGTGGACAAGAAAGTGCGGGACGGGAAACTTCATTTTATCCTGCCCCAACGCGTCGGGGAGGTCAAGATTGTTAGCGGGATTACCCCCCAAGAGGCTGTCCGTATTCTGGAGGAGTTAAAGAAAGCCAACCCGTTCCAGCGCCCCGCCGGGGTCCTGTCCGTCCCTCCGACCCGCAAGCCATGACCCACAAAGCACGCCAAGCAGCCGGCGCGCAGCCTCCAGGTACTACCGACGAGGCAACCGCCGCCCGTTTGATCCAAAAACTCTTCTCCGATGTCGCTGGCCGCTATGATCTGCTGAACCACCTGCTTTCCCTCAATGTGGATCGCTACTGGCGAAGGGAGACTGCCCGGCAATTTAGCCATCTGCTTTCCCGACCGGGGGCGCGGGCGCTGGACCTCTGCTGCGGAACAGCGGACCTCGGCTTGGCATTCACCCGGCGAGGAAGCGCGCCGGTGTTTTTCTGCGACTTCTCCTATCCCATGCTGGCGCGCGCCCAGGCCAAGCTGCGCCGCCATGCTCTTCCTTCTCTGGTGGCCCAGGCGGACGCGCTGCATTTGCCGTTTCCGGACAACTCGTTTGACTTGGTGGCTTGCTCTTTTGGGTTTCGCAATCTGGCCAACTACGGGTCCGGCTTGCGAGAGATCTGGCGAGTGTTGCGGCCCGGCGGGGAGGTTGGAATCTTAGAGTTTTCCGAGCCGAATGGCCGTTGGGCGGGGCCGCTCTATTCTTTTTACTTCCACCGCATCCTGCCCACGGTTGGAGAATGGATTTCCGGAGTGCCGGGTTCTTACAGTTACTTGCCACGCTCCGTGGACCAGTTCCCGGGCAGGGAAGAATTCGCCCGCTGCATGAGGGAAGTCCCCTTTGCGAACGTCCGAGTGCGAGAATTTACGTGGGGAATCGCTGTGCTCTACGCAGGGGCGAAACCGAAGTTTTGACTTCTTGCCTTGCGAAGGCCTGTGCTGGCACTGCGGTTATCGCGCCCAGCCGGGGGGCAAGTCTTTGCGGCGCAATTCCTCTTCCAGATCGGCAATCGCCTGCTTGGCCTGTTCCACAGCTTGTTTTTGAGCTTCGATTTCCTGCGTCCGTGTGTTGATTTCGGTGCGGGCATACTGTTCCCGCATCGCCACGTTGGGGTCGGAATAATTCTGTATCTGCATCAGGTTCAGCTCTCGCTGCATCACATCCGCCTTTTTTTCTTCATAGGAGAGCTTGTCCCGCAATTGCGCAAACTTTTCGCGGTATTCTTTCTCCAGCTCCGCCGGAGTTTTTTCTTTGGGCTCGGCCGTCTGGCTTGGTTGCGCGCCTGCTGGGGCAGCAGCGCCGCTGGCTTGGGGCGCAGCCCCCGGTGTCGGTGCCGCCGGCGCTTGTGTCTCAGCCGCCGCGGGGGCAGCCGGGCTGGAGGTGGCAGAGCCTACGTCCTCGTTCGTATAGACTTTTACCGCGCCTTCTTGCGCCTTTTTTGCCCGTTCCTGGCGTGCTAGCTCCACCAGCGACTGGCTGTAAAGAGTTGTGGTCAAAGACATTCCAACCACAGCCCACAGTACCGTGAGGAAGAATGTTCTGGCGTATCGCATAGTTTTCACCCCTAGGGGACTTCCTGCCTCTTCTTTCAGCCTACCCCCTCACTGCCGGGAAATCAAGCGCCTTGGGGAGTTGAGACGTCCAGGGGTGGGTGAGTTATCTGATTCGCCCCTTTTCCAACGGAGTCAGCTTTGCAAGAAAAGCCTCTAATTCGGCAGGCAGGGGGGAAAGGACCTCCACCATCTGGTCCGTTTGGGGGTGACGGAATCGGATTCTGGCGGCGTGCAGGAAGTTGCGGTTCAAGGTTGGCAAATATTCTGTTGGCCTGGGTTTGCCTCGTTTGTCTGACGCCGGTGTCCTGTCCCTTGTTTCGCCGGATACTGGCAGGGCAGGTTCCCGCACCAGGTTCCAGGGTAGCTGGCCCGGCGCGCCGTAAAGCGTATCGCCGACCACAGGGTATCCGAGACTGGAAAGATGAACCCGAACCTGATGGGTGCGCCCGGTGGAAATCTGCACTGCGACCAGAGTGAACCCCCGAAACCTTTGCAGAATGCGATAGCGGCTCAGGGCAGTCCGCCCCTGTTTCTGCCGGGTCGTCATGCGGGTGCGCCGCGCGCGGTCCCGGCTGATGGGCGACGCGATGGTCCCTTCCAGTTTGACGATCTCGCCGTGCACCAGGGCGACATATTCTTTTTCCACCGTGCGCGCTGCGAATTGCGATGCCAGTTGACGATGGGCGAAGTCATTTTTGGCGACCAGCAATACGCCCGAAGTGTTGCGGTCCAGGCGGTGCACAATGCCGGGACGCAACTCCCCGCCCGCTTGGGAGAGATGCTGGAAGTGATGGAGCAGAGCATTCACCAAGGTTCCACTGCGGACTCCCGCCCCCACGTGAACCACCATCCCCGCTGGTTTATTGATCGCAACGACGGCTTCATCTTCGTAGAGAATTTCCAGGGGGATCGGTTCCGGGTAGGCTCGCAGGGGAGCGGGAGGTTCTAACTCGACCCGGACTCGTTCTCCGCCGCGCAAGCGGTAGCTCGCCTTCAGCGGCTGCGTGCGAGGAAAGCCCTCAACCCGCACTTTCCCCTGCTCCAGCCACTGCTGGATGCGGGACCGGCTTGTCTCCGGCAGCCGTTCCACGAGGAAGATGTCCAGGCGGCGGCCCCGGTCGGCTTCAGCGACTGGAAAGCTTAGCGGCCCGCCGGGGCCGGGGGTTTGAGGGTTGTTCATGGGAGATGGGCGCTGGGGCTAGCAGGCGATGACGGTAGGTGCTGAACCAGAGCAACCAGACGGCGATAGCCATCAGGACCGCGCTGACCGCTTGGGCGTCCGAGAGGATGTTCTGCCAGACGAAGGCTTCCTCGGAGTGTTCGCGCAAGAACTCGATGAGGAATCGCGCGGCTGGGTAGAGTAACAAATACCATCCGAAGACCTGGCCGTCGAACTGCTTTTTTCGAAACCGGGAGTATAAAAAAACAAAAATGGCTAACTCGGCGGCCGACTCGTAGAGTTGTGTGGGGTGCAATGGGGTGCCCAGCGGAACTCCGACGGTTTCGTTACTGTAAGGATTGGTAAAGGTGACGCCCCAGGGGAGATCGGTCGGTTTTCCCCAACAGCACCCCGCCGAAAAGCATCCCAGCCGCCCAATGGAGTGTCCCAGGGCGATCCCAGGAGCGAAGGCATCCGACGTTTTCAAAAAGGGAAGGCGCAAGTGGCGGGTGTACCACAGTGCCACGGCCAGGGCGACCAAAAGCCCCCCGTGGAAGATGCCGCCAGACTGCAAGGTGGCCATCGAAAAGATTTGGCCCGGATTTTGCCAGTAGTAGTTCCGTTCCTGGAAGATCAAAAAAGCCTTGGCCCCAATCATTCCACCCAGGGCTAGATAAATGCCTAAATTGAAGATCGTCTCTTTTTCCAGTCCTGCTTGCTGCGCCAACCGAACCGTCACAACCAGGCCGGCCACAAAACCGAGTGCCACCAAAATGCCGTAAGTGGGTAAAGTGAAGGAACCGTAACTGAACAGTTTGGGGAACATTGGCGTTCTTCAACCCGGACGTGGAGATTTGGCAAGATCCGCCGCTGGTTTTGCTGGGTTCAATACCTATTTTCACCGGTCCACGCGGGAAACGCAACCCCGGCTCGGTTTGTGTGTGGATCGGTTTCCGGGCCGGGAGTTAACCAAACCCATGGCGATTGTCACACGTTGCGGGAACCTGCTGACAGTCAGAAAAGAAATCCGCTTCGAAGATATGCCTCCAGTCCGCTTCGAATATCGAATTTCGGAACAAAGCCGAGCTTTTCTTTCGCCAGGGTCATATCGCACTGCGTGTGGCTCTGGTACTGATCCGCATGGGGGTTCTCGATGTATTCCGGCACCTTGCGCAGTCCCAAAACCTCGTTGAGCACGCCGATGAGATCATTGAACGAGGTAGCGGAGCCGGAACCGCAGTTGACGATGCAGCTCTCTTTGGCTTCAGACGCCAGAAGGTTTGCATGGACCACATCCTCGACGTAGATATAGTCGCGCCGCTGTTCCCCGTGCTTGAAAATGCGCGGCCGGCCCTTTTTCATCTGCTGCGAGAGCTGCCAGATCATGCTGGCGCGCTTTCCTTTGTGATTTTCCCGAGGTCCGTAAACGTTGCAATACCGCAAGCCAACAACGGTCACTTCGGGATGATTGCGCGTAAATTCAGACGCAAAGTCTTCCAACAACTTCTTCGAACGTGCGTACGCGTTCAAAGGTTGGAGCGGCCCAGCTTCACGGTACGGAGCGGGCACATTGCCATACACCGCCGTCGAAGAGGCGTATACGATGGTCCGGCATCCGCCCTCCGCGACACATTGAAAAAGCTGCTTCGAGGCATCCACATTGGCGCGCATCATCTCCCGTTCGTCGGCGAGAGTCGTGTCATTGATCGCCGCCTGATGAAACAGGATGTCCACGCGGCCGATTGCACTCCAATCAATTCCCAAGAAACCAGGTTGCAGGTACTTGCCAGAGAAACCTGAAAGTTCTTGCTCGGCGTCGTGTCCCGTGATTAGAAGTTCGTGTCCCGCCGAAAGGAGCCGTAAAGATAAATTCGAGCCAATGAACCCGGTTCCCCCTGTTACTAAAATTCTCATCAGAAAAATATATGCGGAATTGAGCCACATTGGGCAGTAAAAAACGCCGTCGCCAAATTCTGCTCACCCCCGTTTGGATGAAAAGGTTAAGATCGCCATTATAGGGACGGCCGCCGAATGCCCAATAACTCCAACAAGAGGATTCCTGCGCCGATCACGATGGCGGAGTCCGCGACGTTGAAGGCAGGCCAATGATAGCTGCCGATATAGAAATCCAGGAAATCCACCACTTTCCCCCGCGCAATCCGATCTACTAAATTCCCGGCGGCTCCTCCCAGAATGAGCGCTAGTCCGGCAGCGGAGTATGCCGGAGACAGGGGATTTCTCCAAAGCAGAAAACTCACCAGGCACAAAGCGGCCACAGACAGGACCACCAGAAGACCAAAAAGGAAACCGGAAGAGGAATCCGCCAGGAGGCCGAAGGCCATACCCCGGTTTTCTACGCGGACCAATCGGAACAGGCCGGGGATCACCGGAATCATCGTCTCTTTGGAAAAGCGGGCGAGGATGACTGCTTTGGTAATCTGGTCGAGGACCAGTACAGCCGAGGCGGCGAGTAAATAAGCCGAACGCATGAGGGCGGGGCTTCGTGATGGGCTCACCCTGAGTGACTCTCCATGTCCTTGATGGCGGCGGCGCAGCGCTCGCAAACGCTGGGAAAATCCGCGTCTTCTCCGACCCGGGTGGAGTAGTTCCAGCAGCGTTCGCACTTCTGTCCTTCGGCGCGGCGGACAGCGACGCGGAGTCCCCGAATCAAACTGTCCGAAGCGCCCAGCAGGCCGTCGCGGGAAAGGTGCACCTGGGAGACAATAAAGAGCATGGGGAGGATACTCTGGTATTCCTCCAGCAGCCGCGCCCATTCGCCCTCCGCCGAAAGTTCCACCTTGGCCTCCAGCGAATTGCCGATGAACTTTTCTTTTCGCGCCGCTTCCAAAACCTTCAGGACCTCGTTGCGCACCGCAATCAGACGATCCCAATTCCCCAGTCGCTCGATCTGCGAGATTGTAAAGTCTCCGGCGAGTTCCGCTGTTTCCGGAAAGCAAGCCAGGTGGACGCTCGGCAGTTCCGGGGGGCGTCCTGGCAAATGGCTCCAAACCTCCTCGGCGGTGAAGCACAGGATGGGCGCTACCAGCCGCACCAGCGCGTCCGCAATGCCATACAGCGCCGTCTGGGCGCTGCGACGGGCCAGCGATTGCGGGGCTGCCGTGTAGAGCCGGTCTTTGGTGATGTCGAGATAAAAGGCGCTCAACTCCACCGTGCAGAAGTTATAGAGCGCATGATAAACCTTGTGGAACCCAAGCTCCTGGTACCAGTTCCGGCATGACTCCACCATGCGAGACGTGCGGTACAAAGCCCACTGGTCCACTTCCATCATTTGGTTCAGGGGCACCCGGTCCCTGTCTGGATGGAAGTCGTAAAGGTTGGCCAGGCAGAACCGAAAAGTATTTCGGATTTTTCGGTAGGATTCGGAAAGCCGGTTCAATCGGTCTTTCGAGATGCGGATGTCGTCCCGGAAGTCCGCCGAGGCCACCCACAATCGCAGGATTTCGGCCCCATGCGAGTGGAGGATCGCCTGCGGCTCAATGACATTGCCGAGCGACTTCGACATGGCTCGTCCTTGCTCGTCCAGAACCCAGCCGTGCGTGGCTACATGGCGATAAGGCGAGCGGCCCCGCAGCCCCACTCCCACCAGTAACGAGCTGTGGAACCAGCCGCGATATTGGTCGTTCCCTTCCACGTACAGATCGGCCGGCCAGGGCAAACCGGGGTGCTTTCCCAGGACGGCCAAATGGCTGGAGCCGGAATCAAACCACACGTCCAAAATATCCCGCTCGGGGCGAAACTGCGTGCCGCCGCAGTGACCGCACTTGGCCCCTGGAGGCAGCAACTCCGACGGAGCTTTGGTGTACCAGACGTCCGATGTTTCGGTGCTGAAAATTTCCACCACGCGGGAAAGCGCCGAACGCTCCGTGAATACCTGGTTGCAGGACTCGCAATAAAAAACAATGATGGGGACACCCCAGATGCGCTGCCGCGATATGCACCAGTCCGGCCGGGAGGCGATCATGTTGGCGATGCGTTCCATCCCCCATTCGGGAAGCCATTGCACTTTGCGAATTTCCAGCAGCGCCCGGTTCCGCAAGTCCTGGTGGCTCAGGTTGATGAACCATTGCTCGGTGGCCCGGAAGATCACCGGGCGGTGGCAGCGCCAGCAGTGCGGATAGGAATGTTCAATGGTTTCCTCGCGAAGCAACTTGCCGTGCTGGCGCAAGATTCCCAGGATAATGGGATTGGCTTCAAAGACGGTTCTGCCGGAAAATTCCGGGAAACCTTCCACAAACCGTCCGCGATCGTCCACGGGGCAGAGAATTTCCAGTTTGTATTTTTCCCCCACGACAAAATCTTCCTGGCCGTGGCCGGGAGCGGTGTGGACAATGCCAGTTCCCTGTTCCATCGTCACGTGCGTTCCCAGAATGCCGACGGACTGTTTGTCCAGCCACGGATGGGCAAAGTGCGCTCCCTCCAGGCGATTTCCTGCGATGGTGGCCACAACCTCGCACGACTCCCAGCCGCATTTCCGAGTTACTTCTTCGATTAGTGCCTTGGCCACGAGGAGAACCTCGCCATCGGCGGGAGGGGTTGGTTCAATGGCGATGTAGTCCTCCGAAGGATGAAAAGCGAGCGCGACATTGGCGGACAAGGTCCAGGGAGTTGTGGTCCAGATGAGAGCGCTGACCTTGCGCCCCGCCAGCGCAGAAGACAGGGGAGCCGGATCGGAAAGCAGCGGGAATTTCACCCAGATGGAGGGGCTGGTGTGGTTCGCATATTCGACCTCGGCTTCGGCCAGCGCCGTGCGGCAGTGGATGCACCAGTGGACCGGTTTCAACCCCTTATAGACATAGCCCTTTTCCAGGAATTCCAGAAAGGCTGCGGCAATCACGGCTTCGTAGGAAGCCGACATGGTCAGATAAGGGTCATCCCAGCGGCCAAACACCCCCAGGCGCTTGAAGTCGCGGCGGTGCAGTTCCACATACTTGGCCGCATATTTGCGGCACTCCTGGCGGATTTCCGCCGGGTGCATTCGGGCTTTTTTCGCGCCCAACTCCTGATCCACTTTGATTTCAATCGGCAGCCCGTGGCAGTCCCAGCCAGGCACGAAAGGCGCATTGTAGCCTTCCATGCTCTTGGATTTGATGATGAAGTCCTTAAGAATCTTGTTCAAAGCAGTGCCCAGGTGGATATTCCCGTTGGCATAGGGAGGGCCGTCATGGAGGGTATAGACGGGGGCGTTCTTTCGCAATTCCCGCAGGCGGTCGTAGATATTCTCCTCCTCCCAGCGCTCCAGGATTTTCGGTTCACCCTGGGAGAGGTTGGCTTTCATCGGGAAATCGGTTTTGGGTAAATTGACCGTGCTCTTGAGGTCCACCGGGGCCCGCATTTTTCCTCCGCAATTATTGGGAAAAATTGATTATAATCATCCATAGAGGGTGCTGTCCAGCCCGTTCCGGCCAAGAGAGCAGACGGAGCGTTACGAAGTGGAAATAGTGTTTGGCGGAAAAAATACAACTTTTGGGCAGGCTGGCGCGTCTGTTAATTAGGGAGTGTTTAGGATTCGGTTCCCTGTTGCAAGTGACTACGCGGAAATCTTAAAATAACAACAGAGGGAAGGAGTCCCCGCAGGGAGAGGAAGTCCATGCCGCAAGATTTGGCGAAAAGCAGCGTGTCCCAGGATTGGGCTGCCCCGGCAGGGCTATCCGAAATGGAACCTCTGGGGCACCTTCTGTATGAACCCCAGCCTCTATACGCTTCCCTCATTCAGCAAATCCGGGAATGGGTTCATCCGCCGAAGTTGCCGCCTTTGCAATTAACCTCCAAGGCAGTACCGGTTAAGGGAATCTGGGGGGATTACAGCTATGGGAAAATTGCCCGGCCGACTTCCCTGATGATCCACGTCCTGGTGCTGGCGCTGCTGATCCTTGTCGGTCGCCAGATGGCGGATGTGGTCAAGCGGAATCTTAACGTGACGGGCATAGATGTCTCTCCCTATCGAGTCTTTTTGCCGCCTGCTCCGAAACCGGCCGGAGGCGGAGGCGGCGGGGGCGATCGGTCTCCGGAACCCGCTTCCAAAGGGAAATTGCCTAAATTTTCCCTAGCACAGTTGGCGCCTCCAGTGGTGGTCATCCGGAATCCGAAACCTCAACTGCCGGTGGAACCCACCGTCATTGTGCCTCCGGAGATTACGCTTCCCACCGTGAACGTAGCGCAGTTGGGCGATCCTCTGGGCAGGATCAGTGTTCCATCTAGCGGGACAGGCTTCGGCGGTGGCATCGGGACCGGCTCTGGAGGTGGGGTAGGCTCCGGCAGGGGAGGCGGGGTTGGCCCGGGTGAGGGCGGCGGCATCGGCGGCGGCGTGTTCCGCGTGGGCGGCGGCGTCAGCGCACCAGAGATTGTTTATAAGATAGACCCGGAATACTCCGAGCAGGCCCGCAAAGCCAAGTACCAGGGAACGGTGGTGCTGAGTCTGGTGGTCCAGCGGGATGGCAGCGTGCGCGATATTAGAATCGTGCAATCGCTGGGTCTGGGTCTGGACGAGAAAGCCCTGGAGGCCGTCAAGCAATGGCGCTTCCGACCCGGAATGAAAGCCGGCCAGGCCGTGGACGTTGCCGCCATGATCGAAGTCACCTTCCGGCTGCTGTAAGCACAATCTGCGGAAAGACATAGAAGTTCCTGCGGGTTTTGTTTCTTCTACTGGTTTTTCCCAGCCGCCCGCCGTCTTCGCTCCCGAATTTCTTCCAGCCGTTTCCGAAATTGTTGCTCTAACCCTTCTCCGCTCGGATTGTAGTAACGTCGTCCCTCTAAGCCCGGCGGCAGACAGGGCATAGCGGAGACTTTTTCCTCCAAGTTGTGAGCGTATTCGTAACCGGCCCCATAGCCTTCCGCCTTCATCAGCGCTGTGGGTGCGTTGCGCAGGTGCAGGGGGACTGGTTCGTTCACGGTAGTTGCCAAGTCCTGCTGGGCAGAGCCGTAGGCCAGGTACAGTCTGTTGGATTTGGGCGCCAGAGCCAGGTAAATGGCGGTCTCGGCCAGGGCCAGCGCGCCTTCGGGCATTCCCACAAAATGGACGGCCTGCATGGCAGCCACGGTGAGCGGCAGCGCCTGCGGGTCGGCCAATCCGATGTCTTCGCTGGCCATCCGCATCAGGCGTCGCGCGACGTACAAGGGGTCCTCGCCCCCTTCGAGCATCCGTGCCAGCCAATAGAGCGTGGCGTCGGCGTCGCTGTTTCGCACCGACTTGTGCAGAGCCGAAATCAGATTGAAGTGTTCCTCACCGGCCTTATCGTAAAGGAATGTTTTGCTTTGCAGCGTTGCTTCCAGCAGCGCAGGCGTGATGCGAACTTTGCCTTCGGCTGGTTGTGTGCCTTGAATGGCCGTTTCCAGAACGTTATAAGCAATCCGTGCGTCGCCGCCAGAGAAAACGGCGATCTGGTGGAGCAATGGTTCGGGGACTTCCACGTTCAGGTTTCCCAAACCGTGCTCCTTGTCCTGGAGCGCCCGTTGCAGCAAGGTGAAAATTTCCTCCGCCGTCAAGGGAACTAGCCGGTAAACGCGCGAGCGCGACAGCAGCGCCGAAATGACTTCAAAAGAAGGGTTCTCGGTGGTCGCCCCAATCAAGATAATGTCGCCCTTTTCGACATGGGGCAGGAAAGCGTCCTGCTGCGCTTTGTTGAAGCGGTGGATTTCATCTATGAACAAAACCGTCCGGCGGCCCAGACGGTGCGCTCGCACCGCTTCCTCCATGACGGCCTTGATCTCTTTGATGCCACTCAGCACGGCGCTGAAATTGGAGAAGTAGCTTCGGGTCCGGTTGGCGATGATGCGGGCCAGTGTGGTCTTGCCGCAGCCGGGCGGGCCCCAGAGGATCATCGAGGAAAGCTCATCGCGCTCCAGTTGTGTGCGCAGCGGCTTCCCCGGAGCCAGCAGGTGCTGCTGGCCCACAAACTCGTCCAGAGTCTGCGGGCGCATGCGGTCAGCGAGCGGGCGGGCGACTGTTTTGTCTTCGTTGGGTTCCAGGTTGGGGAATAATCCCATAGCTGCTCTCTCATTTTCGCCGGGTCAGGGCCAGCCGTCGCCAGTCACTTTACCGCTTTCTGGCGGCACGCTGGCTGGCAATTTCATAAAGGATCACCGCGGTGGCCACGGCCACATTCAAGGATTCTACCGCCGTAGCCATCGGGATGGTCAGCGGCTCGGCTGTCTTCCGCCACTCTTCCGAAAGTCCCCGGCCTTCCGAACCCAGCACTACGGCAGTAGGCTCCGTAAAATTCACCTCCGGGAGCGGTTTCCCTCCGGCGGCAACGCTCGCGAAAATCCGGACGCGATGTTGTCGCATCAGGGACAAGGCTTCTGCCGCTGTCAGGCTGCGCAGGAGCGGGAGCCGAAAAAGAGCGCCCGCAGTAGCGCGGAGCGCTTTGGCGTTGTACGGACTGATTGTTCCTTGGGTCAGCACCACACCCGTTGCGCCGAAGGCTTCGGCGGCCCTCAGGATAGTGCCCAGATTGCCAGGGTCTTGAATCCCAGCCAGAACGAGGATCAACGGTGGTGTTTGCGCAAACAAGTCCTGGGTGGCCCAGCGAGGTTCAGCGGCCAGGGCCAGAATGCCTTGGTTGGTTTGTGTCGTGATGAGCGTGTCAAAAACCTTTGGGGTTACCTCCAAAATTTCCGTTTCGGCGGAGAACTTTGGGAGCAAACCCTGCAACCGCGCCGTGGCGTCGGCGCTGACGAAAACCTTGTGAATGACGGAGCCGCTCGCCAGCGCGTCTTCAATCAGCCGCACGGTTTCGAGCAACACCAGGCCGTCTGCCGCAAGCTCCTGCTTGCGCACCATCCGGCGCAGCATCTTGACCAGCGAATGATGGCGGCCTTCAATTACTCTGCGCGGACTCTCTGTGGCCATGCCTTATTGTAAGCCGACCGGCAACAACTCGGAGGGCTAACTGCCGGATCGAGGTTGGGCAGGAAAAGAAAAAACGCTTCGGAAGCGCTAGCGTTGCTTGCGACTTCGCCAGACGGTGGCACAATAGCTCTGCTATGGCAGAAATCGTGAAGATAGACCCGCGCTCCCCGGACCTGCCTTGTCTGCGACGGGCTGCGGAGTTGCTGCGGCAAGGGGAAGTCATCGCGATCCCTACGGATACCTTTTATGGGCTGGCGGCCAATCCTTTTGACCTGACGGCGGTGGAGAAGGTTTTTTCCCTGAAAGGCCGCGTCAAAGCCTCGCCGCTGCTGCTGCTTGTGGATTCCGTGGAGATGGCCGCAGAATTGTCCCAGGATTTGCCGCCGCTGTTCTTCCCTCTGGCGGAGCGGTTCTGGCCGGGCCTCCTGACGATTATCGTGGAGGCTTCCCCGAAAATCCCTCCGCCGGTGACCGCCCATACCGGCAGGATCGGCCTGCGCCTGCCAGCAGCCGCTATTCCGGTGATGTTGGTTCGAGAGGCTGGCTTTCCGGTTACAGGCACCAGCGCCAACTTGTCAGGCGGGCCAGCGTGCTCCACGGCAGAGGAAGTGCAACGTTGTCTTGGCGAGCGGCTGCCGTTGATTTTGGATGGAGGAACCAGCCGCCTCACGAAGCCCTCGACCGTTCTGAGCCTCCGCGCCGATTCCTGGGAAATGTTGCGGGAGGGGGCAGTCCCGCCAGCGGAGATCGCAGAGGCTTTGAAAAACTGGCCTTAGACGGTCGGCGGACAGGTCTCGCTCAGCGTTCCGGTGGCGTGCCGAAAGCCTTCTTCCTGGCAAAAATATACGCTCGCGATTGCTTTGGGGAGTTGGCAAACCAGAGAAACAGTTTCGATTCCGGCCCCGTCGGAAAGATCAAAAACAAAAACCCACCACCCCCTTGGGAGTGCTGGGTTTCAATGTTAATGGCCGGTTCAGACACTCACTAGCCGGGCGGAAAAACCGGGCGGAAAAACCGAGCGGAAACTACAATTTGTTTACTTTCTCCGCTTGAGGTCCCTTCTGTCCTTGTGTGATCTCAAATTCGACGAGATCACCCTCTTGGAGGGTCCGGTATCCCTCCCCTTCAATAGCGGAATAATGGACAAAAACGTCTGCCCCGCCATCTTGGCCGATGAATCCATAGCCTTTTGCATTATTAAACCATTTCACTGTTCCAGTAACGCGTGCCAAGGTATCTTTCTCCTCCTTCTTACGGAATGTCAAAGGTTGCGGGGTAGCCTGACGGGACGAATAATCTCATCCAGCCAATAGGGCCACAAAAAAGCCACCAAAAGCGCCGAGGCTGCTCCGGTGGCTATCGAGAACTTTCCTTCCGCGGTACACTAACACCCAACAACTCCGACTGTATGCTATCCCGCTCGGCGGGCTCTGTCAAGAATTTTATGGCAATGGAATCGGAAAGGTAGATCTTATCCCCCCTGGGGAGTTGAAGTGCCGGCGGGCCATGTTTCCTCAGAGTTTCCCAGCTTGTTTTCCGTTTGACACGTTTCTCCGCCCTGGCATAGATTGGTGTATATCTACAGGCATGTTCGCAACTTCGGAGGCAGCCCGGATGGTTCGGAAGCTCGCTCTAGTTTCGGCAGTGACCTTGCTGCTTCTGGGAATTTTGGCAGCGGCAGGCGTTGCGCAGAGCCAGTGGCGTGAGATGGAGCGGCTCCTGGCGGACCTGGCTTCTAATCGCCAGCCGCCGCAGGACACCGAATTCGTTTTTGCGCGAGTCCAGTTCACCAGCCACGGCCCCGGCCGCGGTCGTCGGGGAGACCATCGCATCGAGGGCTGGGCGCACGACTATCCGGATGGCGAGGAGCACATCCTGCAGATCGCCCACGAGGCCACCGGAATCAACCTGAGCAAGATGTCCTATGTAATCGTAAGCCTGGACAGCGATGAGATTTTTCGTTACCCGTTCGCCTACTTCAGCGAAGTCGGCGAGATGACGATGACCGAACGCGAGGTGTCGCACCTGCGCGAATACCTGAACCGGGGTGGATTCGTCGTCGTGGACGACTTCGACGGAGACAGCCTGGAATGGTTTGACAGCCAAATGAAAATGGTGTTTCCCAACCGGAGCTTCGTGGAGTTGTCCCTAGTCCACCCCCTCTTCCACACCTTCTATGAAATACCGACGCTGGAAGTGCTGCCTCCCTATCCGCAAAGAGGCGACCCCAAATTTTATGGTTACCTGGACGACCATGGTCGGCTCAGCATGATCCTCAATCTCAACAACGACCTCGGCGATTTCTGGGAGTGGATTGACCAGCCTATGTATCCGCTGGCGCCTTCGACGGAAGGGCTGCGCTTCGGCGTCAATTACTTCCTGTATTCTCTCACGCACTGATCCCTTCATGGCAGGGTTCCCGGGATGGGGTTTGCCGACCTGACAGAGCGGCCTCCGAGTTACCCGGACATCGTTGGCCAGGACTTGCCGCCAGCCAGAGCAACTGTGTTTTTTTTAGGCAATACACAAGATATTGGAGCCTGACTTCAGGGCAATACCAGACTTAGAGGCCATTAGCTCCTGGCAACGATTCCATTAGCTCAGCTTCAGCAATCCTCACATTGCGAAAAAAGTATAAAAACATTGCTAGTTGCCCAAAACTTGTGCAAAAATCAGCGAAATTGTTCCCATTAGTGACGGAACACAGAAGAGGAGGGCGAAATGGCGAGGATACTTGTCCTTTCTCAAAAGCGCGCGAAGGCTGAAGTGTTCGCTTTAGTTCTCGAGTTTGGCGGGCACCGTTGCGAAGTGGCGGGTAGTGTAAAGGAAGCCATGGAGTTGCTCGAAAGGAATTCCTTTGATGCAGTGGTTACCGACTACGCGCGGCAGGATTCCCTGGCGAAACTTGCAGAGTACCTGAGGGATGCCTCGCACAAAACTGCCGTAGTGCTCCTTGCGAATGCCACCAGGCAGACCCGAAAAGGTGCCCGACAGATCACGCTGAATGCCTGCCCACCGGAGCAACTACTCCAAGCGATTGACACAATCGTGCGACGAAAACCTGCCAGGCCGCAAACAGATTCACGTGCCGCTGCAAGAGGAGCAGCCGCTTAGGCTCCCGAGTCAAATCCAGTGTAATGCCCGGATTATCGGGAAGCGACCGAACCAATCATTCTCCGGTCCAGACCGGTACGGCGATCCTCTATTCTGCGTCTCTCCATCCCCGCATAAGTCTTGATGGATCGCCGCCGTTCCCTGGCCCTTCGACTATATCCTGCACGTTTCTCCTCCGCCATATCACCCCCTCCAATATTCAAAGCAACAGCGACCCGCCGCCAGCCGTTCTGAAGTTCCTCGATCCGAACGACCTTTCCTTGCTGTTCCAGGGTGTTAGGATCGGAAACGGGATAAGTCACCAGGACTTCGGCACCAATCCAATATTGACGGTTTGTAAAAAACTGGAGGCCTCGCCTGCTAATATCCACCAGAGAAGTTGTGTCCGGGCCGCCCGCGTCCCATTTCTTCTGCCGCACTCGCACATTAGACTTCATTGTCAGGCGGCGATCTCGCCTTTTGTTGGCTTCATCCCGGCTAACCTCCGAGGCGATTTTCTGCCGGTCTCCCAACACCTCGCGCAGCTTCTCCAGCAACTCGGGCGGACTGAAGGGTTTTATGACATAGGGCAAATTCCTGGTTTTAATGAATCCCCAAGTCATTTCCGTGGCGATGTCGGAGGTGATGAAGATGAACCGATGCTCGTACTGCGGCAACTCCTCCTTCACCAGTTGATAGAGTCCCAGGCCCGTTATCCCCGGCATCCACATATCGCACAGGATGGCGTCGCAGATGTTCTCCCGAAGTCTGCGCAGGGCTTCGGAGCCGGAAGAACACGTCTGCACCGCATAGTTCTCTTCCTCTAAAATCTTGCGGAGGATTGCCAGATGCGCGTCTTCGTCGTCAACAACTAAAATCTTGGGGAGTTTTCTACCCTCCATACGCGCCTCCCACGGATGTGCGCCGTGATCTCTAAAGCCGGAAACAGCTCCCCACCCGCCCACCATACCTGGGGAAGCAGTCCAACTTTGCCCACTCTTGAGCGGCAAATAAATTTACACACAGGCAGTTGCGCTTGTCAACAGCAGCAGCACACAAATGGCGGCTGGCCTTTCGGGCCGCCGTTGGGACAAATAGGAACGAAAGCGTTCTCCTGCCGTTTGACCCTCTGCTGACAGCACGCTATTCTAAGATGGGGTTTTTTATCGGCTTCGCAGCGCAACGAAAGTATTCCATGGCCATTCAAAAGATTTCCATTCGCGGGGCGCGCCAGCACAACCTGAAAAACATTTCCGTGGAGATTCCCCGGAACACTCTGACGGTCATCACCGGCCTCAGCGGGTCGGGAAAATCCAGCCTGGCCTTTGACACCATCTACGCCGAGGGGCAGCGCCGTTATGTGGAAACGCTGTCGGCCTACGCGCGGCAGTTTCTGGACCAGATGGAGCGGCCGGATGTGGATACAGTGGAAGGTCTTAGCCCGGCTATTTCCATTGAGCAGCAGACCGCCTCGCGCAGCCCGCGTTCGACGGTGGGAACGATCACGGAGATCTACGATTACCTGCGGCTCCTTTACGCCACTACTGGGATTCCTCACTGCCCGGATTGTGGAAAGCCGATCTCGCGGCAGTCCGCGGAGCAGATCGTAGAGCAACTTTTGTCCCTTCCAGGCAATGAACGCGTCATGATCCTGGCGCCTCTGGTGCGCGGGCGGAAGGGAGAATTCAAGAAAGAACTGGAGAAGCTGGCGCGCGAGGGGTTTGTCCGGGCGCGCATTGACGGCGTGCTGCACACTCTGGAGGAACCCATCCGGCTCGACAAGCGCAAAAACCACACCTTGGAGGTGGTGGTGGACCGCCTGCTGGTGCGGCCCGGCTCGGAGAAGCGCATTGAAAATTCCGTCCACACCGCTCTGAAGCTGGCCAATGGACTGGTGCAGGTGGCGGTGATTGGGGGGAAAGAAGTTCTCTACTCGGAAAGGCTGGCCTGCCCGGACTGCGGCACCAGTCTTCCGGCCTTCGAGCCTCGCTCCTTTTCCTTCAACAGCAAGTATGGAGCGTGTCCGGCCTGTCAGGGACTGGGGAGCAAATGGGACTTTGATCCGGCCAAGGTGATTGCGGACTGGAGCAAGCCCCTGCTTCAGGGAGGGCTGGGACCTGCCTTCGGGTCGCCCTATTGGCTGAGGGCGTTGGCGGAAGCTGCCGCCGACCAGTCCTTCGATCTCCGCACCCCGTTTGGCGAGTTGCCGAAAAAAGTCCAAAACCTCATTCTCTATGGGAAACCTTACAACGGCCAGCCGTTGCGAATCGGCTTTGCTGGCATTTTCCCGTTGCTGCGGCAGAACTATGAGGACACGGGTTCGGATAGCTACCGGGAATGGCTGACTCAGTTCATGTCACCCGCCCCTTGCGGCGCCTGCCAGGGGAAGCGACTGCGCCCGGAGAGCCTGGCGGTGCGGTTCAACGACCTCTCCATCTCCGACCTGACCGCGCTCCCCGTAACCAGGATGGCGGAGAAGATGGGGAAGGCGCGGCTCAGCGGGCGAGAAGAGAAAATTGCCGGTCGGATTGTGGGGGAAATTCGGGACCGGCTGGAATTTTTGATGGCCGTGGGCCTGGGCTACCTTAGCCTGGACCGGGCGGCACCCACTTTGTCCGGCGGCGAAAGCCAGCGCATCCGCCTGGCAGCTCAGATCGGCTCCAAGCTCCGGGGTGTCCTCTACGTGCTGGATGAGCCTTCCATCGGCCTCCACCACCGGGACAATGCCCGGCTCTTCGAGACTTTGGAAAATCTGCGTGATCTGGGGAACACCGTTCTGGTGGTCGAACATGACGAAGATACCATCCGGCGGGCTGATTACGTAGTAGACCTCGGGCCGGGTGCCGGAAGGCAGGGCGGTTATTTGGTGGTGGCGGGGCCTCCCGCCCAGATTGCCGCCACGGAGTCTTCTTTGACGGGGCAGTACATGGCCGGAAAGCTCGCCATCCCTGTCCCCCCTTTGCGCCGCAGGCCGAATGGAAAATTTCTGACGGTGCAAGCGGCGCGGGCCAACAACCTGAAGAACGTGGATGTTTCCTTCCCCCTGGGCTTGCTGATTGTCGTCACCGGGGTGTCCGGGTCCGGCAAGTCCACGCTGGTCAATGACATCCTGTATCGGGCCATGGCGCAGAAGCTTTACGGGGCCAAGGAAGAGCCGGGGCTGCATGGCCGGATTGAAGGGGCTGAGCAGATTGACAAAGTCATCTGCATTGACCAGTCCCCGATTGGCCGGACCCCGCGCTCCAACCCGGCCACCTATACCGGGGTTTTCACCCCCATCCGGGAACTCTTTGCGGTGCTGCCGGAATCGCGTGAACGGGGCTATCGCGCCGGGCGTTTCAGCTTCAACGTCCGGGGCGGGCGCTGCGAGGCCTGTCAGGGAGACGGCCAGCGCCGCATCGAGATGAACTTCCTCCCGGATGTCTTTGTCACCTGTGACATCTGCCGGGGGCGTCGCTACAACTCCGAGACCCTGGCCGTGAAGTACAAGGGGTACCCGATTGCGGATATTCTGGAAAGCACCGTACAGGACTCGCTGGAAATCCTCGAAAACATTCCCCAGGTCACGCAGAAGCTGAAGACCTTGGTGGACGTAGGGCTGGGGTATCTGCACCTGGGCCAATCTTCGACGACCCTCTCGGGAGGGGAAGCTCAGCGGATCAAGCTGGCGCGGGAGTTGAGCCGCCGCCAGACGGGCCGGACTCTTTACATCTTGGACGAGCCGACCACGGGCCTCCATTTTGACGATGTGCGCAAGCTGCTGGAGGTCCTGAACCGCTTGACAGACCTGGGCAACACCGTCATCATCATCGAGCACAATTTGGATGTCGTCAAGACGGCGGACTGGGTGATTGACCTCGGACCGGAAGGGGGAGAAGCGGGCGGACGAGTCGTCGCCCAAGGCCCGCCGGAGCAGGTGGCCCGCGTGGCCCGCTCTTTCACTGGGCAGGCCCTCGCCAGGGTTCTTTCCCGTCCCTTGCCCAGTCGTCCGGAGCACGCGAGAACTTCTGCATGAGCATCTACGATCAACAGCCGCTGGATCGCAGGGGCCTGCGAACCATCCCTCTTCTTGCCAAACGGCCCGCCAAGATTTCCGTCAGCCAGTTCTGCTGCCCCTGCTGGCGGCGGCATTGATCGAATATGGATAAGCTAGAGCAGGAACAGCTTGGCGTTCCAGACGATAATCCTCCCCAGGAAACCGGATCGCAGCTCTCCCTTTGGCCGCCGGAGTCTGCCCCGCCCCAGCCGATTTCTCCCATCCCTTCCCAGCCTGCCCCCGACCTGGATCCCCCCTGGTCGTTGGCCGATGTGGGGGCCTTCGTCCTTTTTGCGGTCGTTTCCTTTTTCCTGGCCAACGTGGTGGCTGTTGCGGTTTTCTTAGCCCTCCGACAGCAATTCTCCTGGGGAATCACCCTGGCGGAAGCCTTCACGCGCACTCCCTTCGTGGTTCTGATGCAGACCGGGTGGGAGATGCTGTGGTTGTTCTTCATTTACTTTGTTGTCACGGTGAAGTACCGCCGTGGCTTTTGGGAGGCGATCAAATGGCTGCGTGGGCCGCACCGGACCACGGCCTATCTGATCGCCGGGGTGGCCCTGGCGATGGTGGCCAATCTCCTGTTTTCTCTCTTCCCTTCTGAAAAGCAACTGCCGATTGAGCGGTTGTTTTCCAGCCCGGAGTCTGCTTACCTGCTGGCGATTTTTGGGGTTTGCGTAGCTCCCTTTGTGGAGGAACTGGTGTTTCGCGGCTTTTTCTATCCGGTCTTTGAGAAGCTCTGGGGGTTGGTCCCGGCGGTGTTTTTGACCGCTCTCCTGTTTGCCTCCATTCACATCCCGCAATTGCGCGGCGGGTGGCAGGAGATCGCTGCCATCTTTTTTGTGGGGGCGGCGTTTTCCTACTGCCGGGGAATAACCGGCTCTTTGTTGCCTCCCTTTCTGATGCACTTTGCGTACAATGCTTCTCTGTTTGTTTCGCTCTACTTTTCTACCGATCACTTCCGCACCTTGAAGGGCTAGCGAGGAGAGTTTCGGAGGCCCGTGAACCCAACCGATACCATCAAGACCCTGGAATGGACCGCAGAAGGTGTGGTCCTGATTGACCAGCGGCTGCTGCCGCTCCGGGAAGAGTATCGGCTCTGCCGGACTTATCTGGAAGTGGCCGAGGCCATCCGGAGCATGGTCGTGAGGGGCGCACCGGCCATTGGAGTGGCCGCCGCTATGGGGATTGCCTTGGGTGTCCGGCAATCCCAGGCATCCGAGGGAAGCGCGCTCCGAGCAGAGTTTGAAAAGATTTGCGAAACCTTGGCGGCCACGCGGCCTACCGCCGTCAATCTTTTTTGGGCCATCCGACGCATGAGACACGTGTTTGACGGACTCCTGGCCCAGGGGGCGGGGGTCAACGACATTCGGCAAAGGCTCCAGGAAGAGGCGCTCGCGATTCAACAGGAAGACATCGAGGCCAATAAGGCCATGGGACAACATGGGGCCGCTCTGGTGCCGGACGGCAAAACCGTGATGACGGTGTGCAACGCGGGGACGCTGGCCACGGCGGGCTACGGGACTGCGTTGGTGGTAATCCGGTCAGCGGTGGGCCAGGGAAAGAACATAGATGTGATGGC
>Ga0156222_1148_pt1 | contig 47446 bp, 37 predicted proteins | sample RifCSPlowO2_12_FD_107870 | JGI IMG/M metagenome (GOLD analysis project Ga0156222, IMG submission 107870) | Acidobacteria bacterium RIFCSPLOWO2_12_FULL_59_11 | reverse complement strand
AGTTGGGAATGGTAGTTTTCGCGGCGGGTTCGTAATCGCACAGCACCTCTAACACCTGCCCGGTGCTCATTTCTTTCAGCGCGTTCCTGGTCTCCAGAATCGTATACGGGCAAATCTTGCCCCTGATGTCAACGACCCTGGCTTGCTTGTCTCCGCTCATGTCAGTCTCCTTGCCTAAGTGCAGGAACTCCAGGCGGCCCGCAATTTTCGCGGTCAGCGCAGCACGTTGCAGGAATTGGCCCTCTATCGTTATTCCTTTTTGCGGCGGAGTAATTCGGGGATGTTTCCTTCCGTGGCTCGAGCAAAAGGGAGACCTTCCTCGTCCCAGTCCAACATGCCTCCGGCGAGGTTAATGGGTCTGGAGAAGCCGTGTTCCGCCAGGTAGCGCGCCGCCACCGCCGACCGCCACCCGGTGGCGCAAATGACAACGATCTGCTGATCCCGGCAGGACTCGAGTTCATCCAGCCTTTCTGGAAGAGAGCGAACCGGTATCAGGTGAGCGCCCTCGATATATCCCAGCTCTTCCCAAAGCTCGTGCGGCTCGCGCACATCGAGGAGGAAAGGCCTGTTGCCGTTGTTCATCCGGGCCCACAGCTCTCGCGGGGAGATTTCCTCCAGGGGGCGGGCCGAATCTTCCACCGGGAGCAAACCGCAGATCATGTCGTAGTCCGGAAGCTCACGGATAGTGGGCTCCGCGCCGCAAATGGGGCAATGAGGGTCCTTCCGAAGCCGGAGCTCTCGGAACTTCATTTCCAGCGCGTCAAATGTCAAAAGCCTTCCGATGAGCGGTTGTCCCAGGCCCAGGATCAGCTTAATGGTCTCGACTCCTTGGATGGCGCCTACAACGCCCGGCAGCACACCCAGCACGCCTCCCTCTGCACAACTCGGCACCAATCCAGGTGGTGGTGGCTCCGGGTACACGCAGCGGTAGCAGGGTCCTTTCTCCGCCCAGAACACGGAAGCCTGGCCTTCGAAGCGGAAGATGCTTCCGTAAACATTGGGCTTGCCCAGCAACACACAGGCATCGTTGACCAGGAATCGGGTGGGGAAATTATCCGTGCCGTCCACGATCACGTCGTATTGCGCGAAGATCTCCAAGGCGTTGCTCTTGCTCAGGCGCAACTCGTGGCTGTCAATCTGGATGAAGGGATTCAGGTCGCTCAACCGGTCGCGGGCCGAATCCAGTTTGGAGCGCCCGACATCCCGGGTCCCATGCAGGATCTGCCTTTGCAAATTGCTGTCGTCCACCACGTCGAAATCCACGATGCCGATCCTGCCCACGCCGGCCGCCGCAAGATAGAGGCCGAGAGGGGAGCCGAGGCCGCCCGCCCCGACCACGAGAACCTGGGCGTTCTTGAGACGCCGCTGGCCCTCTCTGCCCACCTCCGGCAGAACCAAATGGCGGCGGTAGCGGTTGATTTCCTCCTTCGTTAGCTCCGTGGAGGATACCGGAAGGCCGTCGCCAGTCGGCAGCACGGAGAGAGCGTCTTCTTTGCGAACAGTTGCCATCTAGAGTTCCTTTCCGAAAATAGAGTCGGAGTCGCGAGGCGAGTAATGCATCGCCTCTCCGCTCCCTTTTTCAGGCAAAGTTGACCACTTTGTGAGCCAAGATCAGATCCACAACTTCGCCATATTCAATGCGGCGGACGGCAGGGGCGACGCGACTCTCCAAGCCCCGCTTCGCCACGTCATCCTTGATTGCGACCACCGTTCGGCCTGCCTGCAGGATGGGGGTCGGATCCAGGTAGACGCCGTCTTGAATCAGTACGACAATGGCCCCGGCGTCGCCCAGAGCAAGGTTCAAACCGTTTTCGCCGAAGGGTCGGTCAATCAGATAGAGATTTGCCATACGAATTCTCCTTCTCCCGGTGATTTAAAAATCGACCGTGAAGTCTGCCTGTGCTGCCAGTCCCCGCACCGCCTCCCGGGAGATGACCTCAACATCCTCAGCCAATTCCTCCCGGGCAATATGTCGTGAGTCCAGAGATTCCTGCTCGGCCTTGAGTCGGCAACCGGACTGCGCCAGGGTGTCGATGTACTTGGCGGAGTCCCTGCGGTCGGCCTTCTTGAGCGCAAAGTACACGCCGTCGCCAAGGTATACGACGTCCACCTTGTGCTCGTCAATGCCGCTCGTCGCTCCCACCGCGGCCCGCAGCCCCTCCGAGTAATGGATGCTCCCAACGGGCGCATGGTTGATGGTGAATAAAATTCGCTTCTGTGCCATGTCAATCCCCCTTTCTACAGAGTTACCAGGCGGTCCACCTCTCCGAGAATCTCGGCGAAATCAGGGAGACCCCCCACGGGCACCCCGTCTATGTAGTCTTCCTTCTTTTGGCCCCGTGCCCGCACGCAAATTCCGCAGCAGATGAACTTGGCGCCGCGTTTCACCAATTTGTCGAAGCGATCCTTGGGCAGCACAGACATGTCAGGGAACGTCTGGTTGCGGTTGGGGTTGTATATCCCGTCCAAGTATAAAAAGACCTGCGCCTCGTGGCCCTTGTCCAGCGCCGCATCCGCGAGGTTGACCAGCGTTTCCCAGTTCTGAACCTGGAACGGGCCAGTCGTCAGTAAGAAGCCAATCTTTGCCACGGGTTTTCACCTCCGTCCGTCGTTGTGCGCTAAAATAAAAACCCACCGCCTGATTTGCATCCTACGGTGGGTTTGAACTTGACCGATTTATTCCCGATTGCAAATTCAGCCGCGTCCCCCACACGCCGGCACAAAGTTGCTACAACAACACATTGCCATGCCGAGTTGGAGCGGGCTAAACATCTGCAATTTTCATATATACCGTCTCACGAGGAAAGTGTCAACGGAAAAAGCAGGGGGTGCTTCCGCAATCAATTGTTGGTGAGGCGATTGTAACCTGTTCGTGTGGTATGGTTTAAGACCTGTTTTTGAGGTTGCCACTTCTGCTGATGAACGGGTCCAAGCGCCATGAAATGTCCTCGCTGTCCAAACGGCAATCGAATGCCCCATCAAAAAGAGTCATTCGGTTCGGTTTCTATAAAACCCGGTGGGGCAAGCGCGGGAGATTCCGCTGCAACATGTGTCGCGGGACCTTCTGCCGCAACGAAATGAATCTGGTTCGCTTCTGCCGCAAAAATCGGTACGCGATTTACCTGCTCACCTTGTTCCTGATCGGCGCCGGGCTGGTCAGCGTGTTCCGCCTGCCGAGCAACATCTATCCGGAGCTGAATTTCCCGCGCATCATGATTCTGGCGCATTCCGGCGATCTCGATCCGGAAGCGATGATGCTCAGCGTGACGCGGCCCATCGAGGTCAAGTTATTCGGACCCGGCATGGACGTCTTGGAAAAAGCTGCAGACGAGATTGGCGAAAAGATTCAAAAGATTCCGGGCATCGTCGATTTTTTGGGCATTCAAAAGGGCAATCCGGAAATTTCATTCCAAGTCGACCCGCTGCTGGCAGGCCGTGTGGGAATGACGGTGGAGCAAGTCTCCGAGCAGGTGCGCGCTGGTCTGCTGGGACTGACGGAAACCTCGCTGCGGCAGGCCGACCGCACCATCGACATTCGCGTGCGGTTCGCTGAACACTACATCTTCAACCGAAAGACTTGCCGCCGGCTGGAAGTCTGGAAGGACAACCGGCAGGCCCGCCAGGTCCAGCGGGGCTATACGTTACGAATCCAATGCTCAGCTCCCTTTCGGCTCCACTGGACGGCAGACCAGTGGCGTATGATAACGGATACTTCCTCGACCGCAACGGCTCTGGGGATTCATTACGTGGACATCCCGGTCCAATTGGATCAACAGGCCCCGATCCAGTTCACGTTTTTCTGGACGGCCCTGGGCCAGTGGGAGGGCCGGGATTACATGGTCGAAGTCGTACCAGGACCACCCTCCCGTTCAGGACACACGCCCAAACTCGAACACCTTGGCCCCCCACACCATAGCCACCCTTCTCGCTCCGGTTTAGAATATTCGCACCGGGTTAAAAACACTGCCAGAGGAGGGAGGCGAAAAATCCGGACAAACCGTTTGAATTTTACAAAGCTTTCGTCGGAAATCGGCGACGATCCATCGCTGGACGGTCCGCCCTGGATAACTGTCACAGAACTGTCTCAGAATGGTATCTTTTGGCACGACTGAACTTAGTTGATGAACGCGAAGCAGATTCCCCAACCTGTTGGAACATTAGGAACAGGACGTAAGCGATAGAGCCATTGGAGGCAAACTTTTCGCCTTGGGCGCAGGGGGTCGGCGGTTCAAATCCGCCCGCCCCCACCAGTTTCCCCCTGCCCATCTGACCAGACCGATTTTTTGTACCAGCCGTAGTGATTGATTAGAAGACGTTTGAGCGGCCCAGTCTTTTTGTACCAAGGTCAGAGTGAGTTTTCGGCTGTTTCCGGGCCTTTCAGATCGCAACTAGAACTTCTTTTCGAGTTCTCTGTCGATGTCTTCTATGGAGCGCCCCTTCGTCTCGATGGCGAAGATGCTGTAAATGATCCCCGCAAGCGCAAACCAAGCGCCCAGATAGATGAAGGCCGGGATGATCTTGGTGACAGAAGCTTCCGGCTTGACGATATTCGACGAGCCGACGATCAGCGCCAGCCCGAGGGGGCCGATGATCTTGCCGATCCCGCCAAATCCATAGGCGGATCCCATGCCACTCGTGCGCAGATTTGCCGGCCACACCTCCGCCGAGTAAGGCCCGACAATCGCGAAACCTCCATCGGCGAAGAAGTATGCCACAATCAACAGCAGCCAGAACACGGAGGTCGCGCCTAAGAACGCGTTGTGCAAGTAGCCCGCCAGTACCACCAGCACCGCCGCGCCGAAGCAGTACAACGCACCCGACATGCGGCGCCCGAGCGCGTCCGACATATACGCGAACGCGAGTCGTCCAACGAAGCCGCCGACGCTGCAATAGATCATGAGATACGCCGCATCCGAAGGCGAGATCTTCAGCACCTGGACGAACAGGGTAGGAACCCACAGCGTGAGCCCGTAAATCCCGGTCTGGGCTCCGAGATTGCCGACCCAGGAGACGGCCAGGCTGCGAGGATACCGGAACAACTCGCGCCACGGCGGCGGCTTCGTTTCGACGCTGGTCGTCGGCAGTTGGATCTGCCGGGGATCCATCTGGAGCGCCCAGGCCAGCGACTGGCGCGCCTCTTCGGAGCGGCCCACGCGAAGCAGCCAGTGCGGCGATTCCGGCACCCAGGCGCGGATGAGCAGCACCAGCAAAATCGGGAACATACCCACAGCAAAGAGCCCTCGCCACCCCACCACCGGCGCCAGAAATGCGCCCAGCACAGCGCCGAGCCCAAGACCCAGAGGAACGGCCGCCGTCACCATTCCACCGGCGAACCCGCGGCGGGAAGAGGGCATGAATTCCTGCACCAGCGGCAGGATGACGCAATAGAGGCCGCCGACGCCAAACCCGACAAAGAAGCGGAAGACCGAGAAGAAAATCCATCCGTTTTCGGGTGTCAGTGCCATGATCCCGGTAGCGATCGAAAAGTTCAGGATGGTGGCAAATAATACTTTGCGCCTGCCGACTCGATCCGCCAGCCACCCCCAGAATCCCGCGCCGAGAATCGCGCCGATACCGGAGGACAGCAAAAGAATGGCTGACTGGCCGTAGGTTACCTGCCACGACCCGATGATGAAGGCCAGCGCAAACCCGACCAGGAAGAAGTCGTAGAACTCCAGCATGTCGCAGAGGATCGCCGCAGTGAGAAGGCGGCGCTGGTTCCCGGTGAACTTCGTTTGCTTTTCCAGGGATTCCAACATGCAACCCTCCGAGAACGATATCCGGCTGCTGTTTTCAGCAACGCGCTTGGCGAACGCTGGTGCTCTCAGATATTGCGCAACCCGGCGGACTCGTACCGGGTCACCGGCGGGGGAAGTTCGCGGCTGATGACGACGTCGATGATCGCAGGCTGGCCCGATTCCTCAGCCCGGCGGAGCGCCGGGATAAACTGCTCCGGCGAAGTGACGCGCTCGCCGTAACCGCCAAAGGCGCGCGCAATATCGGCGAAGGGCACGTCGAGAAACTCGCTCGCTTCCGGGCACATCTCGCCGTGCACATATTTCTGCACGTGGTACTCGAAGGCAAGCGAACAATTGTTCATGACGATCTGGATAGCAGGGATCTTGAGCCGCAGTGCCGTCTCGAAATCGGCAAGGTGATAGCCGATGCCGCCGTCGCCCGTGAGGCCGATGACGCGACGCTTGTTCCCTACAGCGAGCTTCGCGCCGAAAGTTGCCGGGAAAGCCCAGCCGAGCGAGCCAGCCGCGCGCAATGTATTGCGTCCCGGCTGCTCTTGCTGCAGCATCGTGACTGCCCAGGCTGCCATGTATCCGGTGTCGGCAACCACCAGGTCATCGCCGGCAATGTATTGGTTGAGGAGGCGCATGATGTGATAAGGGTTCAGTCGCCCTTCCACCAAGGGATTGGCCGAGACGCGCTCGACGTCTTTCCACCAGGCCGAAACCTTTGACTGTACCTCTCTTGTCCAGGACGCCCAGCGGTTGCCGTTGACATGCGATGCCTGCGCGGCTTCGCGCAGCATGGCAATCGCCGTTTTCGCATCGGCCAGGATCGACAGGTCCTCGCGATAGGTGCGACCGAGTGACGTCGGATCGAGATCGATGTGGACGATGCGCGTACCCCGGCGCGGATACCGGAAGACGTTTGTGCCCATGGAACTCAACTTCGTTCCGATGGCGAGACAGAAATCCGCATCGCCCAGCACGTCATTCGCCACCTTACGCGAGTAGCGGCCGGCGGCCCCGACACTGAGGGGGTGGATATCGGCAATGCTCCCCTTTCCCGCCATGGTCGTCACGACGGGCATGTTGAGAGTCTCGGCGAGGGTCGTGAGGTCTTGCCACGCCTCGGATAGCAAGATTCCGCCGCCGGCGACCAGCACCGGCTTTTCGGCCTGAGCGATGAGGGCCAGGGCGCGCTCCACGTCGTGCGCCAGCGGCGCCACTCGCAGCGCCGGGACCTTACAGAAGGCGTTTTCAGAATAGATGTCGGGTGGCCGGGCCAGGCGCTTGTTGAACCAGTCCGCCGGAATTCCCAGATACGCCGGTCCGGGCACGCCGCTCACCGCCGCTCGTACGACCGTGCGCAGCACGTCGGCGATGCGTTCCGGTTGCGGCAGGTCTCCCGCCCATTTTGTCATCGCCGGGAACAATGCGGTCTGTTCAACCTCCTGATACTCGTAGCGATACCGCGTATTGGAATCCGTCGTGCCGCTCAAGGCAATGACCGGGCTCGACGCCCAATACGCGTCGATGAGCGATGCCGGCAGATACGTGGCGCCGGGGCCGTACTGAACGATCCCGAACGTGGGCTTGCCGGTGACACGCGCATAGGCGTCGGCCATGGCGAAGGCAGAACGCTCGCTCCGCGCCAGCACGACGCGCACGCTTTCGTGATTGTGCATCTCGATCAGAGGGTCCTGTGGCGCGCCGGTAAGCGTAAAAATATACTCCGCGCCATACGCCCGCAACATTTTCGCCAGCGCTTGCGAGAGCGTTAGACCCGCGGCCTCCTCGCCGGCGGGTTTGCTCGAAACGGCCGTATCTTTCCCGTTTACATCCATGTCTCACCTCTCTCAATTTCCAGCAACTCGGCGGCTGTCTGCCGGTAAATCCTAATTCCAGCGGATAGAAAAATATGCTGAGAATCCGGACTCACCACCGCACCGCATCGGCGGGTGGCGGGAACCCCGAGGGATGGCTACTTGATCGCCAGCGGATTGGCGGGTGATGCAACAGCACCCGTGATCGGCAATCCCGGCCCAACAAACAGGAACTCATAGCGTTTGTCCTCTGCGCAATCCTTGGCCAGTTCCGCGAGATAGAAGATCTCACCCACGGTGAGCCCGATGATCGGAATGGAGATCCAGTGCCAGGGTTGGTTGGCTTCGTCCGTCGGGTTTGGCCGCACCTCGGCACCCCAGGTGTCGGTGGCGATGGCTGCCACCTGTTTCTGCTGAAGCCAGTCGAGCGTCTCGAAGGCAAGGCCCGGCGCGTCACCGCCCGAATAGCCGTCCCAGGTGTCGGCGGCGAGCTTTGCCTCCATCTGGCCGGTGCGCACGAGGAGATGATCGCCGCGCCGAACCGCAACGCCGCAATGGCGCTCGGCTCGATCGAGCAATTCATTGGTGATGGCGAAGCCATCGGCCAGGCAGTCCTGGCCGAGCATCCTCGGGATGTCGAGCAGCACGCCCCGCCCGACCAACTTTTCCTTGGTCTTCTCGATACCGCATTTGAGAGTGCCCGTCGAGGTCACGGTTCGGCAGTCATAACCGTTCCACATGGAATCGCCGTAAAAGATGTGGCTCAGCCCGTCCCACTGGGTGCCGCACTGCGTCGGCATGATGATGATATCGTCGGCGCTGCGGATCTTGCGAGCATCCAGGACACCGGAATACGCGTCTGTCCCCGTGCGCAACATGAGATGGATGGGATTGAAGCGGCCGAGAGACGGATATTTGCTGGCAGCACCTTGCGGGCCCCGGCTGTCGTACGGGAGCGCCAGCGACATGACCTTGCCCTTCTGGACGAGGCGGGCCGCCGCCACGATATCTTCAGGACGGGTGTAATTCAGGGTGCCGATCTCGTCGTCAGCACCCCATTTACCCCAGTTCTTGAGCCGCTCCGCCGCTGCCCGGATGTCGCTCATCGTGAGCTTGTGCGAAGTCCCTTCCGTCTTGGACACCGTTGCCCTCCGCGTTTCCGAATCTTGATTAGCACGTCATTTCCCGCGCAGCCTGCGCCGGACAGGGCAGTATAACCCTCTCCCGGCAATCCTGACAAGAGCAATTGCGTCGTGGAATAGGAACGGTACATGGTATCCCCCCTGTGAAGTTGAAGTGTATGAGCGAGAAGAGGAGGAAAGAGATGGCTGGCTTGCTGGGGGGGAGAGCAAGCTCGGCGCGCCATCCACACTGGCTGGAGAGACACGCCTCCTCCGGGATCTGTTTCGTCGTCGAAAAATGCTGGCCCGGCCGCGCGATGAGTCAGTATAGAATGAGATTGCGACCGATCGCGGAGGGTGATCGAGATGGGGTGGGCTGGCCTTCCCCTGATTCCTGGCTGGCGTCTGGTTCCTTATCTTGATCGCACAGGCAATCGTAGCGAAAACTGAAGGAAAGGGTGACAGTCAGGACAATGACGATTACCACTGCGGCTCTTCCCCGGCTGCCTAATTATGTCAGCGGTCAATGGGTGGACTCCGGGGCCGGCGAATCTGTGAACGTTATCAATCCAGCGACCGGTGAAGCCATTGCCCGAGTGCCGCTGGCCGGCACCTCCGAGGTTGGCGCCGCCGTGGAAGCCGCAGCTGCCGCCTTCCCCGCTTGGCGACGCACTCCACCGGAGGAACGCATTCAGCCGCTCTTCCAGCTGAAGACGCTCCTCGAAGACCATTTGGAGCAGTTGAGCCAGATCATCACCCGGGAAAATGGAAAGACCCTGGCCGAAGGCAAAGCGGAGATGCGGCGCGCCATCGAAAACGTTGAAGTCGCCTGCGGCATTCCGAGTTTGATGCAGGGCTACAACCTGGAAGACGTGGCGCAGGGCATCGATGAGATCCTGATCCGCCAGCCTTTGGGAGTCGTGGCCGCCATCACGCCGTTTAACTTTCCTGGGATGATCCCGTTCTGGTTTCTGCCCTATGCGATTGCCTGCGGCAACACGTTCGTCCTGAAGCCGTCGGAGCGCGTACCGCTCACCATGAAGTTTGCTTTCGAGCTTCTCGCACGAACTGGATTGCCCAAAGGAGTAGTCAACCTCGTCAATGGAGGCAAAGCAGCAGTGGATGCGTTGCTGGAGCATCCCAAGGTTCGCGCGATCAGCTTCGTTGGCTCCACGCCCGTCGCGCAGTACGTCTACGCACGCGCCGGCGCCCAGGGAAAGCGTTCGCAATGCCAGGGAGGCGCCAAGAACCACGTCGTCGTGCTGCCGGATGCAGACATGGAGCAGGCTGCGGAGATCATTAGCGACAGCGCCTTCGGCTGCGCGGGCCAGCGCTGCCTGGCAATTTCGGTCGCCGTCACGGTTGGCAATGCGCAGAAGACGTTTCGCGACGCTGTGATGGCAACCGCGGCTTCCTTGCGGGTCGGAAATGGCTTAGAGCCAGGCGTGCGGATGGGTCCGGTGATTACAGCGGAGAGCAAGGCCCGGATTCAGTCCCTGATTGGTGCTGGCGAGAGAGAAGGTGCGAAGGTTCTTCTCGACGGCCGGCACGTGAGTATTCCCCGCTACGAATCGGGAAACTTCGTCAAGCCGACGATTCTCGACGGCGTTCCAGCTACGAGCGAATTGACGGATACGGAAATCTTCGGTCCCGTGCTCAGCCTCATCCACGCCAATAGCCTAGAGGAAGGGTTGGCATTTCTCGAACGGAGTCGTTATGGAAACCAGGCTTCGCTGTTTACGTCCAGCGGAGCAGCGGCGCGGCAATTCCGCTATGAAGCGCCCGCCGGGAATATTGGCATCAATGTCGGCGTGGCTGCACCCATGGCGTACTTCCCATTCAGCGGCTGGAGGAATAGTTTTTTTGGCGATCTCCACGGCCAGGGCCGCGACGGCGTCGAATTCTATACGGAAAAAAAGGTCATAGTGGAACGCTGGGCCCGGAAGCAGTCGCGCAGCTTCTGAGCAGTTCACTCGAAAGCGGCGGTTCAGGCTGGAACAGTTCGGCGTCTTCGTCCCGGGCTTGACCAGAAATTGCTTCAGGAATTTTTCTCTGAAGCAATCGTTTCCTCCTCCGGCTGGGTTCAGTGCTTGCCGTTTCCTAGCCCTTTCTTCCAGCAGCGGCAGTATTTCGACTGCAACGGCGGCCCGGGATTCTGCCAGCCAATCTTCGCCCAACGCGTTGCCCCAAGCCGTCCGTAAGGTCGAAAGAATGTTGTTTCCGCAGAGCTACAATTAAGACTCGTCCGGTTGGAGAATCATCGATTTACAACTCTACTTCTGACAAGTGTTTTGGCACAGGCTGTTCGATGCGCTTTGCCTCGATTTGAACGGTGGCCATGTGAACGCTGCCCGGACACCCCAAAATCAAAAGGGCCAGCCACTTGGCCAGCCCCGGCTAAGCCTCCCTGAAGTTCATCCCCCCGGTGTTCCTCAGTTCAGCGTCACCCTTTAACGACCTTCAGGATAAAGCAGGCGTATTCTGCGGCCAATAGAGCAAAGGTCACTTTTTCTGGGGGACCGTCGAGCTACTGAATCACGAGTGCTATACGGCGCACTATGTTCTGGGAATCAGGCAGGGTTTGCTTTGCCAGGGGTGTGTCAAAAGTTAGCCAGAACGGACGCTGATAACTGACTGATTCTGAACTGGCCAGACTCGCGGTGTCCGTTGGTTCAAAACCACATGGTTTCGCCACGCTAAAACCTCGGTTTCGGGTATCGGCGTTATTTTTACTAATCCTGCCCGCCGGATTAGTAAACGGTAGCCGACAAGGCAGGAGCTATCCGGGAAAATGCGACCTAAGCCCATTGATATCTGGTGGTTGCAGCAGCCCACCATCGCCGAAACCCAATTGTTTTGATCTCTCAATGCGTGCACACTGAGGCCACTTCGGAGCCTATAACCCTTTCGGAAAAAATGTGCTCTGTTGGCCTCAAAGAGGTGTATATTTCCAACCGCAGGGAGGCTAAAAACTAATTCCGGATAATTTTGAAGGGATCGAGTGGGAAGGAGGATCCAATGGTTCGCTTCCGAAAAGCAGTAGCGGTGGTCGCTATTTTTTCAATGTTCTGTTTGCCACTGTGGTCTCAAACCGATACAGGCCCTTCGACCGGCACAAAGATTGGTCGCATAATATCTGACACGATCACAACTGCGTTCCCCGTCGTAAAGGGCATCCTGGACCAGTTGTTCCCGAGGAGTGAAAGGGACAAAAACTTATCAGCTGATGTTGTGAAGAAGGCTGTCGATAACGAAAGAATCAAGGCCGAGACAAGAGCAATAAACGCCGTTCAACCATTAAAGGAACTACAAGCGCAGCTAAAGATCGTGACTGACGCTGCTCGGCATGCGGTTGTGGCGGATTCAGAGCTGGCACAAATCCAGGCAATCATTGTCGTCTCTCGCAGTGATCCATCCGCCCAGCCTACCGCAGCCCAATGGACTGAGGTGTCAAGACATTGGATCAACGCCAACTCGCGTCTGGACGCACTAAAAGCTATCAACGTCAACGGAGTTCAATTTGCTCTTCGTGAGCCGCTGCAGCGCATTGCAGATCTTTCTTTTGGCGGCGTCCAGAATACCGCCTCGGCTGTCGAACGGGGGGATGGAAGTGCCGTTCTGGTGCTCGTTGGAGAAATGCGGCAAGCTCTCGGTCCGATGTCATACATAACTGGATTCTTAGTGGCAGACTTGACAGATGGCCTTGCAGGTATCGAGTCGGATATCAAGGGTGCTCAAAGCACTCAAATTTCAAACACGGCGGATTTTGAAGTGGCCCTAAAGACTCTAAGGAGGTAGCCATGCGCTTTACATTCGCCATTTTATTGCTGCTTGCCGGGCTTCAGGTAACAGCACATGCGCAAACGGGGCAAATCCAGGTCGTTATCATTGCCGTGAAGGAACCACAATCTCCGGGTGCACCAGCGACGGTTCTGAACCAATCTATTAGCGAAGCTTCCGGAGAAATTCGGCAATTCTTCTCAAGCCGATACAGGGGGTCTGTCCGTTTTCACGAGCTCATGACTCCTGAGGCCACAACCGTGGATAGGCTAAGGGATTTCTTGCGGGAGGATCTTCGGGTATTCGCGGACAAAACCCTGACCTTCATTTTCTATCTTTCCCATGGATTCGTTCACCAGGGTGAGTACCTTCTGGCCACCAGCAGTTCAGATGCTAAGAACCTCGCCAAGTTGCGAAGCACCTCGATCGGCTTCGACGTGGATCTGTTGCCGTGGCTGGAGAACTATACCTCTGGTTCCACCGTTCTGCTCTTTGTCGACGCTTGTGCGTCTGGAGTGACAAGTCGCCCGAGCCGCAGACCGTTGTTTGCACCGGAACTGCCAGGTGTGAACCTTCTTGCGCTCGCGGCCACTATGGGCGACGTCCCCACGTATCGGGCGGCATTTTCGAGAGGTCTGGTGGCAGCCTGGAAAGAAGCGAGCCGCACTATTAATGATCCGACATCAGCGGCCGATTCCAGGCAGCGCTGCTCGGATACTGAAGGATTTCTGGATTCACTACACCCGCACATCGCCAGTTTCTTGCCTGAAGGAACATTGGACACCTTTGAAGGTTGGCCGACGGCCATCGTGAAATATGCTGGTTCCGTCTGCCTTGATTCTATCGGCACCGAAGATCGCCTACTTTTTGTTTACAATCCTTATCGCGAGAATCGCATAGCTGAGATCACTTCGGTACAAGCTGGTAAGGATTCTTCGAACAGCAAGATCAATCTTTCAAACCGGCCTTTCATCGTACGCCGTCTGCCTGCGGGAAAGTTCATCGTCGACATAAAGGAACTTCCGAGAGGGATCTCCGGTCAACCTAAGCCTGCGGTTTCTTCTTTTGCCTCCCGGCACGAGATAGATTTAGAAGCCAACGCCGCTGTGCTTGTTTTCCCGGATGGAGTACCAACGGATCGTGTAACTGCCCAACTCTACGAGACGGGGGCAGTCTATCTTGAGCGCCTCCGCGGTCCGAGCTCCGAGGTGAATAGCTTCCTTGATAAAGCCTTGACACTGTATGGACTGGCAGATGCGAAATCGGAGGTAACCCGACTTGCGAGGGTTGTGGAAGACCGCAATCCTGCAAGCCAAATTCTAGCGGCTGTTCGAAATCCTATGATCCTAGACAACCTATTGCGTCAATTGCAGGAACAGTTGGCGAAGGATGCCACAGCCACTCATACGATACAAAGATATCTTGCCGCATCAATGAGTGCCGGAAGGCTTTATGAATCCAGCATGAAACTCAAAAGGGTCATCGAGGCTACAGATTCCACTGGTGTTAGACTCGCAATCGGGAATTACGCTTACTTTGCTTTTCTTGGCGCCCGTCATCCCGAAGAGGCAGCTTCACTGAGGCAGTATGTGCGAATGCAGGATAGCGATATGATAATTCAGAATACTGTACGAGCGTGGACACCCGTCTCTGCTTACAAACCATTTCTCTGGGCTGATGCGAAGAATCCGATTTTTTTTTCACTGCATGCCATTGGTTTCTGGACTGACCGCAAGGTCGGACGGCTCGTCACATGTGTCGCTGATACCAGCGACACTTGTTTCGTGGCAGAAGAACCCGGCCGATTCGAATATTACGGATCAGCAAAACTCCCTGGTTCCGAGAACTTAAGCTGGACCCCGGATTCCGAGAACTCAATCTGGATCCACAAAGACTCCCCAACTAGCGCGGTTCAAGGCTGGACCATATCCGACTGGATGGGGCAGTGGGTGAGTATAGTTGAGGCGGAACCCGAAAGCTGGTACATACCGGTTCGATAATTCGGGTAGGCGATTCTGGGTGCTTCCGCAAACAATTGTTGGGGGCCCGACTAAATCTCATTTCGGAATTAACTTTATAGCCTTCCGGCGGTTGAAATCATACACCCATCTGCGTCCAACATAGCACAATCGTTTCTCCAAGAAGGTCATTGGCTCCGAAGCGCCCTTCCAGAAGTCCTCGAAACCCGGTTTCGCCACTGACCGGAGCCGGATTCTTCAAACGCCGCTTCCGAAACAGTCCCCCCGCAGAATTAGCCCCAGCGGACGTGTCCGCGGCGATTACCCATGGGTGACGGCGTAGTGTTTACCTATTCGGCCACTTGGGCGGGAAGTCTGCCTTTCAGAGATTGTGCCGCTACGATTTCCTTTCGGCTCAATTTAATAGGAGCCGCTCGGATTCAGAATAATTCCAATCGTTTCCGTCCGTGTCGAAAAATTGTTGCACTAATTTGAAATTGTCGCCCGGACTTGAGTCCAATTTGGGTCCAATAACTGCCGAAAACCAAGCAAAACATCGTAGCTGCAGCGGTAGCACTGATCTTTGCTAGCCGCCGTTGAGGAGAGGCGAAAAAGCCGTTAATCCCGTTGTAAACTTCGCGCATCCAGCACCAGTATCCGGTGGTGTAACATTCAAGATACCTGCCCGTGAAATCTGTGGATACCGCTTGCACTACAGGAGCGGATGTGATAAAAAAACAGCAGCTTGCTAGGTTAGGCTGTGTAGACACGGATCGCTGCAGAGACGCGACGATAGGTGCGATGAAGACCTGGGCCAAGATCGCGGGTGGATTGCTCGTAGGTTTACTGGTTGTGGGAGCAGAATCTGCCCGGTCGCAAAGCCATGGCGATCTGGCTCGTCAGGAGCGAGCGCGCAGGGTTGCGGAGCCGTCTCCTGCGACACGCGTTTATACAAACGAAGACCTGCAGCGTCCCAAGATTGTTGACCAGCAGGAGCCAGCCACCATCGAGAGCACGCTTTCACACGCGGTGGTTTTTCCTTTGGAGGAAACCCCGGAAGCCCCCAGAATTTCCGGCGCGGTGCCTTGGTCTTCTGGAACTCCGCTGGGAGACATCGCTCGGTACTATCGCCAGAAAAAACAGCTTCTCCAAGAGCAAAATGTTGTAAAAGAGGCAAAGAAAACAGAGAAGCCTTTGCATCTCCCATTTAGCAATTCCGGTGCGCCATCGGTTGCCGTATCGGCGAATTTGCTGGGTTCCAAACGCCAGGATAAAGGTAAGCAGGCCGAGCCTCCCAACTCTGTCCCACTTCCATCCGGGGATTGGATTCGCGTTGAGAGCGGTGATTCGCTGTGGAAACTAGCCAGCCGGTATTTAGGAGATGGCGCAAAATGGCGAAAATTTGTGGAGGCGAATCCGGAACTGAGCAACCCGAATCGCATTCGCGCTGGCCAGCAACTCCGGCTCCCGTCCAGTGTTGTGGCCCCCGAACTCCAACAGGTGCGTGTGCAGAGAGGCGACTCGCTGTGGAAGCTGGCCCAGGCGCGGTTTGGAAATGGGGAAGCCTGGGGCTGCATCGTGGCGGTGAATCCTCTGATTGATGATGCCAACCGGATCTATCCAGGCCAACTGCTGACCGTCCCTGCCCGCTGCTCCTCCCAGATTTAGTCGAGATTCCTTCCTCCCATCGTTTCTATATCCTTCGATCCGCTCTGCGGGGGATTCGCAAAGGGAGCCAGGTTTGGGCGGCTGGAGGAGAGCGAACTCTATGGTAGAATGCGACCGGAAAGCGGAGAGTGCCGCCATGACGCTGCCGCGCAGCGGAACTGAACGCGAGACTCCCTGGGAAGGCAACCATCGCAAGACGATTGTGGTAATGCCCGCTTACAATGCCTCCAGGACGCTGACCAAAACGTACTACCGCATTCCGCCCAGCAGTTATGATGAGATCATTCTGGTGGATGACGCCAGTTCGGACAGTACCTGGGCAGTGGCCAATACGCTTCCGATCACAGCGATCCGCCATCGCAAGAATCGAGGCTATGGAGGAAACCAGAAAACTTGCTACACTCGGGCTCTCGAGCATGGCGCGGAATTCATCGTCATGCTGCACCCGGACTACCAGTACGACCCCACCATTGTGGGCGACCTGGTGACTCCACTTCGTTCCGGGGAAGCGGACGTGGTGCTGGCGTCTCGCATGTTGGGCGATCCCCTCAAAGGCGGGATGCCGCCCTGGAAGTATGTGGCGAACAAAACTCTCACGGGGCTGGAAAATCTGGCGCTCGGGACGCGCTTCTCGGAGTTTCACACCGGCTACCGCGCCTTTACGCGAAAGGCGCTCGAGAGCGTCAACTTTGAAGCCAATTCGGAAAGCTTTCTGTTTGATAACGAAATCATCGTGCAGTTGGTGCTCAAAGGATTTCAGTTCAAAGAAATTCCGGTCAGCACACGCTACAGCTTTGATTGCTCTTCGGTCAGCTTCGGCCAGGGTTGCATTTACGGCCTGGGAATTCTGAAGACCATAGTGAAATACTTTGTCCATCGCTCCCGCATCCATAGATTCAAACAATTCCTTTAGCGCGCCGCGCGCGTGCCCCCTCTGTGGTTCTGCGCAACAGTCGCCCTCTCGTCATGCGACGGAGCCATTCCCTCTTTTGGAATGCGCTGCCTGCGGTGTGACCTTTCTTTTTCCGCAGCCTCCGGAATCCGAACTGGCTTCTTATTACGATGAAGCCTACTACGGAAGAGGGAGAAAAAAATTCCTGCGGCCTGTGGAGATTGGCATTGCGGCGTGGAGCTGGCTGAAGTGGAAAAAGGTTCAGCCGCTGTTGGGATCGGAAGGGCGGCTTCTCGACATTGGCTGCGGCCGGGGAACGCTGGTCAAGCTGGCTCGCGGTGCGGGCTACGAAGCCTACGGAATTGAGAGGGCTTCATCGCCAGACCTTTCGTTGCCCTATGTGTTTTACAAGGACCTGCGGGAGTGCAACTTTCCCGATGAACATTTTCAAGCGGTGATTCTTTGGCATGTACTGGAGCATCTGTCGGACCCGGCAGCAACACTCCGGGAGATTCATCGCATTCTGCGGCCCGGAGGCTGGCTGTATATCGCGGTGCCCAACTTCGGCGGGGCGCAGTCGCAGGCTTCCGGCCGCCATTGGTTTCATCTGGATTTGCCCCGCCACCTGTGGCACTTCCGGCGCTCGAGCTTGGAAACTTTGCTCGCGCGCCACGGCTTTCGGGCTGTTCGTTGTTCCACATTCTCGCTGGAGTACGATTGGTTCGGCACACTGCAAAGCTGGATGAACCGCGCGCTGCGGGACGAGAACCGACTGTATTTCCTGTTAAAGGGAGAACATCCTTTCGCAGCCCTAGAAAAACTATCCCGCCTCGCTGCGGCTGGTTTCTTGTTCTTGCCAGCGCTCGGCAGCGCTCTGTGGGATGCGGACCGGGAGCAGGGAGGGACGTTGCACCTGACCGCGCAGAAAAAGTAATCTCTACAGCGCGAGATCGCTAATGCGGCTTTAGTTCTCACGGGAATCGAGCTTTCGCAGTGCCCAGCGGGCGTGTTCCTGGACAATCGGATCGGGATACTCCGCCAGCTTCTGCAAGATCGGCAGGAATTTCGGCTCGCGGGAATTTCCCATAGCCACGGCCACATTCCGCAGTAGCCCTTGATAGCGTGCGCGCCGGAGAGGGCTGCGCCGGAACAATTTGCGGAATTCTTCTTCCGTCAGAGAGGCCAGCCAGTCGAGCGGCGGGTTGAAGATATTGGGAGCAGGGAAGTGCTTCTCCGGCTCCCGCGCAGACTCCCCTCCGCGCGGGTCGAATGAATCTGTTCGCGGCTGGAATTTCGGCAGCGGTGTGAACGGAGCCTTGCGGTTCCACGGGCAAACGTCCTGGCAAATATCGCAGCCAAAGACGTGCCGTCCCATGCCAGCACGGTGCTCTTCGGGAATCGTTCCCTGGAGTTCGATGGTGAAATAGGAGATGCAGCGCGTGGCGTCCAGCACGTGAGGTTTCACGATGGCTGCCGTAGGGCAAGCATCAATGCAACGGGTGCAGGCGCCGCAACGATCCGGGACCGGCTGGTCGGGTTCCAGTTCCAGGCTGGTCAAGATTTCGCCGACTACAAACCAGGAACCGAGCTTCTGGTGAATCAGACAAGTATTCTTGGCAATCCATCCCAGACCGGCGGCACGCGCCAGGGCACGCTCCAGCAACGGCCCGGTGTCCACATAAATCTTGGCATCGAAGGGGTCACCCACGACGGCCCGCAGTTCTTGGAGCAATTTCTCCAGGCGATCCTGGAGAACCCCGTGGTAGTCCTCTCCCCAGGCGTAGCGCGAAATCCAGCCGCGCGTGGCGTCGGGGGATTCGGTGGACTTGGGATAGGGCGTGTTATAAACCATCGCGGCGCAGATCACCGAGCGGACACGGGGTAGCAACCGGCGAATGTCCTGCCGCTGTGGCCTTTCCATGTATTTCATTTCGCCATGGAAGCCCTCTTCGAGCCACCAAAGATACTGTTCCCGATCTCGCGCCGGAGTCGCCGCCGAAGAAATGCCGCACAGATCAAACCCCAGGCGTGCTGCCGCCTCTCGAATCCAACCTTTCCAATCCGTCCTCCGATCCGTTGCTGGCATTACCCCTGTTTGCCCCCGCACCATCCGAAATAAAGTTTTAGGCCGTTTCTACCGGAAGATCAATAGGGAGGCGCTATGCCAACTGCTTCCCTCGGCGATATAACCAGCCGCTCCCTATGCTCCCTTTGGCGCGCACCGGCATGTTAAGATTCACCCGATGAACGCCCTTGCTTCCCTGGATCAGCGTACGTACGCGCCGCTGCCCGCTTCGTGGCGTGCGAAGGCAGCATCGGAAACTGGGTCGGTCCTGCTCGAAACCTGCCGGTTCGACGAGGAAAACTACCGGTCGTACCTCTTTCGCCGCCCGGTCGAGGTGCTTACAGTGAGCACCCTGGACGACGTCCCCCAGCTTTTTCAGCGCATCGAGCGAGCTTTCATAGCCGGACGCCACGCGGCTGGTTTCTTTTCTTACGAGCTCGGGTTCGCCTTCGAACAGCGTTTACGCACCGGCGCGAGATCCCTGCCGGAGCTGCTCGCCTGGGTCGGCATCTATGATGCACCGCTCGTCTTCGATCACCGCAGTGATGACAAAGTGGAAGCGCAGCAGGCTGCCTCTGCGCATCCGGTCCATTGTGAACTCCACGATGTTTGCCTCGGCATTGACGAACAGGCCTACCGCGCGCGTGTTGAGCAGATTCGCAAATACATTGCCGCCGGCCATACCTACCAGGTAAATTTCACCGATCAGCTGCTCTTCAACTTCTCCGGGACGCCGCTGGCGCTCTACGAAAAGCTGCGCAGCAATCAGAAGGTTGCCTACGCCGCGTACCTGAATCTCGGCCACGCAGCCGTGCTTTCGTTCTCGCCGGAGCTGTTCTTTCGGCTGGACGGTAGGCGGGTGGTAACCCGGCCGATGAAGGGAACGGTGTCGCGGGGCAGGTTCCCGGCCGAAGATGCGCGCCGGCGCCTCTGGCTCGAGGCCAGCGAAAAGGACCGCGCCGAGAATGTCATGATCGTGGACCTTCTGCGCAACGACCTGGGGCGCGTGTGCCAACCCGGCTCGGTACGGGTCGAGAATCTGTTTACTGTCGAGCGTTACGAAACGCTCTTTCAGATGACCTCCACGGTCGTTGGGACACTGCGCAGCCAAGTGTGCCTGAGCGAACTTTTCGCCGCTATTTTCCCCAGCGGTTCCGTCACCGGCGCCCCGAAACTCCGCACCATGCAGATCATTCACGAGCTCGAGCGCGGCCCGCGCGGCGTCTACACTGGCGCGATCGGCTTTATGACGCCTGCGGGTGAAGCCGTGTTTAACGTAGCGATCCGGACGGTCCTGCTGCGCGGGACAGAAGGCGAAATGGGCGTCGGGAGCGGCATTACGTTCGCTTCCGACCCCGCCAGCGAATATGAAGAGTGCCTCCTCAAGGCACGCTTCCTGGAGGAGCCTGCCGCGGAATTTCAATTGATCGAGAGCATCCGTTGGGACGGCGAGTACCGGCTGCTCGATCTTCATCTCGAACGCCTTCGCGCCTCTGCTGAATATTTCGGGTTCCACTTCGACGCGCTCCTCATCCGTGCTGCGCTGCGGGAGAACGCCTCGCGCCTGGACTCCTCCACGGTTTTCAAAGTCCGGCTGCTGCTCAGCGAATCCGGTGCGATTTCGACCGCAAACACCGTTCCTACGGCTGCCTGTGGGATGGTGACCATCGGGCCGGTCCGGTTGAACTCCGCCGACCGCTTCCTGTTTCACAAGACGACGCGGCGGGGACTCTATGATCGCCTGCTGGCCGAAGCCCGTCAGCGCGGTCTCGACGATTACATCTTTCTGAACGAGCGGGGCGAGGTCACCGAGGGGACTATCCATAATGTCTTCGCCGCGATCGGTGGCCGTTTGTACACCCCGCCAGTGGAATGTGGTTTATTGCCAGGCGTCTTTCGACGCCAGCTTCTCGAGAGGAATCCGCTTGCAGAGGAAAAGGTCCTTGTACTCGACGACTTGCATCACGCCGACGGAGTATTCCTGTGCAACGCGGTCCGTGGCCTTCAGCCCGTCAGTCTCGTCCAGGCGATCCCTTCGGGCGGCCCGGAATTTCAGGGTTCGACCTGAGAAACAGAGAGTAAGAGCCGGGCATGTTGATGAAGACTCCTCTGGTTGTGCCCTTGCCGACCCGCAATTCCACATCCCAGTCACTGAAAAGTGAATGGAACTGGCGTCTTAACCGTCCTTAAAAATTTGGGACTTTTAGTCTATTGACGGTAACTTGCAGATCCGCCAAGATTTGGCGAAGGTGAGCGGCGTAGATGTGGGTAAGACGCAATTGTCATGGCGAAGGGGGCAACGACCATGTTAAAAAAAATGCTTGCAAGACTTCATGGCGCGAGATTACGTGTGGCATTCAGTCTTGCCATTCTCCTTGCCATCCTTAATGCCCCAAACTTGGTAGGGCAAATCGTCCCGCTACCAATCTCCCAGCCCGGGCCTGCGGAAGAAACGGACGTTTACCTTGTGGCATTCCGGCAAGGTACATCGGCTTCGGAAAGGGCCGCTGCCGCTCAAGGCGCTGGGGCCATTCTGAGGATGAACTTTAGCATCACGAATGCGGTGTCAGTGCAGGTTCCCAATGTAACTGTTCTGACAAGGCTGCGGAACGATCCTAGGGTCTTGGCTGTCTTTGCAAACCACTCCATCTCCCTCCATGCAAGCCAGGTGCAGGCACAAGCGAAAGGAGGCAACCCCGGAGGGGGAGGTGGCCAGGGCGGCAGCGGAGGAGGCAAAGGTGGAGGCAAGCCCCAAAAGGCCCCGACGATCACCGATTTTACGCCGACGAGTGGACCCGTAGGGACGACCGTTCAAATTAATGGGACACTCTTCACCGGAGCCACAGGCGTTACCTTCAACGGAAAAACGGCGAGTTTCACCGTGGATTCCGACACTTCAGTCAACGCAGAGGTCCCTGCCAACTCCACTTCCGGCCCCATCGCCGTAACCACCCCTGGAGGGACCGCCACTAGCACAACCAACTTCACGGTTACGGTTGCCTACTCGACACCAGCCGCTCCAAGCAACCTGAACACTGTGGCAGTCTCCTACCGTCAGATTGACTTGACTTGGCAGGACAACTCCGACAACGAAGAAGGCTTTCGGGTTGAACGCTGCACGGGTTCCGGCTGTGGCGACTTTCTCCAGATTGCTCAGGTCGGCTCGAATGTGATCCGCTACAGCAACACCGGACTCCATGCTGAGACTACTTACACCTACCGCATCCGCGCCTTTAATGCCGCTGGCTCCTCGGGCTACTCAGTTTTGGCCGAGGCGACCACCCCGTCTGCGTCCTCCAGTTCCCAGGAGGTTCCCGGCGGTGTGGAACGGATCGGAGCCGCTCCCGGCATGCTGACTTGGACGGGTGCTGGCGTCGGCGTGGCGGTCGTGGATACTGGGTTGGATTTTAACCACGCGGACCTGGAACTAGCCTCCGAAGATGTGGGAATTAACTCCTTTAATGCGTTTGGCGGTTCCTGCCAGGACATCTATCTCCACGGAACGCACGTGGCTGGCATTATCGCCGCTCGCGACAACACCATTGACGTTGTGGGTGTGGCGCCGGACGCCACGCTTTACTGTGTAAATGTTTTCCAACCCGATCCGATTTATGGTGTTTCGGCTACCGATGAAAGCCTCATTGCCGGACTGGAGTGGATAGCGACCAATGCCAACCAACTCGCCCCTCCGATTCGGGTGGTGAATATGAGCCTCGGCCGATCCAAGACCTCCGATGACGACAACCCAGCGCATCCCCTTCACGTTGCCGTTAAGGCACTTTACGACAGGGGCATCTCCGTAGTTGTTTCGGCGGGAAATGATCCTCAAACGGAAGTGTCCCAGCAAATTCCTGCCGGTTACTCAGAGGTCATGGCGGTTGCAAGCACGACAGCCGTGGACGGGGTGAATGGATACGATGAATTCTTCGGTCCCTGCACGGGTGAGCAGATTATCCGGGCCGATACAGCTTCTTATTTCACCACGGATGGGGCATTTGTGGGCGGGACGGGTGTGACCGTATCGGCTCCCGGCGAGGAGAGGGAAGACATTTATGATAATTTAGGCGTCTGCTACCTGGAACCCATAGGAATCCTCTCCACGGCTCTGGATGGCGGCACAATCGAGCTTTACGGTACCAGCATGTCGGCTCCCCATGTGGCTGGTGTAGTGGCTCTGATGTGGCAAAAGGAACTCAGCCTTGGTCTAAGCCTCGCTCCGGAAGTTGCTCGGAGCCGCATCCGGAATAACGTGGATCGCTTTGGCACTGCCCCACTGGACTCGCCACTGGCGGAGTACAGCTTCGATGGGGAAAAAGAAGGAGTTGTGTGGGCTCCTGCTGCGTTGGGCGAGGCCTCGCCTCCAGCGCAGGATTTCCCCCCGACGGTTTCCATTACCAGCCCCGCAGGGAATTCAACCTTTAACTCCGGAGAAAGTATTCACTTCCTGGGAACTGCCACCGATCCCGAAGATGGAGACCTGACGGGGTCTCTCGCTTGGACTTCTAGCCGGGATGGTCAGATTGGCACAGGAGGCAATTTCTGGAGAACCCTCAGCAACGGAGTCCACACCATCACCGCCGCGGTAACCGATTCGGGTGGAAACACCGCGAGCGTCAGTGTCAGCAACATTACCGTGGGCTCACCGACGCAGCCGACCACCGCTAAAGTCAGTTCCATCACTTACGGTCTCCAAGGAAACAATCTGATCATCACAGTAACCGTTGTGAATGAATTTGGGGGACGGGTTGCAGGCGCTACGGTTTCTATCCTGTTAATGGAGTGGCTCTATACGGGCCAGATCTGGACGGCTAATGGCACAACGAACACGCAGGGAATCGTGCAATTCCAGCTTTCCAACGCTCCCAACGGCGGTTACACGACCCAGATTAAGAACGTTGTTGCTGAGGGGCTAACGTGGGATGGTCTCACGCCGGACAACTGGTTTCTGAAGTAAAGCGTACGTGCCCTACCTGCATCGCTCCAGGTGCCTGCTTGTAGTTCATCGTAGCGGCACAGAACCCCGGAGCGCCTTTTCGTTCATCCCTTCAAAAGAGGAACTCACGAAAAGTGTCTGACCGGAATTGCATCCTGTGCTGTCTGGAGGATTGCCAATTCATTGGATCATTGAAGGATTGGGATTCCCCCGGTGGTGGGGCGGCAAATAGCGCTCCTTTTGCGGATACAAGGGAGTGAGAACCACGCGGTTTCGGTGCAGCCGAAAAACGGGGGCAGGTCAACAGGAAGCGCAGATCTGACAAAAAATGTCGTCCCCCAAAGTTTGTAGGATTTTCGCCATTCCCGTTCAGGCGGGCTTTCTTCCCATACGACTATGAAAAATCACATTTTAATTAAAAATTGTTAAGACTCCCGCGAAAAAGGATACAATGCTGCGGTATTTAGACGAGGGATACCCCTGCACCGGAAAAGAACTTAGGTTTTTGTTGTGCTTCGAGCCAAGCAGGGGGCGGAACTATTCTAAAGTTTCTATCAGGAGAGAAAAGGAAAACGATGCACAAGCCAACCAAGTATCTGGACAAGGGGATTACGCTGGCTGCCGGAGCTGCGTGGAAAACGATCCAGTTGTTCAACCAATTCAAGCAGAACGGCACTTTCGTTCCAAAATGGTCCGACAAGCCGCTCTTGAAGTCCTATCAAAAGAGCAAGCCGACACTCGGCTGGCCTCGCACGACCGATTCGCTGTGTCCCGTTTGTATGCGGGAGGCTCGCCAGCGCATCCTGGACGGCGAGCAGGACTGGCAGACACTGCTCACCGAGAAGGTCGGAGAAATTAAAGCCACTATTCTGGAGCGCGACGGAAAAATCCTGATGGTTAAGGATTGCCCGCAACACGGGCACTTCGAGGACGTGCTGTCCATGGACCCGGATTTCTTGCGGCACATCGAGACCATGTTCCCGGGCAGGGACATTTCCGCCCATAATGACAAAGACTTACACAACCACGGTTCCAGCACCGTCCGCTACGGGCGAGGTGCGGTCTTGACGATTGACCTGACCAACCGCTGCAACATGATGTGCGACCCGTGCTTCATGGACGCCAATCAAGTGGGCTTCGTGCACGAGTTGACCTGGGAGGACATCAAGCAGCTTTTAGACAACGCCGTTACGATCAAGCCGCGCCGCCAGATGTCGGTGCAATTCTCCGGGGGCGAACCCACGATGTCGCCCTATTTCTTTGACGCCCTCGCCTATGCGCGGAAGGTCGGCTATAACAGCATCCAGGCTGCCACTAACGGCATCGAGTTCGCCAAGAGCCTGGACTATGCCAAGCGCGCCCACGAAGCCGGTTTGCGGTACGTCTATTTGCAGTTTGACGGTATCGGCAACGCCGCCAACCAGCACCGCCGCGTGGGGAACCTCTTTGATGTCAAGCTCCAGGCGATTGAGAACTGCCATGCCGCCGGCATTGAGATCATCCTGGTGATCACCCTGGTCAACGGCGTCAACAACGAGCAGGTTGGGCCGATCATTGAGTTTGCTCGCAGTAACCCCAAAAAGATCGCTTTCGTTTCCTTCCAGCCTGTCTCTTTTACGGGGCGGGATGAGGAGGTCACGGATGAGCGCCGCTTGCAGCAGCGATATACGCTTTCGCACATGGTGCACGACGTGAAGCGCCAGTGCGGCATCACCGAGCCGACACGCGACTGGTTCCCGCTTTCGCTGATGGGGACCTTCGCCGATCTGGCCGACTTGATTCATGGACCGGAAGCACAATGGGGCCAGGTGAGTTGCAGTTGCCACCCCGACTGCGGCGTGGGAACTGCTCTGATGGTCAACAAACAGAATAACGAATGGGCGCCGGTGCCCCAGTTCCTGAACGTACCGCAACTGGTCAGCGACATGAAGCAGATCACCGACGCTGCGCGCGGGAAGTGGTTCTCCAACTTCCAGATGGCTCTTTCCCTGCTGCGGAATTACGACCCGTTCAAATCACCCCCCAGCCTGGGACTGACGGACATTCTGAAGAAGTTTGACAAGTCGCTCGGCTTGACCGGCAAGAGCTACGGAGTCGGCCTGGAACGCCGCAACGATCCCTGGAACTTCCTTTTCATCGCTGGCATGTGGTTCCAGGATTTGTGGACATACGACTTCCGCCGTACAGAAATGTGCATCATTCCGTACGCCACGCAGCAGGGTGAAATTTCATTCTGCGCCTACAACACCGGCATCGGCTGGCGGAATATTATCGAGAAGATGCACATGACGGCCACGCTCACCAAGTGGTACGAGGATCACGGTCGCCACGCCATTTACGCTGGCGGCAAAAGCGTGCCGTTGCCGGATGTGCAGCACTCCCTGGTGCTCAATCCAGAGCACGTCAACCGTGGCCCGCAAGTTTCCGCGGGGCCGCAGAACGCTCGTGACGAGAAAGCGCAGGCCCGCGACCGCGAGATGATGAAGCTCTACCGCAAAGAGGTGCTCAAGGAGCAGCAGGTGGACCTGGTGCAGATTGGCTCACCGTCTGCCAAACCCGCCAAGAAGACGGAAGAGGAGCAAGAGCTGGCGGGCGTCTCCGGCGACTAAGAGACTGCGTCTGTCGCAAGTATATCGTTTGTATTTCCGGGTAGCGGTTCGCTAAAATAAGAGGCGGATCGTTACCCGGAATTTTTCTATTTAGAAGCGGATCACTGTGCCCATCTACGAATACATTTGCCAGGATTGCCGCACGGCCTTTGAAAAAGTCGTCGTCAGCCGGGCTGAATCCATTGACTGTCCCTCCTGCGGGAGCCAGCGTTACACGCTCCAGCTCTCGGTGATCGCCGCGCCCGCCAAGCGTAGCGATGGCGAAAGCGCTGCCCCCGGTTGCGGCTGTACTCCCACCACTTGCGGGTGCCACTAGGCGGCGCGGGTTTCCGTTTCGGACACTGCTTTCAGAGTCCCTCTTAAAAGGAAGTCTTTCTGAGCCAGTCACTGATTTGTGGCGTTTCGGAGCGCCTGCGCCGGGTGTTTTGCCTCTCCCAAATAACTAATGTATGCTAAACAAGTTAGGCGGGCCGCTGCGGTAAATGCCCGCCGGAGAGTGGCATCATGCTTCGCTTTCAGACAGCCGGTGAGTCGCACGGACGGGCGCTGGTGGCCTGGATTTCCGGTCTCCCAGCGGGCATTCAGGTTGACATTTCCTTCATTAACCGCGAACTAAAGCGCCGACAGGAGGGCTATGGCCGGGGCGGACGGATGAAGATCGAGTCCGACCAAGTCGAAATTCTTTCCGGGGTACGTCGCAGCAAGACCACCGGCGCTCCGATTGCGCTGCTAATCGCCAATCGAGATTGGGAAAACTGGAAGGAATCTCTGCCGGTCGAAGAGCAAGAGAATACCGCGCAGAAATATAAATCCTTGACTTCTCCTCGACCGGGGCATGCCGACCTGGCAGGGTGTCTCAAATACAATCTGCACGAAGCGCGCCTGGTGCTGGAGCGGGCCAGCGCGCGGGAGAGCGCGGCTCGGGTGGCTGCGGGCGCGATGGCCAAGCTGCTGCTGGCCCAGTTCGGCATCGAGGTGCTCAGCCACGTCATCGCGGTCGGCGACGTTTATGCCAGAAACTCTGCCATCTGGGAACAAATTCAGGAGATTTGCGCCAAGGACGACACGCTGCTCCGCTGCGTGGACGGGGAGGCCGAGCTTCGGATGAAGGCAGCCGTGGATGAAATCCTTCGCACGGGGGATTCCCTGGGCGGTATTTTTGAGGTTGTGGCGCACAACGTCCCGGCGGGCCTCGGCACGCACGCCAACTGGGACGAGCGGCTCGATGGCCTGCTGGCCCAGGCCGTGATGTCCTTGCAAGCGGTCAAAGCGGTGGAGATCGGCACCGGCATTGCCAACGCGGTTGCGCTCGGCTCGAAGGTGCACGACCAGATTGACTACGACAAAGGGGCGCAGCAATTCACCCGGCCCGCCAACCACGCCGGGGGCTTGGAAGGCGGCATCAGCAATGGCGAGGACATTGTGGTGCGTGGATATTTGAAACCCATTTCCACGTTGCGGCGCCCGCTCCAGTCGGTTGATCTAGAAACCAAGGAGCCGGTGAAGGCGGCCTACGAACGCTCCGATGTTTGCGTAGTGCCTGCCGCCGGGGTGGCCGCCGAGGCCATGGTTGCTTTGGTGCTGGCCCGCTGTTTCCTGGAAAAATTCGGCTGCGACTCGCTGGAGGAAACCCGCCGCAATTTTGAAGGCTACCTGGCGCAAATCCGGGCGTTTTAATTGAATAAGGAATGGGCTAGCTCGGCCCGAAAGGCCGGAAAGAGAGATGCAATATGGCATTTGTAGAGGTTCTGGAAAAAGGAATTCATATTACTGACTTAACGGTCGTTGACGAAGAAGCTTGTGAAATTGTTTCAGCATGTCCGGAGGAACAGCGAGACGCACTGGTAAGAAGAGCTCTAAAAATAGGATTGATAATGTGCCGAGATGCCGCAACCATTGGCAAAGCAGATTTTGTGAGGCATGAATTCAGCAAGCTGAAGCAAGATATCGAAACTTATTGGAAAGATGAGGTGCGAGCTAGAATAGACGGCACGTTAAAAGACTTTTTCGACCCCGACAATGGTAGTTTTCCACAAATACTTAAATCCTACATGGGGGAAGATGGCAAGCTTAGTAAATTCTTTGACGAGAACGACACCAGGAGCTTTCCCCACCAGCTCAAGCAGTATTTGGGTGACAAAGGTAAGCTTCCCCAGCTTTTTGACGAGAAGAACACCGAAAGTGTGACTTACAAATTAAAGCAAATGCTTTCCGATAACCTTACCGGGGAAAACTCTATTTTCATCCAAAAACTCGACCCCGGTGACCCCCAAACGCCGATTGGAAAACTGGCGAGTCGAATTGAGGGGAAGATAGGAAACATTGAGACTTTGATCAAAGGGGAAGAAGCCGTTTCGGAAATTAAAGAACAAACCCCTCTTAAAGGCGGTGAGTATGAAGATCAGCTATATCCTGTTCTAGAAAGGATAGCGAAGCCCTTTGGCGATGTTCTGTCTGACGTGCATTCCGAAAACAAACCAGGAGATTTCGTGGTCACACTGGACAAAAACACCATTGTTGGAAAAGAAATTAGGTTGGCAATAGATGCTAAAGACAGAAACCATAGCTTGCCGGAGTGCGAGCGAGTTCTGGATGGGTCGAAAAAGACGTGGAATGCCCAAGCTGCTATGATTGTCTTTGCTGGAGCAAGATTCGTGCCCACTGAGCAGGTGAATCCTCTAGGGCCATTAGCAAACGGTTTTGTTTGTGTTTACGACAAAAACACTCAAGATGACACCTTTCTGGCGGCAGCTTATCGGCTATCGCGGCTGGAAGCGGTAAGGGAGGTTCGGAGGCAGGTGGGAGTTGTGGAACCTGCTGCCATTCAAGAAAAGCTCGACCAAGCGGCAGCAAAGCTGAGAGAGCTCAGCACACTGAAACGGAACATTACGGACGCAAAGAATGCAGTAGGTAATCTTTGGCAATTTGTAGATCGGATCCAAGGAGAAATATTTGATCTTCTAGATCAGGCCCGATTAGCATTGGGATCGAGCAAACCGCTTCCGGCAATTTCTGAGGAGCCGACCACAACTTCTTGAGAAAAATTTCTCCATGATTCATCCTGTAGTCAAGTATGGCAGCGAAGTCTTGCTAAAGCCCGCCGCGCCGGTGACGGTCTTTGACGGCGATCTGGAACGCTTATTGGAAGAGATGTTTGAGTCCATGTACGCCGCCAATGGCGTCGGACTGGCTGCGCCGCAGATTGGCATCCCCCGTCGCATCGCCGTCGTTGACGTGAGCGCTGGCAAGGACCCCAAAGCGAAGATCGTGCTGATTAACCCGGAAATCATCGCCACGGAGGGCCAGCAGAAAGAAGAAGAAGGCTGCCTGAGCTTGCCGGGCATTCGGGAATTGGTCAAGCGCCCGCAACACGCCAACGTGCGTGCCCTGGATCGCAAGGGCAGGGAATTCACCATGCCGGGAGAAGGTTTGCTAGCCCGGGCCTTCTGCCACGAGACCGACCACCTCAATGGGCGGTTGTTCCTCTCGCATCTCAGCACGCTCAAGCGAGACCTCATCTTGCGCCGGATTCGCAAGATGACCAAGGCTGGGGAATGGTAGTCGTGTCAGGACTCGGCTTCCGATCGTTGCATCCGCAAATTGATCGGAAGCAATTCTAATCTGCGTAATCTGCTAAATCTGTGGATTCATTCTCGATGAAGATCGTTTTTGCAGGCTCCCCTCGTTTCGCTGTCCCCACGCTGGAACGGCTGGCGGCGGAAGGTTACGAAATTTTAGCCGTCGTCACGCAGCCGGACCGCCCTGTCGGTCGCGAGCAACAGTTGCAGCCGCCGCCGGTGAAGGAAGCGGCAGTAAGGCTTGGGCTATCCTTTTTTCAACCAGAAAAGATCAAGAGTGAAGAATCACGTGCTTTCCTGGAGAAGATAAAGCCGGAAGCCGTCGTCGTCGTCGGCTACGGGCAGATTCTCCCACCCTGGTTGCTAGAGTTGCCCCGCTATGGGTGCATCAACCTTCATGCTTCGTTGCTGCCCGCCTATCGCGGTGCCGCTCCCATTCAGTGGGCTGTGGTCAATGGTGAGACTAAGACCGGCCTGACGACGATGCTGATGGACCCCGGAATGGACACTGGCCCCATCTTTTTGCAGTGGGAAACGGAAATCGGCCCAGAAGAAACCGCTATTACGCTCGCCGAGCGCCTCAGCGTGGCCGGAGCCTCGTTCATAATCGAAACGCTACAAGGGCTGGAGAGCGGGAAGCTGATTCCGCAAGCGCAGGATAACTCCCGCACTTCCCGCGCCCCGCTGCTTAAAAAAGAGCACGGCCTGATTGATTGGAATCTGACGGCCACTCAAATTTTCAACCGCGTTCGCGGTTTCCTGCCGTGGCCTGGCGCTTACACTAGCTTTCGCGGGAAAAAGTTGCAAATCTGGTGGGCCAAGTCGCAGCAATCTACCCCGCCGGAAAATACCTCTATCCCTGGGCAATTGCTGGTCAGCAAGGATGAGTTGAACGTGGTGTGCGGCGGTGGCACCGCGCTGCAATTGCTGGAGGTGCAACTCGAAGGCCGCCGCCGCATGAGCGCTGCCGACTTCCTCCACGGTTCCCAGCCAAAAACCGGCGAGAAACTCCAATCTGAGTTTTGACCGCACCTGCGTTTGTCGTGCGAGATTATTTCACCCAAGCTGGCAGTTGACCGAGCGAGATGCCGAAAACAGGGCCTGCCAGCCAATAGACCACCATCGCGACGAGTACCACTCCCAGGAAATTCAAAAACAAGCCCACGCGGGCCATCTGGAAGATGGTCACCCATCCGCTGCCATAGACGATGGCGTTCGGAGGGGTGGCGACCGGCAGCATGAAGGCGCAGGAAGTAGAGATCGTGCCGGGGATCATCAGCAAGAACGGATGGACTCCCAGCTTGACCGCCGCCGCCGCCAGGATGGGCATCGCCATGATAGCGGTCGCGGTGTTGGAAGTAACTTCCGTAAGAAATGTGAGCAACAAGCAAGTCAGGGCAATCAGCAGCGGGGTTGGTATCCCCTCCAACTTCCCCAGCCAGGAACCGATCCAGATGGACAGGCCGGTTTGCTCGAAGCCTGCGGCCATGGCGAACCCTCCTCCGAATAGCAGCAGAATTCCCCAAGGAACGCCGTGTCGTATGGTTTCCCAATCCATCAGGGATGAGCTTTCCTGCCTCCCGGCGTCTCCCGGCGCTGGTTGCCGCACGGTCACCAGGCACAACAGCAGTGCCGTCGTCATGGCCACGGTGGAGTCGTGCAAATAGCTCGCGTATTTTCCGAAGAGCTGCGACCAGCCCGGCAGGGTGAAAGCGCCGAGGTGGATGGGTGCCCGGAAGACCCAGAGAAAAACCATCGTCACCCAAATGGCCAAGGTATATTTTTCCTGGGGACTCATCTTCCCCAGTTTTTGCATCTCTTCTTGGAGGACTGTTTCGCTGCTGTGAAAACGGACCTTGGAAAGCGGCGTACGGGAACCGAACCGGCACAGGTACAACCAGGCGGCGGGAAGAAATAACACGACCAGAGGAATTCCGATCCGCATCCATTGCAGGAACCCGATCTCAGGAGCTTCCGGGAACAATCGCCGCACGGTGCCGGCGAAAACGAGGTTCGGGGGGGTTCCGATCAGTGTGGCTATCCCGCCCAAGCTGCCGGAGTAGGCAATCGCCAGCATGAGAAGAGAGCCAAAATTTTCCGTGATCAGTGAATTGGGCGCCGAAGCGGATGGGGCATCAGCAGCCGGTTGCGAGGCCAGTTGCAGGACTACAGCCATGCCGATGGGGAACATCATCATGACGCAGGCCGTGTTGGACATCCACATGGAGAGGAACGCGGTTGCGATCATAAATCCGAGCATCAGCCGCGAAGGTTTGACCCCGACGCGGCAGATGATGTGCAAGGCAATGCGTTTGTGCAGGTTCCATTTTTGGATGGCCAGAGCAACAATGAAGCCTCCGAGAAACAGGTAAATCGTGTGGTCCGCATAGTAGGGAGCAACTTTCTCGCTGGGCATGATTCCGAGAACAGGGAACAGGACGAGCGGAAGTAAGGAGGTCAGGGGAATGGCAGTGGCCTCGCTAATCCACCAGGTGGCCATGAGGAGCGTGACAGCCGCCATGCGCTGTGCGGCGGGGCTCATCCCTTCCGGAGTCGGAGCCAACAAGACCAGCAGGAACAAAAGAATTCCGCCGATCAAACCAATCTTCTGGCGGGGGGTCTGCATCGAGGATTTTTCCGGTATGGGATGCGACCTTCTTGGAAATAATCCTTCCCTTGAACTATTTTCTTCGAGCGCCAGGAGCGCACGAAGAAGCTACATTATCCCAAACCCCTGCCTGCTTCAAGCCAAGAATGCTGCCGCCCGACTCCTTCCTTGGAAAACGATCTCCTTTTTCTGGGAGAGTGAGGCGGTGTACAATGGCTTTTCTGCAGCGGGCGTTCCCTGGAGGATTTGCTTCCCGAGCGCCACTTTGTAGCGGGGGATAACGGATGGAACTCAGGAAAGATCCGATTACGCGAAGTTGGGTCCTCATCGGGGATAAAGAATCTGTCGAGGTGGCTGGTCCTCCCTGTGTGTATTGTCCGGGGAGCGAGGCCTTGATTGCGCCTCCGATCCTGTCGCTTCTCCCGGACGGTCGGCAAGGCGGCATTCGTGTCTTTCCACATCCTCATCCCCTCTATCGAATCGAAGGCAAGCCGGAGCGCCAGGCCGATGGCATCTACGACACGATGCGGGCTGTCGGGGCGCACGAAGTGTTTGTGGAGAGCCTGGATCATGACAGTGTCCTTTCCTCCCGTCCGGAGACGGCGATCAGCGTTTTGCTGGAATGTTGGGCTTTGCGGATTGACGACCTCAAAAAAGATATGCGCTTCCGCTACGTTACCGTTTTCAAAAACGTAGGGGAAGCGGCGGGTCAGCAAATCCAGCACCCCCATTCGGAACTCACGGCCTCTCTGTTTATTCCCCGGCGGATTCTCTATGAGCTTCGCGCCGCTCTGGAATATTTTCAAATGAAAGAGCGGTGCGTGCTGTGCGACATCCTCCATCAAGAGGAACAGCAGGCCAAGCGGGTCGTGGATATGACTTCCCGCTTCCTGGCGGTGTGCCCGTTCGCCTCCCGCGTTCCCTATGAGCTGTGGATTCTCCCCCGTTACCACCACAGCAGTTTCGAGGTGGATTTGCTGCGCCACAAGGATTACTCGGAGTTGGCGGCGATTCTGCGGCGTTCCCTGGCTCGCCTGGAGCAGATTACCGATTCCTATCACCTGGTACTGCATACCTCTCCCAATACCAGAATCCGCCCGGAGATGGCCGGTTACTGGACCACCATCGAGGAAGATTACCACTGGCACATTGAGATCCTTCCGATCACCGAGAAACGGAGCAAATCCTATAGCATCAAGGAAGTGTATTATTCGTCGTTGCCCCCGGAGGAAGCAGCGGCACGCCTCCGAGATTTGCCAGCCATCCGCGAGTTGGTTCCGCAAGGGAAGCTGGAATTTCAGGCCAGCTAAAAAAGCGTAGAAAACACGGCTCGGCGGGGGAAATTCCCCCGCAGTGCTGGCCCGGAGGAAAACAGATGTCTTCCTTTGGCAGTAAGCCGATGATTTTCTGGGGAGACAGGTCGAGACGAACGGTATTTCATTTGCTAAAAGTGGACTATTTGAATTTGGGAACTTCCTATATACTAGAGTACCGCAGAGATACGAGTTACGAACGGTTCAGCCACTGCGGGCTTAGCAGGAAGCAGTTTACAGTTTTTTCCCTTCCAGTGCTGGGTTTTTTTGCCCGGCGGAGGATGCGGGAGTTTAACTCAGGAAGGCAACCCAGAGCCTGAGGAGTGCAGATGCTGTGGAAACATAAAGAAGAACCGAAAGAAGAACCTGTGGTTAACCCGGTCAAGGAGGTCACCCCTGTGTCAACCATGCCTCACGAAAAAAGAATAGAAACGGGACCGGAGGTGCCCCGCGGGACCGTGGCGCATATCGGGAAATCGGTCCTCATCAAAGGCGAGCTTTCCGGCAGTGAAGATTTGTATGTGGACGGGCAGGTCGAAGGCACGATTGAGTTGCGCGACCACAACCTAACGATCGGCCCCAATGGCCGTGTGCAGGCCAACATCAACGCCAAAGAAATCATTATTCACGGCAGTCTGAAGGGCAATGTCCGTGCCGTAGACCGGGTGGAGATACGCAAATCGGGATCCCTCGTGGGAGATCTGGTGGCAGCTCGTGTCATGATCGAGGACGGAGCCTATTTCAAAGGGAGCATTGACATCCAAAAGGGGATCGAGGCGCCCAAGACCGGCGAACCGAAAAAAGTAGAAGTACCCCCGCCGAGTGAGAGCCATCCTAAATATATAGGGGCTCCGGTCGAGGCCAAAAAGCTTATTTAGCCGCACTGCGAGTGACGGCCCGGATCGCAACACGTTTATTGGGAAGGCAGGCAGGCTTCCTGCCAGTCTTGGTGGCCAAATTCCAGGGGCCCTTTAGCGGTGGTTTTCTATGTCCGCAACGCACGGAGTCCTACCTTCTTTGGTTAGCGGCCCTCTGCGCCGGCTCCTGCGACGGGTATGGGGACAAGAAGAAGCGCTGTCCCCTCCGGTCGCGGTGACGACGACGGTTCCTCTTCCCCGCCGCAGCAACGGTCTGCGAGAGTTCTGGCGGGGATTGCAAGACCAGTCGGGGTTGCGCATACTCGATCTGGGCGCGGCTTCCCAAGCCAATATCAGCTTCATCACGGACCGGGGGCACAAGTTCTACACGGCGGATTTGCTCTCCGTCGTGTCCTCCGCTCCCCTGAACGGGAAGATGGATGACGAGGCGGAGGAAGCAGAAAGTCGTTTTTGGTCAAAGCATCTGAATTACCCCGGGGAGCAGTTCGATGGGATTCTGTGCTGGGACCTGCTCGACTTTGTCGGGGATCCGCTGGTGAAGCCTTTGGTGGAAAGGTTATACGAACTGCTGAAGCCCGGGGGCAACCTTCTGGCTTTCTTCCATGCCAATCCGGCGGGCCTGCCAATCCCACTGTGCCAGTATCGGATCTGCTCGGAGGATAAGCTGGAAATGATCGGCCGGGGGATGGGAAAGCTGCATCGCCAGTTTCATAATCGTTCCATCGAGAATTTATTCCGCAAGTTCTCTTCGCTCAAGTTTTATCTCTCCCGAGACAATCTGCGGGAAGTAGTCATCGTGCGCTGAAGTTCCGTTTCCTTGCCAGGTTCGCCAAGTGCATGCTGTGATTCTCAAATACCATCGAGAGAATTGACCACCGACGCCAGAGGACGTATACTCTTTGTAGATACAGGAGAGGAGAACGGTTGTGCGAGTGCAGATTCGAAAGTGGGGCAATAGCTTGGCCTTGCGAATTCCCAAGCCGTTCGCGCAAGACGCTGGCGTGCGCGAGGGAACGATGGTCCGGTTGTCGGTCTCGGAAGGCCGCCTGGTCGCGGCGCCCGTCCGCGCCCGCAAGACTCGTCTCAAGGACCTGCTGGCCAAGGTCACCAAAGCCAACCTCCACGACGAGGTGGGCACGGGGCCGCCGGTTGGCCGGGAGGTCTGGTGATGCGGCCCCGGTACGTGCCGCGCCGCGGGGACGTCGTCTGGCTTTCGTTCCCACCGCCAGCAGGCCACGAGCAGAGGGAGAGACGCCCCGCTCTCGTCCTGTCGCCCGCAGCGTACAACGGGAAAGTCGGGTTGGCCCTGTTCTGCCCCATTACCAGCCAGAGCAAAGGTTACCCGTTCGAAGTGGTCCTTCCGGCGAGTCCGGCGGTGAACGGCGTGGTCCTGTCGGACCAAGTGAAGAGCCTGGACTGGCGCGCTCGCCATGCAGAGTACGCGGGCCGGCTTCCTGCGGCCCAAGTTCTGGAGGTCCTCGCCAAGCTGGGAACTCTTCTTTCGGAGGACGAAACCTGACCAGCACCTCCCGACGGTGGCGGTTCCCTCTTCTGCAAAACCGGGAGTGGGTTTACGCAGGACAACATAAAACAGAGCTAGGCTTTGTCGATATGAGTATTGACCTCACCAAGGCACAGATTGACGCCGCACTACCCAAGGTCGCTACTGGACTCAAGCAGTATCAGTGGCTCCAGGCGAACCGAGATGCCAGTGATCTCCGAAGGAATGTCCTCTACAGAAGGCGGTTCAACACTTTCTATAGGGTTAGGCGAAACCAGGCATGGCAGAACGCTTTCTATGAATTGCTTGAAGCCCTAAAGCTAAAAGGAAAAACTGTAAGCTTCGCCGAAATTCTCGACTCATTGTTCAAAGCCACCGGCCGGTACGAAGCTTCTTTTACCAGCAAACTTCTAGCAACCATAAAACCACAAATGCCAGTCATTGATTCAGTTGTCCTTCGTAACCTCAGGCTTAGGCTGCCCTATGCTGGCTCCAAAGAGCGGTTAAACCGCATACAACAACTCCATGACAGACTTCTCTTTTGCTTTTCTACTTTCCTGGAAACGGAAAATGGCAGGTACCTCGTCAGGCGATTTCGGGAATTGTACGGTTGCAGCGATCTGACAGAAATCAAAATGCTTGATCTCGTTCTTTGGCAAACTAGACCAAAGAAGGCCTAATGATTGGACAAAGGACATTTAACCCCCGTCTGCCGCGATTCTTCCTTATAATGTCTGCTGAGGATTCAATTTTCCTATGAGCGACCCAATACTACAGGCGATCCCCCTGGGGGGTCTGGGCGAATTCGGCATGAACATGCTGGCGCTCCGCTACGGGGACGACATTATTGCCATTGACGCCGGAATCATGTTCCCGGAGGCGGAACTGCTCGGCGTGGACATCGTCATTCCGGACTTTTCCTATTTGCTGGAGCACCGGGACAAAGTGCGCGCCGTCATCCTGACGCACGGGCATGAAGACCATATTGGTGCTGTTCCTTATCTCTTGAAGGAAATCAACGTGCCCGTTTACGGGACTCCCTTCACGCTGGCCCTGGTGGAAAAGAAACTGGAGGAACACGGGCTCCTGGGGTCGGTTTCCTTAAGGGAGGTTCGCTCCAAAGACCGCGTCAAGGTGGGTCCTTTCTCCATCGAATTCATCCACGTTACTCACAGCATCGTGAACGCCGCGATGCTGGCCATTACCACTCCTCTGGGGGTGGTTCTGCACACCGGCGACTTCAAAGTGGACCCTACCCCCACGGACAATGAGTTGTTTGACCTGCATACCGTCGCCGCGTATGGCAAACAGGGTGTGCTGGCGCTGTTTTCCGACAGCACCAATGCGGAGCGGCCGGGTTATACGCCCTCGGAGCGCGCCGTGAGGGGGAAGCTGGAAGAAGTGTTTGCCCGCGCGGAAAATCGCCTCTATGTATCCTGTTTCACCAGTTCCATCCATCGCATTCAATTGCTCCTGGATCTTTCTTCCCAATATAACCGCCAAGTGGCGTTTATCGGCCGCAGCATGATCGCCAACACGGAAATTGCTCACCGGCTGGGATACCTCACCGTCCCGGATGGATTATTGCTGCGTCCCAATGACATCAAGCAGGCTCCCCGCCGCCAGACCACCGTCCTGATCGCCGGTTGCCAGGGGGAACCTCTTTCCTCTCTGGCGCGCGCGGCCGTTGAAAACCACCGCCATGCGGTGATCGATGCTGGAGATACCGTGGTACTTTCCTCCCGGATCATCCCGGGCAACGAGAAGGGCATCTTTCGCTTGATTAACCACCTTTTCAAGCGCGGCGCCTCCGTCATCTATGACGACGGGGGCGGCCCGCCGGTGCATGTCTCCGGGCACGCCAGCCAGGAAGAGTTGATGCTCATGCTCAACCTGGCCAAGCCCCGCTACTTCATTCCCATTCACGGCGAGTATCGGCAACTTGCGCGCCATGCCAGCTTAGCCTCCCACCTGAAGGAAATTCGAGAGACCTTTTTGCTGGAAAGCGGAGATGTACTGGAATTTAACGCCGCTGGCGCGCGCAAGGGTGGCCGAGTCAGCGTAGGGCGGGTTTGTATTGACTATGGTTCCGTGGACGAAATCGTGGAGGACATGGTTATCCGGGACCGCCGGCACATTTCTCAGGATGGCATCGTGCTCCCCATCATTGCCATCAACAAGCAAACCGGCAAAGTAGAGTCGCAGCCGGAAATCATCACCCGCGGTTTCGTTTCCGCCGACGGCGATGGGATTCTGGCCCAAGCGAGAGAGATCATCCTGGAAACTCTGGAGCAATCCAGCGGCGAGGAGCGGGGGGACTGGGGCGTCATCAAAGAAAAAATTCGCGCTGACTTGAAGCGGTTCATTGGCAAGCAAACGGACCGCCATCCCCTGATTCTGCCCGTCATCCTGGAGATTTGAGCCTCTCGATGCCCCTCTGGCAGGCCATTGTTCTGGCGGTTGTGCAGGGGATCACCGAGTTTCTGCCCATCAGCAGCACCGCTCACCTGGTCTTGTTCCCCTGGCTATTTGGCTGGAGGGACCCCGGACTGGCGTTTGACGTGGCCCTCCATGTGGGGACGCTGGTCGCGGTCTTGCTCTACTTTTATAAGACCTGGGTGGACCTGTTGTTCCTGGGCCTGGGAAGAGAACCGATTTTCCTGAAGTCGGATTCTTCTTTGCAGAACTCCTCCCGCATGGATTTAGATCGCCGGCGGGCGTTGTTTTGGTTCCTGGTGCTGGCGACGATCCCCGCCGCATTGGCTGGATGGCTTTTTGAGAAGCAGGTGGAGACCACCTTGCGAAACCCAGTCGTAGTAGGGTGCGCGTTAATTGCCGTCGCCATTCCGATGGCCTGGGGAGAAAAAGTCAGCCGATACCGCAAAGACCTCCACTCCGTTACTTTGAGCGATTCTCTCTGGGTTGGCGTGGCGCAAGCTTTCGCGCTGATCCCGGGAGTTTCTCGTTCGGGAATCACGATCACCGCAGCTCTTTTTCGGGACTTCCGCCGGGAAGCGGCAGCGCGTTTTTCCTTTTTGCTTTCCACTCCGATCATTGCCGGGGCCGCTCTCAAGGCACTGCTCGATGTGAAAGGCCAGGAGATTCCACCGGAAATGCGCCTGCCGGTTTTGGCGGGAGTGATCGTTTCCGGCCTCGTCGGATATGCCGCCATCGCCGCCTTTCTAAGGTTCTTACAATTTGGTACCTTCAAGATTTTTATTTACTACCGGGTTATTTTGGGCATAATAGTTCTTGCTCTGGCGTTTTTCCACCATTTAGGCGCAGCCCTTTAAGGCGAGCGGGAAGGCAGTTTGTGAACCGTATCGTCGGGGGTGTGTGGCGGCCTCCATTCTCTCTAACTAATTGAAAATAAATGTGATTCATGCTGGCGGTCGCTCGCCGGCGGAGGGAGAGGGATGAAACTATTGACACCCACAGCCAACCGGCGGTGGAACGAATTTGTGGGGCTGCTCTGGGGGGCTTTGGCGCTGCTCCTGCTGCTCAGTTTGGTTTCCTATTCTCCCACGGACCTTTCTTGGAACACGGCCTCCGCGTCCCTGGCCACACGGAACTGGGTAGGCCCTGTGGGGGCCTATACGGCGGACCTGTTTTATCAGCTCTTTGGCGCTTGCGCCTTTTTGTTCCCCATCGCCCTGGCTGCAATTGGTTGGAGATGGTTTCGCAGTCGGGCCATGGAATCGCCGTGGGTCCGATGCGTCGGGGCAGGACTGCTGCTCCTCTCGCTAATGTCCGCTTTCTCCCTGATTCCTTATCCTCTCCGTCTTTACGAGGCATTCCCGCTGGGCGGAGCGCTGGGCGTCCTGTTAGCGGAGGGGTTGCGCAAGGGACTCCATGGGCCAGGGAGCGCCGTCTTGTTGACGCTGACCTTGCTGGCCTCTTTGTACCTTCTGACCAGCTTTTCCCTGGAGCGCGCCTCGGCCTGGTTCTCCTCACGGTTCGGATGGCTGGGAAAACTGCGAGTGCTGGGGCGGCCCTGGCAGTGGGCGAGGGCCAAATTCAGGTCGCGGAAAAAGCCAGTCCAGCGAGTAGAGATGCGACCGCTGCTCAGAGTCGCTCCGCGAGAGGACGAGGAAATGCCGGAACCTTTGGAACCGCAGCCAGCGGCCCTGGCCATTCCGATCCAGCCTCCGGTGGAAAACAGCTCGCCAGCCTCGCGGAAAAACGCGACCAAACCCGGATTTTCACGTACCTACAAATTGCCCGGCACTGGCTTGCTCCATCCCGCTGGCGAATCCCCGGCGCATTCGGAAGACGAATTGAAGCGCCGGGCTGTTGTGCTGACGATGAAATGCGAGGAGTTTGATGTTCGAGGCGCGGTCACGCAGATCAACCCGGGACCGGTGGTAACCACTTTTGAATTCAAACCAGAGCCGGGCGTCAAGTATAACCGGATCACCAATCTGGCTGAGGACCTGTGTCTGGCCTTGGAAGCCGAGTCCGTCCTGATTGAGCGGATTCCGGGCAAATCTACGGTCGGGATCGAGGTTCCCAATGTGCAGCGGGAGACCATCGTGCTGCGGGAGATGCTGGAGTCAGAGGCCTTTACCGAGGCCCGTTCACCCCTGACGGTGGCCCTGGGCAAAGAGATCAACGGGCGCATCCGCATCGCCGACCTGGCTTCCATGCCGCACCTTTTGATGGCTGGTTCCACCGGCTCCGGGAAGAGTGTCTCCCTGAATGGCCTGATCGTTTCTCTCCTGTTTCGAGCCACCCCGGATGAGGTCAAATTGATATTGGTGGACCCCAAGCGCCTGGAACTGGGCCTGTACGAGGGCATTCCGCACCTGCTCACGCCCATCATCACGGACCCCAAAGTAGCCGCCAACGCCCTGCGCAATGTGGTGCGGGAGATGGAGCGGCGGTTGAAACTGCTGGCGGAAAAGGGGGTTCGCAATATTGAGCAATACAACCGGCTCGTGCAAAAAACAGAAAGCTTGAGTCTGTTTGAAGAAGAGCCCAGGGAGGAGCCCCTTCCGCTCATCGTCATTTTCATTGATGAATTGGCCGACCTGATGATGGTAGATAAAAATGTGGAGATTCCCATCACGCGGCTGGCGCAGATGGCGCGCGCCGTCGGCATCCACCTGGTTCTGGCCACCCAGCGTCCCAGCGTGGACGTCATTACCGGCCTGATCAAAGCCAACTTCCCCGCGCGCATCTCCTTCCGTGTGGCCACCAAAGTGGATTCCCGCACCATCCTGGACTCCAACGGCGCCGAGTCGCTGCTCGGCAAAGGCGACATGCTGTTCTCGCCGCCCGGCTCCGGGCGGCTGGTACGCGTCCATGCGCCCCTTGTAACCGAGGAAGAGATTGCCCATGTGGTTGAATTCTGGCGGGCGCAGGCCACGCCTTCTTATGCCGATGAATTCTTGCAACCCCCTGCCCCGGAGGAATCCGAGGACGAGGAATGGACGGGAGAAAAAGACGACCTCTATGAAGAAGCCGTCCGGGTCGTGATCGAGATGGGGAAGGCTTCCACCTCGATCTTGCAACGACGGCTCCGCCTCGGCTATGGCCGCGCCGCCCGCCTTTTGGATATCATGGAGAAAGACGGTATTATTGGCCCACCGGACGGCAGCAGACCGCGAGAAGTGTTAAAGCCCCCGGATTGGATCGCAGAATTGGAACGTTCCCGGAGCGATGTCTGAGTTTCTGCCCGCTTCCTGCTCTCTGTCCGGCCCTGGGGGAAGGGATGTCCAACCGCAGTGAGAGGTTATGATCCGAACACCCTTCACCAAAGCACAGGGGGTAGGCAATGATTTCCTCATCGTGGCTCTGCCAGCGGAGGCGGCGGCTCTCTCTCCAGCTTGGGTGCGGCGCATTTGTGATCGCCGCCTGGGAGTGGGGGCGGACGGAGTGCTTGTGGTTTCGGTTCCCGCCAGAGCTCCCGAAGCCGATGCGGTGGTAAAAATCTTCAATAGCGACGGCAGCGAGGCGGAGATTTCTGGCAACGGGACCCGCTGCGCGGCAGCGTACCTGGTGCAAGCGGGCTGCTGCGGCGCGCAAGTTTCCATCCGCACCGGAGCGGGGCAGAAACGCCTCACGTTACTATCCCGCGAAGAGAATCGCTTTGTCTTCGAGATGGCGATGGGCGCCCCTGTTTTTTCGGCTGCCGCGATTCCATTTTCTCCTTCCTCTCCGGTGCCGGAACCGCCGGAACCGGCGGAAAAGCCGTTGGAAAAGATAGTCGGATTCGATTTGCCCTTGTCCGGCGGGCCCCGGAAAGTCACCGTCACCTCTATGGGCAATCCGCACTGTTCCCTGGCGGTGGAACACTTTGATTGGGATTGGGAAGCCCTGGGCGCCGAAATTGAAAAACACCCTTTTTTCCCACGCCGCGCCAATGTAGAGTTTTATCGGTTGCTTTCGCGGCGAGAAATCGAGGTCCGCTTCTGGGAGCGCGGGGTGGGAATGACCCTTTCTTCAGGCACTGGTTCCTGCGCTGCCGCCGTGGCCGCGATTCTCAACCGGCAAGCCGAAAGTCCGGTAACGGTAAAAACATTGGCAGGCGAATTGCGTGTGCGCTGGGAGTCGGAAGGAGTGTTTCTGACGGGACCAGCGGAGATTATCTGCCAGGGAGAGTTCTTTAGTCCGGAAGAGTTTTCGAGCGCAAAGCCGCCTTAGCGCGGCATGGAAAGTGCCACTAGTTGCTGGCGCTAAAGTGCCTCCGAACGGCACTCCTGGATTCAATGGAAATGATTCGCAAACCACCGGCGCTTCATCGGGGAGATGCCATCGGGGTTGTGGCGCCTGGCGGCTCCGTGGAGCTGGAGCTGCTCGAGCGCGGGGTGCGAGAACTGGAAGCGATTGGCTACCGCATCGTGGTCAGCGAGGCGGTGCTGGCGCGCCGGGGATTCTTTGCCGGGGAGCACCAGCGCCGCGCCGAGTCCCTACTGCGGTTTTTGGAGGACCCGGATATCCGCGCCATTTTTTGCGCCCGCGGCGGCTATGGTTCCAACTACGTCGTGGAGTATCTAGCGGCCCGGCCTCTTTTGCGGCGGCTCCAAAGCCTGACACCCAAGATTGTCATGGGCTACAGCGACGTCACCAGCCTTCTGCTTTTCTTGCACCAGGCGCTCGGCTGGGTCATGTTTCAAGGCCCGATGGTGGCCAGAGAATTCGCGGGAGGCGAACTTTTCTACGAGTGGTCTTCTCTGGAGCAGGCCCTTTCCAAACCTGTTCCTGAAGTTGCCCTGGAATCCGATGCCTGGAGCCTGCGGCCAGGTGAGGCCGAGGGCAGGTTATTGGGCGGTTGTCTTTCGATATTGACCGCGACCCTGGGAACCCCGCAGGAAATTGACACGCAGGGGGCGATCTTGCTGCTGGAGGACGTGGACGAGAAGCCATTCCGCATTGACCGTATGCTGTTCCATCTGCGGCGAGCCGGGAAATTCCGCCAGGTGAAGGGGATCATGTTTGGCGAGATGCCCGGCTGCGGAGGCGGCGCCGCCGCCCGCGACGGGCTGCGCAATGTCATCCAGGAAGCCTTCCGGGAACTGGACATCCCCATTGTTTTTGGGTTCCGTTTTGGCCACACCACTGGCAAGTGCCTCACCATACCCATCGGAGTGAAGGCTAGACTCACCGCCCAGGAAAGAGTGACCCTGAGGTTGCTGGAACCGGCTGTGCAGCCCCGGATCAAAAAGGGCGCGGGAACAAGGAGCAAGAAATCATGATTCCGCCAGCGCCAGGAACCCATATTCATCTGATCGGCATTGCGGGCACCGGCATGGGGGCTCTGGCCGGCCTGCTCCAAGAAGCGGGTTATGGGGTGACCGGGTCCGATGAGGAGATTTATCCGCCCATCTCCACCTTATTGGCGGAACTGGGCATCCCTGTCCATATGGGTTACCGCGCCTCCAATTTGAATCCGGCTCCCGATCTGGTCGTCATCGGCAACGCCATCTCGCGCGAGAACGCGGAGGTGGAGGCTGTCCTGGACGCGAAGCTTCCTTACGCTTCGCTGCCGGAAACCTTGCGGGAACTGTTTTTGCGCGGGCGGGAAACGATTGTGATCGCTGGCACCCACGGCAAGACCACGGTCACTTCCCTCCTGGCGTGGATTTTCCACGCCGCTGGGCGGAGTCCGGGATTTCTGATTGGCGGTCTCCCCCACAATTTCCCCCGCAGCTTCGCCCGTACTTCCGGCGAGTATTTCATTGTCGAGGGAGATGAATACGACACAGCCTTTTTCGACAAGGGGCCAAAGTTCCTGCACTACCGTCCCGACGCAGTGGTGCTCACCTCGGTGGAGTTCGACCACGCCGACATCTACCGGGACCTGGCAGCGGTTCAGATTGCCTTCCGAAGGCTGGTCAATCTGATTCCCCGGCGAGGGATACTGATCGCCTGCGCCGGGTCGGAAACGGTGCGGGAATGTTGTTCCCGGGCTTTTTGTCCCGTCGAGACCTATGGTTTTGAGGAAGGGGACTGGCAGGCGAAGAATGTGCGTTGTCATGGAGAAACGACGGAGTTCGCCGTGGGCTATCAGGGAAAACCGATGGGCGTGCTGACGACGTCGCTCAGCGGCGTGCACAATGGCAAGAACGTCCTGGCGGCGGTGGCCATGGCTTCTCATTCGGGCATTCCCTGGGGGGCGATTCGGGAAGCGGTCCACACGTTTCGCGGGGTGCGCCGGCGCATGGAGATCGTCGGTGAAGCCGGCGGAGTGGTCATTGTGGATGATTTTGCGCATCACCCCACGGCGATCCGCGAAACCCTGCGCGCGGCGCGCGAGCGCTTTGCGGGACGCCGCTTGTGGGCGCTGCTGGAGCCGCGCTCCAACACCCTGCGGCGGAATGTTTTCGAGCGGGAACTAATCGAGGCCCTGGCCCATGCCGACCGCGTGGTCATCGCCGAGGTCTATCGCAAAGATCGGGTTCCGGAAGCAGAACGATTGGAGCCGGAAAGGGTTGTGGCCAGCTTGCGCGACATGGGAATGACAGCCGATCTCGGCAGCGACGCCGATCACATCGTAGAGTCTCTCCTGCCGCAATTAGAACCGGGGGATGTGGTGTTGGCCATGTCCAACGGAGCTTTCGGCGGCATTCACCAGAAACTGCTGGCTGGACTGGCGCGGCGTGCCGTTGAACATCCTGTTTCCCACCAAATTCCCGTCCCTTAGCGGCAGCCGTGAAGATTTGCAGGCGTCTGGATGCGACCTCTTTTCTATCCCATTCTGGTCTCTTTGCTGGCCTACGTCCTGTTTCTTTCCGGGCTGGGGGCCGTCGGACTGGTCGGCCCCGATGAGCCGCGCTATGCCGATGTAGCGCGCGGCATGTTTCGCTCCGGCGATTACATCACGCCTCGCCTTTATGGCGAGCCTTGGTTTGAAAAGCCTCCGCTCTATTACTGGCTGGCCGCCTCCCTGTTTCCTCTCGGCGTGGATGAGGTGACCGCCCGCCTGCCTTCGGCCCTCTTTGCGATCCTCTTTCTTGGCCTTTGGCTCCAGTTTGCCAGGCGTCTTTTCGGCCAGCAGACGGCAGTTCTGTCCTGTGTCTTGCTGGCCTCCACGCTGGGCTGGATCGGTTTTGCGCGCGCGGCAGCCATGGACATGCTGCTGGCGACCACGCAGGGCGCGGCGCTGCTGCTGCTGGCCCTGTGGTTCTGGGAGCAAAAGCCGGTTCATCTCTGGGGTTTTTACGGCTTGCTCGGCGTGGCTACCCTGGCCAAAGGGTTGGTCGCGGTGGCCCTGGCGGGGATGATTGCGCTCGCCTACATCGCCAATTTCCGGCAGTGGCGAACGATCCCTAAACTGCTCTGGAACCCGGCGATAGCGATGTTCTTTGCGGTCGCGCTTCCGTGGTACCTGCTGTGCTATTGGCAAAACGGCTACCCTTTTTTCGAGGAGTTCATTGTCAAGCACCACTGGCAGCGTTTTGTTTCCCCTTCCATCGGCCATCCCCAGCCCATCTGGTTCTATGTTCCCATTTTGGCCGCGGGCGTCTTTCCCTGGACGGCGCTGTTGTTGTTGCCGATCTTTGAAGTTATCCGCCGCGGGGTTCAGCCAATTTTGCGCGACCGCCAGAGAGCTTACCTGTTCTATTGGGTCGTGCTGCCGTTCGTTTTCTTCTCGCTTGCGAAAAACAAGCTTCCCAACTATTTGCTTCCGATCCTGCCGCCATTGTCTCTCTGGATCGCGCATATCATTGTGAGCAACCGGGTGAACAACCAGGGCAGCAAAGCGGCGGGATCATCCGAGCTGCGCGCGTCCGGGGTTCAGCCCGCAGCAAACGGACCATCGGAGCGCTTTTCGCCGAATGCCTCGCCGGATTCGCTGCTCGCGAAGCTCTCGTTGTGGGGCATTGGTTTCTCGGCGGCACTTTTATTGAGTGTGCCGGTGCTGGCAACCTTATTGCCGGAGTCGCTGGCCAGCGGCCTTGGCCGCGCCATCGCAGAATGGGACACAGCTACCTTATGGTCTCAAATTTGGAAAGGACCGGTCCCGGCCCCGCTCTGGATTACTCTGCTACTTTTGGTGGGGCTGAGCTTATTGTTGCTGTGGCGGAGGCAGGTGTTGGAGGGGGTTTTCCTGGTGCTTTTGGGTGTGGCCCTGGCGGTGTTTGCGATCACCACTCCTCTGGCTCCGTCTATTGACCGCGTGGCCTCCGTACGCCGCGTCGCCCAGCGCATAGAAGCTCTCGGCATTCCGCCCCAGGAACTGGCCCTTTACCGTGTCCAACGGGGCCAGAGTTACCAACTGAATTTTTATCTGGACCGTGAATTGCCGGAGTGGTCCCCGGATGGCGGCCCTGCCGCGGTCTCCTATGTCATTGCCGGCCAAAACGAGGAATTGCCACACGCCCTCCACGTAGTCCTGTTCCCAGGCCCCAAGTTGCGGGTGTGGGAGCTGCCAAGGCCTTAGCCCAAGGCGCAAGCCGTGGGTGAGCGAAGAGATCATCGAGTCTAGAAGTTATCTCATAAATCACATTAAGTACAATGTGACCTGAGAGTTGTTGCG